>Ga0268299_1000491_pt1 | contig 120642 bp, 109 predicted proteins | sample NOBtaG_FD_193484 | JGI IMG/M metagenome (GOLD analysis project Ga0268299, IMG submission 193484) | Activated sludge microbial communities from bioreactor in Nijmegen, Gelderland, Netherland - NOB reactor | ecosystem: Engineered > Bioreactor > Aerobic > Activated sludge | place: Netherlands...
ACAAAACAGATTTTTCAACGCATTTGCCTTTGGCATTCTCATCTATGCCGGGTTGATTTTACTAATGGCCCTGCTGCGTGGTTTCTTTCTTTACCTGGTGCGTCAAACGCTGATTGTGATGTCGCGCTATATTGAATACGACCTGAAGAATGAAATCTTCGCGCATTACCAATCGTTGCCATTAAGTTTTTACAGACGAAATAATACGGGCGATTTAATGAATCGGATTTCAGAAGATGTGAACCGTGTGCGCATGTACCTGGGGCCGGTCATTATGTATGGCTTGCAACTGGTGGCGCTGTTCGTCATTCTCGTTCCTTTTATGTTTGGAATAAGCGCCAAACTTACGTTGTATTCACTTTTGCCATTGCCTGTTTTATCGGTTAGCATTTATTTCGTCAATAATATTATTGAGAGGCGGTCCACTGCCATTCAGCAAAGTCAATCGAAACTTTCCACTTTTGTACAGGAGGCCTTTAGCGGCATTCGTGTTTTGAAGTCGTTCAATCGCGAGAACGAGTCTGTCAGAAAATTTTCACTGGAGACTGAGGAATACAAAAAGCAATCGCTGAAACTCACCCGCGTACAATCACTTTTCTTTCCGCTTATTCTGGCGCTCATTGGGTTGAGTACGATCTTAACCGTTTATGCCGGAAGCGCTGAGGTTATAAAAGGGAATTTAACCTACGGCAACATTGCCGAGTTTATCATTTATGTGAACCTGCTTACCTGGCCTGTAACCTTATTAGGATGGACGAGCAGTTTGTTGTCACAAGCGGAAGCATCACAAAAAAGAATCAACGAATTTTTAAATACCAAAAACAACATTGTATCTGAAAAAAATCTTATCCGCGACATTCAGGGGAAAATTGAATTCAGACAGGTTGGTTTCACCTACCCCGATACAGGGATCAAAGCCCTGGAAGATATTTCGTTTGTGGTTAATCCGGGTGAATCGTTGGCCATTATCGGCATGACGGGCTCAGGAAAAAGCACCATCTCTAATCTCATCGCCCGGCTTTACGATGCCCGCAAAGGCGAAGTATTTATTGACGACATTCCTATCGATGACTATAATCTTCACAGTTTGCGCACCCAACTTGGTTACGTTCCGCAGGATGTTTATCTTTTCAGTGACACCATTCATAATAACATCGCATTTGGATTAACCGATACGCACGAAGAGCGTGTGATTACCGCAGCAAAAGACGCTGACGTGTACGAAAACATCATGGCGTTTCCCGGAGGTTTTAACACGCGCATTGGAGAACGCGGCATTACACTTTCGGGTGGGCAAAAACAACGGGTATCCATTGCCCGCGCCATTGTGCGTGAACCCAAAATACTTATGTTGGACGATGCACTCTCGGCCGTTGATACCAAAACGGAGAATAACATCCTCAACAGTCTGAAACGAATCATGCAGGGCCGTACCACCATCATTATTTCTCATCGGGTGTCTTCGGCCAAGCTGGCTAATAAGATTATTGTTTTAATGGATGGAAAAATAGTGGAGCAAGGAACTCATGAATCGCTATTGGAGCAGAGTGGTTTGTATAAAGAATTGTATGAAAAGCAAATTCAGGCTGAAGCCGAGGTGAATGAAGAGAAATTTTAATGTTTCGTGAAAGGCGATATCCTATAATAGATAAGGGATCAATGCTTTTGTTTGTTTTTTGTATTCAGCATACTGATTTCCAAAAGTTTCCGCCAGCAACTTTTCTTCCTTCTTAAGTTTTATCCAAAATGAAACGAAAACTATTACTATCGCTATAATGCCTCTATAGTCACCCACTATTATTGCGTTTCCGATAAACAGCAACAGAAGTCCTAAATAAATCGGGTGCCGTATCACTTTATAAATCCCGGACTGTATCAATTGGTGGTTTTCCTTTCTTTGTATCGATAGGCTCCAGTTTTTACCAAGTAAATACCGCGACATACAAGCAATGATTGCTCCTATGATGCAAGTAGAAAGTCCGATGATGCCGACAAAATTGGTATGTTCAATAAAGTTTTCTCTTAACCAACTATGTCCAAACCAGTTTCCTGGGCCTAATAGTAAAATTGCGATAATCAGTGGCAGCCAGTATTGAACAAATCTCTTTAAGAATGATTCCTGACTCTCAACTTTTTTAGCTCCCAATCCTGAAATAAACCAATACATCAGAACAACTAACCAAATCACTTGAAGTCCAACTTTAATAAATGGACTCATGCCTATTCTTGTTGGTATTTCAAATTCATATCTGTATCTAAAGGTTTAGAGTTTTAAAGAACAAGAAGCCGTAAACTCTTTTCAAAAAATATACCGAAGGCCAACTCCACCCTGAACTTTTCGCCAGCCCGGGTCTTTCATCAAATCAACATAGTATTCCAACTCCATGAACGCTGAAACTGGAAGTTTAAAGTAAGAATATTCAATTCCAATTACAGCTTCAATGCCCTGCGTAAACCGATTGACTTCGATATCTTCAATTTGATTTTCGGGGCCGTACTCTTCCTGGTAGTCGTACCGGATCTTCAGGAACCTCATCTCCCACCCAAGGCCGGCATACGCCTGAAGGCCGGGCGAAATTTTTTCGGCATCAACATGGTACAACAATTTCACCTCGCCAACCCAATCGGATTTTACTTTATGACTGTAGTAGCGTACACTTTCACCTGTATCAATCGTATCCGGATTGGTGTACTCGTCAAAGATCTCGGTATAGTATCGGCTGTATAAACCACTGGCCGAACGCCCCACATCAGCCGCTATTCCCCAATGTTTTACCGGATAATATTTGTAAGTGAAGGCAAAAGGATCTCCGAATTTTATTCCAAGTCCCTGATAGGGATAACCGGTATCTTCAAAAATAGGGCAAATGGTTTTTGCCTTTGACCTGGGCATCTTAATAACATTCTTCTTGTGTTGCGTACGGGTATGAACAACCTTGCCACCGTGATGAACACGTTGACCGTACGAGCTTACCGTTATCAGGAAGCCAATCATTACGAATGAGAAGGATTTCGTAAAGTGCATTAAAGCAAATATAAACCTTTTGCTTTAACCATCAGAAGGCCATCAGACAAACTCCTTGTACTGCATTTTATAGAGTTGAGCATAGTGTCCTTCCTGCCGAAGGAGGTCTTCATGGCGGCCGGTTTCTTTGATTTCACCATGGTCAAGCACGATGATCTTGTTCGCCTTTTGAATAGTAGACAGCCGGTGAGCGATCACAATAGAGGTTCGTCCATGCATCATTTTACCAATGGCCTGTTGAATGAGTTCTTCTGTTTCCGTATCTACTGAAGAGGTGGCTTCGTCCAACACCAGAATTTTCGGATCATAGACCATCGCCCGAATGAAGGAAATCAATTGCCGTTGACCTACCGAAAGGGTAGCGCCACGCTCCATTACATTATAAGACAACTGACCTGGCAATCGTTCGATAAATTTCCGCGCACCTACTAAATCAGCTGCATGCCACACCATTTCTTCGGTAACGTCATCGTTACCTAAAGTAATGTTGGCCAGTATGGTATCGGAGAACAAAAACACATCCTGCAACACAACGCCAATATTTTTCCTGAGAACACCTAAATCATACTCGCGAATATCTCTTTGGTCGATCTGAATAGAGCCTTTGTTAATTTCATAAAAACGACTGAGCAAATTAATGGTTGATGATTTTCCGGCCCCGGTTGCTCCCACAAACGCTACTGTTTCTCCCGGCCGGATATCAAGGTTGATATTTTTAAGAACGTACTGTTCATCATTGTAGGCAAACCACACGTTTTCAAATTTCACTTCGCCTGAAATGGAATCGGGCTTATAGGTTCCGTTTTGCTGAATATCTTCCTGGCTGTCGAGCAGGTTGATGATGCGTGACGAACTGACAATCCCCATTTGCAGGGTATTATACCGATCGGCAATCATTCGAATGGGTCTGAAAAATAATTGGTTGTACATGATAAAGGCTACGAGCTTCCCCAGCGTAATGCCTGTTTCGTCTACGTTGATGATGCCTTTTGCTCCGTACCAAACCAATAATCCGATACCGGCTGCTGCAATAATTTCGGCTACCGGAAAATAAATAGAGTAATAAAGAACCGATCGCAGGTTAGCTTGCTTATGCTCTTCATTAATGGCTTTGAATTTTTCAAACTCCTTCTTCTCGCTGCCAAAAATCTGCACTACGTTCATGCCGGTGATGTGTTCCTGAACAAATGTGTTCAGGTTGGCCACTGCGTTGCGAACATCGTTAAAGGTGATTTTTATTTTCTCTTTAAAGATGTAGGTGGAAATGAGCATCAACGGAATGGTAGCCAGACTAACCAATGCCAGCCGCCAATCTTCATAAAACATAAACGCCAGGATGAAAACCAACTGCAGCAAATCACTCACCATGGCCGCAAGACCTTCGCTAAACACATCGGTAAGTGTTCCCACATCGGAAATGGTTCGGGTTACCAAACGGCCAATGGGCGTTTTATCAAAAAAACGCAAACGAAAACTGACCAGGTGCTCATACAGTTTTGCCCGGATGTCGCGGATGATTTGCTGCCCCAGCCAACCCGATAAATACGTATGCACATACTGGGCGATGGTTTGTAACGTTAGCAGCCCCAGCAGGATGACCATCATCCACATCATGCCGGTATAATCGCCCGCGCTTACATGGTGGTCGATCGTGCGTTGGATAAGCATCGGGCGAAGCGGTGATAGAATTCCAATCGCGAACGTGAGAAAGATAACGGTATAAAATCTCCCTTTGTATGGCGCAACAAACTTCATGATGCGCCCAATCACCTTGAAGTCAATAATATTACCGCTGCTAACCTGTTCTTTCTCCATCCTACTTTACAAAAATACTACTGGGGTACTTGACCCTCGTCAGATACAAGCCATTTGACGGAACATTCGCTCCGGCTTTTTTTCTGTCTCTGCTCTTCAAGATTGTTTGAAAATCATGAACGGTTATTTTTCCTGATCCAACATCTAACAGCGTTCCTACAATAGCGCGAACCATACCACGCAAAAAGCGATTGGCGGTAATGGTAAACTCGAGCCTGTCACCATCCTGCCTCCACGATGCTTTTTTGATGGTACAAACAAAATGATTCACATCGGTTTTTACTTTGCTGAAACTTTCAAAATCCTGTTCGCCCAATAATAACGCAGCCGCCTTGTTCATGGTTTTACAATCGGCCGGTTTAAAGTAATGCCAGGCTAACCTTTCATGAAACGGGTTCTTTCTTCTTGTGATTCTGTATTGATAGGTTCTTTCCACTGCATCGTACCGCGCACTGGCAGTGGCTTTTATTGGACGAATGCTGTGGATGGCGATATCTTTTGGAAGAAGGGAGTTTAACCTGAGAATAAGATTGTTAACTTCAAACTCTTTTTCAATATCGGCATGAAAGAACTGTTGTTCGCAATGCACGCCCGTATCGGTGCGGCCGCTCCCTACAATTTTAATTTCTTCGCGTAATAATTTCGACAGTGCTTTCTCTACGATTTCCTGGATGCCCGTGGCGTTCTGTTGACTTTGCCAGCCGTTGTAGTGCGTTCCGTTATAACTGATTTCGAAGAGGAAGCGAGGCATTGAGGAGTTAGGTGGTGAGGAGTTGAGAATTCTTTTTTATTGCCCTGGAATAAGCATTAAGGAGTTTGCTTACCTCCTCAAGATCAATTACTAATTTTTTAACGTCAGCATATCCTAAATCCCTTGTCAACCGGAGGTAATATTCACATTCTGCTAAAGAGCCTTGGGCTATGTTCAAAAATCTGATTTTATCTTTTTGCCCTTTCTTTGAATAACCCTCAGCGATATTTGCGGCAATTGATACGGAAGCCCTTCTAAATTGACTCGTTAACCCAAATAGTTCTTCCTTGGGGAAATTCTTCGTTAGTGTATAAACACCCAATACAAATTGATGCGCCTTTTGCCACACAATTAATTCCGTAAAGTGTTTTGATTTTTCCATTATAAATTAATTCAGCTTTAAAGACTCAATTCCTCAAATCCTAACTTCTAACTCCTCAACTCCTAACCTAAATTCTCATACACCACCGCAGCCCCCTGCCCCACACCAATACACATCGTGGCCAATCCGTATTTCACTTTACGCTTTTGCATTTCATGAATAAGCGTTGCGCTGATGCGAACCCCGCTGCAGCCAAGCGGATGGCCGATGGCAATGGAGCCGCCATTCACGTTTACCGTTTCAGGATTCAATTCTAAATCGCTCATGGTGGCAAGTGCTTGTGAAGCAAACGCCTCGTTCAATTCTATTAATCCAATGTCGTTCACTTTTAATCCTGCGCGCTTCAATGCCTTTTGCGTTGCGGGCACAGGACCAACACCCATATACGCTGGATCAACACCGGCAACTGCAACGGAAACAATTCGTGCCTTTGGCTTCAACCCTAATCGCTTCATAACAGCTTCACTCACAATCAAGGAGGCTGCCGCACCATCGTTGATGCCTGAAGAATTACCGGCAGTAACAGAACCGCCTTCTTTAAAAGCGGGCTTAAGTGTTGCCAGCTTTTCTATGGTAGATACGCGCGGATGCTCATCTTTTTCAAACGAAATAATTTCCTTTCCCTGTTGAACCGGAACAGCCACTAACTCGTCTCTAAATCTTCCGGCTTCATGCGCTTGTTGATATTTCAATTGCGACTGAACTGCAAATGCATCTTGTGCTTCACGACTGATCTTCCACTTTTCCGCCACATTCTCGGCAGTTTCACCCATCGCGTAAGGATGGTAAAGTTTTGAAAGTTTTGAGTTAACAAACCGCCATCCTAATGTAGTATCGTAAACTTCCGCCTTACGCGAAAACGCTTCTCCGGCTTTCGCCATCACAAACGGAGCGCGGCTCATACTTTCAACACCTCCGGCAATGTATGCTTCGCCTTCGCTCAGCATAATTGCGCGCGATGCATCCATAATGGCTTGCAACCCTGATGCGCACAAACGGTTTACTGTTACACCGGCAACTTCAACAGGAAGTCCGGCCAACAGCAAAGCCATGCGTGCTACATTTCTATTATCCTCGCCCGATTGGTTGGCAGCGCCAAATACAACATCTTCTATCAGTTTAGGGTCGATGGCAGGATTACGGTCGATTAATTTTTTGATCACCAGTGCCGCCAGGTCATCCGGGCGAACGGAAGCAAGCGTGCCTCCGTATTTTCCAACGGGCGTGCGAAGAATGTCAATGATGTAAGCTGCCTTCATAAAAATGGTTAAAGGATCAAAGTTCAAGATTTAATGTTCATTCTACAATGTTCTCTTTTTGCATTAATTTTAGACCTTGAACTTTAAATTTTGAATTATTAAGATGTGGCAGAGGATTCAAACGGTATTTCTGGGTATAACCATCTTTACATTGATAATTTCACTGATTCTGCCGGTTTGGCAAGGGCAAATACGAGGATCGGTGGTAACACTCACACCGTTCTATTTATTGGAAAACGACCAGTACACTTACTACCCCTATGCGCTTACAGCCATGCTGGTGGTGGCGGCCGCAACCCTTTCTTTAATTGAAATCAGGCGTTATGATAACCGCATGCTGCAAATGAAATTGGGAATGTTGAATACATTAATTCTATTGGGTGCCATGATTTCCATTGTGATGTTCACCATGAAATTATCGAAGCTTTACCCCGAAGCACCCAAAAATGGGTTGGGCATGTTCCTGATTTTTGGAGCCGTGTTATGTAACTGGCTGGCCTTGCGTTTTATCAGGCGGGATGAACGACTGGTGAGGGATTCGGAAAGGTTGAGATAATTCTTTGCCCCACAGACTGAATTCATAATTTTCCGGTTCCGCGGCTTGTGTCCCCACAGACCGGAAACACAATTTCTGTCATCCTGTCACTTTTAAAAAACTGGAATACATTTTGAAATCCTGCCGAAAACCCGCCTCCCGGAAGGCAGGCAGGATTTCTTTATTTAAATCAATAAAACTATGTCAACCGTACAGGAAAAAGGCTCTATTTCCATTCACACCGAAAACATCTTCCCCATCATTAAAAAGTTTCTTTATTCCGATCACGAAATTTTTTTGCGTGAGTTGGTGAGCAACGCGGTGGACGCCACTCAAAAACTGAAAAAACTCTCATCGATGGGCGAGTTTCAGGGTGAACTGGGCGACCTGAAAATTGAAGTAAGTTTTGATAAGAAGAAAAAGACCATCACCGTCAGCGATAAGGGTATCGGCATGACCGGTGAGGAAATCAAAAAATACATTAACCAGATTGCCTTCTCGGGCGCTACCGAATTTGTGGAGAAGTTTAAAGACAAACTCGATGGCAAAGACATTATCGGAAAGTTTGGGTTGGGTTTTTATTCGGCTTTCATGGTGGCCGATCAGGTTGAGGTGATTTCCAAATCATTCAAAGAAAATACGGAACCAGCCAAGTGGACTTGTGATGGCTCTACCGAATTTGAATTATCGACCGCAAAAAAAGAAAGTCGGGGAACAGATGTTGTTCTTCATGTTAATTCAGACTCGGAAGAGTTTTTAGATGAATGGAGACTGAAGGGAATCCTGGAGAAATACTGCAAGTTTCTTCCGGTCGAAATCAAGTTCGGCACAAAAGAAGAACAGGTTCCCGCCCGAACGGCTGAAGACGTTCAGTCGGGCGGGGAAGACGGCCTGGATAAAGACGGGAAGCCCAAGTTCAAATCTGTTACCGTTGACCGCATCATCAACACCACTGCGCCCATCTGGACAAAAGCCCCCAACGATTTAAAAGATGAAGACTACCTGAAGTTTTATAAAGAACTGTATCCGTTTAGTGAAGACCCGCTCTTCTGGATTCACCTGAATGTAGATTACCCTTTCAACCTTACCGGGGTTCTCTATTTCCCGAAAGTGAAGAACGATTTCGAACTTCAGAAGAATAAAATTCAATTGTACTCGCGCCAGGTGTTTATCACCGATGAGGTGAAAGACGTGGTACCCGATTTTCTTATGATGCTGCATGGCGTGCTGGATTCACCCGATATTCCATTAAACGTATCGCGCAGCTATTTGCAAAGCGATGCCAACGTAAAGAAAATCAGTCAGCACATTACTAAAAAAGTTGCCGATAAATTGCACGAATTGTTCAAAAAGGATCGTACCGATTTTGAAAAGAAGTGGGATGACATCGGTCTGTTTGTAAAGTATGGCATCATCAGCGATGAGAAATTTTATGACCGTGCGAAAGATTTTTCGCTCTTCAAGAATACCGAAAGCCAGTATTTCACCTTTGAAGAATATAAGGAAAAGGTAAAGGCAACTCAGAAAGACAAGGATGGTAACCTCGTGTATGTATATGCTTCCGATGCCGGCAAGCAAGACAGCTTTATCCAGGCAGCAAAAAATAAAGCATACGATGTACTGTTGCTCAATGGACCGCTCGACAACCACTTCATTAACACGCTTGAGCAGAAACTGGAGAAAACACAAATCAAACGTGTTGATAGTGAAACACCCGATAAGCTGATTGACAAAGATGAAAAAGTTGAGAGTGTTCTGTCAACCGAAGAGAAGGAACAAGTAAAAACAGTTTTTGAAAAAGCTATCGATAACAAAAACATGACTGTTACGGTTGAATCATTAGCCCCCGATGAACTTCCCGTTGTGATCACCATGAGCGAATTCATGCGTAGAATGAAAGACATGGCCAAGATGGGTGGTGGCGGTTACGCCTTTATGGGTAGTATGCCCGATAATTACGCGGTAGCCATTAACGGCAACCATCCGCTGGTTCAAAAAATTATCAAAGCTGAATCGGAAGAACAAAAGTCAAAACTTGCCAAACAGGCTTTTGATTTGGGCTTACTTTCTCAAAACATGCTAACCGGTGCCGACCTGACTAATTTTATTAAGCGAAGTGTTGAGTTAATTTAGAATCAATGAAAAAATCCGGAAACAGGATAACGAGCGGTTTACTAACGTGGATTATCAGAGCCACTTTAGTTTTCAGTTTGTTTGCCTTTTCCGGATTTGTTTCCGAGTTCAGCACCAGCAATCGCGAACCGCTATCCGGGAAACTTTCACACTAAATTTTACTTAATTTCGTTCTTTCAGAAGAATTTCCTGGCATGAAAGGTTTTCTTATCATACTCATATTAATCTCGGTATTAACGGCACATGGGCAAGATGAACCCCAGGACCAGGCCTTTACAGTTGATACCCCCGTTAACCTTGATTTTCTGAAAGAAGAAGAACCGGTTCCAACCAAAAAGAAAAAGGTAAAGAAGAAAGTTTTTTACGGCATCAAAACAAAGAAAGGATTTTCGCGAAGGGGCACAGGTGACAGGGTAACGTACGAGCTATTCTATTATTTAAAAAAATCTGAAACACCCAAAACTTTTGTTCGCGACATTTATTACTACGATTTCGCACGAAGGGAAGTGAGAAGAACCAGCAAGTTTGATCCTTCGAAGGGTGTATTGTTGCACGGTCCGTACAAGCGCATGATGAACCAGGTTGTGCTGGAAGAAGGAATTTATTACAAAGGCACCAAGCACGGACGCTGGATGACCTACAGCCGCGACAGCACCTTGTCGGACAAAGCCAAATATTACCGGGGGTGGCCAAAGGAATCGCAGGTAACGTATTATGATCCGCTGGAGAAAAAGAAAGTAAAGGAAATCACCCCTGTTGAGTTCGGAGAAAAAGAAGGGTACTACTACATGTTTCATGAAAACGGCCTGGTAGCCGTAACCGGAGAGTACAAATGGAACGCTAAAGTGGGGAATTGGATTGAGTACTACCCCAGCGGCAAACGGAAAAAGTTAATCACCTATTCAAAAGAACCCTTTGACAAGGAAGTGTTACCCTATGTTCGGTCGGAATGGAACGAAAAGGGGAAAGAGATTTACCGGAACAATAAGATGAGCACGAAATAGTAAATTAATGGAGCGCATCCTCAAAATGAACAATCTCAGGGTTTGACCCGGTCTTAACGGCAACAATATCAAACCGGATGTTGCCTTCCCAACTATGCTCAATTATATATTGCTCGGCACCTTCAAAAATTTTGGCCGTCTTTTTTGAATCAACGAATGTTTCGGGCTCACCAAACGCAGAAGAGCTCCTTGTCTTTACTTCAACAAACACCAGCAGGGTTTCGGTTTTAACAATCAGGTCAATTTCCGAATGTTTGTGCCGGTAGTTGTGGGCAACAATCTCATACCCCTTTTTCTTTAAAAATTCAGCTGCCAGTCTTTCCCCAAGGCTACCGGTTTTAATATGCTGCGCCATTCAAAAACTAAAATCGTAAAACTAAAATCCTAAATTAAAGATCGTAAATTCGCCCATTATGTCGATGACAAAAAAGTACATCGAGGGTTTTACCCTCCAGTTGACGGACGCACTTAAAATTGGTCAGTCGTTAGACCTGGTTCGTCCGGGTAGTGACATTCGTAATATCGTAATTGCGGGCATGGGCGGTTCCGGTATTGGCGCCAACCTGGTTGAGTCACTGACGTTTGGCCGCATACCAATACCCATTACGGTTTGCAAAAGTTATAACATTCCACAGTTTGTAAGTGCGCATACTTTATTTGTGGCCAGTTCATACAGTGGAAACACGGAAGAGACTATTGCCGCATTGAATAAAGCCCTTCTGAAACGAGCCCACTGTATTGTGATCGCCTCAGGCGGAAGAATTCTTGACATCGCACGCGAATACAATTTGTTTTACATTCAACTTCCGGCAGGATCGCCCAGCCCACGGGCTATGCTTGGTTACAATATGATTGCCCTTCTTTCATTGTTGTATCATACTAATTTAATTGGCGCTGCCTTTATTAAAGAGACCGAAAACTCAGTTGAACATCTGAATCGCAGTGAAAAAGCCATTCAAACGGAAGCGGAGATCATTGCCAAAAAACTAAAGGGAAAGCTCCCCGTCATCTATTGCGATAGCCGGTTACATGCCATGGCCATGCGGTTTCAGCAACAGTTAAATGAAAACGCGAAAACGCTGACGCACGTAAACATATTCCCGGAAATGAACCACAATGAATTGGTCGGTTGGAAATTCCCGGAAGCTGTTTTGCCGATGCTCCAGGTTATGTATTTGTATTCGGATCACGACCATGAACGCGTTGAAAAACGCATGGAGATTTGCCGTGAAATATTTGAGAAAAAATCGAACGGCATTATTGATCTTATTGGAGAAGGCGCCTCCTTACTGGAACAATATTTTTATCTTATTCACCTGACCGATTGGATATCGTTTTACCTGGCAAAAGAAAACGGTGTAGAGGCCGATCCGGTTGAAATGATTGACTACCTGAAAGCTGAACTCAACAATCAGAAGTGAACCACGTCATTAGTCGTGCTACAAAATTTATTGACCTCGGACTGATCGACTATCAACAAGCCTGGGACAGGCAAACCGATTTATTCAACAGCATTCTTCGCACAAAATCTGAAAACAGAAACCGGCCGGCTGAAACACAACAGGCAACCGAAAACTTTTTGTTATTCTGCGAACATCCGCACGTGTACACGTTGGGCAAAAGCGGGAATGAAAACAACTTACTGATCTCAAAAGAAAATTTACACAGTATTGGCGCTTCGTACTATCACATCAATCGTGGTGGCGACATTACCTACCATGGTCCGGGTCAGTTGGTTGTTTACCCGGTGATTGACCTGGAAAACTTTTTCACCGACATCCATCAATACATGCGGTTGCTGGAAGAGGCCGTTATTCAAACCCTACATGTATTTAAGATTAAATCGGGGCGCATCGCAGGCTTGACGGGCGTCTGGCTTGACTGGGAGGATGAAAAGACAGCAAGAAAAATTTGTGCCATGGGGGTAAAGACTAGTCGCTGGGTTACCATGCATGGCCTTGCGTTGAATGTGAATACGGACCTGTCCTACTTCAAGCAGATGGTTCCGTGTGGCATTAAGGATAAAGCTGTGACATCGCTCGACAAAGAATTTGGCCACAGTGTGGAGATGAGAGAAATAAAGATGATTCTCAGAGAGAAACTTGCACACCTTTTCAGAATGGAGTTGATTGACTAGTCAGGCAGCCCGGCCAGGTATCCCCGTCTGATCAAATCTTCAGTGCCCTTCACGGGATATGTTCTTCCATTCGCCAGAACAAAAAGCCGATCTGCGATTTGTGTCACATATTTATAAAGGTGATCGGTAATTAAAATTCCTTTATTCTCCTTTTCATTTTTCATGCATTCGATTAGGCGGTCAATCATCACGGGAGAAAGTCCGGAAAATGGCTCGTCAAAAAAGCAAAAAGATGATGGCGCATACAACGTAATCAGATTTTCAAATAACCGAACTGTGCCACCGGAAAGAATAGCTTTTCTTTTATCAAGGAAATCTGTCAGTTCAGGGAAGTGATCTAAAATTGTATCAGGTAAGATTCTATACAGTTTCAGAACTTGTCGAAGTGTTAAGTCGGAAGGAATAAAACTCCCCTGTGGTAAATAGGCTATCCTTCGGTTTGAGAACCCGGGTGAATGAATGTATTGGTCATTTATTCGAACTGATTTGACATCTGTTTTCAACGACCCAAAAACAATTTTTAATAGTGTGCTTTTACCCGAACCGTTTCTTCCAAGCAAACCGGTGATTTGGCCCGTTTCACACTTAACATACACACCCGACAACAAGGATGTTTCTGTATATCGAAATTCGATGCCATCAAATTCCAATTTCATCTGATCAGGAATAAAATAGCAGTCATCAGAAACCAAATGCCAATATCCAACACCATGATGCCACCATACATGTTTAGCGATGAATAACCCAGGTTATTGTAAAAGAGTGTTGCCCCTTTATTGAAAGTCAAATGGAAAAAGCCAATGGTCAAATTGATCATGAGCTTGATCCAGAGCAACGTGAACCCGTACGACAAACTGGTTGTTGGCCAATAGAAAAAGCAGAAGAGGAGGGAAATGCTTCCTGTCACCGGAAAAAATCTTTTGTAAAACGAAAGCAGTACCCGAAACATGTCGCTGCATCATACAAGTATTATACCAACGTTTGTTATTTTTAGTGCATGAATCCTGAACTCCGAGACATCCTCTTCCTGGATATTGAAACTGTAGCCTGCACCGATAATTTTCAATCGCTCAACGAACGTATGAAGGTACAGTGGTCGCGCAAGGCCGGGTTCCTAAAACGTGAAGAGAACTTAACAGACGAAGACTTGTTTCATCAACGCGCAGGTATTTATGCCGAGTTTGGAAAAATCATCTGCATTGTGGTGGGGAAACTATACGAAAAGGAAACTGGGGAGATCGCGATCAAGACAAAGGCATTGTTTGATCACGATGAAGCCAACCTGCTGCGTGAGTTTAAAGCAATGCTTGAAAAAATGAACGGTGCCCACGCGCGCCTTTGCGCACACAATGGCAAAGAATTCGATTTCCCATACTTAAGCCGCAGAATGCTGATCCATGGTATTTCACTTCCCGGCTTATTAAATCTTTCAGGAAAAAAGCCCTGGGAAAACCCGCACCTCGATACCCTGGAGTTATGGAAGTTTGGTGATTATAAACACTATACCTCGCTCGACCTGCTGGCTGCTATTTTTAATATCCCGTCCAGCAAAACCGACATGGATGGCAGCCAGGTAAATACCGTATATTATCAAGAGAAGAATTTCGAAAAAATTAAAACCTACTGCACCAGCGATGTGGTAGTACTGACACAATTATTTTTAAAACTAAAAGGAATGACACTGGTGGATGAAAAAAATATTATCCACACCGTGTAAAAAATATGAGCAAAAGAAAAAAAATCAAAAGCGAACCGGATAAGAGTTTTATAGGGAAAGTACGCTCCATGATTGGTGAGTTGTTCGAGAATAATCCTGGCCGCGCTTACTCCATTAAGCAAATCGCTAAAAAAATCGGATTGAAGAAAAGAGAGGACATCAAAACCGTGACCTTCATCATTTTTGAATTAGAAGATGACGGCAGAATTCAGGAACTCCCCAATGGCTCCTATGCGGTAAAAGGTGCTTCCCCCGGCAAGCAAACCACCGGAATTGTTGACCATGTAAATGCCCGGTTTGCCTATGTACGCATTGGTGAAGACAAACCGGATGTGTACGTAAAAACACGCGATTTAGGTTCCGCGATGGATGGCGACACCGTTTCCATCAGCATCATTCCGGGTCGGCACGGGGAACATCCAGAAGGAAGAGTCATAAACGTATTGAAAAGAAATCGTACCCGGTTTGTAGGCAAACTGGAGCTATCGAAAAATTATGCTTTTGTTGTTCCCGATTTCAGAAAGATACACCAGGATTTTTTTGTCTATCCCGAAAATATTAACGGTGCGAAATCGAACGACAAAGTTATTGTTGAAGTAATCGAATGGGCATCGGGAGAAAAAAACCCGACAGCCAAAGTGGTGGATATACTGGGTAAAGCAGGAGAGAATGATGCTGAAATTCATTCGATCATGGCCGAATTCGGTTTACCATTTGAATTTCCGGAGCAGGTAGAACGTGAAGCCAATAAAATTGATGAAGGATTTACCGCATCTGAAATTAAAAAACGCTGGGATTTTCGGAAGACATTAACCTTTACCATCGACCCGGAAGATGCGAAAGATTTTGATGATGCCCTGTCAATAGAAACATTAGAAAATGGCTTGTACCAGATTGGTGTACACATAGCCGATGTGACGCATTACGTTCATCCCGATTCAGCATTAGAAAAAGAAGCCTTTGATCGTGCTACCTCTGTTTACCTGGTCGATCGAACCATTCCTATGCTTCCGGAAAAGCTATCAAACGGTTTATGTTCACTCCGACCCAACGAAGATAAATTTACCTTCGCTGCCGTGTTCGACATGGATGCCAACGGTGTAATTAAAAAAGAATGGTTTGGCCGAACCATCATTCACTCTGATCATCGGTTTTCCTATGAAGACGCGCAAGAGGTGTTGGAAACCGGGAAAGGAAAATTTGCGAAAGAATTAAAAACGCTCAATGACCTGGCGCACAAGCTTCGAAAAGAACGATTCAAACAAGGAGCAGTAAATTTTGAAACTACCGAGGTAAAATTCAAACTCGATGAGAAGGGAAAGCCGTTAGCGGTAATCCCGAAAGTCAGGAAAGATGCGCATAAACTCATTGAAGAGTTTATGCTACTCGCGAATAGGCAGGTGGCACGATTTATCTATAACATGAAAAAAGGAGAAGACAAGAATACGTTTGTCTACCGAACGCATGATCTTCCCGATCCCGAAAAGGTTCAGAACTTCGCCTTGTTTGCCAAGCAATTTGGTCACAAACTTCATGTTGATGACCGCAGCATTTCGCGTTCACTCAACAAATTAATGGATGAGGTGGAAGGAAAACCGGAACAAGGTGTTTTGCAATCGCTGGCGGTTCGCGCGATGGCAAAAGCAAAATATACCACCGAGGCCAAAGGCCATTTTGGTTTAGCATTCGATCACTATTCGCATTTTACTTCTCCCATTCGCAGGTATCCTGATATGATGGCACACCGTCTGTTGCAACACTATCTCGACAAAGGAAAATCGGTGAATAAAAAAGACTACGAAGAAAAGTGTTTGCATTCATCGGAACGCGAAAAGCGGGCAGCCGATGCCGAACGGGCTTCCATTAAATACAAACAGGTTGAGTTCATGGCCAGTATGGATCCAAAACTCACTTACGATGGTTTGATTTCCGGTGTAACCGAATGGGGGATTTTCGTGGAAATCGTTGAAACCAAATGTGAAGGTATGGTGCGCATGGCCGATATGGATGACGACTACTACGAATACGATGAAAAAAACTATTGCATCGTAGGCCGCAGACGCAGAAAAATTTATACCCTGGGCGATCAGGTTCGGGTAAAGATCAAAAAGACAGATGTGGATAAGCGGATGATTGATTTGGTGTTTGCGAGAGAGAAAAAGTCGGAATCAGAATCTTAAAATTCGCGGGCCTGTGCCGCGATCCCACAAGAGCAAAACCAATGTGAGATGCCGGAACAGGTCCGGCAATTATACTTATTTTGTTGTTTTAAATTTTTCCTCAATGCATCTCATCAGAAATTATCAGGACTGGATCGAACGAGAAATTAATAAAAACACGTTCGGTCAGCAACCGGCTTCGCTTTATGAACCTATCCGGTATTTGATGCGCTTAGGCGGTAAGCGCATGCGTCCGTTGCTAACATTCCATGCCTATTCACTTTACAAAGAAAATGTAAAGGATGTAGTTCGCTACGCTGTGGCCGTTGAAGCCTTCCATAATTTCACACTCATGCACGATGACATCATGGACAACGCCCCGTTGCGCAGAGGAAACAAAACTGTGCATGAAAAATGGAATGTGAACACCGCCATTCTTTCAGGCGATGTGATGCTGGTGAAAGTGTATGAAATGTTTTCTGAGCTTGAACCTGAAAAGCTAAAAAAAGTGCTTAAAGCTTTTAATGCGTGTGCAGCCGAAGTTTGTGAAGGACAGCAGTGGGATATGGAGTTTGAAAAAATGAATGCTGTGAAAGAATCGCAATACATTAACATGATTCGTCAAAAAACAGCTGTGCTATTAGGGTTCAGCCTGGAACTTGGCGCCATCCTCGCTGATGCTCCCATTGAGGATCAAAAAGCACTCAGAGACTTTGGAATCAATATCGGTATTGGATTTCAACTGAAAGATGATTTATTGGATGCTTATGCTGATCCAAAAAAATTTGGTAAGCAGGTTGGCGGTGATATCATTGCTAATAAAAAAACCTATTTATTGATCAAAGCACTTGAGAAAGCTAAAGGAAAACAAAAACAGGAATTGATCGCTCTGATAAGTGCGAAGAAATTTAACAGACAGTCTAAAGTTAAAGCAGTGAAGGTAATTTATGATTCACTGAAAATCCCTTCACTCTCAGAGAAAAAAGTAAATCAATTCTTTGAAAAGGGATTTAGCAATCTTGAATCAATCAGCGGGAAAACTGAAGCCAAAGCTGTACTGAAAAAATTTACAGAAAGTCTGATTGCAAGGGTAGTCTGACGCCTCCCAAAAAAAATTAGTAGTCATCCCGAACAGCGTGAGGGATATTCTAATAAGAATTAGAGTTAATCCTAAAGATTTAAATAACGTGAGAAGATTTCTCGTTTCTCTTGAAATAACCGGAGGATTGAACAACCCTCAAAAAATTCTCACTCAGCAACTTTCTTGAATAAATTCTTTCGGCCAAACTTCTGGCGGCTGACTGGCATTGCCTCAATTGATCCGGATTTGAAATAAATAATTCAATTTTTTTCAAAAAAGCTTGAGGGTTATTCACTGCAAAGCCGCAAGCATGCTGTTCAATCTCATTTTTCATCCATCCACCAACATTTACTACCATCAGCTTCCCTGCCGCAAGGCCATCAAAATATTTGTTTGGTGAACCTGTTTCCAACACCGGAAGCTGCTGGTAACTGATAAACACAGCATCTGAAACATATAAAACCGCTCTCACACCTTCACGGTTTTGCACAGGAATAAAAGACACATTGTTTAACCTCTTCTCGTGTGCAATTCTCTTCAGTTTCTCCAGCATGGCACCTTCACCACATAATAAAAATTGAATCGGCAATTTTAAGCAGCCTTCCGCACAGGTAAGCAAAAGCTCCAGTCCGTTGGCCAACCCCATCGTGCCGATGTAGCTTACTACAAATTTGTTCTGCACCCCAAATTTTGCTTCCAGCTCCGGTCGTTTTACTTCCGGTTTATAAAAATCCGTATCGGCCATGTTGGGAATCACATGAATTTCTTTTCCGGTAACCTTCTTTTGAATCTCTGTTTTAATTGCTTCTGATAAAGCAACGATAGCTTCCGATCGCTTATAAATTGATCTTTCAAGTTTATACAGAATTGCTTTTAGTAAAGAATTTTTAATAATACCCAACTGAACCGGAGCCTCCGGCCATAAATCGCCTACTTCAAAAAAATAAGGAATACGAAAACGTTTTTTTATCCAGATAGCAGCCAGGCCGATGGTGAGCGGAGTGGAGATGGCATAGCAAACATCCGCATCTTTAAACTCATCAGCCTCACGCACAATGCTGCTCACAAATTTCAAAAAAGATGAGATGCGCTTAATAAAACCGAATCGGTTATCATATGGAATGGGCAGATAGTGAACCTCTACTCCATTTACAAAATCTTTTCTTCGTTCCGGATGATTGTGGGTTGTGATCACAACGGTTTCAATTCCTGCGTCAGCCAACGCTGTTGCCAGGTAATAGGAGCGCAATGCACCGCCTGTGACCGGAGTATTAAAATATTGATGGAGGATGAGAACCTTCACACCGCAAAGAAAATAAAAAACCATAGTCCGGAGACCATGGTCTTTGGTTAATTGCACTGTAGAGACTCATAATTATGCGTCTCTACGTGAATAACTCAAAATATTCAGAACGGTTGCAGCCGATGGTTCTACATGCGCTTTGTCCATTTCTTTCTTAAGCGCTTCCATCGAAGTATACATAGAACGCAACTCCGTATCGGTCAGCAGGGCTTTGTTAATCTCCTGCTCCTCCTTCTCCGTAGTCTCGTGGTATAAATACCTCATCAGATCGTTTTGGGTAAAGGTCTTTATCATAGGCAAGATGGTTTTTAATCATTTTTTTCCTCAGGTTAATGAGTGCATACCGCATTCTTCCCAAAGCCGTGTTAATACTCACATCGGTTCGTTCGGCAATTTCCTGAAAACTCATTTTCATGTAATGCCTCATAATGAGCACGTGCTTTTGTTCGTCCGGAAGTTCTTTAATCAATCCGCGCAAGCGTGAAGAAGTCTCTCTCATCACCTGCTTATCCTCCATTGATTCTTCCGCAAACTGCATCGAGTTCATCAGGCGGCTGCCATCTTCCAGTACAATTTCCGGATATCGTTTTTCTTTCCGGAAGTGGTCAATCGCCAGGTTATGCGCTATTCTGCAAATCCACGGTAAAAATTTACCTTCCTCGTTATAGCGTCCGCCCCGAATGGTATTAATAGCCTTAATGAACGTTTCCTGCAATAAATCTTCCGCTACGTACCGATCTTTCACAATCAGGTATATTGCTGTGAATACCCTTGATTTGTGCCTGTGCAGGAGAATCTCGAAAGCCTTCTCGTTACCGTTCTTATAGCGTGACACCAACTCGCTGTCACTCCATTTGTTTTGAATCATTCTGTCTCACATTTAGGTAACGTAGAGGTCTATCCGATATTGTTTGGGGGTTTGTTGAACAATTAGTTTGAAAAGATAGAAATTATACCCAATAGCGCAAAAAAATTTTGAAAATTCTTGCCACACTCGAAAATTCTTTAGGTATTTGCTTTCGATTTTTTGATGTAGAACCCTGTATGCCTGTTAGTAAGAAGCGCGTTATCAAAAGCCTGGATACCCTGAGCGAAGATTTAAAAGAACTGATTAAACGTCAATACCCGAATGGGTATGAAGGTAACATTACCCGTATTGCAAGCCCTAAAAAGGAGCCGCTTTTCGTGTTTCCGCTCGAAACGGATGATGCTACCTACCTGGTGAAGGTTCCTGTTACCAAAAACAGCGATGGCGATTATGATATGGAGAAAAAGACAAAAGGCGAATTTGGTGACGATGACGATTTTGGTGGCGATAACGATTTCGGATCGGATGATACCGATAGTGATGATGGCGATAACGACAATTTTGATGACGATGGTGGTGGCAGTAAGGGAGGAAACGAAGCCAGTTACGACCCCGATTTTGATAATTGATTGGCAAGAATAACAATTCCAAAAAAACGCAATGCCGGACCCGTTCCGGCATCTTTGTTTTCGGGAACCTCGGCACAAGCCTGCTGTCGCCTTCCTGCTGCAAGGTGGGAGCCAGGAATAACCGAATGTCTGTTTTTATTGAACTTGCTACAGACGAAATGAGTTTCGGATAGGATGTTCTATTATTTTAGCAGGCCTGAATGAAAGAAGATTTATCTACAACCGATTCGCACCTCGACCAGCTCGATCCCAGGGAATACATCATCATTAAGCGCGCCCGTGTTAATAACCTGAAAAACCTGAGCGTGGCCATTCCGCGTAACAAACTGGTGGTGATCACCGGACTGTCAGGTTCGGGTAAATCTTCATTGGCATTCGATACACTTTTTGCCGAAGGCCAACGCATGTATGTAGAGAGTTTGAGTTCATATGCACGCCAATTTCTGGGAAGAATGGAAAAACCCGATGTGGATTACATTCGCGGTGTTTCTCCGGCTATCGCTATCGAACAAAAAGTAAATACCCGCAATCCCCGTTCAACAGTAGGTACAACAACCGAGATCTACGATTACCTGAAATTATTATTCGCCCGCATTGGAAAGACCTATTCACCAGTTAGCGGTCAGGAAGTCAAGCGTGATACCGTAACGGATGTGGTCAATGCGATCAATAAACTTCCTGCCGGAACACGCATCATGATGGCGGCACCCCTGTTGTTTAAAAAAACAAAAGTAAAAATTCAGGACGAACTCAATTTGTTGCTGAGCAAAGGATTCGCGCGGGTGTTGGTAAACGAAGAGTTGAATTTTATCGAAGAGTTGATCAACTCAAAAAGAAAACTAACAACAACCGATAAGGTAGAAATTTTAATCGATCGTGCTTCGGTCAATGCCGAAGATGAAGATACCGTGTTCAGAATTTCTGATTCTGTTCAAACCGCCTTTTATGAAGGACACGATGAATGTTTCATCCATGCCGAAGGACACAAGGATATGCATTTCTCCGATCGCTTTGAGTTGGATGGAATTACTTTTACGGAGCCTTCCGTAAATTTCTTTAGCTTCAACAACCCGTTTGGAGCGTGCCAGACTTGTGAAGGCTTTGGAAAAATTCTTGGAATTGATGAAGAACTTGTCATTCCCGATAAATCCTTATCGGTATACGAAGGAGCCATAGCACCGTGGCGTACCGAAGTAATGAGCGAGTGGGCAAAACCGCTTTTGAAAAACGGAATCAAGTTTGATTTTCCGATTCATCGGCCTTACAACGAACTCACAGAAAAAGAGCGTGAACTTCTTTGGAATGGCAACCAGTATTTCGATGGCATTCATGCCTTTTTTAAATACCTGGAATCGAAGATGCACAAAATCCAGTATCGTGTTTTGTTATCACGCTACCGCGGAAGAACGACTTGCCCCGATTGTAAGGGAACCAAGTTGCGTAAAGATGCTCAGTATGTAAAAATCGCTAACACTTCCATTACCGACCTGGTGCTGATGCCCATTGAAGATACGCTTGCTTTCTTCGAAAAGCTTAACCTTACTGATTACGACAAGAAAATATCGGATAGGATATTAACCGAAATCCGGTCGCGACTGGAGTACATGGTGAAGGTGGGGTTGGGATATTTGACACTCAATCGCGTTACCTCAACTTTATCGGGCGGAGAATATCAACGAATTAAGCTGGCTACTTCGCTCGGTAGTGCATTGGTTGGATCGATGTACATCATGGATGAGCCAAGCATTGGTTTGCATCCGAAAGACACCGCGCGAATGATTGACGTATTGAAATCGCTGCGCGATTTGGGCAACACCGTTATTGTGGTTGAGCACGAAGAAGAAATTATGCGCGCAGCCGACCAGATTATCGACATCGGCCCCGATGCCGGTGCCCATGGCGGTGAATTAATTTTCCAGGGATCTATCAATCAGCTAAACGGAAAGCATACTTCACATACCGTTGATTACCTGAAAGGAACAGAAACCATTGCTATACCAAAAGTAAGGCGCAAGTGGAAAGATTCTATTACCCTATTTGGTGCCCGCGAGAATAATCTCAAAAACCTGAAAGTTCAGTTTCCATTGGAAGTTCTTACCGTTGTTACCGGAGTAAGTGGTTCGGGCAAATCCACGCTCATTAAAAAAATTCTGTATCCGGCTATCGGAAGGATGAACGGCACCGTTGGAGAAACACCGGGCAAATATGATAAGCTGGAGGGCGATGTTTCGCGCATTACACAAATAGAGTTTGTTGATCAGAACCCGATCGGAAAATCTTCTCGCTCTAATCCTATATCCTACGTAAAAGCATACGATGTTATCCGGCAGCTATATGCCGACCAGCCCCTGGCCAAGCAACGCGGTTACAAGCCTTCTAATTTTTCGTTTAACGTTGAAGGCGGACGCTGCGAAACCTGCGAGGGTGAGGGTGAGATTAAAGTTGAAATGCAGTTCATGGCTGATATCTTTCTGGAATGTGAAAGCTGTCACGGAAAACGGTTCAAACAGGAAACGCTGGAAATTGAGTATAAAGGAAAAAGCATTTCCGATGTGCTGGACATGACCATTGAAGAAGGACTTGAATTCTTTAAAGACAAAAAAGGGGTGTACGAAAGAATCCTTCCGTTGCAGGAAGTGGGATTAGGTTATGTTAAACTCGGGCAATCCTCAAATTCATTAAGCGGTGGAGAAGCGCAGCGTGTAAAACTTGCTTCGTTTCTTGCTAAAAATTCTACCGAGGGGCACATACTTTTCATTTTCGATGAACCCACAACCGGGTTACACTTCCACGATATCTCAAAACTTCTGAAAGCGATCAACGCATTGGTTGACCAGGGGCATTCAGTAATCGTAATCGAGCACAATCTGGAGATTATCAAGTGTGCTGATTGGATTATTGACTTAGGGCCGGAAGGTGGCGAAAAAAAGGGCGGGCAACTCTTATTTGAAGGCACACCCGAAAACATGGTGAAGAAGGCCAAAGGTTTTACAGCTGAGTTTCTGAGAAGAAAAATAAGCTAGTATCTATTTTGTCATTCCGGCCCTGTTCCATGGACTATGTAAATTGCCAATATGTATCGTATGAAGAAAATTATTTTCCTGCTGCTTGCTTCATCCTCATGCTTTGCCCAAACTTCTTCCGGGCAAAAAATTTTTAGTCAGGAGGAGTTGCAGCAAGATCTTACCTTCCTCTTTCAAAAGCTGGAAGCGATACACCCTGATCTGTACCATTATACTCCAAAATCAAAAGTGGAAGAAGCTAAGGCTGTTGTTGAAAAGGAATTGACCCAGCCCATGACCCGGATGGAGTTTGCCCGAAAGGTAACCCCAATTGTTTCCATGTTGAAAGATGCACACACATCTTTGGTCTTCCCGCAGGAGGAACTAATTGCCTTCCTGAAAAACGGGGGTAAAATTTTTCCTTTCGATGTACTGATCCGGGATAACAAAATATTCATCACCACTAATTTCTCCACCGACTCTACCCTCTCAACAATCGCTGAAATTCTTTCCATCAACGGAAAGCCAACGATTGAATTCCTGACAGAGCTTCGGCTTTACATCAGTGCCGAGCTGGATTTCTATCGCGATGCAAGACTCCAAAAAGCTTTCAGGGCTATGCTCTGGAATGTGTACGGATGGGGAGATGATTTTGAACTACAGTTGTTAATCGAAGGAGAACCAGTTTCAAAAAAGATCACAGGCATAACCGAACGAGAGCTTGCGGCTGCCATTAAGAAGCATGGGAAACAACAATCCGCCAAGGCTTATGCTTTTTTCATCTTGGAAAACAGGATTGGAGTAATTGATTTTCGTTCGATGCGCGATCTTAAAAAATTCTCGCTCTTTCTGGATTCGACATTCGCAGAAATCAAAAAAAATAACATTCAACACCTGGTGATCGACATCCGGAATAATGGCGGGGGTGATTCAAAATTAGGGGATGCCCTCTTCAATTACATCACCAGCAAGCCCTACAAACAGTTTGCGGGCGTAAAAATTAAGAATAGCGTGGAAGCGGGTCTGGTTAAAAATGTGAATTCTAAAAAGAATGGAGCCATTAGAGTTATTGACACCACGCCTTTGATCCCTCCAAAAAAACCTTCGAATAAATTTACCGGGAAAACTTACTTATTAACCAGTCATCTTACTTTCTCCAGCGCTCATGCATTGGCCAGTGCGTTCGCTTGTTACCACATGGGCACCATTATCGGTGAGGAAACAGGAGGCGTGCTTGCACCTTTTGGTGATTTAATCGAACTAAGACTCCCCAATACACAGCTACAAGCTTGGTGTTCACACAAGAAATTTGTTCACCCTTGCGCTGACGAAACCCTGCATGGTGTCAAGCCTGATGTTGAAGTCATTCCAACGCTGGAAGATTTTCGAACAGGTAAAGATGCTGTACTGGAATACGTAAAGAAGCAGGTTCAGTAATCCATTAGTTGTTCATTTCCATGGTCCATTTCCATGGTCTGTCCCCACACAGACCATGAAATTTTTTCCTTCCCGCCCGTTACTTCCCTCCTTCTTCAGAATTATAGAGATAAATAAATCTTCGTAATCATCTGTGAAACACAGGCCTCGGAGATTTTGGAATACATCGACTGGTTTCACATTTAACCTAAACTCTGTAGCCATGAAAAGCCAATCCGAAAACATGCAACGATGGGACGACATCATCTTTGAAAAAAGAAACAAAGCGTATGGCGCGTACGCAATCAGGAAAAATTACAACACCAATGTTTTGAAAGCAGAGGCCATGAGCATTGGAATTGGGGCTTTGATTTTTATGATTCCAATTCTTATGCCTGATGAGGCCTCTCATAACATTCCGGTAATAGCCGAACCAAAAGGAAGAATTGTATTAGAAGGTATAAAAATCAAGCCCGATCAGCCATTGGCAAAGACAACCAGTGTTAAGCGGATAAATGCTTCTATCATACCCACACGCATAACAACGTTGGAGGTTCCGGAGGAACCACTTTCACCCAAAACAACTGACGTTGGTTATACGGTTGGATCTGAAACCGCAGAAACAGAGACTGGAACAGAAAATACCTCTGAAACGGGCACTGGAACAATTCCGATGGAGGTGATAAACGAACCTTTTGATATTGTTGAAATCATGCCGGAGTATGAGGGTGGCCAACAGGCGATGATGAAATTTTTACAAAAGAAACTGCGGTATCCTGCAAAAGCCCGTGTGAAGGGCGAGCAGGGAACAGTATACGTGCAATTCGTTATCAATGCCGATGGTCGTGTGTCGGATGTGAAAGTCGTCAAAGGATTTTTCAAAGATTGTGACGAAGAAGCCGTTCGTGTTGTTTCCCTCATGGACAGGTGGCGGGCAGGAATTCAAAACGGCATGGCGGTACCCGTAAGAAAAGTTTTGCCGATCACCTTCCGTATGGAATAAAATCAAATTTTGGTCGTCCTCATCCATGGTCTGTGTCGACACAGACCATGTATGCGGACCATGGATGAGACACAGACAATGGAAGAAGCGACTGGGATTTAAAGTTGCTTAATTAACTCAACATATAATTCGGTCAATTTCGGCTCTGTTTTATTGGCAACTTTTACAATCTCCGTAAAGTTGACGGGCTTTAATTGATCAGGATCGCAATCATCGGTTAACACGGAAACAGCGCAACATGGAATACCCATGTGGTTGGCTATGATCACTTCTGGTACCGTGCTCATCCCCACGGCATCGCCACCAATGTTTCTGAGAAAACGGTATTCGGCACGCGTTTCAAGATTAGGGCCCATCACGCCTATATACACACCTTTGTTCAGCTTGATTTTTTTTGATTTCGCAATTGCAACCAGTTTCTTATTTAACCTTTCGGCATACGGCCGACTCATGTCCGGAAAACGCGGGCCGAATATTTCGAAATTTTCTCCTCGCAGTGGATTATCGTGTTGCAGATTGATGTGGTCATCGATCATCATCAGCTCTCCCTTCTTCCATTTCAAATTCATATTACCTGCCGCATTGGAAATCAGCAGGTGTTCAATCCCCAGCAGTTTCATTACCCGCAACGGCAACGTAATTTGCTTCATGTTGTAGCCTTCGTAATAATGAAAGCGGCCGCGCATCGCCAATACCTTTTTCCCCTTGACATCGCCATAGATCAGTTGCCCCTTATGCGACTCCACGGTGGCGGTTGGAAAGTGAGGAATGGCATTGTAGTTAATGACCAGTTGATTCTTAATTTCTTTTGTAAATAAATTACCCAAGCCTGTTCCCAGAATCACACCTACCTCCGGGTTCTTAACACCTCGTTTCCGGATGAACTCGGTGGCTTCATTAATTTCCTTTAGCATACTTCAAATTGTTATAGCTTCAAAAATAGCAATCAAAAACAACAGTTTCCGTGCATCGCCCGAAAAGAGCTTCCATCAAAAGTTAACAGTATTTCATGGCAATTAGGGTTATATTTATTCTCTGTGATCTTTGCGAAGCCATTGCGTTCTCTGCGGTAAAAAAATACAACCGCAAAGTGCGCAAAGATCCGCAGAGGATGCAGAGATAAATCCAAACCTATGAAAAACCTGTTCACGCTTTTGTTGATCGTTATTGTCTTTTCCGGCTTCAGCCAATCATTCAACAATCTTCCCGTTACAACACAAAAGCCTCTATTGCATGGCAAACATTGGATGGCCATAACCGGTAAACCGTTGGCTGCCACAGCCGGTGCCATGATTTTCAATAAAGGAGGCAATGCTGTGGATGCATCGTGTGCGATGCTGGCAGCAACCTGTACCATGTTTGATGTGCTGAGCTGGGGAGGCGAAACACAGGCCCTCATTTACAATCCGAAAACAAAAAAAGTAATTGCCATCAATGCGTTGGGCGTAGCCCCATCCGGTGCCACTGCCGATTTTTTCAAAAGCAAAGGCATGAACTATCCTCCACAATACGGCCCTCTTGCTGCAGTAACACCCGGTACTCCTGGTGGTTTAATGACCATGCTGGCCGAATACGGCACAATGAGTTTAAAAGATGTGCTGGCACCCGCCATGCAAATGGCCGAGGGTTACCCGATTGAAGCACAAACCGCCAACAGTTTTGAACGCGAAAAAGAAAGACTGAAACAATGGCCCTATTCAAAAGCAGTTTTTCTTCCTCACCTCGGTGAAAAAAGAGAAGCGCCCAATGCCGGAGAAGTTTTTGTTCAGAAAGATTTATTGGAAACATTAAAGAAATTAGTTGACACCGAACAACAAGCCTTGAAAAAAGGGAAGTCGCGGAAGGAAGCGATTTATGCAGCCCATGATCGTTTTTATAAAGGCGATATCGCGAAAGAATTTGCGCGCGGTTGCCAGGAGCAAGGCGGATTGATTACAGAGAAAGACCTCGCGAACTGGAAAGTGATTACCGAAGAACCTCTGTCTGTCAATTACAAGGGCATTGAAGTTTACAAAATGCAGCAATGGACACAAGGACCGGTGATGTTGCAGGCACTCAATATGCTTGAAAATTTTGATTTGAAAGCGATGGGCTTCAACTCTGCCCGCTACATCCATACACTCTATCAGGTCATGAACCTGACGTTTGCCGATCGCGATTTTTATTATGGCGATCCCTACTTTGCTCCAGAAGAACCGATAAAAGGACTGTTATCAAAAGAGTATGCGAAGGAAAGAATTAAAGCGATTAACTGGGAGCGCAACGATGCAAAAGCTGCGCCCGGTGATCCCTACCCCTTTGAAGGAAAAATTAACCCGTATACCGACTACCTAAAATCACAGGTATCGAATGGCACGTATACTTCCCCACTTTCTGAAGAGTATTTGAACCAGGTTTTTCTGGGAACCACTTCCGTGGAAGCTGCCGATAAAGAAGGTTGGGTCGTGAGCATTACGCCCAGCGGTGGTTGGAATCCTGCCTGCATTGCCGGCAAAACCGGCATCGGTATGAGTCAGCGCATGCAAAGCTTTGTTACCAACCCGAAAGAAAATCCTTACAATGTAGTGGAGCCGGGCAAGCGCCCGCGCGTAACACTCACACCAACGCTTGCGCTGAAGGATGGTAAGCCATTTCTATCATTCGCTGTTCAGGGTGGTGACACGCAGGATCAAAACCTGTTGCAATTCTTTTTGGATGTAGTTGAGTTTGGGATGACCGTGCAAGAGGCAACAGAAGCGCCCAACATCAATACCGATCAATTACGCTTATCGTTAGGTGGTGAAGATCGCACGCCCAAAGCCGGAAATATTTTACTGCATGATAGTACACCGCCTTACGTTCGTCAGGAACTGCAGCGCATGGGTTATCGATTGCGTTTCGATGATCGTACCAGCGGGCCGATTAATGCCATTTGGTTCGACTGGCAACACGGTACCTTTTGGGGCGGCAGCAGTAATCATGGTGAGGACTATGGGATTGGGTGGTAATAGTATTAATCAAATGGTTCATGACATTTTTTATTGAAATTATACTTTTGATTTGGGGGAATCATGGTGAGGACTATGGGATTGGATGGTAAAACGCCTAACCCGTCAGACCGCTTTTTCTCTGACCTAATAGCGGTCAGACGGGTAAGTCGTTAAAATTTATGTTCATGACATTTTATAATCTCTCCAAACCACAACGCAAAAAAAAGGTAGCGGAAATTAAAGGTGACTTACTTTTCGGTATTGAGAAAAATAACCCGCAAATCTTAATCACCTATTTTTCTGATGAAGATACTTACATCCGTAAAGTTGCCTACCAGGCTGTTGGAAAAATTTATCAGGAAAAAGAAAACGCAGACAAGAAAATAATCAACATCCTCAACAAACTTTTAAAAGACAAACACCACCACATCCGGCAAACGGTAATCAACGCGGCCGGAGAAATAGGAATGAAAGATTTTGAGGTGGTGCAGTCCCTTTTTGATCGTGGACTTTTTGATGAACATCATACCGTTCGCAATGCAGTAATCGGTTCGGTTAAAAAAATGGGTAAGAAGAATCCGAAACCGATATTAACGTGGGCGAAACAATATCTGCATCATCCTGATAAAGAAATTCGCAGGGAAATTTGCCACGGCATTGAACTTCGGGGACGCACGCACCCGCGGGACATTCTACCGTTGTTGAAAGAATTACAACACGATAAAACTGCGCGCGTTCGCGATACACTCGTGCATGTACTCGGCCAAATCAGTTATAAAAAAGGATGCCTGGAAACAGTCATTGCCGAGTTGAACGTCTGGAAAAACATTGAACTTACCCGCGATGCCGTAGAGGAAATCATTGATGTGCACGAACGGTACAAAGATTTTGCGGTACTTTCACAGAAGCAAGCCATTCAATACATTCAAAAAAATTTCCGCAATTAGCCGTCTGACCGCTCAAAGCGGTCTGACGGCTTAAAAGATTTTGCTATGATTACCCTAACAGAACCTACCCTTCTTATCGACAAGCAAAAATGCCTTCGCAACATTCAGATGATGGTTGATAAAGCGAAGCGCAATAACCTTACCCTCAGGCCGCATTTTAAAACACACCAGTCGCATGAAGTAGGGCGTTGGTTTCGTGATGCAGGTGTCTCAAAAATTACCGTTTCATCCCTGGAAATGGCTGAATATTTTGCGCACGATGGCTGGAACGATATTACAGTAGCGTTTCCGGTTAATGTGCATGAGAAAGACCGGATTAATCGGCTTGCCGAAAAAATTAAATTGAATTTATTGGTGGTTGCTCCGGAAACAGTCGCGTGGCTTGCGCGTGAAGTGAAGCGTCCTCTCAATATTTTTATTGAGGTCGACAATGGTTATCACCGCACCGGTGTTTCACCATCGGATTTTACGGCCATTGATTCAATCCTGAATGAAATAAAAAAACATGCACCCTTTCGCTTTGCAGGATTTCTCGGTCATGCCGGCCACAGCTACAAATCAGAAGGAGACAAAAACAAAATCCTGGCTATTCATCATGAAAGCATTGGACTGATGGTTCCCCTGAAAGAAAAATATACATCAGCTTACCCTGATTTAATTTTATCGACCGGTGATACGCCCACGTGCAGTGTGGCTGATCAGTTTACAGGCATGGATGAAATTCGTCCGGGCAACTTTGTTTTTTACGATTACCAGCAGGTAACCATTGGATCCTGCTCCATTGATCAGATTGCGATGGCCATGGCGTGCCCGGTGGTAGCCAAAAATCCTGAACGCAATGAACTTGCTGTGCACGGAGGAGGAATACATTTTGCGAAAGATTTTCTGAAGCAACCAGACGGATCGAATATTTTTGGTAAGGTGGTAACGCTAACCGACACGGGTTGGAGCACAGCGGAAACTAATTTGTATGTGAAATCACTTTCGCAGGAGCATGGCATCGTTCATGCACCAAAGGCACTGGCCGAGAAAATAAAGGTGGGTGACTTTATTGGCGTGCTTCCCATTCACTCCTGCATGACTGTTGATGTGATGAGACGCTACCTGACAACGGAAGGCGAACGATTTACTACCTACCGGTAAAAATCTTCCTTCCTGGTTTTGGCAACTTCTTCGAAAAAGAGTGCCACTTTTTGTGTAACGGCTTTAAAATACTTTTCGCCTTTCTCTTTTGTTGCTTTGCGCGGATCGCCCACACCGGTGTCTTTCGTTACTCGCGTCCATTTCCGTTCGGCCCAGGCCCAACCTTCCCGAATGGCCGCGAACGTGAATTTCTTAGCCGCGCCATCGCCTGCTTCCGATAATGGTAATACCAGATCGGGTCGCAAAAACATCATCAGGCTTGTTTCCATTTCACCCGCGTGGTCATCTTTGTTCTCAAAAAATTCTTTCTGATCAAGTGCCTGAAACCAATTGCAGGTAGCCAGAAACATATCGGGAAACTTCAGCCCGAGCTCGCGAATCATGGTTTTGAAGTCGTTACCTCCATGACTGTTCAGGATAATCAGCTTATGAATGCCCTGACGGTTCAGTACCTCAATCACATCTTTCAACACCAGCAACTGTGTGCTGGGGTTCATGTTGATGTCCAACGTTACATCAAACTGACCGGTATTCACACCAAAGGGAATGGGTGGCAGTACAATTACTTTTGTTCCTTTTTCCCAGGCTAATCGGGCGGCTTCTGCCGAAATAAGTTCTGACTCAATAATGTCAGTCGCATACGGCATGTGATAGTTGTGCGCCTCGCACGCGCCCCAGGGTAATATGGCAACATCAAACGTTGCATCTTTAATATATTTCCAGTTTGATTCAGCAAGTATGTAAGGTCGCATAGAGGTCATTCAAAATTATTTCAAAAAAAAACATGTCATTCCGGCCCTGTGCCGGAATCTCATTTTAATATAATGAGTTTCAGGTTTACATGAAATTACTATTAATTTTCAGGCAAGGCAATCGTGTAGGTTTTATTCTTCTTCACAGTCAGTCGCTCATCGCGAAGCCAGGGATTATGGCGTTTTAAAAGTTTATAATTTGTTCCCTGTTGTTTGGCGAAGGTAATTAAATCAGGAATGGTTTGATTCACTTCAATATATTTCAATGGTTCCGGTTGATAGAGATGCTTAGGCTTCACCTTAAATCCGTAGGTTGACGGATGTTCGATAATTTCTTTGCAGGCCAAAATACGAAACACGTAGCGTGAAGTTTCGTCATTCAAAAATAAATCGTAATACGATTTCACTTGTTGGTTTTCCATCGCCCGTTCCATGCCACCCATACCCCGATTGTACGATGCCGCCACCACCGTCCAGTTACCAAACTTGTTGTAGGCTTTTCTCAAATACCTGCAGGCGGCCTCGGTCGCTTTCAGCGGATCGTAGCGCTCGTCTACTTCATTGGTGATCTCCAATCCGTTTTCTTTTCCTGCCGATTTCAAAATCTGCCAAAAGCCAACGGCATCTTTTGGAGAGATGTCATTCATCAGTCCGGATTCGATTAATGGCAGGTACTTAAAGTCATCAGGAATTTTATTCTTTCGCAGGATGGCTTCAATTTGTGGAAGCCAGCGATTTGCACGCTTCATTAAAAAAATTGTGTTGTTGTGCCAGTAGGTATTGATATGTAACTCTTTATCGACACGCTCGCGCACATCGGTAAGGTGCATGGGTACAGGTTCTCCGGCAAAATTCAGTGAATCGGGCAAATCAAATGTTATAGCCGGTATCGGCTGCATATCGGTTTCATCCAGATCAGCCGGAGCCAACGAACCCTCTTCCAGTCGTTGATCCTGCTCAACTACGGCCAGCGATTTTTCCATGCGCGAGTTCGCATAGCGAACATAGCCCAGCACAAAAAATACGGCCAGGAGAGAAAGGTAGAGCGGGAAGTTTTTTGCGTTAAACATCTTTTTTACCACAGCGTACACAGAGCGAAACACGAAGATCACAAAGTTTGCATCCGTTTACTACCCTTTTTATTTCATTCTTTAAAAGCTTGTAAAATTGTTCGATTGTCATGATGGAAAACCTTGCGACATAGCGCCTTTGCGGTAATAATTACACCGCGAAGGCGCGAAGCCGCAAAGGTCGTAAGATTCTGATCAGCCATCTCTGTGACCTCTGTGAAAAGTTCGGTGACCTCTGTGGTAAATGAATTTAAAAGTTCGGTGCCAGTAAATACTTCGAATAAAAATCATCAATCACTTTCACGGCTTCTTCGGGTGTATCTACCACACTAAACAAGTCCAGGTCTTCTTCACTGATCATGCCCTCTACAATCAGCGATTTTTTTACCCACTCCATCCAGGTTTGCCAGAATTTCTTTCCTACCAACACAATGGGGAACCGGCCAATTTTTTTTGTTTGGATGAGCGTGAGCGCTTCGCTTAATTCATCTAATGTTCCAAAACCACCGGGCATGACGATAAATCCCTGCGAGTATTTTACAAACATCACTTTGCGTACAAAGAAATAATCGAACGTGATCAGTTTATCCGGATCGATGTAGGAGTTTCCTTTTTGCTCGAACGGCAAAAAAATATTCAAGCCCACTGACTTACCTCCTGCCCGATGAGCACCTTTATTTCCAGCCTCCATAATACCGGGTCCTCCACCGGTAATTACTCCATACCCGTGCTGCACCAGCTTGTAGGCAATATCTTCCGCTATTTTATAATACGGATTGTTCGGCTTGGTTCGGGCCGATCCGAAAATGGTTACGCAAGGACCAATCTTCGCCAGCTTCTCCATACCCTCCACAAACTCCGACATCACTTTAAAAATCATCCAGCTATTCGAGCCTTTTATTTCTGCCCAGTCTTTGTCAACAAACGCTTTGCGGATGCGATGTTCATCTTCAATAGTTTGAAGCTTGAGTTGTACCTCTTCCTTTTTACTTTTCTTTTTAGCCATAAAAATTGGTTAATAACGAAATATACGATCTGAAATTACGAATTCAGGTGTACGATGTACGATTTTAAATTGAGATTTCAATGGTCGTCATCCGAGCAGATTTTTCAGCGCCTCTTCTAAATCCGGAAATTCAAATTTGTATCCCGCCTGTTGAATTTTTTTTGAAGACACCTTGCTACCGCCAACGACCATACCCGCCATCTCTCCCAAAACAATTTTCAATACACCCGTTGGAACGTTTGGCAACCATAATGGTTTTCTCAATGCGCGAGCAATGGCTTTCGTCAGATACTCATTTGAAACAGCCGATGGCCCGGTTGCGTTATACACCCCCGCTAATGAATTATTCTCAATGGCGTACATAAACATCCGGCACACATCATCGATGTGAATCCAACTGGTTTGCTGTTTGCCCGAACCCAGCGGACTGCCAACACCCCAACGAATGGGTCGCGCCATTTCACTGAGTGCTCCCCCTTTTTCACTTAGTACAATCCCAATCCTCGGTTTAACGATGCGCGTGTTTTTAATCTTGTCAACTTCGCTCTCCCAGGCTTTTACTACTTCGGCTAAAAAATCTTTTCCGGGCAAACTGTCTTCTGTTAATTCTTCATCGCCACAATCAATACCATAATAACCAATTGCTGAAGCCGCCACCACGGTTTTAACTTGCGGATTTTTCTCTACATAGTTAGCTAACATGGCCGTTGACTTGATCCGGCTTTCCAGTATTTCACGTTTTCGTTTTCTCGTCCAACGTTTATCGGCCACACCGGCTCCGGCCAAATGAATGACCGTATCAACATCGCAAAGCGCCTCTTCTTCCATTTCTCCCGCAGAAACATCCCACTTAAAAAATGGAACTGTTCCGGTTTTTCCACCCCTGCCCACATGAATGACCTGATACTCCTTCTCCAGCAGCAGCTCGGTTAGTCTGGTTCCAATTAATCCGGATGCACCTGTGATCAGAATTTTACGCATAACGAACCCGCTCAAATTTTTGTAGCTTCGCAACAGAAAGTTAATCTCTTTACTATGAATACCCTTAAAAAATTCTTGCTGTTGACAGTCCTGGTCTATCCGGTGATGTTACAGGCACAAAAAGTAAATGTTGTTAAGGATAAAGAACGCGTAAAGGGAAGCAACATCGATGGGTATGCTACCGAACTGGCGGGTACCCTGGAAGAGGTGAGCGCATCATACACGAAGTACCTGAAAACTTTTGGAAAGATTAAATCTTCGGGCAGCCAGATGAAGCTTTCAGAAGCTGAGATCAGCTTCACCAAATATAGTTCTCCGCTTTATGCTACTACTCGCAGCAATGGTGAGAAGATTACGGTGTGGCTTGGTTTAAACCCTGCCGAGTGGGCCACCCCCGAGCAAGCCGAACAGGCCATGAAAGACCTGGAGAAAGTCGTGTACGACTTTGGGGTAAAATTTTACCGCGACAAAATACAGGGCGATATTGATGAGTCGGTTCGTGCCCAACAAACTGCCGAGAAGCAAACCCTGCGTTTACAGAATGAAAACAAAAATTTGAATTCACGATTGGAATTCAATCAAAAAGAAAAACTTCGCCTCGAAAAAGCCCTGACTGAAAACAAACTGGAATATGAAACCCTGGTGACCAGCATTGCCAAAAACAAAAAAGATCAGGACTCAGTTGCCCTTGCCACTGATCAAATCAAAAAGATGGTTGAGGCTCACAAAGAGCGTCAGCGCAAAGTGAACTAAACAATTCTGATTGTTAGAATTTCAATTCGTACTTCAGTGAGTAGGTAGTGCCCGGGCGGAAAACTGAATAAACCGCATCCGCTCCACCATATCCCTGGTACAGGTCCTTTCTTTCCGACTTTAAAATATTATCGACACCCAGGATAATTCTGTGTCGTTTTTCCGCACCAAAATTATAGAAGGTGTTAAAATTAAAACTGTGGAACGGCTGTGTGTAAATATCGGGTACCGCCCCAATACCAATCACCGCTAAGGTTTCGCCCTGCACATTGTACGAGAAGTTCACATTGAAATTTTCTTCGCGACCGGTATAATTAATAAATGCGTTTATGAGGTAAGGTGCCTGGCCGGCCATTTCTCTGGTTGGTTCCACCACCTCGTTGGTTCGTGCATTCTCCTGCCTCGATTCAAACTCTGTCTTTCCACTTTCATTAACGATCACCGATTTCAAATCAACTTCTGATTTTGCAAGAGAAAAATTGGTTCCCAACGAAAAACCGGAAAGTGCAGGGCTGATGAAATCAAGTCCTTTCCTGACTTCAAACTCCATTCCATACACGCTGCTTTCGCCTGCGTTGCGAGGTTTCACATTGTTGGGTTCAATGTCGTAGGTCACCAGTTCTATGTGTCCGTCAAATTTCTTATAGAAAGCCGAGAAGGAAATCATATCACCGGCCCGAAAGAAATTCTCCCAGCGCACATCCACATTATCAATCAAAGTTTGTTCTAAATCCAGGTTACCGTTGTAAAATCTTCTGGTGATAGGATCGTATATCTGGGCTGATGATTTTTCTTTAAAGGATGGCCTGGCCAACGTTCTTCCGTACGAACCTCTCAGGTTCATGTTTTCACTTAAACTGTAAACCAAATTCAACGAAGGAAGAATATTGAATTCATTTAAGGTTCGTACGTTGTTAAACTGCGTTCCGAAAATATCTTCTCCGGTATAAAACATATCCGTCTTTTCAAGTCTTACGCCATAGATGGCTTTTATCTTCTCAAAGAATATCATTTCGGTCATTACATATCCGGTTAACAAGGTTGATTTTGCCTGGTAGTTATTGGCAGCTTCGTAATTGCCCTGCAGGAAAGTTCCGATCTCTTCCGCGGCTGTCCAGATGTTTTCCGGTCTTAAAAAATAATCGGGATCAAGCGGAACGTTGGATCGGTTGGTGGCATCCACCAGGTAATTCAACACTTCGAAATCCCTGCTTTTATACAAGCCAGATGCCCCTACCATTAATTTGTTTGATTGCGCATAGGGAATGGTAAAATCAACTTTCAAATTTTCATTGAACTCATTCAAATCTCTCCAGAATCTCCCAATTCCGGCACCGTCACCCCTGTTGATGGTTGGCTCATCCGGATTGGTAATGGATATGGATGTTGTGCGGAAGTCGGGGTCATACGTGCGGGCAAACGTAACGGCATTGTTCCATTCCATTTTTACATTGTTGAGTTGATGCGTGCCTGAGAAAAGTGCGCTGGTCACCGACCGTTGTGAATACGTGAGAATGTTTTCGTATAGCGTTGCGCCTGTTTCATCAAAATTTCTGTTCGTTCGTTCCGATGCATCTGCCATGCTGTTTTGAGTTCTGAAAATACTGGCCGAAATGGTGTTGTTACCGAATTTCATGGCACCTGATAACAGGCCGCTCCACAAAACACTATTTCTGCCTAAATCACCGATGCGCACTTCTTCAGCAAAAAATTCATTCTCCGATGTGTTTTCATTCTTTGTGTACTCACCCAGTTCCAATTCCGGATAATATTCATACCTGTTCTGATAACTAAAAATAGCCGTGTATCCAAGCGTGTGCCCTGCACGGTCAATTTGGTTGGTGTGATTAAATGCGAATGAAGTGTTTAAGAAACTCTGTGTGCGGATAACACCCAGCGTTGGGTTCAGGCTTCTTGTCAGCGTTTCTAATCGCGGGTCACCAACGGCAGGGTTAGGAATCTGTGTATTGGGGTCAAAAGGAAGTTTTCTCGTTCCGTCATCAAATCCTAAAAAATCAGTGCTTCCACCGTTATAGGTTACGAAGTTGCTGTTAAAATTCATGGCAGGATTAAATCCAACGCCTATTGAAACCGATGTGCTTTTTTCTGTCGGGAAATTTTTAGTTTCCACATCCACCAGGCCCCCAGTAAAATCTCCGGGAAGATTAGCAGACGAGGTTTTGTAAACAATTACATTCTCAAGAACAGATGTTGGAAAAATATCAATCTGAACATCGTTCCGGTCGGGATCCAACCCGGGAATGGTCATTCCATTTAAGGTTGTGCGCGTATATCGATCACCCAGTCCTCTTACATACACGTATTGTCCGCTACCCTGCTGGCCGCTTTGCACAGCAACACCGGTTACTCTTTTAAGGGCCAACGATAAGTTTGTGTCTCCGGTTTTTTTGAATGACTCTGTTGATATGCCATCAACAACATTGCCGGACTTGCGTTGAAAGGAAACTAAGCCGGCCTCAGAATCTTTTAATACCGATCCTGATATTACCACCTCTTCGAGTTGGGCAGCATCTGAAATCATACCGATGTTAAGTGGCGTAACCTCGCCTGTCTTAATTTGAATATTTTCAACGCGAGAAACCTGATACGAAATAAACTGAATCAGGATTGTATGGGTGCCTTCCTCGAGAGCAAGGGAATAGTTGCCATCCAAATCAGCCGATACGCCAACGGACGTTCCTTCAACTGAAATGGTTGATCCGAGCAGTGCTTCTCCTGTTTCTTTATCGGTAATTTTTCCTTTTAGAAATCCTTTCTGAGCAAACAGCGAAGTGCTTACCAGCAGCAGACTGCATACCAGCAGTGAAATTTTCTTTTTGTGTGTATTCAAAATCATGGCGCAAAGGTACCGCCATCCAAAAGCCTTTCATTTAAAAGCAGATTATGAACATTTTAAGATTTGAAGGGATTGATAACATTCAATTAACATGGCAAAAAAAAGAGGCTGTCTCATAAGCATCTCCGAATGTCAGTCTGAGCGCAGTCGAAGACTATTTGTAGTCCGAACCAGGTTTCGACTCCGCTCAACCTGACACTAATTTACTTTGAGCCAGCCTCTTATTCTTGAAAGGGTTTTCGGTGCTTAGTTTTCCAGCAAATCTAACTCCGATGTAATCGTCCAATTGAAAGTTGAAAATGAAGGGCCACCGGTAGCAGCCACTGAAGTAACTTTACTTTCTGCTTCTGTTTGGTTTCCTGCCGTCTCTGTGCAGCCCGTTGTTCCGGAATACACATCTACTGCAAACCCGGTGAATTGAACCGTTGAGAATGCGAGGTTATCATTCAATAATTTTCCAAAAGCACTTGAAGCGTTGAGTGCGCAATCGGGGCTGGCGCTGTACCTGGCTTCAATTTTTATTTTCTTTCCTGCGGTATATCCTGTAAATACCACGTTCTCAATGTCTCCCTGCGCTGCCGATTTAAAATCAGCCAAACTTGAAACATCTGAAGCTTGTGTTGGATCGCCAATTAATGTACCATCGGACAATGTAAATTTGCCCGTTGCATTGGAAGCTCCCTCCGGACCATCAATTTCCAGACCTTCATCTGTATCACCACCGTGAATCACAATGAAATCACTTATTGTTCCGGCATAGGCCTGATCGATGTCAATCGCATCATCACCCTGATAAGAAACTAATAAGTTTGTAACGTTTACGCTTCCACCGAATAATTCAATTCCATCATCAATGTTGGCAAAGATCTCGATATCGCTGATGGTTGTTCCGCTGCCAACGCCTCCTAAGGTAAGGCCGTTGATCTCGCTTCCTCCGGAAAGTACCGTTCCGCCATGACGAATGGAAACATAACGCAGTGTGCCTGAATTGTCGTTTTCCACTGCACCACCATAAAGACCCAGGGTTTCACCTGCGGGTACTCCTTCAATTTGCGCTTCGGTACCTGTTGTTGGTGAGATTAATCCCTTTCCAAGAATGACTAAACCACCCCAAAGGCCGCGGTCGTCTTTATCGAGGTTAGAGCCAAATTTTTCGCCCGGTTGTATGTTATCAAGAACAGATGTAAAAATGATAGGCTCACTGGACGTACCTACTGCATTAATTTTACCGCCCCGTGCAATCATTAACGCGCATGCATTCATGCCTTGTCCTTCTCTACCCTTTACAATGGTTCCTGCTTCAATGGTTAGTGTTACACCATCGGCTACGATAACACGACCGGCAAGCTCATAAATTTTATCAGCCGTCCATGTTTGATCGTCTTCAATCACTCCGGATATAACCTCAGATTCTACCTGCTTCGGTTCGTTATCATCACTACAAGCCCAGTAAATTGTTGGCAGGGCCATGATGGCAATCATCGACAATAATTTTTTCATGATTTGATATTGGTTTTTTGTTAATTCCGCAACAAAGGTGCAGAACCAATGTTACCCCAAACCCATCTCATGTTTAAGTAATTGTTAAGCTGTGTGAAGGCTGGCTTTTGAATAGCGAGCATCTTTAATTCTTGTGATCGGATCTCAATAAATCGGTTGAACCGTAATCTTTAGGCATTAACAATAAGATTGCAGATCAAACCTACAAGGTCAGGCTGGTGCTAACACATAGGACGTAAAAAATTTATTTACTGATAGGCACTTTCCCTAAAATAGCTTTAATGATGTCAGTAGTTTTTACGTTGTCGGCTTCGGCTTCGTAGTTCAAGAGAATACGGTGGTTCATCACATCCAGCGCCACTTCTTTGATGTCTTCCGGAAGAACATAATCGCGGCCTTCGAAATAGGCTGCGGCTTTTGAAGCCAGGTTTAAGTTAATGCTGGCACGGGGCGATGCGCCAAACTGAATGTACTGTGCCTGCTCGTTTAGTTTATATTCGAGTGGTTTGCGCGTAGCAAATACCAATTCAATGATGTAGCGTTCGAGTGATTCGGAAATTTTTACTTTGTTAATCTGATCGCGGATGTCGTAAATGTCTTCCTTGGTGAGCAATGCATTTACCTTAAAATCAAACTTCATGTTAGAAATTCTGCGCATCACTTCAAGCTCCTGATCTTTCGTTGGATAATCAACCGTTACCTTCATCATGAAGCGGTCGATTTGCGCTTCCGGCAACGGATAGGTTCCTTCGTTTTCAACCGGGTTTTGCGTGGCCAATACAAGGAAGGGTTTATCTAACGCAAATGTGGTTTCGCCAATGGTCACTTGCTTTTCCTGCATCGCCTCCAGCAAAGCCGACTGCACTTTGGCGGGTGAGCGGTTAATCTCATCGGCAAGAATAATGTTGGCGAAAATGGGTCCCTTCTTTACTTCAAACTTTCCTTCCTTCTGGTTGTAGATCATCGTTCCCACCAAATCAGCCGGGAGCAAATCGGGTGTAAACTGAATACGGGAAAAATCAAGATGCAACACCCGTGCAAGCGTGCTCACGGTTAACGTTTTGGCCAGGCCGGGAACACCTTCTAATAATATATGTCCGTTGGTAAATAACCCGATGAGCAGGCGATTCACCATGTACTCCTGCCCTACGACCACTCTGCCTACTTCCGTAAATACCTGTTTGATTTTTTCTTTGTGTGCTACCTGCTTTTCTGCTACAACAGCTTCCATATCGTATTCAAATTATAACTCTAAACTGCTAAAGTAGGTCAATTTTAAAGATTTCGTAAAAAAATGTGATAAGAACCCCTTCAGCAGGTTTAGCGGTTTCAATAGTTTCTCAACCTATTTTTTGAAGGTAAACTTAAAGTAAATGAGCATCAGGCTAAGTACCGCAATGATGGTATTGCAAATAATCACCGGCCATAAATTCAGGTTTACACCATACACCAGCCACACCAGGGTGCTGGTGAAAACAATAATCATCATGGACAGACTTAAATCGCCCACACTTTTTGATTGCCATGCTTTATATACTTGGGGTATAAAGGTGATGCTGCTTAAAAATGCACCGGTATGGCCAGCAACTTCAATCCAGGTCATGTGTTTTTAGTTAAATCCAACATGAATAAATCCAGCCCAACTATAGGGATGAACAAATTCCCCCTCTTTTAACATTTGTAGTTTGGCCTGACGTAAAGAAAGTGAAACTGACTTCGTTTTTGCAAACTGATTATAAAATTTTTGCATCAACAAAGCGGTGCTGTTATCTTGTACACTCCATAGGGAAACTACCAGGTTTTTAGCACCGGCATATAAAAAGGCCCGTGTCAGGCTGATAATACCCTCTCCCGCATCAACCTGTCCAAATCCGGTTTGACATGCCGACAGGCAAACAAGGTGCGTATGCAGTCGTAACGAAAATATTTCATCCATAAATAAAATCCCGTCTTCCGATGACTGATCATTAAACGAAAATGCAATTCCTGCAGCATAAGCAGTTGGATAATCTACAAATCCATGCGTTGCAAGATGCACGATCTGAAAATCATTCAGATTTTTACTCTTAAAAGAAGACTCATCAGCAGATTGATCCGTAATCGTTTCATTCCTGAATCCTTTCTTCTTTGTGGCGAATGAAATGCTTTTGACTTCCTCAACATTCATTTTAAGCGGTTGAAATGAGAAATTTGCATACTGAGATCGCGCTGCTGCATTTCTCAATCCTATATTACTTTCAAGCATTAAATCGCTTTCTCCAACAAATGTAGGCGCATAGGCCAGCATTTTTACATTTTTCAAATCGGTTGTGTACCCTGAAAATTCCTGCCATAACAAGGTTGAGGAGTAACCATAGGATATAATTTTAGTGTTCAACAGAAATTTGCAAGCGGCCAGTTTGCTTGCCGGTTGGGTTACCAGGGCATCGAACGGTACATAGTTAATTTCTCTATCAGGAATCAGGAGGTAACGTGTTATTTTTTTATTGCCCTGCAGCATTGAGTCGATTGGGTAGACAAATTTTTTATACACTTCATGTGACACCTGAATATATTCATTGTTTAACCTGAAGTTATTAATGTTCGAAAGCCTCCTGATTAATTTAATCAATTCAGTTTTGTTACCCAGTAAAAGGGAATAGTATTTATGTTTCGTAACAATCAACACAAAAATTTTTTCGGCTCCAACATGGTATTGCACCAGTGCCATTTCATCGCGGAGCAAATCCTTCCGTAAAACCTCTGGGGTGGCGGACTCACTGCTGAATTTCAAATTATAAAGCCCGGGAAGATTGTGTTGAACTGAATCAATCATAATCTTATGCTTGCTGTTCAACAAACTAAGTGTTCGCTTATATTCTTCTATTAAATCTGTATTCGCTTCTGGCCCCAAAACCGTTTCTTCTACCAGTTGGCTGGTTAGCAAGTCAATTTTCTTTTGAGTCGCCTTCTCTGAATCAAGGATGCGTTGGGTTACTCCGGCAAATTCATGAATTCTTACATCCCTCAACGAATGTTGAAGAGATTGATACCTTGCTTTCTCCTTCATTTCAAAAGCTTTTATAAAGTAATATTCATTTCCGGTTTCGGAAAACATGGTATGGTAATACTCAATGGCTACATCAAAAAACTCATGTACATGTTTGTTGTATTCACGTTGATCTTCCCCTGACTTGAATGATCTGCGTTTATCTTCAATAATTGAAAAGGCGGCAAGGAGGTATTTCTCAGCCTCTTTCAATTGATTTTTACTTTGAATGGCTAATTTCAGTAAATGAAAATTTGAAACTACAATCTCAAACGGATCGCTAAATTGAACGGTCTCATACTTCACAGGAAGCTGGTTATTTTTGATAGCTAGCAACAGATAGTGTTTTGCCGAATCGGGCATATTATTATTCAGGAAAGAGGCGCCAATATTATTTAATAATGCAATTCGTTGAGGATGGTAAACAGGCATAATGCCCGCTACTGCCCGAATAGCCATCTGGAAACTAGCCACAGCCCTTTGATGAAGTGATTGAACTTCAAAATTTAACCCCATTATTCTGTAAACTTCTGACAGGGTATTATTATTTCCATCGATGATGGCCTCCTGCAACGCCAGTATCAGCAAACTATCTGCCTCATGGAATCTTTTAGCATTGGTATACTGTACACTTTGTGCCGAATAATAAGAATACTTCAGTGCAACACTCACTTCAGGGTTTTCAACCACAATTTTCCTTGCCTGGTCAAGTTGGTTTTGCAATGAATCTGGCTGATACCGATTTTCAAAGTTATGTGCTTTGGCCAGTACAAGCCGTAACCGATTATCGGGTCCACTAGCATTGGTGATGTATTTCGATGCCTTTTGCAAAACCCTGTGCTCACGATCAAATTCCGATATAGAGTTCAAAAAGGCACCGTAGTTAATAAGCATCACTCCAGCTGTATTGCGAAATTTTTCTTCTTGCGAATTAAACATGGCAAACCACTTATCATAATACTCCTTGCTCATCACCAGGTTTCCATATCGCTGATAGAACAATGCCAGGTTGTTGTACAACAGGGTTAGCTGTGTAGAGTCACGTAATTCATTCTGATTAAGCTGAAGGCTTTTTAAATAGTTTTCGCGAGCCGGCAAATAGTTCCACTGATCGTTATAAACATTTCCAAGATTGATATAAATGCGCGATCGCTCTTTGAATTTTGCAATGGGGGAGTTTTCCAGAATAACCAACGCCAATTTGTATTCCTGTTCTGCCGCCTCATAATTAGCTGCTTTCTTATAGCATAGTCCGCTTGTTATACGCGCCTGTGCCAGTTTAATAAAAAAACGAGCGGAGTCAGACTGGCAGAGCTTAATGGCAGCGCGAATGTATTTCGTTGCTAATGCGTAGTCTCCTGTTTCCATAACGGAGTTGCCCAGCCAATGCAGAAGCTCTTCAGACAACACAATATGATTTTGCTTAATACTTTTTTGAGCTGCTTCAAAAACAGCAATCGATTTTTTAAATTGATACTGTTTGTTCAGTATCCGACCCTCCATTATCTGGGCATGAATTCTCAATGTTTCATTGTGAGATTTTCGGCACTTTTCTACATACTGAAGAGCAGACTGAAGGCTGTCTTCTAATACAAGCTTCTCAAGCCTGAGCGATTGAAGAATTTCAATTTCGGATAAAGACTTGCGTTCAGCTTTTTGAATGACTTGAATAAAATAGCCGGCACGGTATACATCCTCCTGCAGAAGAGCCTCCTTCGCCAGGGCTATTAATGAATCTGTCTTTGTCTGGGCGTTTGTACTGGTTAGTACAAATAAAAAAACGAGGGCTGATGCTGCACGCATCATGCGTCAACGGTGGCAGTTACTGTTCCTGATGAGGATGTTGTTACCCGCAAGCCATTTCGATTTGCTTTAACAGGGATCATTCCAGCTGATTGGGGGCCTTGCCTGAACTCTGGTTTCCTTTTTTGACGCCTTCCATTTTCAACTTTAAAAAATTGAAAGATGTATTTCCCGCGACCCTGTGGGATGTGCTTAATTATCTTTGACGTGGTTATACCATTTTCAATCAATACGCCATTATAATAAATATCAACCTCATATTGTTCTCCAACAACCGCATCAAAGGAAATTTCAATGGTGTGTTCCGATCCAGGTTTTGAAACATGATAAAGACCATCTTTGCCAAGTCCAAGCCAGTTTCGGCCATATTCCTTTTCGCCATCATTTGGAGGCGAAAGACTGGTATACAACACAGCTAACAGGATAATAGGAAATACTCTTGTCTTTTCCATTTTCATAAAATTATCTCACATCAACAGTTGTGGTGATGGTAGAACTTGATCCGGAGCTTGTAGTGGTGGTAGATGTACCGCGTGGCATAATCAATTATTGGTTTCAGTTACAGGTAATTGTTTCATTTCTTTGCCATTATTTTCCCAATGCGTAACGTAATGTACCCCTTCATCAATAGGGAAATCAATTTTAGATCCGCTGGCGCCACAGGCTACTTCAATAAGCGGATCAGACTCTTTGAAGACAATACACCATAAATCACAAGAGCCATCAAGGTCACATGCGACTTTTAAATAGGCTCTTTTCCCTGGAACAGGTGCAATCTGTAAAGCAATGGTTTTGTCGATGAAGCAAGAAATGGGGGGATGACTTTGGCTCATTTGCATAGTATGTAAAGTTAATTCTCCTACACACCTTCCTGAACTCAATTAAAGATATAAAGAAATTTTGGATAATTCGCAATAGCAGGTATCTCACCTCATTTCTTTTTGAGCACTTAGAACTGAATTACCTCCGCTCCACGGGGATTAATTAAGATGGAGTTGATCAGGTTTTGCACCGTAGGTGTTTGTATGCCAGCTTTTACATACCTGCGTGCAGTTTCAAAATCGCCAACGGCCGTATCTTTCTCGACAAAACCAAAACCAACATAAACGCCTTTTTCAACCAGCACCATCCCCCGTTCATCGGTATTTCTTCCCTTTCCTAAGATAGCAACTGTTTCGCCAACACCTTTAAAGGATGCAATTGCCTTGATCGCACGTTTGTTGTATTTCTTCACCGATTCAATTCCCATGCAAGCACCTTTGCATTCACCGGTTTGATGTTGAAAGCAAAGTCCTTTCGAAACCTGCAGTCCGCTTAACTTCGCACAAAGATTAAACTCGCGTACTTTCTCCCATAAAAAATTCCAGGCATCGCCTTTGGTGCTGAAGCGAATCAGCGGGTGCGACCCGCGCGTAACCATGTTCACGTTAAACCGATGGTAGCCGCTGCGATCTTCATAATCATAAATTCCCCAATCTTCTACTTTGTATTTCTGAGCCATGTTGTAGCGGGGCCAGAATCGCCTGATCTCCTGCGATTCCAAAATCAAAGCAATCAATTCGTTCCCTGTAAGTTCGTAGGCAATGTGATGAATTTCATTCCTGATTTTTGAACGGCCCCACTCACGTGCTTCGCCTGTGAAATGACCCGCAATTCTTTTCTTGATGTTGTTGGCTTTGCCGATATAGATCACGCGGCCGCGCGCATTGATAAAATAATACACACCTGCTTTAGCGGGCAGCTTGTCAAATTCTTCCTTCGGCAGGTTAGGAGGCAAAATAGTTTCGCCTGAATTTCTCTTCAGTGAACGGTTGATGTATCCGTCACGGTCACGCTGCAACAGCGTACTGAAAACTTTCACCGTAGCCTCGGCATCGCCCCCTGCCCGGTGGCGGTTCACGATTTTAATTCCCAAACTTTCGGCCAGGCTTCCTAAACTGTACGACCGTAATCCGGGAATAATTTTCCGGCTTAACCGCACCGTACACAGTTTTTTCGATTGCCAGGTAATGCCCGCTTGCTCAAACTCTTTTTTTAGAAACGAATAATCGAAATGTGCGTTGTGGGCGACAAAAACCCTGCCTTCGAGCAACCGCAGAATATCTTCCGCGATTTCTTCAAAGGGCGGGGCATCCATTACCATTTCGGTGGTAATGCCGGTGAGGCCGGTAATGTAATACGGGATATTGCGGCCCGGGTTGATCAGCGCATGAAAATGATCGGTGACTTCAATACCATTGTGGTGGTAAATGGCAATTTCTGTGATGCGGTGGTTCTCGGCATACCCTCCTGTTGTTTCAATGTCCACAATCGCATACATGCCGCAAGGTAATAAAGTAGAGACGCAAAATTTTGCGTCTCTACTCATAAAAGATGATATTGAATGATTATTTAGAAATATGAATTGGATCATTCGCCTTTTATTAAATGCAGTAGCGGTTGTGTTAACTGCCTACTTGTTGCCCGGAGTTGATGTAACCGATTACTGGACAGCCTTAATCGTTGCCATTGTGCTCGTAGTTGCCAACGTGGTTGTGAAGCCTGTTCTCGTCATCCTGACGATCCCGATAACGATCGTAACATTAGGATTGTTCCTGTTGGTGATCAACGCTTTGATTATCCTGATGGCTGATTATTTAGTGGATGGGTTTACCGTAAACGGATTTTGGTGGGCGCTATTGTTCAGTTTGATCTTGTCGATCTTCAACAGTTTGTTTGATGATCTGACGAAAGAGAAGCGGAAGAATCAATAATGGTCGATCAGTTCTTTATCGAGCGGATCTAAATCCACAATGCTGAAGTCTTTTTGTCCGGCAATGAGCATCTCGTCCAGAATATCAATCACATTTTTGTATTGGGATTTATCAGAAGGTTTAATCAGCACGTACAGGTTATTGACGGTGACCTTCTTTTCAGCAATCAATTTACGGATACCACCGGCAGAGAAATCGGTAATTTTTGCCTCCGAAATGTTGACTCCGGCATACCAATAAATTCTATTTTGATCGGCCAAGACGAGTGTTAATGCGCGTTCCTGGTTTATTGGTTTTGATGTTGTTTTCTCAGGCTTTGAAGGCATTTCGATTTTCAATGTCCACGCCTGATTCAGATTGGTTGTGAGAACAAAAAAAGTTAAGAGGAGAAAAGCCAGATCGACCATGGGCGTCATGTCGATGAAAGTGGCAGATCGTTTTCCGGTGATGACAGCCATCAGGTTAGGTATTGATTCACCTTAATAATACCATCAGTTGATCTTCGTCACACGGAAAGGTTAAAATTTTAAACTGATAGTCTGTAAACATACCGAATGATTGGAAAACGATTCAAATCTGAAGGCCTTGAGCCGTCAGACCGCTTGATGCTTCCGTCAACAGCGGTCAGACGGCTTCTACTTTCTAAGTTTAGGTACACAAACGGACTACCGTAATTTTTAATCTTATTTTGCTACCAATGAGATTTTGAATGGAATTTTCTTCAGCGGCTTATCCACATCAAACACTTTTTCGCTGGCAATTTTGTCCACCACGTCAAGCCCTTCGGTAACCTCACCAAACACCGTGTACTGCCGATCAAGCTCCATGTAACCACCTTCAGTGATATAGGCCCGTTTTTGTTCAGGTGTTAATGACAGATTCAAATTTTTAGAATCGATTTCAACATCTTCTTCCGTATAGCGGCCACCATGAATGATAAAAAAATCGGATGCGGAGGATTGCTTCTCAGGATTGTTCTCACTGACGCGTGCCATCGACAGTGCACCCTTTTTGTGAAAATATTTCTGATGAAATTCGGCCGGAATGCGATAGGTTAAATTTTGCCGGAGGTCACCTCCCTGAATCATAAACTCGTACACAATGCGGTAAAAGTTTGCATCGTCATCATAAAAACCTTCCTTAATTAATTTTACAAAGTTGGCGCGATGAAGCGGAGTGTCTTCAAACAATCGCAGGCGAATGTTGCCATGCTGAGTTTCAATGAGTACTTCGTTCTCCGGATTTTCCCTTCCATATTGCGTTAATACTTCCACCACATTTTCTTGTGTAATAGGAATGGTCTTCGGCTTTGTCTCACATCCTGAAAAGACAATCACCATCAGGAGAAAATGAATTGAATTCTTCATTGCATTATTTGAAACCTAAATTAGCTAAATCCGCGGATTTGTTCCGGGGTCTCACTCATGTGGGATCGCGGCATCCGTCCGGATGAATCCATTCGGACGAGCAGAGCCGCGAAGATTAGAAAATTTCAACATTCGAAATCAGGGGGCAGGCTTTTGAATTCGTTATGTTGATTTGTATTTTTTCGGTAATGATTGGATCGATTTTTACTATTCGTTTATATCCAACGGTGGTTCCGTACCCAACTTCCTGCCAGGCATCATCCTGCCAGGCCTCAATCGTAAACCCCTTCACCCGCTGGCCGAGGGAAATGTATTCCTGTAATACAATGTACTTCACTTCTTTCGGCTTATCTAATGCAATCTCCAGGCTTGCATAGGTTACATCATCAGGCGTTGACCAATATGTTTCGGGATCGCCATCAACTACAGCGGCTGCTGAAAATTTTCTTCCTCTTTCGGATGTGGTCGATACATCTGCATCGCTTGTCAGATTGATTTTAAACTCCCGATCCATGATGGCTCGCCACTCCTTCAAAGCCTTCACATCATGTTCATGGATCAATCCGCGCCTGTCGGGCGGAATATTAAGCAGCAGGGTTGATCCGCGACCAACAGATGTTAAGTAGATTTCAAATAATTGCTCTGGTGTTTTCACCAGCGAATCTTCGCGCGCATGGTAAAACCATCCCGGGCGAATCGAAACATCAACCTCGGCAGGAATCCAATGCGTTCCGTTTTCGGATCCGGTGTTCAGCAGATTTTCAATTCCCACTTTGCCGGCATACAACGTATCCGGAGTGATCGTATTCCAATTGGTTTCACCGGCAACACCTCGTTCATTGCCAACCCACCGCACACCCGGCCCGGCATCGCTGAAAAAAATAACATTGGGTTCTTGTTCCCTAATTAAATTCAGTGTTGCTGGCCAGTCGTAATACGTTGATCCATCAATGGACCGTTTTTCATTTTTGCCCCCGTAGTAACCATCACCCCCACGGGCTCCATCGAACCACATTTCAAAAATGGGTCCGTAGTTCATGAATAATTCTTTCAGTTGGCTTCGATAGTAGGTGATGTATTCAGGCGATCCGTAAGCGGGATGATTTCTATCCCAGGGCGAAACATAAATTCCAAACTTCAGTCCGTGCCGTTTGCATGCCTCCGAAACTTCTTTCACCACATCTTTTTTAAACGGACTGTTCTTTACCGAGTGCTCAGTATACTTCGAAGGCCAAATGCAAAATCCATCGTGATGCTTGCACGTGAGAATCACCCCCTTAAAGCCGGCTTCTTTGAATGCAGTTATCCACTGATCGGCATTGAACTCCATTGGATTAAAAATTTCAGGTTTCTCATCGCCATAGCCCCACTCTTTATCGGTGAATGTGTTGGTGGTGAAATGCACAAAGGCATTCAATTCCATTTGGTGCCAGGCGAGTTGACTGGCAGAGGGAATTGGACCAACTGGTTTCGGATCACCTACCTCATGCCTGGAGCATGAAACAATTGTCAATAAAAAAAATATGCTTGCCGCTTGACGAACCATGCCCTCAAGGTAGTGATGGATAGAAACAATAAAAAAAGCCCTGACATTTCTATCAGAGCTTGTACCCGGGACGGGAGTTGAACCCGTACAGCTATTACTAGCCACAGGATTTTAAGTCCTGCGTGTCTACCAATTCCACCACCCGGGCAATTCATTGGGTGATTTCTTATTTATCGATTTATTGATTGTCCCGGCCTTTGGCTGATTTGCGCGAGGCCGACATAATGAATAAAATCTCTTTCGCTTCCTTCTTCAACGATTCCTCTACTTTGGCTATTCCTGATTCTTCGATCATCTCAAGCCAAAGTAATGTTTCATCTGCTTCCTCAACTACTATTGAAAGCTTAGCAACAAACTCTGCTTTCGATCGAGCCCTACAAGCAGCCCTGTAATTAGCGGTAACCGAAGTAGCTGATCGCAGCAACTGTTTACCTATTACCTGGGCCTCTGTGGTTCTTGGTAGTGTCTGAAAAAATGAATGATTTGAAGACTAAATTTTTTGGTTCGCTGCTGTAGTTCTAATGCATTCAAATCAAAAAACCATTAAATCCTCAAATCATCCAATAAATGAGCGGGAAACGAGACTCGAACTCGCGACCCCGACCTTGGCAAGGTCGTGCTCTACCAACTGAGCTACTCCCGCTTTTTTAATTCACAATTTCAAATTCAAAATTTTCAATTTTTCAACCTTGAATCTTGAATTATCCCTCGAAAGGGAGTGCAAATTTAGTTATGCTTTCTAAAAATACAACATGGCTCTAAAAATTAACTCCCTCTCCCTTGGGTGAGGGGTTAGGCCGATTTTCGCATTTCCCCTTCCATCTCGCGCCTCAGTTCCTGCGCATGTTGCTTGTTTTTGGAATATTTGATGTGTTTCGGAACACCTTTTAAGTCCTGAATCAACCCAATTGCCTGAAGGCCCCTCAGCATATACCAGGTAATATCAACCTCCCACCAGAAAAACCCCTGGCGGCTGCTCACCTCATAATAATGGTGGTTGTTATGCCAGCCTTCGCCCAGCGTAAGCAATGCAAGCCAAACACTGTTGCGCGATTCATCTCCGGTTTCATAACGCTGCTTCCCAAACTTGTGCATAATGGAATTGATCGAAAACGTACCATGATATAAAATGACCGTGCTCAGAAAAAAACCAATGAACAATGTCGACAAACCATGATGGGTGAACATCAGGGCAACGCTTCCTCCATTCACATACGCACCCAGGGCTGTTACCGCTAACGCCAGCATAACCGGTGGAAGCAGATGGTACTTATTCAGCCATACCAGTTCCGGGTACTTGGCATAATCACCAATCACTTTATAATCGGTTTCTTTAAAATCCGGGCCTACGATCCAACCTACATGCGAATACCAGAAACCATAGATCTTCATCGAGTGCGGATCGGCCGGGGTATCGCTGTGGCGATGGTGGTGCCGATGATGTGCGGCCCACCACAACGCGCCTTTTTGAGCGGAAGTTTGGGCAAAGAATGCAATCATAAACTGAAACCAGCGAGAAGTGCGGTAGGATTTATGGGAAAAGTACCGATGGTAACCACCGGTTACCCACAACATGCGGGCTACGTACAAAACACCACATACAATCCAATCGAACAAAGTGGCCCCCGTCCAGATGGCGCCCAGGGGTAATAAATGCACTAATAAGAAAGCAATTTCCTGCTTTAGCAAAGGCTTCCTTCTCACTTCCGGTGTTACACTTGTTGTATTCATAATCTTCCGTATTCTTGGCTTAACTTCCGTGCAGGCTGCACAGAATCAAGCCCTTATCGTTCGAAACGCAAAGGTCGGGCTTTATGCTTATTTATCCCAACCGGCTTTCCATTTTTTCTAATCAACTCGTTTTAAAGTCTGTTTTGAAGGATTAATTTTCGTGCTTTAACCTGATACGAATGATCGTTCGCCCGCTTTTCCTATTCGTGCTGATTTGCTGCCAGGCCTTTTCGTTGCGCGCTCAAAATTCTTTGAACAATTCAAAGACACTGGTGGTTGCCACCTATCAATATGGCGATAACCCTCGCATCAAAAATATTGAACCATTCGCTCTTCACATTGAAGAAGTAGCCGGCATAAAAACTATTGTTAAAAGTTATCCAACGGTACATCTCCTTCTTCAAGCCATGAACAAAGGTGAAGTGGACATTGCCTTCATGAATACATTCGGCTACCTGATGCTGCGCGAACAAACACACACCTACGAAATTTCTGCTGCCCTGCATTTACCGGATGAAGCAGCTTCGGTTTATAAAAGTGTTATCGCTACACAAAAGGGAAATCAACTTCGGTCGCTTCAAGATGCCATTGATCGTGCAGGTGACAACGTTTTCATTTTTGTTAGTCCGGGTTCTACTTCGGGCAATCTGGTTCCACGATTAAAACTTGCATCCATGATGCGTGATGATCCTGAACCATTCTTTCTGGAGATTCAGTATGCCCAACGACATAATGTAGCCGTTCAAAATATGATGCAGGAAAAATTTTCATTGGCCGCATTCGGTAGTGAAGAATACTATAAACTGGGAGCCGATACGGTTAAAGTCCTGAAACTATGGGAGTCACCACCCATTCCTTTAGGGCCCGTGGTAATCAAGAAAAATCTCCCCGAAAACCTAAAAAATGACTTGAAAAAGGCTCTTTTAGATCTTCACGAACAGAACCCGGAGGCATTGGAGTCGGTAAAAGCCGGCTGGACAGAAGCCAAACCTGCCGATCGGTACATGGTGGTGGATGATACCTATTACGAAAGCCTGATCAACCTGGCGGGTAATCGTGAACGGGCAATGAAAATTATCCAAAAGTTTGCACGATAAACACTGTGTTCTTATTTATTGGCTGGCTGCATCGCTCAATAATTGGGGACATTCATACCCAATATGATATCCCGCTTTCCAACCCACACCCCCTTTTCATTTTTCTTCAGCGTGATGATGCCATTTCCCCCTCGCTTTTCCTGACGGGATTTTTCCTGACCAGAAAGCAACGGATCATCGTCAAACAAAAATTCATCAATCCAATACAACGTTGTTCCTGATTCCTTAATGATTGGATGAATGTGCTGCGGATTTTTGCTATTTGGATAGGAGGCCGGGCGAATCGTTTTAAATTCGTAACGGCCATCTGATCCGCTCTTCATCCAGCCACGCAAATGACCATGACGTTTGGCGACAATTTGCTTCGGTGCAGGTGAATACAATCCCTTGTTATCGGTATGATATACATAAAGAATAACATCTGGCGCGGGTGTTTTACCATCTTGTTTATAAATGACACCATGGATGATGAGCGATTCGCCCGGTTCATCCGGTCCTGCAATATTCGTTTGCCATGAAGGGTTTTCCGGAATACCTTCAAACATCAGGGCACAATCTTCGCAGGTACCGCCCACTACGCGGTCAGCTTTCTTATTGGATTGTGTGCATCCTGAACCTTGCATCATTGCGAATGCGAGAAAGAATAAAATTATCTTTTTCATCAGCTGGTTTTGAAGTTTAACAAAATCGAAGCCTCTTACCGGACTGGTTCCGGTTCTCACTATACCTTCTGGCAAAGTGAGATCGCCTCACAGGCCTGCCTGCCGGAAGCCAGGGTAGGCAGGGCAGCGAAAAGGTTCTGATTAACAAAGTACGATATACCACCATCAACAGTTTTCTCTTCTGATGACTGGTGTCGAATTCTTGATGAATAGTGAAAATCGGCCGTGCCGCACAGCGTATAAAGACTTAATTTCGATTATGAATCGTTTCTTTCGATACAAGCTTGATCACACTCTTTTCTGGGCATTCACCATCTTCTTTCATGGTTACACGCGCGTACACCTCATTAACCAGGCAGGAATAAATCAATTTATGGTTGAGATCCTGGTGCGCAACAGTTTGCTGGCACTTGTCATTTACACAAACCTGCTGGTGATCCTTCCGCGGTTTATGGAAAGTAAAAAATATGTTTCAGGTATCCTGCTGATGATGCTGGTACTTGGCGCTTATATTGTTTTAATGAGTTTTCATGATGGATATTTATACGGAGTTGTTTTGGGTGATCTTTCCAGAAAGGGAATTGAAACACACCTTTTTTACAACTTGTCGATCGTTACCTTTTACTTTGTTTTTGCCACTACCCTGCACCTAAGCAAACAATGGTACCTGCAACGTGAGCTGATCCGGAAAATTCAACTTGAAAAAATTACTACAGAACTTGACTACCTGAAAGCTCAGATCAATCCACACTTTCTGTTCAATTCCATCAATACCATCTATTTTCAAATCGACAAACAAAATGTCGCTGCTCGTGAAACTCTTAATAAATTTTCAGAGATGTTGCGCTACCAACTGTACGAATGCAATGGCCATGAAATTGCAATTGAAAAGGAAGTTAGTTACCTGAAAAATTATGTGGAGCTTCAGCGCTTGCGCAAGGATGAAAATTACGTGATTGAATTTTCGTGTGACCCCGGCATGAAAAACTTTAGCCTTCCTCCATTGTTACTGATCTCTTTTATAGAAAATGCATTTAAGCATGTTTCGCACTTCACCGATAAGAAAAATGTAATCAAAATCGATTTGAGTAGAAAAGGAAATTTTTTTCGGTTGAACGTACTCAATTCAAAGGAGGATTCTCATTCATCATCTGAAAGCGGAGGGATTGGACTGAAGAATGTAAAGCGCAGACTGGAGTTGTTGTATAAAGACCGCTATCTTTTAGATGTTACCGCATCGGAAGAAATGTTTGAAGTCACCCTGGAATTAAAACTAAATCGCGATGTCAAAGATTCATAACTTACATGTATGAAACTGAATTGTTTGATTGTTGATGACGAACCACTGGCCCGGAGAGGACTTGAAGAATACACTAGTGAAGTAGGTTTTTTGAACCTGGTGGCCTCTTGTGAAAATGCCATCAAAGCATCGGAACACCTGCATGAAGGCCATATCGACCTGATGCTGCTGGATATTCAAATGCCCAAACTTTCGGGAATTGAATTTTTAAAAACGTTAAAAAATCCACCGCTTGTTATTTTCACAACTGCCTTTTCGCAATATGCCCTTGAAAGTTACTCGCTTGATGTCGTAGACTACCTGGTAAAACCCATTCCGTTTGATCGCTTTTTGAAAGCCGTTCAAAAGGCCTTTGATTTCCACACCCTTCGATTAAAGGCAGGTACAGATTCTGTCAACGATTTCTTTTTCATCAAATGCGATCACAAATTTGAAAAGCTCAGCTTCTCAGAAGTATTATATATCGAATCAATGCAAAACTATTGTATCATTCATACAGCCGACCGGAAATTAATCACATACATCACCTTAACCGGTTTGGAAGAGCAACTTCCGGCTAACCGCTTCTTAAAAGTTCACAAATCGTATATTGTATCACTCGAAAAAATAAAAGCCCTGGATGGACACGATATTCTGATTGGCAATGCGCGGATTCCTATCAGCCGTTCTATCAAAGATGAGGTCGTGAATAAAATTATGGGAAACAATTTATTTAAGCGTTAGGTCAGTCATGAAAAGCAGTGACCAGCCTCCTCCCATCTTCTATCGCGCCTTTGGCGGAGTGAGTTTTTTGTTGCTCGGTATTGCAGCTGTACTTTTCTATTTCGACCAGCGGGCTGCCAACCAGTTTACGACTGTAGAGGGAATAGTAATCCGAAATCAATTTAATGGGAAGTTGGCCCGCCCGGTCATTTCTTATCAGTGGGAAGGAAAAGAGCTCTTGCACTTCAGTTCTACCTACACCAACCCCCCGGCATTCGAACGGGGCGAGAAGGTAGAACTCTTTGTCAACCCCAATGATCCGAACGATGTAAGGATCAATAGTTTTATTGGCCGCTTCCTAAGCATGCTGATTGTAGGCGCGATCGGGTTAGTGTTTCTTGGGTTCTTGGTATTGTTTCATTATGCCTTTCAATAAATCGTAATACTAATGCTGTTGTTCAGGAAAAATTTTCTTCATCACTAACTGCAGCGGTCCAAAATACAAACCCGCTGACAAACTAACACTTACCAGCAATACAGTAGCAGCAGAAAGATCCAGTACATAATTAAAGTGTTGAAATAGAAGATGCCGCAAATAGGCAAACATAACAATTTGAATTGCCGGAATTAAAAGTGTAAGTGCTTCATACCAAATCGTGTTGCGTTTGTGAAGCCACACAAAAAACAACGCATTTAAGAAAACAATTATGATCGAAAGAAACCAGGCATTAAAAAGTGAAATCCGATTAATGTAATCTTCACGCAAGATCATACTCACAATGTTGGCATGCACAACCATGCCATACATATCCGGCAATGATTTTCCAAGAACCACCCTGTTCAGTGGCGAATAAAACATTTCTTCAGAGCGATTGTCGAACAGGTAATCTCCAAAATAACCCAGGATAACCACTTTCCCCCTGACCAACGTTGTATCAAATCTTCCATGCAGCACATCATCGTATTCGAGTGTTTCAAAGTATTCTGATTCACTCTTAAACGGAGCCCCCTTTACTGAAATATTCCCTTTATAATTAATTACTTCCTCCTTGTTCCCTCGCATCAAAAAGCGATTAGTTTTAACAGAGTCTGCCATCCGGCAAATTTCAACTGCAAAAGCACGAACTTCTTTACCATTCAGTTCTACAATTGGTTTAAAAGAGCGACAATCTTTAGCATCACTTTGAATTTTTGCGCTGGTCAACAGATCACCAAAACCATTTTGAGAAAAATCACTAAAAATTGGATCAGATATCTCAACTGAATCTACCAAACTATCAACCTTCTTACGATGCATCTGGCTTATTAACACTACTCTGCCGGAATTCCGAATGGACTCATGAAGTAGTGTGTTACCCAGAGTATCCAGCAACTGTGGGCAATTCAAGGTGTCATAAAAACCTTCACAATTAAAAATTACTCCTACACCCATTACCTTAGGCTTATACCGATTCAAAATATCGATCTGTTGGGCAATACCCGCTCTCCCTAATTGACCAATGTTGACCAACACCACATTTTCATCGCGCTCGTTGTTTGTTTTCCTGGTCGAAAAAGCGAAGTCTTCAAATTCAAAACCGCTCAATGCCGACTGTTCAGGAAAGGCAATGTGAAAAATCCACATATTCATAAACAGGTTCACAGTCATCGTTATGCTCACTGTAATGATGACAATGATGATTGAATGTAACAGTCGCCTTTTCATCTCTTGAACAAAAGAAAGTATCTCATTCAATGTCTTTACCCTTGGTTTGTGTCCTCACAAACCAGTAAGCTTTTCGGTCTGTGAGGACACAGACCGAGGAAATTGGATTTTAGTCGTCTGACGGCTTGTTGATCAGGCTTATAGCCGTCTGACGACTATTTTTTGAGCACCGATAAAATTTCATTCAACTTTAACAACGCCTCCACAGGGCTGATGGTGTTAATGTCAATCTTCTCCAGCATTTCCTGAATGGCTTTTGATTTAGGATCCATCTCAAATAAACTCATTTGTGGAGTAACTTTCGGAAGCTGCTCAAGTTTTGATTTCGGTTCGTTTTTATGCTTTTCTTTTTCGAGGAAATGTAAAATGTCGTTCGAGCGCAACACCACTTTATTGGGCATGCCTGCCAGTTGCGCCACATGAATACCAAAGCTGTGCTCGCTGCCTCCCGGTTTGAGCGTACGCATGAAAATAATTTTATCGCCCGCTTCTTTTACTGATACATTGAAATTCTTCACACGAACCAAATCCTCTTCAAGTTGATTGAGCTCGTGATAGTGCGTGGCAAACAATGTTTTAGGCTTGTAATCTTTGTGATTGTGCAAATATTCAACAATAGCCCAGGCAATCGAAACCCCATCGTAGGTGGATGTTCCCCGCCCGATCTCATCCATCAAAATCAAACTGCGATCGCTCAGGTTATTAAGAATGCTGGCGGTTTCGGTCATCTCCACCATGAAGGTGGATTCACCACGCGAAAGATTATCGGAAGCACCTACGCGAGTAAAAACCTTATCCACGATTCCAATAGAAGCACTTTTAGCCGGAACAAAACTTCCAAGTTGCGCCATCAGCACAATCAATGCAGTTTGCCTGAGCAAGGCCGACTTCCCTGCCATGTTGGGGCCGGTAATAATTAAAATCTGTTGTGTTTCGGTGTCGAGGAAAATATCGTTTGGCACGTAACGTTCACCTGGCGGTAGTTGCTTTTCTATTACCGGGTGACGACCAGCTTTAATGTCAAGAACTTTACTTTCATTGATTTCCGGTTTTACATACCCATTTTGTTTAGCCACCGTTGCAAAAGAAAGCAAACAATCGAGTTGCGCGAGCACGCGTGCATTTTGCTGAATGGGAAGCACAAAACCGGAAGCATGGTGCACCAATTCCTGGAAAAGCTTTTGTTCAATTACATTCAGTCTTTCTTCTGCATGTAGGATTTTTTCTTCATATACTTTTAATTCTTCCGTAATGTAGCGCTCGGCATTCACCAGGGTTTGCTTGCGAATCCAGTCGCTGGGAACTTTTTCTTTGTTGGCATTGCTGACTTCCAGATAATATCCAAAAACTTTATTGTATGAGATCTTCAAAGAATTAATGCCCGTTCGCTCGACTTCACGTTTCTGCACCTGCAACAAATAATCTTTTCCGGAAAAGGCAATGCTTCGCAATTCATCGAGTTCCGCATGAACTCCGGTTTTTATAATTCCACCCTGATGCACGAGCATGGGCGCTTCTTCACTCAGTTCCTTTTCAATTTTTTCAATTAAAAAATCGCAGGTGTTGAGTTGATCGCTTAGCTTCCTTAGTTCTTCTGACTTCTGTTTGCCCAGAACTTCCTTCATCGGCACAATTCGCTGCAACGATCTTTTCAACTGCAACAACTCGCGCGGATTAATCCGGCCAACGGCTACTTTGGAAATCAAACGTTCGAGATCAGCAATGGGGCGAAGGTTTTCAAGAATGCCTTCCGTAAGATCAGCCTGTTCATGAAAAATACTGACGATCTTCAAGCGTTCGTCAATAGCTGCTTTTTCTTTTAATGGCAACACCATCCACTTGCGCAGTTGGCGCGAGCCCATCGGGGTTACGGTTTGATCAAGAATTTGGATCAGCGGCACACCTCCATCATTGTTTGATACAACTAACTCCAGATTCCTGATCGTGAACTTGTCCAGCCAAACATACTTTTCTTCATCGATGCGGGAGACGCTGGCAATGTGTTGTGTTTCTTTATGTTCGGTGGCTTCGAGGTATTGCAATATGGCACCTGCCGCAATAATTGCTTCGTTCAGGCCGTCCATGCCAAAACCTTTTAGCGTTGCCGTTTTGAATTGATTAATCAGTCGCTCGTATGTAAAATCATACGCGTACACCCAATCATCCATTGCGAACGTTGCATGACTGCCGCCAAACATTTTTTCAAATGAATCGCGGTTTGTTTTGCTGAAAATAATTTCAGCAGGGCTAAAACTTTGAATCAGTTTAGACACGTAGTGCTCAGGCCCCTGGGCGGCATAAAATTCTCCTGTGCTGATGTCAAGGAAGGCAACGCCTAAACTATTTTTGCCCACATGAATGGAAGCCAGGAAATTGTTTTGCTTTTTTTCCAGCACGTGGTCGTTAAAAGAAACCCCTGGTGTTACGAGTTCTGTTACGCCACGCTTCACAATTCCTTTGACAAAACGTGGATCTTCCAACTGGTCGCAAATGGCAACGCGATGACCTGCCCGTACCAATTTAGGTAAATAGGTATCCAAAGCGTGATGCGGAAACCCCGCCAACTCAATTTCAGATGCCGATCCGTTTCCTCGTTTGGTTAGCGTGATGTCTAACACTTTCGAAGCGGCTACGGCATCTTGCCCAAAGGTTTCATAAAAATCACCCACCCTAAACAGCAACAAAGCCCCCGGGTATTTCACCTTGATGGCATTGTATTGCTTCATTAACGGGGTATCATTTGCACCTGTTCCGGCCATGTGGGCAAAGATAAAAGAAGTAAGTTGTCGGGAAATTTATCTTTCCGGAAGAGACTGTATTATTAAAATAAAATGTTACTTATTGTTCAAATGCTGATCTGATGAATATCCCAAAAAGGCTGTGTACCCTTCCTTTCGTGCTTCTTATAACTGGATACCTTGTAAACGCGCAGAGCACAAATGCGTTATTATGGAAAGTCTCCGGAAAGGACTTAACCGAATCTTCTTACATCTTTGGAACGTATCACCTGTTAGGCAATCCGTTTCTTACCGAAGTTCCAGAAACTGAGATTCCTTTCAAACATGCCAAAGGGGTGGTGGTGGAAACTATTATTGACTCTTCGAAACTGATGAGCATCAGCATGATGGGTATCATGCGTGATAACACAATCTCAAACCTGGTATCGCCTGAAGATTTTAAACTTGTTTCTGATGCCCTAGAAAAATTTTCGGGCATGAGTCTGAAATCGTTGGACATGCTGAAACCCGCCCAGGTGAACGCCATGCTGGTATTGCTTCAGGCACAGCAACTGAACGAAAAAATACTGATTGAGTACGCTGGCGTTCCATTGGATGTACACTTTGCTTACAATGGCAAGCAATCAGGAAAACAGGTGACGGCTTTGGAAAGCATGGAAGAGCAGGTAAAATTATTGTTTGATCATTTTACAGTTGAAGAACAGGCCCAACAACTGGTGGGATATGTTAAACAAAGTGATACGATGGCACGGCTTCAGGTAGATATGCTAAACCTCTACCTTCAAAAAAATATAGACGAACTTTACAAACTCATGGAGTCTGTTCCGGAAGAACTGACCGGAAGCAGCGATTTTCTTCTGAAGGATAGAAATATAAAATGGGTTACCGTTTTACCCGGACTGATGCGTTCCGGATCGCAGTTTATTGCAGTGGGTGTGGGTCATTTACCGGGGAAGGATGGTGTTTTGAATTTACTCAGGCAAGCCGAATACACCGTGGAGCCTGTGGTGAAATAGTTTAGTAAAGATTCGCCAACGGTTTGTTCATTATTCTTTCTGTGCGGTAACCAGCCACATTCGGTCTCCTTTTATTTTTGTCCGGTCCACAAAATTTTCATTCTTTAAGAGAATCTTAAATCCCGCTTTGGTAAGATCGGCCAGGGCATACTGCATCCCCAATTCGTGACGATCTTCCTGTGTGGCTCTTGGTTTGTCCTTTCTTTCATCTGCAATTGGTTCGCAAATTACCAGGCGGCCACCCGGCTTCAAGGCTGACTTGATGTGTTGCAGAATTTCATCGTGGTCGTCCATTTCATGATACGTATCTAAGATTACAACAGCATCAAGGGAATTGACCGGAAGTTTAGGGTCATCTTCCTCTCCCTTCACCAGCGTTACATTGTTGATTTTCCGCTGAGTAAGATGTACCAGCAATTTATCCAGTTTGGGTTGGTCAATATCGACAGCAAACACTTTCCCTTTTAAACCCACCACAGCCGAAAGCTTTATTGTCATGTATCCTTCATGACAGCCAATATCGGCCACATTGCTTCCTGCTTTAAGGTTCAGGTTTCTGATAATCTCCTGTGATTTTTGCCAGGTGTCGCGTTCCGCCCACGCTTTTTCAGAATAAACATTTTTCCAGGGATCTTGTCCGTAAACAAAGAGTGGAAATAGAATCAATAGAAACTTCATGCAATCTTTAACGAAGCAGGCTGCACGAAGATATTCCACTCCTGTAAAATCTGAAACGATACCGTATTTTTACTCTATGAAAAAACTCAAACTCGAAGAATTAGGCCGCATTTCGGTAGATGAATTTAAGGAGTCTGAAAAACTTCCGGTTTGCATCGTGCTTGACAATGTGCGTAGTCTGCACAACGTAGGCTCTGCTTTCCGCACGGCCGATTCTTTTCGCATTGAAAAAATCTATCTGACCGGAATAACCGGAACGCCACCGCACCGCGAAATTCAGAAGTCAGCCCTTGGGGCCACCGAATCGGTTGCCTGGGAATATCATGAGAACCCTGCTTCGGTTGTTCAACAACTGAAGACGAACGGCTATACGATTGTGATTGTTGAGCAAACAACTGAAAGCAAATCATTGAATTCTTTTACTCCGGATAAAGACACGCCTTATTGCCTTGTATTTGGAAATGAAGTGAATGGAGTAAGTGAAGATGTGATTGCCAGAGGGGATATCGCTCTTGAAATTCCGCAAATTGGAACGAAGCACTCGTTGAATATCTCTGTGTGTCTGGGAATCGTATGCTGGGAGTTTTTCAGGAAACTTGAACTATCGTAAAGTCGTCTGACCACTCAAGGTGATCTGACGACTGAACAGGTCAATCTTTTGTTGCTTCCATCGGAAGATCTACCAGCCAACTCCACTCCTGCATTGATCCATCGTAAACTTTCATATCATACCCCATAACCCGTCCCGCCAAATACACCACACTGGCCGTTTGGCCTATAAAACAATATGCCACCACTTCACTTTTCTTATTCGGCACAACAGGTGTAAAATATTTTTGCAGCGAATCAACTGGCTTGAACATGTTGGCAACATCAATCATATTCTGATAAGGAATATTCTTCGCTCCGGCAATGTGCCCGTTGCGCAGGTAGCCCGAAGGGCCGCCATCGTAAAGATTTTTAGCCCGGGCATCTACCACAACATGGCTGTCGGATTTCAAGGTTTTCAATACGTATTCTTTGCCAACCAACGTTACCTTACCCGGCTTCACCTTAAACTTACCTTTTGTAACAGTAGGAATGTCCTTCGTTACTGGTAACCCTGCTTTCTTCCACGCATCCAGTCCTCCATTGAGAAAAGAAACCTGTCCGTACAAGCCAAGTTGTTCCATCGTTGCAAACATGCGTGCTGCGGGAGCTACCTCACCCAGTACATGGCAAATCACCACGTGCGAATGAGTATTGATGCCTAAGTCCTGCAAAACTTTCTCTGCTTCTTTTGGATCAGGCGCGTTGTAACTGCTTTGCGGAGAGTTTGGCGCCAACGAAGTTGGCCATAAAAATCGGGCACCGGGTATATGCTCATAGTCGTAGGCGGCTTGCAGAAAACTTACCTGAACGATCACCAGGTTCGGATCATGTTGGTGTTCATTCAACCATTGTGGGGTAACCAAGACCGGCACCTGCGCAAATGCGTTGCCTGAGATCAGCAGGAAGAAGAAGAGAACACGAATTTTCATAGAAATTGAATTTAGGTTAATTGGCTTAACGGGTGTTCACCACAGGCGTTGTCTTTTTCATCACGAATTTGGAACCATTCGGATAATTATCTAACTGATTTCTTCCATTTAAACAATCTTTTTAGAAAAACCATTATCCATCAGTCCGACTTTTTACAAAGGGTCGTACCTGGCGCTCACTAACTCAACGATTGATTTAATGGTCATCAGTTTTTTAATAAGCCGATCTTCAATGCGCCAATTTCAACTAAAATTGACACATTTGCAGGTACTTGGGTGACTGACCTACTATAATATATGTCCGACCGCTATAACCAACGCGGAGTATCCGCCAGCAAAGAAGATGTGCATCAGGCCATTAGCAAACTCGATAAAGGTTTGTACCCGAAAGCATTCTGCAAAATAATTGAAGATACGCTGGGCGGTGATCCCAACTATTGTACTGTGATGCATGCCGATGGTGCCGGTACAAAATCATCGCTCGCTTATATCTATTGGAAAGAAACAGGTGATCTGTCGATTTGGAGAGGCATTGCGCAAGATGCCATCATCATGAATATTGATGACTTGTTGTGTGTGGGCGCAACCGATAATATTTTGCTTTCCTCTACTATTGGAAGGAACAAAAATCTGATTCCCGGAGAGGTGATCTCAACCATCATCAACGGCACAGAAGAAGTGTTGGAGATGCTGCGAAAATATGGTTTGAACATTCATAGCACGGGTGGTGAAACAGCTGATGTGGGAGATTTGGTAAGAACGATTATTGTTGACAGCACCGTAACCGCGCGCATGAAACGTACCGATGTCATTGACAATGCAACCATTCAGGCTGGCGATGTCATTGTTGGATTGGCATCATTCGGAAAGGCAACCTATGAAGATGCCTACAACGGAGGCATGGGCAGCAATGGGTTAACCTCTGCCCGCCACGATGTATTTGCAAAAGAATATGCTGTTAAATACCCCGAAACATTCGATCCGGCTGTTTCGAATGAGTTGGTGTACTCCGGAAAATATAAAGTCACCGACTTAGTGCCAGGAGTGGCGGTAAATGTTGGGAAATTAGTGCTTTCGCCAACACGCACGTATGCTCCTATTATGATAGAAATATTCAAAGAACTGCGTCAGCATATTCACGGATTGGTGCATTGCAGTGGAGGTGCACAAACCAAAGTGCTGCACTTTGTTGATGACCTGCACATTATTAAGGATAATTTATTCGAAACCCCTCCACTCTTCAACCTTATTCAGAGTTGCAGCGGCACCGATTGGAAAGAAATGTATAAAGTTTTCAATATGGGTCACCGTATGGAAGTTTACCTGAACGAAAAGTACGTGCAGCGCGTAATTGATATTTCAACGAAGTTTGGGGTGGAGGCAAAGATCATTGGAAGAGTTGAGTCATTCACAAAAAAACAAGTAACCCTCACTTCAAGCCAGGGAATGTTTGTCTACAACTGACGTTAGTGAAGGCTTTGGTAGTCGTCAGACGGCTTTAGGCCTGAGCAACAAAGCCGTCAGACGACTATAATTTCTAATTTTCACAATCTGTAATGGAGTCATCCACAAAAAACAGGTAACCCCCACTTCAAGCCAGGGAACGTTTGTTTACAACTGACGTTAATGAAAGCTTAGTAGATTTAGCTACGCCTTCTGAGCCTGAGCTCCATAACGGATGGCCGCTTCGAGCACATCAAGGTTAATATCATCTATCCTTTTGAATCTGATGCAATACCCGGTTAGGCTTGCCTTTCCAAGTTTTTTGCCGAAAGTTTTGGCTAAGTAGGTTTTGTCTTTGATGCCGAGAACGTAAACAGATATGCCGCTTTTATTTGCGCTCAACCCAATTTGGTAGAACTCCCGGGTTGAACCATCTGCATAGCTGATAGTATAAACTCCATATCCGATACCGGGATTTGTAACCGTTTTGCCATCACTGTTTTTACCATCGTTAAACCATAGTTTGCATCGTGGTAAGGTCCTAACGATGCGTTGATGCAATGTTTGTATTTCGCTTCGCTTGGGCTCAGGCTGGTCGGTTATATATTTTTTGATTTGCTCACGTATAGTCATTAAAAAAACTCTGTTAATCCTTTTTAGTTCATTAGTTTAATTCTTCACAACCAATTTTCTCGATCATCATAACAGCCCGAGGGTTGGTTCTGCCTTCAAATAGTCGTCAGACGGCTATAAGCCTGAGCAACAAGCCGTCAGACGACTAAAAGGGTGGTGTTGCTATTTCCTCGGTCTGTGTCCTCACAGACCGAAAGCTTGGCTTGATGGTTTGTGAAGACACAAACCAGGGTTAAGGGTCGGGAATCTTTTGTCCTTAGCTCAATTCCTCACAACTGAACCGATGGTTGTTGAGTATGTCTGTTATTTTCATCGCAATGGTTTCATCACAGTTTACACGCAAATTTTGTCGCAATCTTTCAGGTCGAAATTCCATTTTTCCACTGGTAGTATGGAGTTGATATGAGGCTTGAGACTCCTCGCCTGAAGTTTTGTTTTTACGGAAGTCTTGAAAACGTAAATCATTTTTTCGATAAACTGGCTAACAGGTTTTCGAGATTTTCTAACGTTGCTGTAAATCCTAATTTGAATCCTTCCAGTAAACTTTCCATTCGTTCAAAAGATTCATTAAAAATAGTAATGCTCACTTTGGTTGTGCCGTTTTGTTCGCTGAAACTGTGATCCCATTCAGAGCCGGGCAGTTGCGGATTTTCATCTTTGTCGGCAAAAGCATTATACATTTTAAAATTGGTTTTGGGTGTAATGGAAGTATACTCCTGAATGGCCCAACTCTCTTTTCCGTCCGGTCCTACCATCGCATAAAACCTTTTCCCGCCAACTTTAAAATTCATGTACTTTGTTTTTGCGGTAAAAGGTGCCGGTGCCACCCATTGATCAAGAATTTCCTGCTTGGTAAAGGCATCCCACACCAATGAAAGTTCAGCATCAAATTCGCGGGTGATGTGTACCGTTTTTGTCGCTTTGTTTACGGTAAAATCAAATAATAAGTCCGTTTTCATTTTTTCTGTTTTTTAATGGTGGATAATACGTTATCGAGTTGATTAAACCGGGTTTCCCAAACTTTTCTGTACTGGTCTAACCACTTGTCTATTTCTTTCATTTTGTTGATCTCAAGCGAGTAATAAATTTCCCTTCCCCGATACTCTTGTTTTACAAGCTCACATTCGGTGAGGATGCGTAAATGCTTCGACACTGCCTGACGTGTTGAATTAAAATTTTCGGCTATGGCGTTTGGGGTCAAAGCCTGCAATGCAATTAGGGCGATGATCGCCCGTCTTGTTGGGTCGGCAATGGCCTGAAAAATATCTCGTCTCATAGGCTATTCTTTTTAAGAAACCGTTCGGTTGCAAATATATGTGCAACTTTTTGGTTTCGCAATTTTTGTCTTTGTTTTTTTGTCAATTGAGTTCATCCCAAAACCGAACGCCCTCCTGTAAAACCGAACAGTGAACTATCTAAATTCAGCCTTAAACAGCATATTACTTCATGGTATAGATTTAGCAATGCATAGCCAAACCTTAAGCCATGCTTAAATATTCCCTCCTGCTTTTTCTGCGGAACATCAAACGACAGAAGCTGTTTTCATTCATTAACCTGCTGGGACTTACCGTCAGTATCGTCAGCACCATGCTGCTGTATTTGTATGTTCGCCATGAATTCAGCTACGACAGATTTCATCAAAATGCAGATCGCATCTACCGCATAAACCAGACCTTTATCTGGGGCGAAAATGATCCTAACCAATTTGCATCGCTGGGGCCGGGCGTAGCGTATGCCATTCTCTCCGATGTGCCCGAAGCAAAAGAAGTGGTGCGTGTTCATCCACCCGGAGATTTTCTGGTCACCAACACAGAAAACCAAAACGATATCAAAGCATTCGACCAACAAGGGATATTGGCGGTTGACTCTAACTTCTTTAAGGTATTCACCTTTCCGCTCATCAAAGGAAATGAGGCCACTGCGCTGATCGAACCCGCTTCGATCGTTCTGACCGAAGAAACTGCCCTGAAATATTTTGGAACGACCGATGCGCTTGGCAAACTACTCCTATTTGGTTCGAAGCGGCCGTTTCCTTGTAAAGTAACGGGCATTATAAAAGATGTTCCATCTCATTCCTACATCGATTTTGATATACTCATGTCGATGGGTACGTTTCCGCGGGTGGCAAATTCGAACGAACAATGGTTTTGGACGATGTTCGAAACATTTGTATTGTTAGACGAACACGCAAGACCTGAAACACTACAGGCAAAACTCAATGTACTTCCGCGCAAATATGGCGGGCCATGGTTAGAGCGCGCCACCGGGCAAACATTTGATGATTATTTGAAAAGCGGAAAGACCTGGGAACTTTTTGTACAGCCTTTTACCTCAATCCGTTTGCACTCATCCAATGTATATAATCGCCTGAATGACGTGGGCAATATTAAAATTGTATATGTACTGATCGGTGTGATGGTTTTTATAGTACTGCTTTCGTGCATCAACTTCATGAACCTCACTACAGCTCAATACATGCGAAGAATCAAAGAATCAAGTTTGCGAAAAATTCTCGGCTCCAACCAACGCCAGTTGGCTTTCCATTTCTTTTCAGAAGCATTCTTATTTTGCTGTGTTGCAGCAGTTGTTAGCTTGGGGATAACACAAATCGTTATACCCTTCTACAATGTGCTGGCCGGAACAAATTTACAATTGAACAGAAATGAAAATCCTGAAATTTTTTTGGTGGTGGTTGGCCTGGTTATACTGATGAGCCTTTTGTCGGGAAGTTATCCTGCCTTATTTCTCAGCAGATTTGCTCCGGCAGAAGCCATGAAAGGAAAATTGCGAACAGGCAAACAGGGTAAGTTGCTGCGCAACGGATTGGTCACCTTTCAGTTTTTTATCTCGATGATACTGATTGTTTCCACCCTGGTGGTATTTCAGCAAATTCGCTTTCTCGCTCAAAAAGATATCGGCTTCAACCGCGACAACCTGATGGTAGTGAGTCGTGCAGAATGGGTGAATGATGTGGAAACATTTCAGCATGACTTGAAAAATATTAAGGGTGTGGAACAGATAACGTGGAGCAGTTCGGTCCCTCCCAATTTATACGATGGCGATGGCTTCAGGTATGAGGGCGGTGGCGAAAAAACAATGCCGTTGAATTTCTGCAAAGCCGATGAACAATATGTGAACACCCTGGAACTTGAAATAAAAATTGGCAGGAATTTTTCGAAAGACATTCCGGCCGACCAGCAGCGCGTTATCCTCAATGAATCGGCCGTGCGATCTTTTGGATGGACCATGGATGAAACTACATTGGGAAAGAAAATCCAATACGGAGATTCTACCTTCGAAATCGTGGGCATTGTGCGCGACTTTAATTATTGGGCCTTGCAATCGCCCGTTCAACCTGCAGCCATTTTTCATAAAAGTGGTTCGATGTACTCAGCAGGAGGTTACGGCTTTATCACGTTGCGTGTGAACCCAAATGACACCGAAGAATTGAAAGCCCTGGTTGCCGATGTAACAGCAAGCTGGAAAAAATTTGCTGGTGACCGCCCGTTTCAATACAGTTTTGTTGACGATTCGTTCGACCAGGCATTTCAATCGGAAGAAAAATTCAGTCACGGGCTGGTTGTATTTGCTGCATTGGCTATTCTGATCGCCAGTTTCGGTTTGCTCGGTATGATTATCTATGCCATTGAACAACGCCTGAAAGAAATCGGCATCCGTAAAGTTGTGGGCGCATCTGTTGCGGGTATTTGGTTACTAATGGTTCGCGAATACATGTATCTGATTGTCACGGCTATTGTATTGAGCGTTCCGCTTTGTGTTTGGTTGCTCACCAATTGGCTGGAAGACTTTAATTACCGCATACCACTTTCACCGATGGCTTTCGTAATTGCAGGCGGAAGTATTTTAATCACCGCAGTTTTAGTTACAAGCTATCACGTATTGAAAGCAGCGAATTCAAATCTGGTAGAGGTGCTGAAGGACGAATAAACACCCGCATGTAGAGACGCAAAATTGTGTGTCTCTACTATCTTTACGGGCATGAACCCTTTCAAACATAAAACTCCCATTCAACTTCGTTTTAAAGACGTTGACAAAATGGGTCATGTGAACAACGCCAATCACCTTACCTACATTGAGCTGGCGCGTTTAAAATATTTTGAAGAAGTGGTGCGGACCGACTCCCGGTGGAGTCATCAGCAGGGAATTATCCTGGCGCATATTTCCATCGACTACAAAGCCCCGATTTTTTTGCACGACAGCATTGCCGTGTACACACGCTGCTCCAAGCTTGGTAAGAAAAGTATTGAACTCAGTTGGGCCATTGTTCGTGATAATAAAGGTGTTGAAGAAGTTGTTGCCCAGGGTATTTCTGTTTTGGTATGCTACGATTATGACCGAGAGGCCACCATTGAGGTACCAGCCGAACAGCGGAAAAAAATTGAACAGTTCGAGGGAATATGAGGCTTAGTCGCCTGACCGATCGTTGGTGAAAAAATTAGATTATTCGCCTGGTCGCTCTTTGCTGAAGCTTATAGAGGTCTATCGACTGGAAAGTTTTTTAAAAACCATTCCTCTGAAGATGTTGCCGGCTTTTCAATTTTACCTTTTTCTTCCAGCTTCTCCTGGGCTCTTTTTATGGACGCGGTGATCATCGCATGCCCGATGACCTCATCCTCCTTCATTCCTAAATTCCGGATCAGGTCAATCAATTTATCTCCTCCGAAATATTTGAACAGTGCTTCATCCAAAGAAGATACAACAGGAACTTCTTTCAGATTAAGTGCCTTAAAAAGAGCCTGTTCCTTTTGCGCTAACGGATAATGTTCAGCAAACACAATCATTTTGCCCTTCAACCTTTCCAAATCAATTTTTTCAGCCAACTGCACATGTTCGGCATCGTTTAAAATCTGTACCAATTCGTGGCGTGTATCTTCAAACCAGGCAATAAAAACACAATCAGGATTATGTTCCAGCATAGCCGAACATGCGCGCCACTTGGCTTCCCTGGACATCCACACCTTGTCGATGATCTTGATTTTTGAACCGGAACCTCCAAATAAACCGAACATAGTCTCAATTTATTGAAATTTATTCCATTCCTGTAATTGGTTTGTCATGCCTTACTTTTCTCAGTAGCTTTCTTACACTTTATAAAAAATTCTTCATGAAAAAAATTATCCTCTTTTCACTAGTTTGTATTTTTCATTTTTCACTTGCGCAGAAAAAGAAAGCTGAAACCACACCCTCCACGCTTTCTGGTATTGCAGCAAAGGTTACAGGCATGAAACACGCCCCCGGTTATTTCGATTTCTACTACGATGAAAAACAGGATAAGATTTTCCTGGTAGTGGATAAATTTGACACCGAGTTTCTTTATGTGAATTCATTGCCTGCGGGTATCGGCTCGAATGATATCGGACTGGATCGTGGACAATTAGGAGATGACCGGATTGTGAAATTTGAAAGAAGAGGGCCAAAAATATTGTTGATCCAACCAAATTACCGGTACCGTGCCATCACTGAAAATGCCGATGAACGCAAAGCGGTAGAGCAGGCGTTCGCGCAATCGGTTTTGTGGGGGTTTACCATAACCGCTGAAGAAAACGGAAAAGTTTTGGTTGACGCTTCCGATTTTTATTTACAAGACATGCATGATGTAATCGGAACGCTGAAAAGTCAACAGCAGGGAAATTACACACTGGATAAATCACGCAGCGCTTTTTATCTATCACGAACAAAAAATTTTCCGCTAAACACGGAAGTGGAGGTTACGCTAACCTTCACCGGTCAGGCTACCGGAAATTTCATTCGTAGTGTTACGCCTTCACCAAACAGTATAACTGTTCGCCAACATCACTCCTTTGTTCAGCTACCCGACAATAATTACAAGCCCAGAAAATTTGATCCGCGTAGCGGATATTTTGGAATGGCCTATTACGACTATGCTACTCCTATAAGCGAACCCATCGAAAAAAGATTGATCAACCGGCACCGGTTGGAAAAGAAAGACCCGACAGCAGCCATCAGCGAGGCTATAGAGCCGATTGTGTATTACCTCGATCCCGGAACGCCTGAGCCTATTCGCTCGGCATTGTTAGACGGTGCACGTTGGTGGAACCAGGCTTTTGAAGCAGCCGGCTACAAAGATGCCTATCGTGTTGAAATGCTTCCCGCTGATGCCGACCCCATGGATGTTCGCTACAATGTGATTCAATGGATTCACCGCTCTACACGAGGCTGGTCTTATGGTAATTCTGTGAATGACCCGCGAACGGGTGAAATTATTAAAGGCCATGTTAGCCTGGGATCGCTTCGTGTGCGTCAGGATTTTTTAATTGCCGAAGGATTGCTTGCTCCTTACGAAGAAGGGAAAACTGTTTCCCCGAAAATGCAGGAAATGGCCCTGGCGCGGTTGCGTCAACTGGCGGCCCATGAAGTTGGTCACACGCTTGGGCTTGCCCACAGCTATGCCTCCAGCACCGAAAACCTCGCATCGGTTATGGATTACCCACATCCGATGGTTAGCCTGCTGGATGGAAAAATTGATTTAAGTAATGCCTACGATAATAAAATTGGTGCGTGGGATAAAGTAGCCATCGCCTTTGGCTATCAGGATTTTGCTGATGGTGTTGATGAGAACTCAGCCCTTGAAAAAATTATTCAGGACGGATTAAAAAATGGGTTAACTTTTTTATCCGATCAGGACGCACGCCCTCAGGGAAGTTCGCATCCGTATTCTCATTTATGGGATAACGGCAAAGATGCTGCCGATGAGCTCAACCGTGTTATGCAAATTCGCTCTGTGGCATTGAAAAACTTCGGAGAAAAAAATATCAGAACAGGAACTCCCTATGCTTTACTTGAGGAAGCATTGGTGCCCATGTACTACTTTCATCGATACCAGGCTGAAGCCACTTCAAAAATTATTGGCGGATTAAATTACCGCTATGCCCTTCGTGGAGATGGCCAGCCGGTTACAGAATATATTTCATCCGAGCATCAACTGAAAGCATTGAAAGCACTGCTTGCAACCGTTTCCCCTGAAGCACTGGCCCTGCCTGAAAATCTTATCGCCATCATTCCCCCGCATCCGATCGGCTATCAACGAAGCCGTGAGGTGATAAAATCACGAACCAATTTAACATTTGATCCCATTGCGGCTGCCGAAAGTGCTTCGGATATGGTATTTAGTTTAATATTGAATCCATCCCGTGCAACGCGATTGGTTCAGCAAAATGCCATCAATCCTCAACAACCTTCCTTAGAAAATATGATTGACCAGATGATAGCCGCTACATTCAAATCGGCTAACAAGCAAGACTATGCAGGGCAACTTCAAATGATGGTTAACCATACACTGCTGAACAATTTGATGAAGCTTGCTTTAAACAACGCTGCCTCTCCCCAGGCCCGGGCAGTAGCCTCGCTGAAAATTGAACAGCTCGGCAAATGGATGGCAACCAAACTCAGTTCTCCTTTTTCTGAAAGTTGGAAGGCTCACTACAATTATGAGTTGATGTTGATTAATTCCTTCCGCGATGACCCGCAGGAATATAAAGCAGAAAACTTATTAGCACCTCCACCGGGTCAGCCAATCGGGCAGGATGAGGAATTTTGTAACTGGCAGGATTAACTTTAGTTTTAGAAAAAAAATTTATGGCACAAACTAAACTTGGCGAAACCACCGTAAACACAAACAGCAATCTTCCTTCGATCGGCTCAGCGGCTCCAGAATTTATTTTAACCGGAAGCGACATGAAAGATCTTTCTTCCAACCATTTTGTCGGAAAAAATCTTGTGTTGAATATTTTCCCCAGCGTTGATACCAGCACGTGTGCAACCTCTGTAAGGCAATTCAATAAACGCGCAGCGTCTTTCCCTGATACAGTGGTGATGTGTATTTCAAAGGATCTTCCCTTTGCAATGAAACGTTTTTGCGGAGCAGAAGGAATTGATCGCGTTTTGTTGGCCAGCGACTTCCGGAACCGCGGCTTTTCTACAACCTATGGTGTTGAATTGATTGATGGAGGATTTGCCGGACTATTGGCGCGCGCAGTTGTTGTGATTGACAAACAAGGAAAAATCAAATACACGGAGTTGGTATCTCAAATCGGACAAGAGCCAAATTATGATGCGGCATTTCGTGCGCTGTAAAGGGGGTGCTGGGTATATGGTATAAGGTGAATCACAACCTTATACCTTATACCTTATTCCCTTTTACCTTAAACCCTCATTGACCTCCAACAATAAAGACTCCGTTCGCGAATACCATCTTGCCATTCTCCCAAAAACAACGGAACAATGGATTATCCACGAAGTACACAACGTGTCCTCGTCCTTTATCTTCCACGCCAAACACCAGAGAGTTGTCAAGCTTTTTATTGGCCTTGTACCCTGCAAATCCCTGAACAGGTTTTGCCTTACCTTTTATAACCGCTACGTTCCAGGCATCTTCGAGAAATCCAAAATGCAGGCCGTTTTCGCGAAGTGAATAATATGTGTCGCCTACTCCAAACGCCAAAGGGTGCGACTGATCAAGTGTGGCTTTATAAATAGCGCCCGGCATAAAGTCGGCAATAGCTTTTCGTTCGGCCTCCTCATAGCGTAACAATCCTTCCTTTGCTTTTGCTTCCTTTTCTTTCTTTTCCGCTTCTTTCTTCGCGTCTTCAGATGGGTATTGCTTCAAGGCAAATCCTTTTTGATCGGCAAAAGAATTCACCGCATTCGCAATCAATACCAACCGTCCTCCGTTCGAAACCCAGTCACTAACTTTTCCTAGCATGGCCTCATCAAACAAACGGTAATTTCCCTCCGGAACAACCAGCACATCAAATTTTTTCAGATCTACCGATTTAACATATTCTGTTCCTAATTGTGTAAAAGGGTAGTGTATCTGCTGTTCAAAGAAATGCCAGATTTCTCCGGCCGACAGGGATGAAGTTTGCTCCCCGGCCAGTACGGCCACACGCGGAGCCTTTAAATACGCCACGTAATCTGAACCAAAGTCTTTTCCAAAATCAACAAAACCCGTGGAGGAGGTATACATCTTCCTGTCCATCTGCTTCGCCAGAGTTTGCACCACATTATCAAAATCGGCAACACTTTCATTGTTTCGTTGGGTTACAATGAGCGTACCCGGATCAAAGGTTTCTTTCGACACGCTAAATGCCTTCATTGCCGAACGAACTTTTACGCCTTTCTTTAATAACGCGGCCAGAAACTCGACATCGCGCAAGCTTTGATACCGGAAAATATAGGCATATGGTTTTGCGATAACCACATTCTCTACAGCTTTAGATTTATATTCTTTGCCCACGTTGATCCGCTCATTCACCGCATACCCTTTCAACCCATAAGCGTACATCAGGTTCCAGGCTGTAATGTCGTAGGTGGCGGAATCTGAAAGTTTGGATTGGGGTTCAAACAAGGTTGTAATGAAACGCGACTTCGGCTGATAAATACTGATTACGATATCATCGGTAGTCAGATTAAAATTTTGAACAGACTGTGTAGCGTAATCAAACCCACGCGATGTCTTTGCAACGCCTGCACATCCATACTTAATAGCGTGTGAATCCATCCAGGAAGTGAGTTGCTTAACTTTATCCGCATTATTATCTCCTTTGATTACATACGTTTTATATGGAGATGCCGGATTGTTGACGTTGTCTTTAAAATATCTTTCAAACTCGTCTACTACTTTTGCTGCATTGAGTGATGTTGCTTCCACGGTGGAAATGCCCGCTGTGTGATGATGGGTGAGACGGTCTTTCAGCGTAAGGGGGTCTCCTTCTACTGTGGTAATGGACAGCCCCCCGCGACCACTTCCTCCTTGTTCATACGTCATACCAATTGATCCATTATAGGTGGGGTAGGTATCGCCATAGCTCGGATAATACAAGTCAAAAACTTCTTTTGTAAAGTAAAGCCATCCTTGCGCATCAAAATATTTGGCGTGGTTCTTTCCAATCGCTACCTGGAACTCGCGTTGCCATGGTGTTATTACTTCATGATACGGTTCTACCGCTGGTGCAAAATAGTATGGTTCGTTAGGTCCCTGCTCATGAAAGTCGACATGCACATGTGGCAGCCACTGATTGTAAACTTTTATTCGCTGCTGCGATTCAATTTGAGTTTGCCATGCCCAGTCGCGGTTGAGATCAAACAAATAGTGGTTGGCTCTCCCACCAGGCCAGGGTTCGTGGTGTTCTTTCGAATCAGGATCAGGATTGGGCGGAAAATTTCCATACTGATTATAAAAATTAGCATAGCGATCACGACCATCGGGATTGATACAGGGATCAAGAATAACGATTGTATTTTTTAACAGTTGCTGCGATTTTGTATTGGAAGGATCTGCTAATTCATGTAATGTTTTCATCGAAGCTTCTAATGAGTTGGCTTCATTGCCATGCACATTGTAGCTGAGCCAAACAATGGCAACTTTAGTTGAAGGCGTGCCTGGTTCCATTCCGGCCCTGCGTAAGTTATCTTTCCGGATTTGCTCCAGATTTGCATAGTTCTCGGATGATGCAACAACAGCATACACCAAAGGGCGGTGCTCGTAAGTTTCTCCATATTGAACCAGGTCAACATTGGGCATGGCATCGGCAACATGTTTGAAATATTCCACCACCCGATGATGCCGCGTAAAGCGGTCACCCAGTTCATAGCCTAAAAATTCTGCCGGACTTTGGAGTTTCTGCTGGGCAGCCGCAACCATGCTCAGACTAATTAACCATGCGAGTATTATTCTTGACATAAGGATTTGTTTGAATGAGGAAAGTTAACCTGAATTTTATAATTCGCCTCCGTTCATCACACGAAACCTGTTATTCCTGATTTAAAAGGCGGTTGATCTGAGGCAAATGGTGATGGATATGTTCTCTGAAAAAAACCATCGCCTGACGGGCGTCAAAACGGCCCGCTACTACGTGTCTATAGATAAGCTTTTTAACATTCTTCTCTTGAATACCCTCCACGAAATTTTTTAAGTCGACACGATGAGCCTCCCAACGGGCCATTAACTCGGCCAGGGGAAGAGCCGGAGGGGTTTGATTAACTACTACCGTGGGCGCTTTATATTTAATCGCTGGAATTCGCTGCGACACAATGAGAATCAACAGGCGGATGGATGCGTCCACGCCAGCGTTTTTCAACTGATCGATGCCAAGCGCTTTCTTTTTCATGTATTGCAACGACAATTGCTCGGCTACCAAAATGTGTGTTAGAACCTGACTAACTGACCACTTGCCCGGTGCAGGTGAGTGATTAAATTTTTCGGCAGTCATCGCTTTTACCCGACTGAGAATATCCAATCGCTGTTGCTCCAGTTGGTGGTAGATCGTTTGAAAAGATTGATTCAAAAGGAATCTTTTTTTTAAAAGTACTCCAGTGACCTGTAATTAACAAAGGAATTTGATTTGTGTAGGAAGAACCTTAACGGTGGCCGGAAGAAACCCGAGCAACTCACCATCTGCTTCTATCCGGCAAGGCTTTTCGGATGTTAGTTCCACATGCTTTAATGTTGAGTACACCACTTTGGGATGATCAATTACTTTTTCATTTTTTAAATGGCCCGTATAACGAATAAATTCCAGAACAGAAACATCACCGCAGACAAACGATGAAAACAATCCATCAGCAGGGTTGGCACCAGGGGCAATGCATAAATCATGACCATAAAATTTTCCGTTGGCTATGGCTACCGTTCGAAGGTTGTTTTCCCACTCCCAGTCGGCAGTTTTAATTTTCACCTTCATGGGTTTGTACGAAAAAAAAGTGGAAAGAATTGCCCAGTAATAGGCAAAGCTTGAGCCAAACAAGCGATCTCCCTGGGTCATCAGGCTAACTACTTCCGGTCCCATGCCTGCATCTACAACATTTATGAAGTAAGCGTCTCCTGATTTTTGATCGTCATCAACGAACCAAATTTTCCCCACATCAACCAATTGATGCTTTGTGTTGATTAGCATATCGCGAAGAGCCTGCACATCTGTGGTTATTTTCATGGTGCGCGCAAAATCATTTCCGCTTCCGATCGGTATTACGCCCAATACCGGCAGTGAACCAACCCTCGCGCGACTCTGCAACATACCATTCAAAACCTGATTGAGTGTACCATCACCTCCTGCCGCCAATATGAAATCGAACGACTTCTCTGCAACCTTTGATGCCAGCCCGATGGCATCGCGTTTGGTCCGTGTTTCGAAAACTTCAACCCGAAACGAGTTAGACAATGCAGGAACTACGTGGTTGTAGATCCATTTTTTTTTGAGCGATATGCCGTTTAGGATAATGGCTACCTGCTTCACCTCTTATTTGCAACTTTTTTTAATTGCAGCTTTGGCCTCGGTGGAACCCAACTCTTCAGCAGTTTTAAAATCAAGACAAGCATCGTATTTGTTATTCATCGCAAGCTTCACCAGTCCGCGCTGATAATAGGTTTCGGGATCATTCGGATACAATTCAATTGACGAGCTGTAATCTTCAATAGCGCCATTGTAATCTTCCTTTTCAGTACGGCTCAATGCACGATTGTCATAGTAGACCGGGTTTGTTCCGTCTAACTCGATAGCTTTGGTGTAGTCGGCAATTGCTCCGTCCTGATCTTGCATATTAAATTTTACAACACCCCGCAGGTTATACGTTTCGGGCTCTTCCGGATTAAGTTCAATGGCTTTGTTGTAATCTTCCAGTGATCCTTTAAAATCTTCTTTCGCGTTTTTTGCCAATGCGCGATTCTCATATTTCAACGGATCTTTCGGATCAAGTTTAATGGCTTCGTTATAATCGGCAATGGCATTGTCAAAGTTGCTGATATTGTAAAAGGCCACCCCGCGATAGTTATACAAACTCGCATCAGCTTTATCCAACTCAATGGCTTTAGAGTAATCATCCACTGCACTCACAAATTCACCCAACTCTGATTTTACCACACCTCTGTTAAAATACTTGTCGGCATCGGCAGGGCCTATTTCAAGGGCTTTCGAAAAGTCAAAATAGGCGCTTTGAAAATCTTCAAGATTGTATTTCGAAAGCCCCCGGTTTGTATAAGCATCTGTGAACTTCGGATTAAACCTGATGGCTTTATCAAAATCAAGAATGGCCCCCTCATCATCTCCAAGAGCAGCCTTTGCTGTCCCCCGGTAATTAAGTGCTTCTGCAAAGGTCGAGTCAATTTCAATCGCATAAGTAAAATCACCAATCGCCCCATAAAAATCATCCAGTCCCATGCGGGCTTGTCCACTCAGGTTAAGGGCCAGTTTATTTTTAGGATTCGCAGCGATAAGTTTTGAAACATCTGTTTTCGCGCCCATAAAATCTCCAGATGAAATCTTCTTCTTAATACCATCCAGGGCATCCTGGGCATAACTGCTGACAGTAAATAAAAAAAATATTAGAAGGGTTGCTGATTTACTCCGCATCATTGACATGGTTTTGGTAAGCCAAGTTATAAAAAAATGCAAGATCGTTCGGCTGACACCAAAAAAAGACCCCGGCCACGAACCACCGTGCCGGGGCAACCAACCCAATTAACAATATCAAGCAAAAATTTATGACCAGTGTCCGGGAATATATTTCCATCCGCCCCGTGTTGTGCGCCAGTGACCATCTATCCATACAGCACCGAGCCTGTGTGGCTTGACCCAATGGCCATCCACCCAAACATAGTTTCGTGTTTTCTTATTCCACTTCCATGAACCGCTCACCCAAACATGCCCGGGTGCCGGACATGCCGGTTTCACAACCACAGGCGCAACAGGCCTTACTTTTACAACAACCTGAGCTTGCGAAGCAAGCGAAACAAAAACAGCTATAACCGTTAAAAATATTATCCTTTTCATATTGAAGTGATTTTTGGTTATTTAGATGCGGGTCGAAATAAAAGGTTTAATCATGAATTAAATTTTTCTAACCTTCCATCAGCGTTCAGCGTTCGTTACAAAAACTATCATTATGACACATTGGTTTACAGGTATCATTCTTTTGAGTATGTCTATGTCGACTCTCGCTCAGAAGAATCAAAAAATGGATTTTGAAGCTTACGATCCGCCCTCTACGCTGGTGGTAGCTGAGCACAAACTTACGCGGGCAAAATTTCCCTTTATTGACGTGCATAATCATCAATGGAACATGACTTCACCGCAAACGCTTGATCAGTTAATTGCTGAAATGCAAAAACTTAACATGGCAGTGATGGTAAACCTGAGTGGACGCGGGTTCAGACAAGGTGCTGATTACCTGGAGAAGTCGTTAGAGAATATCAAAAAACATCAGCCTACGCGTTTTGTCACCTTCACTAATGTCGACTTTAGCGCCATTGATGACCCTGAATGGCAGGGAAGGATGCTCAAACAACTGGAGGACGATGTAAAAAGAGGAGCGCAGGGCCTGAAAATTTATAAAAGTCTTGGCATGCGTGATCGGGATAAAAACGGCAATAGAATTAAGATTGATGACCCCCGCATTGATCCGATCTGGGATAAGTGCGGAGAACTCGGCATTCCGGTACTCATCCATTCGGCTGACCCGAAATCTTTCTGGAGCCCGATGGATTCAACAAACGAACGATGGCTGGAGTTGAAAACACATGAGGGGAGGCAACGGAGTGATACTGACCCTGCACCGTGGGAACAAATTATTCAGGAACAACACAACATGTTTAGGAAACACCCGAAAACAAAATTCATTAACGCCCACATGGGCTGGTACCCCAACAACCTTGCGTACCTGGGGACGTTGCTCAATGAAATGCCCAACATGTACGTAGAGATTGGCGCGGTGATTGCCGAACTTGGCAGGCAACCCCGTACAGCCCGTGATTTTATGATCAAATACCAGGATCGTGTACTGTTTGGAAAAGATTCGTGGCAACCCGATGAATACGCAACCTATTTCAGGGTGCTGGAAACTTCCGATGAATATTTTCCATACCACAAACGCTACCACGCCTTTTGGCGGATGTATGGCATGGAACTCCCTGATGAAGTCCTGAAAAAAATTTACTACAAAAATGCGTTGAAGATTATTCCTGGCATTGATGCCAGCCAGTTTCCGAAATAAGGGGCAAAGGTATAGGGGAATAAGGTATAGGGCTATATACTCCCTTCCCTTATTCCCTCAATACCCTTTATTCCCTGTTCCCTCTATACCCCTATTCCCTTAACTTTAAGCCATGAACACAACCGAATTTAATTCCCTCATTCAGAAGAGGCGCTCCATCTTTCCTAAAGATTACACCGGTGAAGAAGTTGACGATGCCATTGTACAGCAAATGCTGGAAAATGCCAACTGGGCACCCACACATAAACTTACTGAGCCCTGGCGGTTTATTGTTTACACTGGTGAGGGCAGAAAAAAATTAGCCGGGCTTCAAGCCGCTGTTTATAAAAAGAAAACATCGGCAGACGGAACTTATAAAGAGGAGCGCTATCAGAATCTTCTGATAAAACCTTTTGAGTCATCACACATTATTTTGGTGTACATGAAGCGCGACCTGAACAAATCGCTTCCGGAAATTGAAGAAATGGGAGCCGTATTTTGTGCTGTTCAAAATATGTACCTCACAGCTACTGCCTATGGAATCGGTTGCTACCTGAGTACCGGTGGCATTACTTTTTTTGAAGAGGCAAACGAAGCCTTTGGGCTGGCGCCTCACGATAAAATTGTTGGCTTTTTGAATATCGGTATGCCCAAACACCACAATCAGTTGAGCAGAAGAAACCCCGTTGAAGGAAAAGCGGTTTGGGTGAAGTCTTAGTCGTGTGGAAACTGACAAGGTTTACCTTCCCGGTCTCACTTGTAATTCCATTCACTAAAAACCCCGGCCTGCCTACCGGACAGACAAAGCCGGGGATAATTAATATCTTTAATACTACCTACATATTACTGCGCAATACTGATAATCTTCTCCAACGGAATTGTGTTTGCCAGTTTTACAATTTCCGATTCAGAAATGTTGCCATCGTAGTGCAGTGTAAGCATGGAGCTACCAAAAGGTGTTTGAACATCGTAGCCGGTTGTCTGGCTGTTTTCATCTGATTGTTTGGTTAGCAGTGTTTTGTAACCCTGAACTTTGATCACCTTCTGGCTGCCATCACCGGTGTTCATCACCATCGGCATAGAAAGAATGGCATTGATGCCCGCCATAATAGGTGAATCGCTTACAATATCAATGGTAGCCCTTTTTTCCGGTGTTGTTCCATACGTGCGATGAACATACAATCCCGCAAAACTTGCCGACATACCGGTAACATTATCTTCTTTTGCATTGTATGCGAGTGTGCCCAGCATGGTGGGCATTACTTTCAGAACTTCCTTGCCAATGGCAATGTCTACTTCGCGCAAAGCGTTTTCCAGGTTAAAGCGTGCATCTTCCAGGTTGCCCGATGTATACGCTGATTTTGCACCGGAAATACTTGCATTAAAATCCTGGGCCATTACAACTGTGCAAACGCCAATGGTTAGTATCGATAAAATCAAATTTTTCATAAATGCGAATGTTTACTTTTCTCCCAATGTTTTCTTAATGCCATCAATATCAAATGTGTTGGCAGCATTCATCATATCTTGTTCTGATGTAAAGTTCACGCCTTCCCAAACTATCAACGATGACTGACCAATGGGCACACTCAGTTTGTAACCCGATGCGTCACTGTATTCGATGATGCCTTTGTAACCTTTCACTTTTGTTTGTTTCCAGTTTTGCTGAGTACTGGTTGAAGCATAATTGGCATTGGCCATGTACGCGTTATAGGCCGACATCCAGGCGGAATTATTAGCGATGTCAATCCGTAATTGCTTATCTCCGTTTTCATACTCGCGATGAATGGTCAGTCCAACCCAACCGGCACCCATGCTGGTAACCTGATCGGCCTCAGCATCTTTCTTCACTCCTGCCACCGTTTCTGGTAATGAATTCAACACGTTCTTTCCAATTTCCATCTCCACACCAAGCATGGCTTGCTTAATGGCATAGCGTGCCTCAGAATAATTTCCCGATTTAAAAGAAGTTTCTGCATCAGCCATATTCTGTTTGACATCAGGCGGGGTCATCACCAATCCACCACCTCCCTTATTGGTCGGGTCACCAGGATTGCTGGTATTACCGGTATTTTGGTTGGTGTTCTGATTGGATCCAGATTTCGGATTTACTTTTTTTTCGATGGCCTTTTCTCCGGCTTCCGTTGCTTTTTGCTTGAGCTTGCCCAAGACACCCTGAGCCTGGCCAGCCATTGAAACGCTTAGCAATACTGCTAATGCTGCAAATACTCTGTGCTTTGTCATGATAAGTTTTTTTAAGGACATTAAAGGTACAAGAAAAAACAACTGGCTATTTCAAAACAGAGTTAATTATCCGAATTTAATTGAATGAAAAAACCCGGTCAAATTCCTTACCGATTCGTGCTGGATGAACTCGACTCCCTTAATCCGCGCACCAATCCAATGTTTGGGTGTACAGGGGTTTATGTGGGTGACAAAATCGTTTTAGCGCTGCGTTGTAAAGACTCACACATTGATGACAACGGTGTTTGGATCGCGACAAAAGCAGAACACCATGAGAGTCTTAGAAAAATCCTGCCCTCCATGCGTTCCATTGCTGTGTTGAGCGGTGGAAATCCAACTAACTGGCAGATTATACCAGAGCAGGCCGATGATTTTGAAGCGTTGGCAATAAAAGTTTGTTCACTCATCAAAAAAGGAGATGAACGAATCGGCAATATTCCTAAAACAAAAAAGGAGAAAGGAGTCGCCAATCGAAATAGTGTCAAAAGCAAAACAACAAAAAAGGGTCGTTAGTCAATCTGGTTAAACAGCACATCTACCTGTGTATAGTACAGGGTGGTGGGTCCCTCAAAACCGGAATCGGTCCCTACCACCAGCCAAATTTCACCTGCATTATCAGTGGTAATCTGGAATCCGTTGCCGGAATTATTGTTACGCGTTACTACCGTAAAGGCTGTAGTGTTGGCGGCTACCCCAACATGGCCGATGTTAATCATATCGGTTCCTTCTTCGGCCTGGTTACCTTTATTGATGTTCATCCGGTACATCCCGCCTTGCAATTCCTTTTTAGGTTCAACAAGGGAGGCCCCTGCTTTTACAAAAACACTTTCACCGGGTGCGCCACCAATACCAACCGCACCTGTTGGCGCATTGGATGCAAATTTGATATTGAACAATAACAAGTAAGTGGTGTTCGGTTTTAATCCTGAAATTTTTTTCTTCACGAACATGAACAAATCATCGCTGCCGTTATTACCCGAAATATGCAACGCTTTAAGGGTTGCCTTGTTATTCAGGTTGGTTGGCAACGTGTCGTGCTTATAAAAAAGGTCATAGGTGATAGAATCCCCTTCCGGATAATCAGCAAAATCACCTGTCCATCCTTCATCAGAATCTTTAAATAAAAATGAGATTGAAAAAACGGTAATCTCTTGCCCGGGAAACGAACAAGCACCCATAACAATCATCAACCCAATTATAAAAATCGCCTTCGCCTTGCACATCATACCCTTAAAATTAATCATAATCTGATCGTTAGACACAAAACAACTTATACCGGTTGTATTAACTGCCTGCCATTTTGTGTATCTTCACCTGATGAACAAATTCGTTCTCTTTCTGATTGTAATTTTTGCTGTTGCCTGCACTGAAATATCCTATAAAGAACCTCAACCAAGGGGTACTCAGGCATTAACAAAAGTTCCGTCCAGCCTTCACGGAAAGTACCTGATGGATAAAGACACGGTTTCTTTCTTTGAAGATGGTTTACGCGGTAAAGACAAGGGTAAAGAAGAGGTGCTTCTGCTTAGCGACAGCATTGTTCTTAAAAAATACAAGAAGTACTATTTTATTAGCTACCGCGATGGAAATGTCTGGCTCCTGCGCATTCTCAGAAAAGATAAAAACGGTGATCTGCATTTCATGGAGATGGACCATGTGCCCGATGGTGAAGCACAGCGAAAAGAATTTCTCGACAAACTTTCAGCCGAAATACCGGTGATCAGAAGCGATTCACACTTTATCATTGATCCTTCCCCAAAAGAACTATACCGGCTGATTAAAAAGGGTTATTTCAAAGACGATGGGGTTTCAGCATTGAAACGGATCCGGTAGGGTTACTTTCCCATTCCAAGAATCAGCTGTTTCTTCGAAATCCAAATATTCCACGTGCCCTTTACAATAATGGAACTATCGGGATTGGTAACAACAACCGGTTTGGTATACAATATGGAATCAGCACCCATATCCTGAACATTGTCCCGTAGTGGAACGCCCTCCATCACACTGTTGATGTAGGCATCAATTAATTGCTGTTCTATTTCCAATGCATTCTTCGCTCCCGGTTCCAGCCAATGAATTTTAACCCCCCGGCTTTTTGCAACCTGATCGGCCAAAGAAGGCGAACTCAATTCATCTACCAGCACTCTTCCTTTTGCAAAAGCAGCTTCCATAATTTCTGCTTCTGTAATTTTTACGATGGATTGTAGTTCCCTGCCTTCCTTCAACTTCTTACGTTGTTCTTCAGTCAGCGATCCTCCGCAACCAAACAAACACAGAACGAGTAAAATCAATACCAGCTTTTTCATATTCAAAGGTAAGGAATAGGGAAATAGGGAGGTATGGAAATTAGGTATAAAGGCACAGCTGGATAAATAAGATAGCCTATTCATCAAACCCATATTACCATATACCGCTACACTTTATATCCCATACCTTATACCTTATGCTCATTCCTGATTAACTTTGCCGCTCGTTTACCGATATGATTGAAAAACTCGAAGAAATAAAGCACCGGTTTGAAGAAGTGGGATTGCTGCTGGTACAGCCTGAAATCATTCAGGATATTAAAAAGTACATGCAGCTTAATAAAGAATATAAAGACCTGGAAAAAGTTGTTGTCAAGTACAATCAATTCCGCGATGCATTAAACCATCAGCAGCAGGCAAAAGAGGTGCTGGAGAAAGAAAAAGATGCTGATTTGCGTGCCATGGCGAAGGAAGAACTTGACGAGTTGGCTCCTAAAATTGAATCCTTTGAAAAGGAATTAAAGGAAATGCTGATTCCAAAAGATCCCAACGATGACAAGAACATCATTCTTGAAATCAGGGGCGGAACCGGTGGAGATGAGGCTGCCCTTTTTGCTGGCGACTTATTCAGAATGTACCAGCGGTTTTGCGACAGGCGTGGTCTGAAACTTACTGTACTGGATTCATCGGACGGAACCGCAGGTGGGTATAAAGAAATTGTAAGCAGTGTGGTTGGCGAAGGTGCTTATGCGCTCTTTAAATTTGAATCGGGTGTTCACCGGGTGCAGCGTGTTCCTGACACCGAGCAACAAGGGCGTGTGCACACTTCCGCTGCCTCGGTAGCCGTATTACCCGAAGTAGAAGACGTGAATATTGAAATTAACCCAGCCGATATTGAAGTGCAAACATCCCGCTCGGGCGGTGCCGGTGGCCAGAATGTAAACAAGGTTGAAACAAAAGTGCAACTCACCCACAAACCAACCGGCATCGTAATTACCTGCCAGGTTGAACGTTCGCAACATGGTAACCGCGAACGCGCCATGAAAATGTTGAAGGCCAAACTGTACGACATGGAGGTTGAAAAACAGCAATCGGAAATGAGTTCAGCAAGGAAATCACAGGTGCGCAGCGGTGACCGCTCTGAAAAAATCAGGACCTACAATTATCCGCAAAGCCGTGTAACCGATCACCGCATCGGGTACACACAACACAATTTGCCGGCCATCATGAATGGCGAAATTGATGACTTTATTGAGCAACTGCGTATTGCTGACAGTGCCGAAAAAATGGCCGAAGGCGCTGCCCTTTAACCGATCAAATCTTTTTTATTACTTTTATTCAAGAACAAAATCAAAATATGAGAAAAGGACTAATCACCATTGGGGTAATACTGGTTATAGTATTTATCCTGTACAGTTTTTTTGCAGGCCGTTATAATAAAATGGTTGAATTGCAGGAAGCCATTCCAAAGGCATGGGCCGATGTGGAGGCACAGTACCAGCGCAGGGCTGACCTGATTCCTAACCTGGTTAATACCGTAAAGGGTTATGCAAACTTTGAACAGGAAACCCTGACAAAGGTAATTGAGGCACGCGCCAGCGCAACCCAGGTAAAGATTGATCCCAGTAACCTGACACCCGAAGCCCTTGCACAATTTCAACAAGCTCAAAATGGTGTAAGTTCTGCCCTGGGCCGCTTGTTGGTTGCCGTTGAAGCATATCCTGATTTAAAAGCCAATCAGAATTTCCTTGATTTACAAGCCCAGCTTGAAGGAACTGAAAACAGAATTACTGTTGCAAGAAATCGCTATAACGAAGTTGTTCAGCCATACAACGTTTATATCAAGCGTTTTCCATCAAACATGTTAGCTAACATGTTTGGCTTTACAGAAAAAGGATATTTCGAGGCGGCAGCAGGTTCTGAGAAAGCACCAGAGGTTAAGTTTTAAAAAACTAACATCATCATAAAAAAAAAGCCCCCCGGAAATCCGGGGGGCTTTTTTTGGTCTTGCCTGTATCCAAACAGACCTAATCCTATTTTAAATTCCCCGGCCTTGTGCCGGGGTCTCACCTGAAATAAACCAACTCCCTGGTCTGTGTCCAACTCCTTGGACTGTGTCCTCACAGACCAATTTTGCCAATTGACCTTTCGGTGTGAGACACAGACCGAGGTGATGGCTTCACGGCAAAAGGTTACTTCGAATCAGCCGAAGGCTCAGAGAAAGCTCCCAAGGTAAAACTCTAGCGCATATAACCTCAAACAAAAAGCCCTCCGATTTAATATCGAAGGGCTTTTTAGTTAAGCTTACAAAAATTATAATGTTCGCTTCACTTCACGCGTTTCATACGCTTCAATCACATCGCCTGTGTTGATGTCGTTAAAGCCTTTGATGCTGATACCGCAGTCGAAACCTGAACGTACTTCAGCTACATCATCTTTGAAGCGCTTGAGGGCACCCATTTCGCCTGAATACACCACAATACCATCGCGAATCAAACGAATCGGGTTGCTTCGTTTCAGGTATCCATCGGTTACCATACAGCCTGCCACTGTACCAACTTTCGTAATCTTAAATACTTCGCGTACTTCCGCGTTACCTACAATCACTTCCTGGGTTTCAGGTGCAAGCATACCTTCCATCGCAGCTTTCACCTCGTTGATGGCATCGTAAATAATAGAATATAAACGAATTTCAATTTCTTCATTGTCGGCTATGCGTTTTGCCGCATTGGAAGGACGTACCTGGAAGCCAACAATAATCGCATCTGATGCGGATGCCAACAATACGTCTGACTCTGAAATCTGACCCACACCCTTATGGATGATGGCAACCTGAACTTCCGGTGTTGAGAGTTTCAATAACGAATCCGACAACGCTTCCACTGAACCATCCACATCGCCCTTCACAATAACGTTTAGTTGTTTGAAGTTACCAATCGCCAATCGTCTTCCAATTTCATCAAGCGTAATATGTTTCTTGGTTCGAATACTTTGCTCACGTAAAATTTGTCCGCGTTTGGCAGCCAGTTCTCTGGCTTCGCGATCAGTCGCCATGACGGTGACTTTTTCACCCGCTTGGGGGGCCCCATCCAAACCAAGCATTTGAACAGGCGTAGATGGTCCAACCTCTGTAACGCGTTTACCTGTATCATCAAACATTGCCTTCACGCGTCCGTAGTTGGCGCCCGCTAATACAATATCGCCAATGCGCAGTGTACCCGACTGCACCATCATGGTCGCCACATAGCCACGACCTTTATCCAGTTGCGCTTCAATCACCGAACCATTAGCCGGTTTGTCGGGGTTGGCTTTCAGGTTAAGAATTTCAGCTTCTAAAAGAACTTTTTCAAGGAGGTCATCAATCCCCTTTCCGGTTTTTGCAGAAATTTCCTGCGACTGATATTTACCGCCCCACTCTTCAACTAATATATTTATTTTAGAAAGTGAGTCACGAACTTTTTCAGGATTCGCGCCCGGCTTATCTATTTTATTAATCGCAATAATGATCGGAACACCTGCCACCTGAGCGTGATTAATCGCTTCTTTTGTTTGAGGCATGACATCGTCATCGGCTGCCACTACAATAATGGCAATGTCTGTCAGTTTTGCGCCACGGGCACGCATCGCGGTAAACGCTTCGTGACCGGGTGTATCGAGGAACGCTATTTTATTTCCGCTTTGTGTCGTTACCGAATACGCACCTATATGCTGGGTAATTCCACCGGCCTCTGATGCCTGCACTTTTGTTTTCCGGATGTAATCCAGCAAGGAAGTCTTACCGTGATCAACGTGACCCATGATGGTTACAATTGGCGCACGGGGTGATAGATCTTCTTCCGCATCTTTTTCCTCCTCAACTTCCAGATCTTCTTCCGTAGAAATAAATTGCACTTCATATCCAAACTCATCGGCAATTACCGTAATGGCTTCCGCATCCAACCGTTGGTTGATGGACACGAACATTCCTAAACTCAAACAAGTTGAGATTACATCGTTTACCGATACATCCATGAGGGACGCCAGGTCGTTGGCGGAAATAAATTCTGTCAGCTTCAGGATTTTTGAGTCCTGTTGTTCCTGAAGCATTTTTTCGTCTTCTGCCTCTGAAACAGCTTGTCGTTTTTCCCTTCTGTATTTTGATCCGGAACCTTTCTTATGGCCTCCGCTCAGCTTGGCGAGCGTTGCTTTAATTTGTTCCTGAATTTCCTTTTCCGTTGGCTCAACTTTTTGCGTACGCGGAGCATGCTGTGGTCTTCCCTTTCCTCCCTGGCGTTGATCTGCTCCTTTTCCGTCTCCCTGAGATGGGATTCTTTTCCGGGGACGTTTCTTACGAGTATCATCTTTCAGGTCAGATGAAGCAACCGGCTGGTCTTTCTTCTTCTCAACCGGCAAATCAATTTTATCAACAACTTTCAGACCCTGCAATTTGCCGGCTTTAGCTTTTATCAACTCAGCATCCGGTTGTTTTTCGGCTACCGGTTTTTCTTCCAGTACAGGCTTGGGTTCTTCTTTTACTTCTTCTTCCTTTTTCTTGCCTTTACCCTTTTTGTCGAGATCAATTTTGCCGACAACTTTAATTCCTTCCAATACCGGACGATCACGTTCAATCTTTTCAGGTTTTTCCTGCGTGGCCGACACAGCTTCCTCCTTCTTAGTCACCAGATTTTTGATGAGCACACTCTCTTCCTCATCCGTCTGGTGTTTCTTTATCTCCTTCTCGGTTTCAATTGTGATATTATCGGTATGCTTAGCCCCGATAGTCAACCCGGAAGCCTCCAGTTTTTCGGTAGCAGACGAAGCGTATTCTTTTGAAAGCAGGGCAAACTGCTCAGGTGTAAGCTTGGCGTTGGGGTTGTTTTCAACCTCATGCCCCTTCTTTGCTAAAAACTCAAATACGGTGTGCAATCCAACGTTGAGTTTTCGCGCTGCCTGGCTTGCTCTTATCGATTTTTCTTCTGCCATCCCCAAAGATTGTTCTTTTTTAAAGACTTTTAAAGTATTACCCGTTATGCTTATCCTTCAAATTCTTTCTTGAGAACATTGTGAACGCTCTCTACAGTCTCTTCTTCCAGATCCGTTCTGCGCACAAGTTCTTCTTTATTTAATGCCAACACACTTTTGGCTGTATCCAAACCGATGCGTTTTAGTTCATCGATTACCCAGCTTTCGATTTCATCTGCGAACTCATCCAGGTCAACATCTTCCTCCTGAATTCCATCCAATTCGCGGAATACATCAATCTCATATCCTGCTAACCGGCTTGCCAGTTTAATATTGAGGCCGCCTTTTCCAATGGCCAGCGAAACCTGGTCGGGTTTCAGGTACACCATAATGCGGTTGTTTTCTTTATCAACCTTAATGCTTGAAATTTTTGCCGGACTTAAAGCACGCTGCACAAACAATTCAAGGTTTTCGGTGAAGTTGATCACGTCAATGTTTTCATTTTGCAATTCACGAACAATGGCATGAATGCGCGAGCCCTTCATTCCCACACAAGCTCCTACCGGATCGATGCGGTCATCATAAGACTCCACTGCAACTTTTGCTCTTTCGCCCGGTTCACGAACCGCCTTCTTAATCGTAATCAGACCATCGTAAACTTCCGGAACTTCTTGTTCGAACAAGCGCTCCAGGAAAACAGGAGACGTTCTGGAAAGAATAATTTTCGGATTTCCGTTAACCATTTCTACTTTGTGTACAATAGCCCGCACGGTTTCTCCTTTTCTGTAGCGGTCTTTTGGGATTTGTTCTCCGCGGGGAATCGAAATTTCGTTTCCTTCAGCATCAGTCAATAAAACTTCCTTACCTAACACCTGGTACACTTCACCGTTGATGATTTCTCCCACCAGGTCTTTGTATTTTTGATAGATGATGTCCTTCTCCAGGTCCTTTACCTTCTGCATCAGTGTTTGGCGGGCAGTAGTTACAGCTCTGCGGCCAAAATCTTCCAGGTAAATTTGCTCGGCAACTTCTTCACCCACTTCAAAATCGGGTTCGATTTTTTGGGCTTCCGTCAACGCAATTTTATCGTGATCCCAAATATCTTCTGAGTCATCGTCAACAATTTCGCGGAAACGCCAGATTTCAAGGTCACCTTTGTCGGCATTCACAATGATGTCGAAGTTGTCGTCAGTTTCGTACTTCTTGCGGATCATGTTCCGGAACACATCTTCCAGAATTCTGATCATCGTGGGTCGGTCGATGTTTTTTTGTTTCGCAAAATCTGCAAACGACTCAATGAGTGTACTCGCGTCCATTTCAGTTATTATTTAAATGATACCAACACAAATGTTTTTTCTATCTCGTCAAATAAAATTTCAATTGCTCTCTCCTCCTTCTTCTTTCCGCTACCGGTTTGTTCAAGAACCTCAATGTTATTCTCCTGAACTGCTGAAAGTTTCCCTTCTACTGTTTTGCTTTTCGTTTTCACTTTAACCTTCCGGCCTACGTTTTTCAGGTATTGCCGTTTAGTCTTCAGCGGCTGATCCAATCCGGGGGTTGATATCTCCAGCATAAAGGCCCCATCAATCAGGTTGGTTTCATCCAACCTGCCTGACAATAACCGGCTGACCTCCGCACAATCGTCAATGGTGATACCCTGATCACCGTCAAGAATTACCAAAAGCTTTTTAGGATTGCTGCGAAGGGAAACCACTACATCCACCACAAAATGACTGTCGCTTTTTAACAGCAATTCGGTCATTTTTTTGATTTCCTCCGTCAATTCCATAAAAAAAATGCAGATAAACAAAGAGGGGACTTCGTGTCCCCTCTACTGATTAACTCGTATAAGTGCTGCAAAGGTAGGCCATTTTTTTTAATCGCACAAACTGCGATTTTCAAATTGCCAAAACTGTGCGCTCAGGAATAATACTTCGGCAGGTTTCGCAGGTATTGACCGTAACCACTTTTTTCCAAAGGTTTAGCCAGCTCTATCAATTGCTGCTGGTTAATAAATTTCATGCGATAGGCGATCTCTTCGATGCACCCGATTTTTAACCCTTGTCGTTGCTCAATTACCTGAACAAAATTGGAGGCCTGAAGCAACGAATCAAAAGTGCCGGTATCGAGCCAGGCCGTTCCCCTGCTCATGATTGCTACTTTTAGCTTTCCCTTTTTCAGATAAACATTATTAATGTCGGTAATTTCAAGTTCTCCACGCGGGCTTGGTTTTAATGATCCTGCAATGGCAACCACTTCGTTGTCGTAAAAATATAATCCGGGAACAGCATAATTCGATTTTGGCTGTTTTGGTTTTTCTTCAATAGAGATTGCTTTCATGTCGGCATCAAATGCTACAACACCATATCGTTCCGGGTCATTCACATGGTAGGCGAAAACAATTCCCCCGGTTGGGTCAGCACAGGATTGCAACAATTTCATTAACCCCGATCCATAAAAAATATTATCGCCCAATACCAAGGCCACGCTGTCCTGCCCGATAAACTCCTTGCCAATAATAAAAGCCTGGGCAAGTCCTTCCGGTTTGGGTTGTTCTGCATACGCAAATGAACACCCCAGGTGTTTGCCATCGCCTAATAATTTCTTAAAAAGAGGGAGATCATGTGGCGTAGAGATGATCAGAATTTCCCGGATACCTGCCATCATTAATACCGACAGCGGGTAATAAATCATCGGCTTATCGTAGAGTGGCATCAATTGTTTGCTGATCGCCAGCGTCAGCGGATGAAGGCGTGTTCCGGAACCTCCAGCTAAAATTATTCCTTTCATCGGCCGTGGTACATTTTAGTATAATATTGAAGATAGGCTCCTGAAGTTACGCTTTTCAGCCATTTTTCATTATTCAGGTACCAATCAACCGTTTTAAGGATTCCTTCTTCAAAAGGAACTTCGGGCCGCCAGCCTGTTTCACTGATCACTTTAGAAGGGTCGATGGCATAGCGCAAATCATGGCCCGGTCTGTCTTTCACAAACGTAATCAACGAGGCCGATGTGCCTTCATTTCGTTGTAATTTCTCATCCAGTATGCGGCATAACATTTTTACGATATCAATATTTTTCCACTCGTTGTTTCCGCCAATGTTATAGATTTCACCCGCTTTCCCTCTATGAAAAATTGCATCAATGGCCCGGGCATGGTCTTCTACAAATAACCAATCGCGCACATTCTCACCCTTCCCGTAAACAGGGAGGGGCTTATTTTGAATGATATTATTGATCATCAGCGGAATTAATTTTTCCGGAAAATGATAGGGGCCATAATTGTTAGAACACCGGCTGATCATGGCGGGTAATCCATAACTGTTATTAAATGCTAAAACAAAATGATCGCTGCTGGCTTTTGATGCCGAATAAGGTGAACGCGGATCGAGTGATGTTTCTTCCGTAAAGTATCCGGAAGCAATAGAACCATAAACCTCATCGGTGGAGATGTGATAAAAAAGCTTTTCAGAATAATTCTCGTGCCATTGCGTTTGAGCCGCTTTTAATAAACGTATGGTACCAATGATATTGGTCAAGGCAAATTCATCGGGGTTATGAATAGAGCGGTCAACGTGCGATTCTGCGGCCAGGTGAATCACCTGGTTGATGTCAAACTTTTTAAATGTTTCAGCTAAAAACTGCGAATCAAGAATATCTCCCTTTACGAAAGTGTAATTTGGTTTTTTCTCTATATCGCCCAGGTTTTCAAGATTGCCGGCATAGGTGAGCTTATCATAATTAATAATCCGGTAATCCGGGTATTTGTTAACAAACAGACGCACCACATGAGAACCAATAAAGCCCGCACCTCCGGTAATTAATATGTTTTTACTCATCCCTTAACCTGCTGTTGTAGAACAGCTTTTCGCCCAATGCTGATGTACGTAAATCCCAGTTCATTCATCTGATCCAATCCGTATAAATTTCTTCCGTCAAAAATAGCCTTGCTTTTCATAACCTTGGCCATCCGCTCAAAATCCGGATTGCGATACTCAGGCCATTCGGTGACAATCAAGAGCGCATCTGCTCCCTCAAGAATATCATATTGATGATCGCTGTATTGAATTTTATCGCCAAAGATCTTTTTTACATTTTCCATGGCTTCCGGATCATGAACTTTTACAACTGCTCCCAGATCAACTAGTTCCTGAATGTTATACAAGGATGGCGCTTCCCGGATGTCATCAGTCTGAGGCTTGAACGCCAGACCCCAAATAGCAACAGTTTTTCCGTTCAGTGATCCATTGAAGTACTTTTTTATACCCCCAATCAATTTCGTTTTTTGCTTTTCGTTGACATCCATCACCGACTGTAAAATTTTGAAGTCATAGTTGGAGTCTTTTGATGATTTCGCCAGCGCTTGTACATCTTTAGGAAAACAGCTTCCGCCATAGCCAATTCCGGCAAAAAGAAAACGCTTTCCAATTCGACTGTCGGTACCAATACCCTTGCGCACCAGGTCAACATCTGCGCCCAGGTTTTCACACAGGTTGGCCACCTCGTTCATAAACGTAATTTTGGTAGCTAAAAAAGCATTGGCCGCATACTTTGTAAGTTCAGACGACCGCTCATCCATAAAGATGATGGGGTTCCCCTGGCGTGTGAATGGCGCATACAAATTCTCCATGAGTTTTGTTGCCCTGGCAGATTTTGTTCCAACAACTACCCGTTCAGGTTTCATAAAATCTTCAACGGCTAATCCCTCTCTCAAAAATTCGGGATTAGAAACCACATCAAATTCTACCGTTGCATTTTTTGCAATTCTCTCTCGTACCAATTCTGCTGTTCCAACCGGTACGGTGCTTTTGTTTACAATAACTGTATACTCTTTAAGAAGGGGCCCAATCTGTTCGGCAACTTTTAAAACATATTGAAGGTCGGCAGACCCGTCTTCTCCTGGGGGTGTTGGCAGGGCAAGCATGATGATTTTCGCATCCTTAATTCCGGTAGCCAAATCGGTTGTGAAGAAAAGGCGCTCCTGGTGAACATTCTTTTCAAACATAGCCTCTAAACCATGTTCAAAAATTGTTATTCTTCCTGATTTGAGGGTAGCAACCTTCTTTTCGTCTATGTCTACACACGTCACTGTATTGCCCGTTTCGGCAAAACATGTTCCGGTTACAAGACCAACGTACCCGGTACCAATCACAGCTATTTTCATAAGTAAAAATTAAAAATTCGCCAAAAATAAATCCTTTTTAGCAGAACCGGTAAGGTCTTACCTGAGGTACAACTAAACAAACTAACATTCGTTCGGATTTCTAAAATATTGACTAACTTCGTGCCCCTTAAACAAATAAGACACTGCTATGGAGGTTATGGAAGAAAGCTTGACCGGAGTAAATTTTGAAGAGAGCGAGAATCAGAAAATGATTGCTCAGATGATCCGCGATTTTGGCGACAAAGAAATCAAACCGAAAATGATGGATTGGGATGAGTCCCAGGAGTTTCCTGTTGAGATTTTCAAGAAAATGGGAAAACTAGGTATCATGGGGGTATTAGTACCTGAGGAGTACGGTGGCGCTGGATTTGGCTACCTGGAATATGTAACAGCCATTGCGGAGCTTTCAAAAATTGATGGTTCTATCGGCCTGTCAATGGCAGCCCACAATTCGCTTTGTACCGGTCATATCCTCCAGCATGCCAATGAAGAGCAAAAAAGAAAATACCTTCCCAAGCTTGCTACGGCAGAGTGGATTGGCGCATGGGGTTTAACTGAACCCAACACAGGATCGGACGCAGGGAACATGCGTACGGTGGCGGTCAAAGACGGAGATCACTATATTATTAACGGAGCCAAAAATTTCATCACCCATGCCAAGTCGGGAAATGTAGCCGTTGTGATTGTTCGCACCGGTGAAATTGGCGACTCGCACGGCATGACCGCCTTTATCATTGAAAAAGGGACTCCGGGATTCTCATCCGGTAAGAAGGAAAACAAACTCGGTATGCGTGCCTCCGAAACGGCTGAGCTGGTTTTTAACGATTGCCGCATTCACAAATCTCAAATGATTGGAAAGGAAGGAGAAGGCTTTATCCAGGCCATGAAGGTGTTGGACGGGGGAAGGATTTCCATTGCTTCTTTAAGCCTGGGTATTGCCCAGGGAGCTTTTGAAGCCGCTTTAAAATACTCGCATGAGCGCCATCAGTTTAACCAACCGATTTCCAAATTCCAGGGAATTGCTTTTAAGCTGGCCGATATGGCTACCAAAATTGAAGCTGCCAAATTACTTACCTACCGGGCGGCTGATTTAAAAAATAAAGGTATCAATGTGAACAAAGAATCAGCCATGGCAAAACTCTATGCCTCTGAAGTGGCGGTTGAGGTTGCCAATGAAGGTGTTCAGATTTTTGGTGGTTATGGCTATACGAAAGATTTTCCGGCTGAAAAATATTATAGAGATGCCAAGCTCTGTACCATTGGGGAAGGAACCTCTGAAATTCAGAAACTGGTTATTTCCCGTAGTATTTTGAAATAGTTGTGCAAGTTGCGAGGGTTTTCTATATTTGCAGCCCTAATTATCAGAAAACATGATTGTTATCAACATTAAAGAAAACGAGTCAATTGATAAGGCCCTGAAGCGTTTCAAGAAAAAATTTGAAAAAACGGGTGTTTTAAAGGAATTACGTGCCCGTACTTCTTTCGAAAAGCCTTCTGTTAGGCGCAGAACTGAAATTAAAAAGGCTGCCTATATTCAAAACTTGAGAAGAGAAGAAAACGCTTAATCGCGTTATTTTATAAACAATTTTAGCTGATCCCCTCCAGGAACTTTCCCGGAGGGGATTATTTTTTTACATTGGGTAAATCCCGATGGTTATCGGGAAGGGTTTGTGCAGTACCGAATGATTGATTCCTTCCTGAAATATCTCCAATACGAAAAGCGGGTAAGTTCCCACACCTCCTTAGCATACAAAGGCGATCTCGACCAGTTTTCAGGATTTCTTGAGGAAACATATGGCGATTCAAACCTCGATTCGGCCAATTATGGAATGATCCGCTCCTGGATTATTCAACTCACTGATTCGAAACTGAATGCAACATCGGTCAACAGAAAAATTGCCAGTTTGAAAGCCTTCTATAAATTCCTGATGCGGCAGGAAGTGATTACCAAAAACCCCATGCAAAAAATCAGGGTGTTAAAAACGCAAAAGCGACTTCCATCTTTTGCGAATGAGGGCGACATGGTAAAAGTACTGGACCAGACGGTATTTGACGACTCGCTGGAGGGGTGGCGCAATAAACTGATTCTTGAATTATTTTATGCCACCGGCATTCGATTATCCGAGCTTATTCAGTTAAAAGAAAATAAAATCAATTTTCATGATCGAACCATTAAAGTTCTGGGAAAAAGAAACAAGGAAAGAGTCATCCCTTTCCCTGCCGGCATCGTTCCAATACTTGAGGGGTATAAGCAAGTACGTAACCGCGAAGTAGAAATGAAAAATCACGGACTATTGTTAGTAACGGACGAAGGCAAACCCTGCTACCCCATGATGGTATACCGTGTCGTTAAAAAATACTTAGCTGAAACAAACTCCGAAAAGAGAAGTCCGCACGTGTTACGCCACACGTATGCCACGCATTTGCTAAACAAAGGAGCTGAAATTAATGCCGTGAAAGATTTGTTAGGCCACAGTAGTTTGGCAGCCACGCAGGTGTACACACACAACTCAATGGAAAAAATTAAAAAGACATTTGACCAGGCACATCCTAAGGCTTAGCGCGGATTCGGTACTTTCAAAAAAACTTTAACGATGAATCAAAAATGAATTCCATGAAATAAACTCTACCAAAGATCAGCCTGCCAACCGGCAACAGGCTGAGTGTTTTGAAGACCGGAAAATCAATGTTTAACGTTTAAATTTTTTTAGTTATGAAGCTAGAATTTCAATCCATCCACTTTAATGCAGACCAGAAGTTGATCGATTTCATTCAAAAGAGAGTGGACAAACTCGAAACGTATTACGACCGATTGGTAGACGGTGAAGTCTTTTTAAGGTTAAACAATGAAGGTATTGACAACAAAACAGTTGAAATAAAATTGAACGTGCCGGGCACCCAGCTATTTGCAACAGAAAAAGCCCGTTCCTTTGAAGCGGCCACCGATCAGGCTACCGAAGCGTTAAAAAATCAATTGAAGAAGTTCAAAACCCGTGTAAAGCAAGGACGAGCGTAAAAACACAATGGTATTAAATAAAAAAACCCCGGGGAATGTCGGGGTTTTTTTATTTCAATCTTGATCCATTAAAGTTTAAATGTCTTCTTCACCTGATCTACATAATCCAGTTTTTCCCATGGAAATAACGCTACTCTTACTTTCTTTTCATTACGCCTTCCCTTATTAAAAATTTTCTCAACCGTTTTTGGCTCACGGCCCATATGTCCATAAGCAGCGGTTTCTGAATAGATGGGTGTTCTTAAATTAAAGCGCTGTTCAATAAAATACGGGCGCATATCAAATATCTTTTCAACCTTTTTAGCTATTTCTCCGTCACTCAATTTCACTTTTGCTGTTCCGTAAGTGTTGACATAAAGTCCTACGGGTTTTGCAACACCAATCGCATAGGCTACCTGCACCAATACTTCATCGCACACTCCGGCAGCCACTAAATTCTTTGCCACATGGCGTGTAGCGTATGCTGCCGAACGGTCAACTTTGGATGGATCCTTACCTGAAAAGGCTCCACCTCCATGCGCTCCTTTCCCACCATAGGTATCAACAATAATCTTACGGCCTGTTAAACCGGTATCGCCATGGGGGCCGCCTATTACAAATTTTCCTGTTGGATTAACGTGATATTGAATGTCGCTTCCAAAAAGCTTTTGAACACGTTTAGGAAGTTTTTTCATCACGCGGGGCACCAGAATGTTAATTACATCTTCCTTGATCTTTTTCAGCATTGGTGCATCCTTGTCAAAATCATCGTGCTGTGTTGACACCACAATGGCATCGATGCGCGAAGGTCTATTGTCATCGCTATACTCAATGGTTACCTGCGATTTTGAATCCGGACGAAGGTAAGTCATCACCTTTCCTTCTCTGCGAATAGCGGCAAGTTCACGTAACAACGAGTGTGCAATCTCCAACGGAAGCGGCATATAATTATCCGTTTCATTGGTGGCATAGCCAAACATCATGCCCTGGTCGCCTGCCCCCTGATCTTCTTTTTTCTTTCGTTCAACCCCCTGATTGATGTCGGGAGACTGCTCATGAATAGCCGAAAGGATACCGCATGAGTTTGCCTCAAACATATACTCACTTTTGGTGTACCCTATTTTACGTATCACTTCACGGGCGATATCCTGAACATCGAGGTACGCTTCGGATTTTACTTCGCCTGCCAATACCACCTGGCCGGTAGTCACTAGCGTTTCGCATGCCACTTTTGAATCGGGATCATACGCTAAGAAATAATCGATAAGGGCATCAGATACCTGGTCCGCTACTTTGTCGGGGTGCCCTTCAGAAACCGATTCGGATGTAAATAAGTAAGGCATGAGTATAAATTTTTATTGTGATGATTCAATTAAGGCGGCAAAGTTAGGGGATTGAATCTAATTGAGAAATCCTTTCATGCAAGGAAAAGGAAAACAGCAGGAAGTTTAGGCAATTCAGGTTTTTGTTCCTTCCAGGCCTTAACCGGGCGTGTGGCAACAGACTCTTGTGACCCCATTACATCAACAGCGATGCAGAGAAGGGTTTCAGGACTCAGCACTTTAAGCAGGTTATTTATCATCGAATTGTTACGATATGGCGTTTCAATGAAGATTTGTGTTTGATTCTTTGCCCTGGACTCTTTTTCTAACAATTTAATAGCCTGAACCGCTTCTGCCCCATCGATAGGCAGGTATCCATGAAAAGCAAAGTGTTGTCCGTTTAAACCGGAAGCCATCAGGGCAAGCAAAATTGAAGATGGTCCAACCAACGGTACTACCTTTATTCCATTTCGGTGTGCGTGCTCAACGGCCAACGCCCCCGGGTCTGCCACACCCGGGCAGCCTGCTTCAGAAAGAACGCCCATGTTTTTTCCGTTCATCAGCGGAGCAAACAACGCATCCATATCCTTTACAGAGGTGTCTTTATTCAGCACTTTAAAATCAAGCTCCTCAATTGACCCGTAGATTTTCAAACTGCTCAAGAACCTTCTTGCTGTACGAGTGTCTTCAGCCAGAAAATGCTCAATCGTTTTTAGTATGCCTCGCATGCCGGGCGTAACAGAATTTTCGAGTGCATTTTCAGCTATTGGTGTTGGGATCAGGTAAAGATTTCCGGTCATATCAGTTAGTTAAAGCTGAACGTTCGGGCATGTAACATGGATGCGTAAGCGGATGGCATTTACCGTTTCAAAATCAACTTCCTGATCAGCCCGTGACTCATTAGCAATATAAAATAATTCCACCCTCGTTTGATCGCTAATGGCATAACCAACCCCCGAATAAAACCTACGCCTGTTAAAAAACAAGGTTTCATGATCATTGAGATCTTCAAATATTTCAAACGCCAGCGGAATATACCAGGTTCCTTTCTGAAAGGTGGTTTGATTAAGCAACAGGGTCGCTCCAAACAGAGTGCGGAAGCGCAGCAAAAACTCATACTGTCCATCAGAAAAAAAATTTCGCTCTTCCAGTCGGGTAAAATTACTCATCAGAACACGTTTCAATATGCGTTGCTCAATTCGAATACCCTGCCATGCGCGGGCCTCATTTATCGCACCTTCTTTTGAATGCACATAAAACCATGCAACGCCACCTCCGATCCTAATTCCTTCTGAAACCAAAAATGAAACAGATGGTCTTAAATAGAGCCCAACCGTTGAATTGCCGTCAACATTTATTCGAGGGCCTGCATCACCAAACAAAGTGATCTTGCTGCTTAAATTTTTGTACAAAGTAAGGTCAGCCCATATCTCATTTTTTTGCGCCCAACCAATCAACGGAATAAAAGACATGCCGATCAAAACTGCCTTCGCTAAGTTCATCAGCTTACTGAAAGAAAATTTGTTACAACTTCCACAAACTCTTTTGGTTTTTCTGCCTGCACCCAGTGGCCAGTATCCATGGTGATCAGTGTTGAATTGGGAAATAGGTCTTTTATTCTTGGCCGGTCTTCATCTTTCACATAACGCGAATGTGCCCCCCGCACAAATAATGTTTGTCCTGAATAGGTTCCAGGATAATGAATGTCGGCACTGATCTGTTCAAGGTTACTGTCAATCACATTCAGATTAATTTTCCAGGCAAACCCTCCCGCGGGTTTACGCGAAAGGTTCTTCAACAAAAACTGCCGAACATCAGCCTCCGGTACATAGCCCGACAAAATTTCATCCGCTTCATTTCTGGTTTGAATCGTATTTATTGGGATGGCCTTCAACCCCTCCACAATGCTATCATGATGGACAGGATATGCCTTGGGGGCAATGTCAACAACAATAAGTTTATCTAACATCGTTGGGTTAGAGATTGCAAAGTTCATCGCTGTTTTGCCGCCCATAGAGTGACCCAGAACAATGGGCCTTTCCAGTTTATGTTCTGCTATAAAATCTCTTAAATCGTTTGCTAATACCCCATAATCGAACTCAGGGTTATGCGGTGACTGGCCATGATTTCTTTGATCGACCAGAAACACATGGTATCGGTCGGCCAACAGTTTTGCCTGTGTAAGCCAGTTATCGGATGAGCCCATCAGTCCATGCAGGATAATCAACGGTTGACCTTTACCTAATTCGCGAAAGAATAATTTCATAGAGTAAAAATAAGAATTCGAAGTTGACAAGATATATTTGATTCTTGATCTCAAGATATGGAACTAACAAACGGCCAGTATTCAATACAATCAATACCCGTCAACGATATCACTCAGGAATTTGGCACCCCGGTGTATGTGTATGACGAAGCTGTCATTGTCAGACAAATTGAATCACTCAGAAAAGGTTTTTCCAGTGTTAATCTCCGGATTAAATATGCAGCGAAGGCACTCACGAACCTGAGCATTTTACGATTGATGAAAAAACAGGGCGTAGGGGTTGACGTTGTTTCCATTGAGGAGGCGCGGCTTGCGGTTCATGCGGGATACACACCGGAAGAAATTAGCTTTACTCCTAACGGAGTGGTGTTTGAAGAGATCATCGCTGCAGTAAACCTGGGTGTTGCCATTAACATTGATAACCTCCCCACACTGCAAAAATTTGGCGAACGCTATGGAAATCAAAAGCCATGCTCTTTAAGAATTAATCCCGGAATTATGGCAGGAGGGAACTACAAGATTTCAACCGGTCATTTACAATCGAAATTTGGTATCTCTATTCAACAGCTTTCGCAAATCTTAGACATCGTAAAAAAATTCGATATTCCGGTCAGTGGCCTTCATGTTCACACGGGTTCTGAGATCGGAGACCTGGATGTGTTTTTCAAAGTTGCTGATGTTCTGTTTTCAGCCGCCCGAAATTTCCCGGCATTGAAGTTTCTTGATTTTGGCGGGGGATTTAAGGTTGCTTATAAACCTGGCGATTTCGTGACCAACATTGAAGACCTTGGAACAAAACTCGGAAAAGCTTTCAATCAATTCTGCCAGGAATATGGACAATCGCTTGAGCTTTGGATTGAACCGGGTAAATTTTTGGTAAGCGAAGCCGGAACGCTTTTAGTGAAAACCAGTCTTGTAAAGGAAACTCCGATGCTCACATTCTTGCATGTTAACAGCGGGCTCAATCATTTACTACGGCCTATGATGTATGACGCCCATCACGAAATTGTTAATGTTTCTAACCCGCTGGGGCCTCAAAAAAAATATACGGTGGTCGGCTACATTTGCGAGACTGATACACTGGGTGCTGATCGGCTGCTCAACGAAGTTAGAGAAGGAGACCTTCTGGCCATTAAAAATGCGGGCGCTTATGGTTTTACCATGGCCTCTAACTACAACTCGCGCCTGCGCCCTGCGGAAGTTCTGGTGACAAACAAAACCGCTAAATTGATCCGGAAACAAGAATCGTTTGACGACTTGCTAAAAAACCAAATCGATCTTTAAAACAAACTCAAACTTCCACCATGTCTGAATTTGGTCAAATCATATTCGGGCATGTAGCGCCCGGCAAAATATTTTTTCTTTGAAGCAGAGAAAAGCTGATGGATGACTTCGGCAAAAGTGCCATCACCCCGCATGCGTCTTCCAAATTGAGAATCATTCACGTTCCCTCCATGCAGCTCACTGATCTGATTCCATACTTTATCAAACCGATCGGGAAAATTCTTCCGCAACCAGTCTTCAAAAATTTTTCCTATAAAACCATTCAACCTAACAACTGTCATCCCTGCGGTACGTGCGCCATGATCGGCTGCGGCCTTTATTATTTGAGGAATTTCGTGATGGTTAAGCCCGGGAATAATCGGAGCATTCATTATTCCTGTTGGAATATTGGCATTTGATAGTTGTTCCACAACCTGTAGGCGTTTTAGTCCGCTGGCTGTACGTGGCTCCATCACTCTTCGCAACGCCTCATCCAGCGTGGTGATCGATATCATCACATGAACAAGGTTATCTTTTGCAAGGTCTTGCAAAACATCCAGGTCACGTGTAATCAAACTGTTTTTTGAAATGATTCCGACCGGGTGCCGATACTTCGCCAATACTTGCAGCATCTTTCGTGTAATTTCAAATTTCCTTTCCAGTGGCTGATAACAATCGGTGTTGCCGCTTAGCATGATGGGAACCGGATGCCACTTCGGGTGAAGAATATATTTTTCGAGCAACTCAGGTGCGTTCTTCTTAACTATGATTTTACTTTCAAAGTCCAACCCCGCACTAAAGCCATAATACTCGTGTGTGTTTCGTGCATAACAATAAATGCAGCCATGCTCACAACCCTGGTAGGGGTTCATCGAATACATGCCATGCAAATCGGGACTGTCAACTTTGTTGACAATTTTTTTTGGCGTTTCGAAAAAAACCTGGGTTTGTGGCGATTCAAGCAACGGCTCATCAAGACCTTCGATATGATCCGCTACATATTCAGTTTTCAAAAAGCGATTGCCTTTTTTAATTTGCGCTCCCCTTCCTTTGAAATAATTTCTTTCTTCCTCCTGCTGCATGCACGAATGTAGGTGTGTTTGTTGCGCTAAAAAATTACTTTTGAGCAACACGACAGAAGCTGTCAGAAAATGTTAAGCTATTCAGAAACATTTGTTCAGGAAATTCACGATCCGATATTGGATCAGGCCGGAGCGCGATTACTGATTAAGCGGGAAGATCTCAACCATCCGTTGGTTTCGGGTAACAAATGGTGGAAGCTGAAGTACAACCTGATGGAAGCTGTAAAGTTGCGTCATCATACCTTACTCACCTTTGGTGGCGCGTACTCCAATCACATCTATGCCACTGCCGCTGCGGCATATGAAATGGGGTTGAAATCCATAGGCATTATTCGGGGCGAAGAGACCTTGCCATTAAACACTACGCTTTCATTTGCCGCGAGCAAGGGAATGCGTTTACACTATGTCTCGCGAGAATCTTATCGAAATAAAACAGCACAACCCTTCATCGAAAACTTACATACTCAGTTTGGAGATTTTTATTTGATCCCGGAAGGGGGAACAAATCAACTGGCTGTAAAAGGCGTTACAGCGTTTGCTCAAACATTAGGAACTGATTTTAATTATTTGTGCTGCGCAGCAGGAACCGGGGGAACCATGGCAGGACTGATTAATGGTGTTTCACCTCAAAAGAAAGTAATCGGATTCCCTGTTTTAAAGGGTGGGCAGTTTTTAAATGAAGAAATTGAAAAGTTATTGACATCTCCACGTAACAACTGGCAACTGATTACTGATTACCATTTTGGCGGGTACGGTAAAATGCCGCTGAAGCTTATTGATTTTATCAGGAATTTCGAATTAAACCATAGCATTAGGCTCGATCCGGTTTATACCGGGAAAGCAATGTTTGGTCTATTGCACACCATTTCTATGGACTTTTTTCCGAAAGGCTCGGCAATACTATTTCTTCACACCGGTGGACTCCGCTAAAAGCTATTCTCTTTTCAATCCTTTTAACCATCCCCCAATACTCCAGCGCGTACTTTCCTGTACCACCGTACCGCTTTCGCCAGCGCGGTTTACTTTTTCAACGGTGTAGAATGCGGTAGGTAAAATCTGTTTCATTTCCAGTAGCAGGTCTTCGAGTCGTTCGCGTTGTAACACCGTAAACACCAGGTTTTCGTGGCCATCCGGACCGTCAGCATCTACTTTCGTGTAACGAAAATGATTTTTATTCAGATAGGCAATTAACTCAACGACATCTTTACGGGTAATAATTCGCACAATCACTTTTCCATACGCAATTCGTTCCTCGATCATCATCCCCACTAAAATGCCCATGGCAAACCCTCCGGGATAGGCCACATAACAAATCCAATTATCGAGGTTATCAAAAATCTGGCGGATGGCCATCAGCCAAATAAACGATTCAAAAAAACCAAGCAAGGTTGCAGTAACCCTTCTACCCCCTAAAACATAAATGATACGGATCGTGTTAATAGACACATCGGTAATCCGTGCTAAAAAAATCAGCAGCGGCAGAAACACAAAGCTGAACATGCTTTCAGAAATGCCGAGCGTATCTGTAAAAAAACTTTCCATGGTTTTTATTAAAGCTCAAAGATCAGGGTGTTCATTTCATCAGCCAAATAAATCCTGAAAAACCTCTGTTAATTTTCCGAACGATTTTACTGAGATTTTTATCTTTTTGTTATCAATTGATTTTTGGCTGTACCTTGAAATATAGATTTCAGTAAAGCCGAGTTTCTCCGCTTCTGAAATTCGTTGATCGATGCGGTTCACCGCACGAAGCTCCCCACCCAATCCAATCTCAGCCGCAAAACAAATTTTATCCGAAACAGGCAGTTCTTCATACGATGAAACTATGGAAACACAAACAGCCAAATCGATAGCTGGATCTTCAACTTTTATTCCGCCCGCCATATTCACAAAAACATCCTGCTCACCCATTTTAAAACCGCAACGCTTTTCCAACACGGCCAACAACATATTTAACCGCTTGGGATCAAAACCGGTTGGTGTGCGTTGGGGCGTTCCGTATGAAGCAGGACTGACCAACGATTGAATTTCAATCAGCAATGGTCTGTTTCCTTCGATGGTCGCGCCAATGGTGGCACCACTCAGTTGCCCGTCTTTTTGTGAGATCAGAACTTCGGATGGATTGGAGACTTCGCGCAGGCCTGATCCAAGCATTTCATAAATGCCAATTTCTGAAGTTGAGCCAAACCGGTTTTTGGTAGTGCGTAAAATCCGGTACGCGAGATGGCGGTCGCCCTCAAATTGCAACACGGTGTCAACCATGTGCTCCAATACTTTTGGTCCGGCCAGCATGCCGTCTTTTGTAATGTGGCCCACTAAAAAAACAGGCGTGTTGGTTTCTTTCGCAAACTTCATCAACTCACCTGCACATTGACGAACCTGTGCAATGCTTCCGGCAGTTGAATCAAGAAGACTGGAATAAAGGGTTTGAATGGAGTCGATAATAACAAGTGAGGGTTGCAACTCTTCAATGCCGGCAAAAATATTTTTCGTATTGGTTTCGGTTAATACATAGCACGATTCATTTTTGGAGGCACTCAGCCGTTCGGCCCGCATTTTAATCTGCTGTTCACTCTCTTCGCCCGAAACATACAACACTTTCATTTTTTTTAATGACAGGGCAACCTGCAGCATGAGTGTTGATTTTCCAATACCGGGTTCTCCGCCAATCAGCACGAGCGAACCAGGAACAATTCCACCACCTAATACACGATTCAGTTCGGTATCGTGTGTTAAAATTCTGATCTCGGGGTGGGCATCAACTTTTTGTATTTTAACCGGCCTTGGCTGGCGTTGCCTTCCAGACTCCTGTCGCCACTCATTTTTATTGGTGGCGTCTTGCTTCTGTACTACTTCCTCCACAAAGGAATTCCAGGTACCGCAGGATGGACACTTGCCCAGCCACTTGGCTGATTCGTGTCCACACTGCTGACAAAAGAAGGATGATTTTGTTTTGGCCAATCGTTTGGTTGTTCAATTAAAAGTAAGGAGAAAGTTACATCCCCTTGCAAAGATTGCATTAATTAGCATTTTTGTTTCAAAATACTACCTGCATTTATTCCTTATGAAAAAATTATTATTTGTCATCCTCTTAGTAACCCATTCGCTTCATTCTCATTCGCAAAAATCGCCCATAAAATTTGGAGAAATACCAATGGGTGACATGAAGATGCAAACCTACACGCTTGATTCAGCTGCCTCGGCAGTTATCCTGACAGACTACGGAGAAGCTTACGTAACCATTACTAATTTTAACGCCTCTTTGGTGTTCGAGCGACATGTCCGTATTAAGGTTCTTAAAAAAGAAGGTTTCAAATGGGCTGATGTGGCAATTCCTCTTTACTATTCCGGAACAACCGAGGAACAAGTTTCAAACCTAAAAGCTGTTACGTACAATCTTGAAGGCGGAAAGATTATCGAAACAAAAATGGATAAAAACGGTGTGTTCAAAGAGAAGCTTAATCGCAATTATAACCTTCATAAATTTACTTTACCTAATGTAAGAGAAGGGTCAATCATCGAGTACTCCTATAAGGTTTACTCCGATTTTATAGCCAACTTTCCAAACTGGCAATTCCAGTATACCATCCCAACCGTACATACCGAGTACTGGGCTATCATTCCAGATTTTTTCATCATGGAGAAATACACCCAGGGATATTTGCGACCAACTACTTTTGAAATAAAAGATCAAAATAGATCGGATTATACTGACAAGGCCCATCATTGGATTATTAAGGATGTTCCTGCTTTTAAAGAAGAACCCTACATGACCAGTGAAAGTGATTACGTTTCAAAGGTGAACTTTGCTCTGGCATATATCAATTTTCAGGGTCAGCCAACGCAAGAGATAATGGGGAGTTGGCAAAAGCTGAATGACCGCTTAGTAGAAAGCGAGGCCTTTGGTAAAATTATTACAGGTTCCAATTTTCTTCAAAAGCAAACTGATGCACTCATTGCGGGAGAAACTGATCCAATAAAAAAGGTTGAGAAAATCTTTACCTATGTGAAAGGTGCATTAGAGTGGGATGGTTATAAGGACTACACGGCCGATAAGCTAAAAGAAGTTTTCGATCGAAAAAAAGGAACTTCAGGTGATATTAACCTGGCGCTCGCCTCCATGCTTGAAAAAGCCGGGTTCGCAGTGGACATGGTATTGGTTAGTACGAGAGATCACGGGTTTGTGAGGCCTCAATATCCGATGGAACGCCAATTTAATTATGTGGTTTGTGCTGTAAGAATAGATGGCAAACCTGTTTTTCTAGACGCCACTGAAAAGTATTTACCGGTTGGCACACTGCCTGAACGTTGTTTGAACGGACAGGGCCTCATTATCTCTAAAAATTTTCATGGATGGATTAATCTGGAAACAAAAGCAAAAGCACGCACCATTACGGATGCTGATTTCGTACTAGGCGATGGGGGTGAGTTGCAAGGCAAAATTAGTTTTTCCCGGGATGGTTATGATGCCATTGAAATGCGTGGAGATTACCAGTCAATGGGAGAAACTGAATATATCAAAAACTCGGTGGGTGATAACTCGTCATGGCAAGTTAGCCAGACTTCATTTGAAAATCTGAAGGAAATAGATAAACCCGCAAAAGAGTACCACGAATTAACGATCAGTGATCATGTTGTTGAAGCAGGAGGTGTATTCTATATCAATCCATTTGTAACTAACCAGATCAAACAAAATCCTTTTACCCTAACTGAGAGAATGTATCCCGTTGATTATGGCAGCCTGAAAGAAAGAATTTACATATGTAAAATTGCAATACCGGAAGGGTACACCATAGATGAAATGCCTTCAAACAAGGTAATATCACTGCCAGGCGGTGCGGCAAAATACACCTACAGCGTAACTCAGGTGGGTAACAAGATCAGCATCTTGAGTAATTTTCAAATCAATCGGAATATTTTCATACAAACTGATTATCCCAACTTGCGTGAGTTTTACAACCAGGTAGTAGCCAAACAGGCCGAACAAATTGTATTGAAGAAAAAATAACGATCGATCACTCATGAGAAAAATTCTGCCGCTTTACTTTCTTTTCGGTTCATTCCATGCCTTTGGCTGGAGTGACCCAAAATATCCGGTAAGCGATATTCCGGCAACGCTGATAGAAAATGTAAATGTTGTACTTCGCGAAAATCACATGGTATACACCATCCACGCGCAAAATCGTGCAACTTTATTTGTACACGAAGTAATTACTATTTTGAATGAAAACGGGAAGCACTATGCATCAGAAGTTATTGGATATGACAAATTAAGCAGAGTAACTTCTTTCAAAGGAACATCTTATGATGCTACAGGTGCCGTCATAAAAAAATTGAAAGCCAGCGAAATTTATGATCAAAGTGCATTTGATGGATATAGCCTGTTTAGCGACAATAGAATAAAAGCAGCCCAACTCTCACATGGATCTTATCCCTACACCGTTGAATATGAATACGAAATTGAATACAAATACCTATTCATGATTCCGGGGTTTGTTATTATTCCCAGAGGAAAAACCTCTGTACAGAATTCTTCCTATCAATTAATCTTCCCGGAGGCACTTACCCCAAAGTATAAAGTGTCCAATTATGAAGCCAAGCCTGAACCTGGAGAAGCTAAAGATGGCCGTAAAACCTTACAGTGGAAATTTCAGAACTTGAAACCAATTAAACTTGAGCCGATCGGGCCACCAGCGCAGGAAGTTATTCCCCAAATTTATGTAGCCCCGGTTCGTTTCGAATTTGATGGGTACAATGGCTCTACAGCAACCTGGGGTGATTTCGGCAAATGGATTATTTCACTGAACAAAGGAAGAACGCAGCTGCCAGAGGAAACCATTAAAAAAATTAAAGAATTGACGGCCAATCTTAATACCACTGAAGAAAAGGTTAAAGCTGTTTATGAGTACATGCAAAACAGAACGCGATACGTAAGTGTACAGTTAGGTATTGGAGGATTTCAGCCATTTGAAGCCTCGGTGGTTGATAACACCGGATACGGAGATTGCAAAGCTTTGTCAAACTACATGGTTTCTATGCTGAGTGTCATTGGAGTCAAAGCAAACTATACTCTTATCCGGGCAGGAAAAGGTGAGCCCCCGATGCAGGTCGATTTCCCAGGGTCTCAGTTCAACCATGCTGTTGTTTCTGTTCCAATCGGACAGGACACTATATGGCTTGAATGTACGAGCCAGACAAATCCATTCGGGTATATGGGCACATTCACTGGCAATCGCAAGGCTCTTGCCATCACCGAAAATGGTGCTGAGATTGTAAACACCCCTGTTTATACTGAACACGATAATATTCAAAGCCGCACGGCCAATGTTGTGGTAGAATCGAATGGAAATGCAAAGGCAACCATAAAAACTCATTATTCGGGATTGCAATATGAAAATGATGGACTTTCCTCCATCCTTGAAAACCAATTTGATGATCAAAAGAAATGGGTTGAGCAAAATACAGAAATCCCAAGTTTTGAAATCAATTCATTCAAATTTGAAAATAAAAAGGATCGAATTCCAACTGCAACCGTATCGCTGGATTTAACTCTACGAAGATTTGCAACAGTTAGCGGAAAAAGATTGATGATTACTCCCAACCTGATGAGCAAGAATTCCTTTGTTCCTGAGAAGGTTGAGAGCCGAAAAACCGAAATTGTCAGAAGCATGGGCTACACTGATCTTGATACAATCCGCTATCAAATCCCAAATGAAATTTATCCTGAGTTTTTGCCCGAACCAGTTAAACTGAAATCTCGTTTTGGCGAATATGAATCATCGTATTCAGTCGATCAGGGTTTAGTGTTGTATACACGAAAGATGGTCATGCGCAAGGGACGATATCCTGCTGAGGCTTACCAGGAGTTAATTGATTTCTATAAGGCCGTGACAAAAGCCGATAATGTAAAGCTCGTATTCCTGAACAAAACTTAATTTCCTGGTAACCTGGTTAAGTGATGCTACTCAGGCGGGTATGGTTAAAAATGCGAGCTATCGCAAATCCTAGTCCTGCTTTATCAGACTATTCAAGTATACCGACAAGACTTTCATTTGATGGTAATCATTAAAATCAAGCTTTCTAAGTTCAACTAATAAGTGCAACACAAGGGGTTGAAAGAAGGGAAGATTTCTCCTCCCTTCAATTGACCCAAGTTAATTAAACTTGTGTTGCGATGACAAATTATAAACAACTGGGTCAAGAGCAAAGGTATGTAATTGACCGCCTATTAATGCAAGGAAAAAGCCAGAGCGAAATAGCCGATGTGTTGGGTTATCATAAATCCACCATCAGTCGTGAGCTTAACCGGAACACGCCCAAACGGGGCATAGGTGCAAAAGAGTATAATCCCCAGCGGGCTCAGTTGAAAGCCGAGAGGCGACATAAAGAAAAGAACAAGCAGATCATTTTTACAGATGAGATGCGCAAACGAATTGTCAAACAATTAGCCGTGGAAAAACTAAGCCCCGAGCTCATTACCCAAGTTGGCCGTAAGGACAATCCGGATTTCATTAGCCATGAAACAATCTATCGGTGGATATGGGATATGAAGCACAGCCATAAACAGGAAGATCAGCCTTACCAGTTGTTGTACAAGGATTTGAAGCATGGCCGCAGGAGGAGAAAACGTGGGAATTACCACGATAATCGAGGTTGTATGCCTGATCGGGTATCTATTGAAAAACGACCAACTATTGTGGAAAAACGTAAGCGGATAGGTGATGTGGAAGTAGATTTAATGTTAGGTAAAAACCACCAACCTGGATTGCTGGTCATTACCGATCGGGCATCGTTGAAAACATCCTTGGTAAAAATATCCACCAAGGCATCAAAGCCGATAGCCAAATCGATCATCCGCAAAATGAAACCGTGTGAACAATGGCTAAAAACAATGACCTACGACAACGACCTCGCATTTGCGTTGCACACAACCGTAAACAAAGAACTCCAAACAAAATCATTCTTCACTCATCCATATACCTCGCAAGAAAAGGGAACGGTAGAAAATCGAATTGGTGTATTGCGAAGGTTCTTTCCCAAGAAGACTGACTTTACTCTCGTAACGGCCAAACGTGTAAGCCAAGTAGAAAAAATGATCAACGAAAGACCTGTACGAAAATTTAACTATCAAACCCCAAATGCTGTATTTTTACGAAAACTAAAAGTTGCACTTATTACTTGAACACAGCCTTGTTGTTTTTGAAGAAAGTAGAAAGTTGTTTCTCATACTCAGGAAATGCTTTTAAGACTCCCTTTCTGGAGTTTTGAATGGATATCAACAGCTTAGGTTTTTTCTCGACATAATACGTATGCCCCGTCACAAACTCATCGAACTTTTCTTCGGAAATATTATACGCACCCCCTAAATCGGCCTTCTTGATAGTCTTCTTAATCCTGCAATACATAGACATGGAGTCGGACGCAATTTCCAACAGAAAAACGGGAGCTCCATCGATCACCTTTTTTACAAAACGAAATTCATTTCCATCACTACGTATGAGTGTAAACCGATCAACCATATCTTTCCGCAACTGTACGATGCCCTGAATTCTTTCGTGCCTGGCCAGCACCTGATCCTGGCAGGCATCATAATTGAGCAGCACATTGGCGAATTTTCCTTTGGTAAGTTCGATGGTTCCCGGCCAAAATTCTTCAAAAAATGTGTAGACGCCCCTGACGCCTTCGTAACGATTATCAAACTCCATCACGGTTTGTCCGGCAAAATTGAACGGAAAACTGTTGGCAGGAAGGTCGGATATGTTTTGTGAAACGACTTCACTTGATACCAAGAGGCTCGCAAAAACAAATAAAAAATTCCGGAGCGTGATCATCCTGTAGTTTCGTTTAAAGGTCAAATCAAAAATACCATTACTTGTTTTAAATTGCATGGAATAGTTAACCGATGTTTTTTTTCAGGCTCTTTGCTGGCATACCGCTGACAGCCCTTTATATGCTGTCGCATGTGCTTTTTTTCTTAAGCTACCGTATAGTACGGTACCGAAGAGCGCTTGTCAGAAAAAATCTCATTCGTTCTTTTCCAGAAAAAACAATTCAAGAAATCATTTCCATTGAGCGTGAGTACTACAGAAATCTTTGCGATTATGCAGTTGAAACATTAAAACTTCTTTCGATCGGCAGGGCTGACCTGGCCAGGCGGGTGGTTTTCATTAATGCCCATCTCCTTGAAAAATATAAATCAACGAATCAGTCAGTCCTTTTACTGGCTTCCCATCAGTTTAACTGGGAGTGGTTGCTGGCCTCGGGCAATTTAAATCTTCCCATACCTATTGACTTTGTGTATCAGCCGGTAAATAATTTGAACGTAGATCGCTTTCTCATCGCCTGCCGAACGCGCTTTGGTGCGCACGCCATTAAAAGAAATGAGCTGGCGCGCGAAATCGTGAAACGTAAAGATCAATTACGCGGTGTGGCCATTGTTGCAGACCAGTATCCTGGCAAAAAACACGATAAAAAATTCTTTACCACATTCCTTCACCAGGAAACAGCCTTCTTCTATGGCACGAACCAACTGGCTGCCCTTACGCAATACCCTGTTTTGTATGCCGAGATTCGAAAGAAAAAGCGTGGCTATTATGAAGTAACATTGATTGAATTGGCACAGCCTCCACATTCCAGGCATTCTAATGATATTATTGAACAATACGTTAAGGCCGCTGAAAAAATAATTCATGAATATCCGGCCGGCTGGTTATGGTCTCACAACCGTTGGAAGAACCGGCATCTTACGCAAGCATCTGCGCAATATCATCGCGTGTCAACTGCTTCATAATACTTTCCTCCGTAACAATTAATTCGTTCGATAACTTCAGTTTCTTTTGTTGTAGTAACAAAATTTTCTCTTCCACCGAGTTACGGGTGATGAACTTGTAGGTAAATACTTTTTTCTTCTGCCCGATACGGTGTGCCCGGTCAATGGCTTGTGCTTCAACAGCCGGATTCCACCAGGGGTCAAGAATAAATACATAGTCGGCTTCGGTCAGGTTAAGTCCTAATCCGCCCGCCTTAATAGAAATCAAAAAGGCTTTCACATTCGGGTCTTTGTTGAACCGCTCAACCTGCTCTTTCCGGTCCGTACTGCCGCCATCCAAATAGGTGTAATCAATTTTATTTGCCTTCAGGTATTGCCTCACAATATCCAGGTGTTTCACAAATTGACTAAACACTAACACTTTATGGCCTTCCGCCATTGCATTTTCCAACATGTGGGTGATATCCTCCTGTTTGCCCGAGTCTCCTTTGTATGATGGCTCAATCATTTTAGGATGGTTGGCCAACTGCCGAAGTTTGGTCAGGCCTTCTAATATCATAAAGCGACTGTTACCCAACCCTTCTTTATCAATCAGGTCAAGAATTTTACCACGGTAATACGACTTCACTTCATCGTAACGTTTCTCCTGCTCGGAAGTCATAACTGAATATTGAATGTGCTCCACTTTTTCAGGAAGTTCGGTTGCCACCTGCGACTTGTGCCTTCGCAACACAAATGGCTTTATAATGGCATTCAGTTTTTTAGATTTAAACTCATCTCCCCTTTTTTCAATGGGAACCTGGAACTCCTGCCGGAAATAGGATTGCGTTCCTAAAATACCCGGATTAATAAAACTCATCTGCGACCACAAATCCATGGTTGTGTTTTCAAGCGGTGTACCTGTCAACACAAGTTTGTGTCGCGATTTCAACTCGCGAACTGCTTTGGCAATATTGGAAGATGGGTTTTTAATTACCTGCGACTCATCTAAAATGACGTAATTAAAGTAGAAGTGCTGAAACAATTCTACATCCAGGCGGGTAATGCCGTAAGAGGTAAGCACAACATCGTATCGCTCAAAGCGCTTAACATCTTTGTTGCGCAAGGTTCCTGTATAATTCAACACCTTCAGCTGAGGCGCAAATTTACCGGCTTCCATTTCCCAATTGTAAATAAGGGATGTGGGCATAATGAGCAACGAAGTTCCGGCACCGGCTTCCTTTTCTGCCAACAATAGAGCAAGGGTTTGAACAGTTTTTCCCAACCCCATGTCATCGGCCAGGCAGCCTCCCAGTTTATATTCATTTAAAAAACGAAGCCAGTTGTAGCCCGCTTTTTGGTAAGGTCTTAGCTCCCCGCTAAATCCGTCCGGCAATGGATAATTTTTGATGCCGCTAAATGAACTCAACGTGCGCATTTTTTCGCTCACATGCACCTTTGCCAGATTCCCCTCTTCCAGTTCTTTCACCAGATTGATGTGGTGCTTTTTCAGAACGGGTTTTTCTTTGTCGCCATGGGTTTCGCTTAAAGCAAACAAATCGGCATACTTCGTCAGCCATGCTTCCGGAATGATGGCGATCTCACCATTGGGCAATTTAAATTCAACCTTCTTTTTTAATATGAGTTTTCTCAATTCCTTAAATGGAATTTCAAACTCGCCAAACCTGATTTTGGCGTGGATATCAAACCAGTCGATGTTCTCCTTTACTTCAACTTCAATGACTGCTTTACCAACAAAATATTTTTTATCGTTGCTTTGAGGCTGGCTTACTTCAAAACCGAGGTTAAGTAAGTTCACCCTATTTTCATTCAACCACGAAAACGCTTCCGACTTTGGAACAGCCACATTGAAATCTTTCATGGGCAGACCGAGCTTTTGCAACGTGTGGAGAAAGTTTTTTTCTGTGTCTGTTTTGCGAGTTACCCGGTGGAACACATAGTCATTTTCATGCTTCTCAACCGTTACACTTACCGGTACGCGGTTGCGTCCCTGGAAGCGATGCTTACCGTATTTAAACGATAAGTCAAATACAATTTTTCCAGACTCATCACTCTTGTCTTCTACGGGTGCATGGTCAAACAAACTTGCCGGTGTTGATGACTGTACTGATACAAGCTCAGAAAGTGTTAAAATAGGTTTGGGGTCATACTCATTTTTGTTGATTTCAAAGCCATTGGCTTCTACATCGTCAAACGATGCAATGAGTGGAGCAATGAAACGATTATAATAGGTCTCTTCAAGATTCTTAGGAATAACAACAAATTTTTTGCTCAGGAAGGGCATCAGTTTTTTGCCATCCACAAATTTTTCAAATCCATACAGTTTGCCGTTGAGCACCATCCAGGCGGGGCTTTTACAAATCAGGTAAGCGGTTGCATTGGGCAGGTCCAGCTTTTTACCGTCATATTTAATGGTGGGATAATAATTTGTATTTTCCTGATTGCGCATAAAATGAAACTGAATGGACGCGCGCTTATCCATCACTTCTATCTTTCGCCAGGTGGGTTCGCCATCGCTACCCATTTCAAAAAAAAGTTTCCCTCGCATGAGTTCGAGAAACTCAGCACGTTTTATTTCTATGTGAATTTCTATTTGTTCCTGAAGTGCTTCGTTACCCTTATTCTTATCGTAAATTTTCGGGAAGAACTCTTCTGATTTCATGGGCTTACCTGCGAACTTCCGGATAACCGATTCCTGCTGCATGGCATCGGTCAGTTTGATGAGTTCAAAATCGCGGTCATCCAGGCCTTTGGTAAACTCCCGTGCATTTTTTGATGAAATGTTCTGGTGCTGGTAAGTAAGCTTTCCTTTATCGTCCAAATGCACGATATAGGATTCAAACAGCAATCCCAGGTACTCGTGCTGGAACAACGAATAGATAATTTGGAATGGCTGTGATGCAGAAACCTTCATGGTTAGTCCGTTTTTTCAGCTTTCGTAAAAACGGAACCTCTAAGCTAATGATTTTCAGGCAGAAAAATTGTCAAAAACGGCCTATTTCATACACGATCCTTACAGGTTCTTTACGGCCGCTGAACGTGCAGCCAGCACCGCAGGGCGGTATGAAGTGGCAATGGTAATGAAGGCAACTACCAACATGGTGTAGAGAAAATCGGTGGGTATCACTTTGATGGGATACCCCTCTGTTACGGAGGTTTCCATACCCATCGAAATCACACCAAACTTCAATTGTATCCAACAGAAAATCCCGCCAAGCGTTAAGCCAAGCAAAGTACCGCCAAAGGCTATTAAGGCTCCCTCTGTTAAAAATATCTTTTTTATGAGCGCGTTGTTTGCTCCCATAGCAGCTAAAACAGAAATATCTTTTTTCTTATCGAGCGCCAGCATCATTAAACTAAAGAAAATATTGATGGCACTAATGGCCAGTAAAACTGAAAAAGCGAGGAAGAAAAAAAGCTTCTCCGTTTTCATCAGGCGATAAAGATCCTGATGTTGTTCCTCTCCATTCAAAACTACAAATCCTTCACCCAATTGTTGCTTCAGGCGATCTTGAACGGAAGATACCTCTGCGTCCGCTTTTGTTTTTATCTCGAGGGATGTTCGCCTGTTGCCATAGTTCATCAATTCTTGTGAAAAAGCGAGCGGAACAATAACATAGTTTTCGTCAAACCCTTGAATAATTGAGAATGCACCTCCCGGTAAAATGCTCCTTCTGGAGTACAGCCTGGAGGGATCCAGCGTTCCTGATTTAATATTATTGATATAATAAACCTGGAGGGCATGATCGCGATTTCCTACGGCAATGGACAACGCATACTGAACGCCCCTGCCAACAATTGCAAATTGAGTGTCTCCTTTTGTCAGTTGAAGCTTCCCATCCGCAATTTTATCATCCATTCGGTGTTGGTCAATAAAATTATCGCTCACACCTTTCAGGGTTACAACCTGGTTGGCATCGCGGTACCGAACATAGGCATAATCTTCAATGACCTCTGTCACAATTTCAACTCCTTCTGTCTGCTTGATCTTATCCAGAAATTCTTGAGAAACTTCAAAGGATTTTCCTTTAGCTGCCTCAATTTTTATTTCCGGATCAAAGGAATTGTTGAGGGTGTGGAGCAGTTCGTCTAACCCATTAAAGACAGACAACACAATAATGAGCGCGGCTGTACTAAAGGCCACTCCTGTTAACGACAACAGTGATATAATATGAATGAAATTCTTTTTCCGTTTCGAAAAGAGGTATCGTCTCGCTATAAAAAAAGAAAGATTCAAACTACTTGGTATTTTCGTCAGGCGGCACTGGCGGGATGTTCAGATTTTTAATGATATCATCCATCCGCTGAGCATTTTCCTCCACTTCATCCAGATAAAAGACGAGTTCCGGAATGATTCTCACCTGCTTACGAATCCGGTCTCCCAGGGCCTTCCTGATTTCCGGTTTGTGAGCTTTTATCTTGTCGAGGGTTGCCTGTTTATCTTTTGCCAGCATCATGCTCACATAAATTTTGGCCAGACCGAGATCGGGGCTCACTTTTACATCGGCCACGGTAATAAAAGCATGGTTTAAAATTCCGCGTTTATCCTGCTGAAAAATATCGCTGATTTCCTTTTGTATCAGCCTTGCAAATTTTAACTGACGTGTAGTGCCTGCCATGGATCAAATGTACGATTTTAAAACCTTGCGTTACGATTGACCGGCACGCAAAAACTTTTTAGAACGCTGAATAAATCGTAAATCGTAAACCGTAAAATATTCTTCGCTTGTTAGGCTATTTCCGCATTAATGATCCTTACCGGTTGCTGGGGCTGCTTGTGATCATGGTTTGTATTTCGCTCCCATTGTTCATTCACACCACTCCTTTAACCCATCCTGAATTAAAAAGTTTTGTCATTGGTGAAAAGGTGCGTGAGGGCAGTGCGCTGTATTCCCAATTAGTAGACAGTACACCTCCGCTGGCTTCGTGGCTCTATGGTGCGTTTGATTTTTTGTTCGGGCAGTCGCTTACCTGGCGCCATGTTTTTGCGTTCCTTATTTTGTTTTCACAGAGCCTTTTTTTCGGAATAATGCTGATTGATAAAAAGGCCTTTGCCGAAAATACTTATATCCCATCGCTCGTTTTCTCCTTGCTGGCATTTATTTCCTTTGACTCGCTGGCCCTGACTTCGGATTTACTTGCCTTCGGATTTATCCTCTTAGCGTTGAACAATCTTTTCAAAGAAATTGAATTCCGGATTCAGCGTGACGAAACAATTTTAAACCTGGGCATCTTTATCAGCCTTGCTTCGCTGCTGTGCTTCTCTTACACAATCTATTTGCCCGGTGTTATCATCATCTTATCCATTTTCACCCGAAATACATTTAGAAAGTACCTGCTCATGGTATTCGGATTTTTATTGCCTCACGCATTCCTCCTTTGTATCCATTTTCTTATGGGCACCACTGGCGATCTCTGGAATTATTTTTATTTGCCTAACCTTCACTTCTCTTCTCATTCCTTGATGGACACCAAAAGTGTGCTGGTGCTTTGTGCCATTCCGTTGCTTTACCTGTTTGTCTCGTTATTTATCCTTAATCGCGATGCCCGGTTAACCAAGTATCAATCGCAGATTTTTCAGGCCATGTTTCTATGGTTTATCGTTGCCCTCGTACAGGTATTTTTTGCAGAAGAAAGAAGGCCACAAAGTCTTATTCCGTTAGTTCCACCCGTTGGATTTTTCCTGACACACTACCTGTTGCTGATCAGGAGAAGAAAGTTTGCCGAAATTAATTTGTGGGTATTGTTGCTGGGCATTGTTGCGGTTGCGTACCTGGCGCGGTACAATAAAATCCCATACATTCATTATCAACAACTGACGGTTCAGGCACCTACACTGCCTGTCAAAAACAAACGCATACTGGTATTGGATCACCAACCCGATTTATTTGTCAGCAATAAATTGGCAGGATCGTTTTATGAATGGGATGTTTGTCATTCAATTTTTGAACAGCCTGAATATTATGAAAATGTGCTGTTGGTAAGCCGGGGTTTAGGGTATGATTTACCCGAAGTAATTATAGACCCTAAAAATTTGATGGAAAAATTCTTTGACAAGTTACCTGCTCTGAAGACCAAGTATGAGCGATTTCCGGAGGGGTACCGTTTAAAAACTAACAGCTGATTTTATCTACCCTGCGTTCGTGACGCCCGCCTTCAAAATTTGTGCGGATAAACCGATCAAGTATTTTTTCAGCTTGCTCATAGCTGACAAAACGTGCAGGAATACAAACCACATTGGCGTTATTATGCTGTCGCGCCAGTTCGGCAATCTCTTCGTTCCAACATAATGCAGCGCGCACACCCTGATGTTTGTTGGCCGTGATGGCTACCCCATTGGCACTGCCGCAAAGTAAAAGACCTAAATCAAATTCGTTTTTGTCTACACCGGATGCAACCGGGTGGGCAAAATCAGGGTAGTCGACTGAGTCAAGTGAAAACGTTCCAAAATCTTTTACAGTATAGCCGTTCTTTTCTAAATACTT
>Ga0268299_1000492_pt1 | contig 120315 bp, 119 predicted proteins | sample NOBtaG_FD_193484 | JGI IMG/M metagenome (GOLD analysis project Ga0268299, IMG submission 193484) | Activated sludge microbial communities from bioreactor in Nijmegen, Gelderland, Netherland - NOB reactor | ecosystem: Engineered > Bioreactor > Aerobic > Activated sludge | place: Netherlands...
CTGACCGACGTGCTCACCAAGATCGTCGCGCGACATCCCATGAGCCGCATCGACGACCTCCTGCCCTTCGCCTACGTCAAGCCGAAAGCTCTCGACCGCGCCGCGGCCTGACAACATCGCTTACGATGAGAGCCTCACTGGTCTTGTTCGCTCCGGGCACCCAGTGGTCCCACAAGCCGAGCGATAGCTTGCCTGCGGCGTGGGCGCCTCGCACGAAGGGGGCGGCCACGAGAGCCGTCGAAACGGCGGTCGTGCCGGCGACAAACCTGCGACGGCTGACTTTACGCGATACCATTCGTTTCCTCCTGCTTGCACATTAACTGACTCTCGATGGAGTCTTGGATGCGATGCTAGGCATAACCCCCGGGGCAAGCAATTGAATTTCTCCCAGCCGGCCTGATTGCTCACAAATTGACAGGATTGAGGCAGGCGGATGCTTCGTGCCACGCAACAAGAGGCTCGATCGTGCAGCGAATCTGTGGGAAATCGACACGTCCCCAAATCAACGATCGCTTTCCCTGAGATGAACCTCGCCCCGACCGCCAATCCTTGGCTCGCCGCCGTCGATCCATCGCCGATAGGCGAAACGAAACGCTGGGTGCTCGGCAGAACCTTCCCGGCCGACCGGCCGCTGGTCGATCTGAGCCAGGCCGTGCCGGGCTACCCGCCGGCGATCGAGATGCGCCGCCATCTGGGCGAACGCCTGCTCGATCCGACAGTGCACGGCTACACGCCGATCCTCGGGCTGCCGGCGCTGCGCGAGGCCTATGCCGCGCATCTCGCGGGCTTCTACGGAGCGCCCATCTCGCCCGGCGAGGTCGGCATCACCTCGGGCTGCAACCAGGCCTTTTGCCTGGCGCTGATGAGCCTCGCAAAGGCGGGCGACCAGGTGATCCTGCCGCGGCCGCACTATTTCAATCACGACATGTGGATGCGGATGCAGGGCATCGAGCCGGTGTCCCTCGACTTTCGGCCGGGTTCGGGCGCCGTGCCGAACGCCGAGGACGCCGAGCGGCTGATCGGCCCGAGGACGCGCGCCATCGTGCTGATCTCCCCCAACAACCCGACCGGCGCGGTCTATCCCGCCGAGACCATCCACGCCTTCTTCGCCCTGGCACAGCGCCGCGGCATCGCCCTCGTCCTCGACGAGACCTACAAGGATTTCCTGCCGCAAGGCGTGCGTCCGCATTCCCTGTTCGCCGATCCGGCGTGGCAGGGAACGCTGGTCCATCTCTACAGCTTCTCGAAGGTGTTCGCGCTCACCGGCTATCGGGTCGGCGGCGTCACCGCCGGCTCGGGCCTGATCGCCGAGATCGAGAAGGCGATGGATTGCGTCTCGATCTGCCCGCCGCGGCTCGGCCAGGAAGCGGCGCTCTACGGTCTCGAGCACCTGCTGCCGTGGGCACGAAGCAACACCGAGGGCCTGAAGGCACGCGCCGACCTGCTGGGCAACGGCCTGCAACGCTCCAACCGCTGGCGTCTGGTCAGCATCGGCGCGTACTTCGCCTACGTCGAGCATCCGTTCGCGGGCCAGCGCTCGACCGAAATCTCCAAACGGCTGGCCGACGAGGAGAACCTGCTGACCATTCCCGGCGACATGTTCGGCGCCGGCCAGGAACGCTTCATCCGCCTCGCCTTCGCCAACGTCGCCGACGACAAGATCCCCATCGTGCTGGAACGGCTCGAGCGATTCGGGGCGTGAATTGTCTTTCCTCCCCAGCGTCGCTCTTGCGACGCTGGGGAGGTGTCGCGTCACACGCGACGGAGGGGTCATGAGCAGCGGGACTGGGACCCATGACCCCTCCGCCCGCGATGACGCGGACACCTCCCCAGCGTCGCAAGAGCGACGCTGGGGAGGACAACCGAAAGGTTGGCGCCAGTGGCGCGCTCCCGGCAATGAATTCATGACGCCTCCGTCCCGCAAGACGGAGCTCCCCCCACTTCGTGAGAAGCCACATGAAAGGAACCCCCCGATGCCCCACGCATCCGCCCCCGATGGCGTGAAGCTCTATTACGAGGAGGTCGGAAGCGGTACGCCGATCCTGTTCGTCCATGAATATTGCGGCGACTGGCGGAGCTGGGAGCCGCAAATGCGCTTCTTCGCGCGGCGGCATCGCTGCATCACCTACTCCTTCCGCGGCTATCCCGGCTCCGACGTGCCCGAGGCCGGTTCGATGTACGGCCAGCACCACGCCGTCGACGACGCCAGGCAGGTTCTCGACCATCTCGGGATCGCCAGGGCGCACGTCGTCGGCCTCTCGCAGGGCGCTTTCGCCACGGTCCATTTTGGCCGCCTCCACGCCGACCGCGCGCTCTCCTTGACGCTGGCCGGCGTCGGCTCGGGCGCGGGCCGCGAGGGGCACGAGCAGTTCAAGAAGGATGCGCAGGTCACGGCGCAGCGCATCCGCGAGAACGGCATGGCGAGCTACGCCGATGGTCTCAAGACCAACCCGACCCGCTCGCGCTTCAAGCAAAAAGACCCGCGCGGGTTCGACGAGTTCGCCAGGCACCTCGGCGAGCATGCCGACATCGGCGCCGCCAACACGATGGAGAACTACCAGGGCAAGCGGCCGTCTCTCTACGACTTCGAGGACGTGTGGAGGAAGCTCGAGGTCCCGACGCTGATCATCTGCGGTGACGAGGACGAACCCTGCCTACAGCCCAGCCTCTATCTCAAGCAGGTGCTGGCCAACGCCGGGCTCGCGATGTTCGCCAAGACCGGCCATACGGTGAACATCGAGGAGCCCGACGCCTTCAACCGCGAGCTCTGGAACTTCATCGCGCTCGTCGAGGCCGGCAAGTGGATGCCGGCGCAACCTCTCGACAAGAACGCGCCGCTGATCTGAGACTTGGCATTGCAGGGGGCTATTTGAGCAGTCCCTTTTCCCTGTAGAAGCGCTCGGCCCCGGCATGGAGCGGGATGGCGATACCTTCCAGCGCCGTCTCGAGCCTGATAGATCGCGCCTTCGGATGGCCGCTGTCGAGCAGCTTGCGAAGGTTTGGATGCCACAGCGCCGCCGTGACGGCGTAGATCAGCTCGTTCGATTGGCGGGTCGAGGACACCCAGAGGGCGTTGACGCTGATTGTTCGCACCGCCTCGACGCCCTTGTAGGCGCCGCGCGGAATCTCGTCCCTGGCGAAGAACGGGTGTTCCTTGACCAGGGTGTCAGCTTCCCGTCCGTCGATCGGGACCAGGCTGATCTCAGTCGCAGCAGCGAGTTCCGCAATCCCGGGCTCGGGCCAACCCGACACGCTCATGAATGCATCGAGCGTGCCGGCCTTGAGCCTGTCCCCTGCCGGCCGCGCCTTGAGATACTGCGCCTCCACGTCCATCTCCGACAGGCCGTAGGCCGCCAGGATCAAGCGGGCATCGATCAGGGTTCCCGAACCAGGCTCGTCGAGCGCGACGCGCTTGCCCCGGAGATCGCCGACGCCGGTGATACCGAGGCCCTTCCTCGCGACGACGTGAACGGACTCGGGATAGAGATTTGCGATCGCCCGCAACGCCTCGACCTTCGGCCGGCCGGCGAAGGTTCCCGTGCCCGTCGCCGCCCAGTGCGCGACGTCCGCCTGGACGAAGCCCGACTGCATGCGTCCGCCGGCGATGCCGGCGACATTCGCCGCGGAGCCATCCGTTGCGACAGCCGTCGCGATCATGTTGGGCACGCCACACGACCCGCCCTCGTTGCAGGCGCGCGACCCGGGAGGATTCGAGATCGCATTGGCGATCATGCCCCCGATCGGGAAGTACGTCCCGACGTTGCCCCCGGTGCCGATGCGAAAGAAGACGATGTCCTGCTGTGCCTTCGAAGGCAGCAACGGAAGGGTCGAGCCGGCCAAGCCGAGCACGGTGGCTCGTCGATTGATGTTCATGCCGGCCTCCGATCGACATCTTCAATTCAAGCTCTCCACGCCAGATTCGCTGACGTGGAGACACCAAACCTACTCCGACCGCATCGTCACCGCGTGATTGAGCGGGCCATGCCCGCGACCGTAGCCGGGCGCCGTCTCGATCGCGCGTCGCACATACGCTCGGGCGCGGACCACCGCCTCGACCAGCGGCATGCCTTGGGCGATGCAAGCGGCAATCGCCGAGGCGAGCGTGCATCCAGTGCCGTGCGTGCTGCGGCTGGCGATGCGCGCATCCTCGAAGCGCTCCATGCGGCCTTCGTAGTACAGCAGATCGACCACGCGATCGCCCTCGAGATGGCCGCCTTTCATCAGCACCGCGCTGGCGCCCAGTCGCGCCAGGCGCTCGGCGGCGCGGCGCATGTCGGCCTCGACCCGCACCGGCAGTCCCGTCAGCACCTCGGCTTCCGGCAGGTTGGGCGTCACCAGGGCCGCCATTGGCAACAGCGTGTCGCGCAATGCCGCCTCGGCATCGCCGAGCAGCAGACGGTGACCGCCCTTGGCTACCATCACCGGGTCGACGACCAGCGGTGCGCCACGCGCCCGCACGCGCAACGAGGCCGCCACCGCGGCAATGACCTCGGCGCTGTGCAGCATGCCGGTCTTGATCGCGTCGGCGCCGATGTCGGTCAGCACCACCTCGATCTGTCGGGTGATGAAGGCAGGCTCGATCGGCACGACGCCATGCACGCCGAGAGTGTTCTGGGCGGTCAGGGCGGTGATCGCCGTCATCGCGAAGGCGCCCATCGCGGTCACCGACTTGATGTCCGCCTGGATGCCGGCGCCGCCTCCCGAGTCGGAACCGGCGATGATCAGCACGCGTCCCTTCACGACGGGCCCCTCACGCTCCGCTCCTCACGCGGCGGGCCGAGGGATCGCCTCGACGATCTGGTCGACGACGGTTCGCACCAGATCGGAATCGTCGCCCTCGGCCATCACCCGGATCAGCGGCTCGGTACCCGACTTGCGCACCAGGATGCGTCCGGCCTTGCCGAGGCGCGCCTCGGCCGCCTCGATCGCCCGAGCGACCGAGGCGGCCGCCAGCGCCGAGCTGGCATCGCCGACCCGCACGTTCTTCAGGAGCTGCGGCACCGGCTCGAAGGCGTGGAACGCCTCGCTCGCGCGCTGCCCCTTGCGCCGCATCGCCGCCAGGGCATGCAGCGCCGCCATCAGCCCGTCGCCGGTGGTGGCGTGGTCGGTCATGATGATGTGACCGGACTGCTCGCCGCCGAGATTGAAGCCGTCGGCCCGCATGCGCTCGAGCACGTAGCGGTCGCCCACCTGGGTGCGCACGAGCTCGAGCTTTCGTGACGCCAGATAGCGCTCGAGCCCGAGATTGGACATCACCGTGGCGACGACGCCGTCGCCGGTCAGGCGGCCCGAGGTGCGCCAGGCGTCGGCGATGGTCGCCATGAGCTGGTCACCGTCGATGACGCGGCCGTGCTCGCAGACCAGCACGACGCGATCGGCATCGCCGTCGAGCGCGATGCCGATGTCGGCGCCGTGCGCCGCCACGTGCTCCTGCACGAGCTCGGGATGGGTCGAGCCGCAATTGGCGTTGATGTTGAAGCCGTCCGGCGCGACGGCGAGCGGGATGACCTCGGCCCCCAGCTCCCACAGCACGGTCGGCGCGACCTTGTAGGCCGCGCCGTTGGCGCAATCGACGACGATCTTGAGGCCGGTGAGATCGAGCGCGCGACCGACCGAGGCCTTCACCGCCTCGATGTACCTGCCCTCGGCATCGTCGAGCCGCCTGGCACGCCCGATGGCGGGCGACGCCGCGAGGCCGATCGGCGAGCCAAGGACAAGAGCCTCGATCTCGCTCTCGACGGCATCCGAAAGCTTGAAGCCATCGGGCCCGAACAGCTTGATGCCGTTGTCCTCGTAGGGATTGTGGGAAGCCGAGACCATGACGCCGATGTCGGCGCGCATGGCCCGCGTCAGGAAGCCGACGGCCGGCGTCGGCAGCGGACCGAGCAGCAGCACGTCGATGCCGACCGACAGGAAGCCCGCGGTCAAGGCCTGCTCGATCATGTAGCCGGAAAGACGCGTGTCCTTGCCGATCACGGCGCGATGACGGTGACCGCCGCGATTGAACACTTGCCCGGCGGCCATGCCGATGCGCATCGCCGTCTCGGCGGTCATCGGCTCGCTGTTGGCCCGGCCGCGCACACCGTCGGTGCCGAAGAGGGAGCGGGACATGCCCCGCTGTCTACCGCATCGCCGCCGAAACCGCGAGAGCCTGACGGGTGCCGGCGACATCGTGCACGCGTACGATCGCCGCGCCGCGCCGCGCCGCCTCGACGGACAGCCATATCGATGCCGGGTCGCGCAGGCGCGCCTCCGCGACACCGGTGATGCGGCCGATGAAGCTCTTGCGCGAGGCGCCGATCAACAGGGGGTAGCCGGACTCCGCGAGCCGCCCGGCTCCGGCGACCAGCGCCACGTTCTCCGGCACGCTCTTGCCGAAGCCGAGCCCCGGGTCGAGGGCGATATGCTCGCGTGAAATGCCCGCCGTCTCGCAGACGGCGGCAATGCCCAGCAGAAAGCGCCGCACGTCCTCGACGACGTCGTCGTAGGGCGGCACGGCATAATTCTCCTCCGCACGGCCAGCGCGGTGCATCACCACGACCGACGCGCGCCGTTCCGCGACCAGCGGCATGAGACCGGGATCGTCCCGCAAGCCCGACACGTCGTTGACGATGCGGGCACCGGCATCGAGGCAGGCCCGTGCCACCGCCGCGCGCCGCGTATCGATCGAGACCACGACGTCACGCCGGGCCAAACCCTCGACAACCGGGACGACCCGCCTCAGCTCCTCCTCCGGCGCCACGGAAGCCGCGCCCGGGCGCGTCGACTCGCCGCCGACATCGACGATGTCGGCGCCCTCCGAAACGAAACGCAGGCCATCGTCGATGGCCTGCGTCGGGTCGAGGCGTTGACCGCCGTCGGAGAAGGAGTCCGGTGTCACATTCACGATCGCCATGATTCTCGGGCGATCGAGGGCGACGCCGGCGAAGCTAGCCGTCAAACGCCCGGCTGCGGCTCGGGATTGGCGCCGCCTGGCGCCGGGCCGACATTGGTCGGCGGCACCGAGGCGCGGCGACGGCGGTCGTGATGGCCAGCGCCGCCGGTATCGTCGCGCACGATCTTCTCGCCACGCAGGATCTGGTTGATCTCGTCGTTGCTGAGCGATTCGTACTCGAGCAGCGCCTTGGCGATCATGTTCAGATCCTCGAGATGATCGGTCAGGACCTGCCGGGCCCTGCCCTCGGCCTCCTCGATCAACCGGCGAACCTCCTGGTCGATGATCTGCGCGGTCGCCTCCGAGACGTTCTGCGTCTGGGTCACGGCGTGGCCCAGGAAGACCTCCTGCTCGTTCGCCTGGTAGCGCACGCGGCCGAGCTTTTCCGACATGCCGTAGGCGGTGACCATGCCGCGCGCCATCTGCGTCGCAACCTGGATGTCGTTCGCGGCGCCGGTCGTCACGTTCTCCGGCCCGAAGATGATCTCCTCGGCGACCCGCCCGCCGAACATGATGGCCAGGCGCGATTCGAGGTAGAGCTTGCTGTGCGAGAGATGATCGCGCTCCGGCAGCTGCATCGTGACGCCGAGCGCCCGGCCGCGCGGGATGATCGTCACCTTGTGCAGCGGATCGCTCTTGGGCACATGCATGGAGACCAGGGCATGGCCCGCCTCGTGATAGGCGGTCAGCCGCTTCTCCTCGTCGGTCATCGCCATCGAGCGCCGCTCGGTGCCCATGAGCACCTTGTCCTTGGCGTACTCGAAGTCGGCCATGGTGACCAGTCGCTTGCCGACGCGGGCCGCGCGCAGGGCCGCCTCGTTCACCAGGTTGGCGAGGTCGGCGCCGGAGAAGCCCGGCGTGCCGCGCGCCAGCACGCGCGGCTCGACGTCGGGCGCCAGCGGCACCTTGCGCATGTGCACCTTGAGGATCTTCTCGCGCCCGCCGACGTCCGGGTTGGGCACGATCACCTGGCGGTCGAAGCGGCCGGGACGCAATAGTGCCGGGTCGAGCACGTCGGGCCGGTTGGTGGCGGCGATCAGGATCACGCCTTCGTTCGATTCGAAGCCGTCCATCTCGACCAGCAGCTGGTTCAGCGTCTGCTCACGCTCGTCGTTGCCGCCGCCCAGGCCGGCGCCGCGATGGCGGCCGACCGCGTCGATCTCGTCGATGAACACGATGCAGGGAGCGTTCTTCTTGGCCTGCTCGAACATGTCGCGCACGCGGCTCGCGCCGACGCCGACGAACATCTCGACGAAGTCGGAGCCCGAGATGGTGAAGAACGGCACGTTGGCTTCGCCGGCAATGGCACGCGCCAGCAAGGTCTTGCCGGTGCCCGGCGGGCCGACCAGCAGGCAGCCCTTGGGAATTTTGCCGCCCAGGCGCTGGAACTTCTGCGGGTCCTTGAGGAAGTCGACGATCTCCTCGAGCTCGGCCTTGGCCTCGTCGATGCCGGCCACGTCCTCGAAGGTCACGCGGCCATGCTTCTCGGTGAGCAGGCGGGCGCGCGACTTGCCGAAGCCCATCGCGCGGCCCGTGCCGCTCTGCATCTGGCGCAGGAAGAAGATGTAGACGCCGACCAGCACAAGAACGGGGAGCCAGCTGACGAAGATGCTGCCGAGGTTGACGCCCTCCTCGGCCGGCCCGGCGTCGACGCGGTCGACGTTCTTGATCAGCATCGGCATGAGCTGCTCGTCGACCGGCGTGCTCGGCACGTAGGTGCCGAACTTCTGCACGCCGTTGCGCGGCTCGCGGAACGTGCCGGTGATGGTGTTGCCCTGGATGCGGACGTCCTGGACCTGGCGCTGCTCGACGGCGCGCACGAAGTCGGAATAGGAGATCGTGTTGCCGGCGGACCGCGTCGTGCCGCCCTGGAACACGCTGTAGAGCAGCGCGAGCAGCAGCACGATGACGATCCACAAAGCAGCATTACGATTGAACGGGTTCACGGGCACATCCGTTGGCGAAAGGTGTCATTGTAGATGGTCGTTTGCGGCCGCGCCGCAAGCAAAAAATGCTGCTGGAACTAGGGGCTGGGCTGCAGCCTCGCCGTTTTCGGGCCGAACCAGCCAACGCAGACCAGGGCTCGAGGGCACCTGACGCAGCAGAAGGCGACACCGGGAAAGCGTGAAATCCTGCCCCCTGCCCGACTTGCCCCGCCCGGCAGCATGCTGGGCAAGCCGGGCCGCTGCCCGCTCCAGCCGGTCACGCCGCGGCGGATGATCACGCCCGCCGATGCGCTGGACGAGCCGGCTCAGCAGCCTGGCCTGCAAAGCGCTGTCGAGGCGCGCGAACCCGGTTCGGTCGACGGCGGCCTGCCCGGCTTCGTCGAACCCGACCGCCTCGACCGCAGCATGAGCGAGCTGGCGTTCGCGGTATGCCCTCTGCTCCCCAGCTTCGCTGGGGAGGGGGCAAGAATCGGGCGACGAGTAGCCCCGCAGCCGCAGTCTCGCCCGCTCGAAGCGAGGGTCTGTGTTGGAGGGATCGTCGATCCATCGCACACCGCGTGCAACCAGGGTCGCCGTCAGTCGAGCGCGCGACACCGTCAGTAGCGGCCGAAGCAGGCGCATCTCGGGGAACTCGACCAGAGCCGCCATGCCCGCCAGACCATCGGCGCCACTGTCGCGATCGGCACGCATGCGCACCGTTTCCGCCTGGTCTTCGGCATGATGGGCCACCAGCAGGTGAAGGATTCCGCGCCGCCGGCACTCCGCGCCAAGCAGGCGGTAGCGCGCCGAGCGTGCCGCCTCCTGAAGGCCAGTCCCCGGCTTGGCGCTGGACCACCTGAGGACGATGCCGTCGATCGCCAGGCCGGCCAATCGCTGCAGGGTCCCGGCGGCCTCCGCGGCCGACTCGGCACGCAGGCCGTGATCCACGATCAGGGCAACGGCGCGCCCACCGCGGGCACGCGTCCAATCCAGCGCCAGCAACGCAAGAGCGAGGGAATCGCGCCCGCCGGAAACGGCGACGGCCACCTCGGGAGTCGATTCGAACGGCGCGAAAGGGGCCATCAGGTTGGCAAAGCCCTCGGCATCGAGCGGCGCGACGTCGGCGGCGCTCACCCGCAGGCGTTCTTCTGGCGCTCCTGCTCGACACGGCGCTTCTGCAGGTCGGTGGCGCGCGGGTAGTCCTGGGTGAACTTGGCGAACGCGGCGCAGGCATCCGGCTTGCGCCCCAGAGCAGCCAGGGTGACTCCGAGCTTCAGCAGGTTGTCCGGCCCCTTGGGGCTACCCTTGTAGCTCTTGTAGCCTTCGGCGAACGCGGTCATCGCGTTCTGATAGTCGCGCCGCGCATAATAGGTCTCGCCCAGCCAGTACTGGGCATTGCCGGCCAACGCGTGCCTCGGGCTGGCCTGCAGGAATGCCTTGAAGCCCCTCTCCGCCCCGGCATAGTCGCCGTCCTGCAGCTTCTTGAAGGCGTCGTGGTAGAGCTGGTCGCCGCCGCCTCCAGCCGCGGGAGCCGCAGCCGTCGCCGGACCAGGCGCGGACGTCGGACCGGGCGCCGGTGTCGATGGGGCGTTCGCGCGCGGCGGCGTGCCTCCCGAGCGGCCCTTCTCCAACTGCTCGATACGGAACTCGTAGTCGGTCTGCATTTTCTGCATCTGCTGCTGCAGTTGCTGATTGCGGTACTGCAGCTGCTCGATCTGCCCGGTCAGCAGGGTAATCGACTGTTGAAGCTGGTTCAGCCGATCCTCGATGTAGACGGGATCGACGCGCTGGGCCGCAGCGACCGTCGGCATGGCGAGGGTGAGGACAAGCACGAAGCGAGTGACCAGCGACTTCATATCGAACAAGTCTTTCAGGGCAAGACGGCCATTTTCGGGCATGAGCAAGCCGCCGACCCCGCGCGCGCATCGACGCCAGGGCACGCTGCCCAACTACTGCAGTTCGGTCACGGCACGGCGGTTGCGCGCCCAGGCCGCTTCGTCGGAACCCACGGGATCGGGGCGCTCCTTGCCGTAGCTGATGGTCTTGATGCGCGAGGCCGGGATGCCCTGGGCGATCAGGTACTGACGGGCGGCATTGGCGCGGCGCTCGCCGAGCGCCAGGTTGTATTCACGGGTGCCGCGCTCGTCGCAATGGCCCTCGATGGTGACTGGGTAGTTGGTATATTTCTTCAGCCATTCGGCTTGGCGGTTGAGCGTCTGCCTTCCGTCCTCGCGGATGGTCGACATGTCCGTATCGAAGAACACGCGATCACCGACATTCTGACGGAAATCGCCAATCGAACCCGGCGTTACGGTGGTGCTTGCCGCAGAGGCAGTCTGCTGCTGCTCGCTGCTGCACGCGGCCAGGAGGACCATTGCTGTGACGGTCGCTAATGCTTTGAACAGACGCATTTTGAAGGTCTCCTAACGAATTCGACCCGGGCGAGGGGTACGCACGGGCCGAGGGCCACGGATCATATATTTCGCTACTGCGGAATCAAGGGTGACCAGGCCGGGTCCGAGGCGTCGCCCGGAGTCGGAACCTGGCGCTCGAAGCGGCCGGTAATGTCGATCTGGTACAGGCCCACCGAGCCGGCCCGCCCCCCCGAGCTGGGGTTGCCGCGGAAGAACATCAGCACCCGGCCATTCGGTGCCCAGGTCGGCCCCTCGACGAGGAATCCACTGGCCAGCATGCGCTCGCCGCTGCCGTCGGTGCGCATGACGCCGATGCCGAAACCGCCGGCGCCGATCTTGGTGAAGGCGATGTAATCGCCGCGCGGGGACCATACCGGCGTCGCGTAGCGCCCCTCGCCGAAGCTGATGCGCCGTTCGCCGCCGCCCCCTGCCCCCATGATGTAAAGCTGCTGGGATCCGCCGCGGTCGGAGTTGAAGACGATCTGCGAGCCATCGTTGGAATAGCAGGGCGAGGTGTCGATCGCCGGCGTGTTGGTCAGCCGGCGCAGCGCGCGGCCGCGCACGTCCATCTCGTAGAGGTCGCTGTTGCCGTCGGCGGAAATGCTCATCACGACCTTGGTGCCGTCGGGCGAGAAACGCGGCGCAAAGCTCATGCCGGGAAAGTTGCCGAGCAGCTCGCGCCGGCTGCTGTCGACATTCTGCAGGTAGACGCGCGGCGGACCGCGGTCCTCGCCATACGCCATGTACACGATCTCCTGCAGTGTCGGCGCGAAGCGCGGGGTCAGCGCGATCGTCCGTCCGTCGGTGATGTAGCGGTTGTTGGCGCCGTCCTGGTCCATGATGGCGATGCGTTTGACGCGAGCATTGCCGGGGCCGCTCTCGGACACGTAGGCGACGCGGGTGTCGAAGTAGCCATCCTCGCCGGTCACGCGCTTGTAGATCGCGTCGGCGATGATGTGCGCGAGGCGACGCCAGTTGCCGGGCTGGCTGTTGAAGGACAGCCCGGTCGCCTGCTGGCCGACCACGACGTCCCACAGGCGAAAGTCGACCTTGATGTTGCCGCCGCCCGACTGGACCTGCCCGACCACCAGGCCGGCTGCGCCGATGCTGCGCCAGTCGGGAAAGCGCGGTGCCGAGTGCGCGTCGATGTCGCGCTGGATGAAGGCGCTGGGGGAGATCGAGCGGAACAGGCCGCAATTCTGCAGGTCGTTGCGGATCACCTCGGCGATCTGCGCGCCGACGCGGTCGCCGGCGAAATCGACGATGGCGATCGGCACGGGCTCGAAGGTGGGCCGGGTCATGTCGATGGTGAGCTGGGCCCGGGCCGGTAGTGCAGCGCCGACGGCAATGGCGGCACCGCCCAGGATCGTCGACCGCCGGGGAATCGTGAGGTTGTTCTTTGTGGTCATGCGAGGGGCCTCGATTTTCTTGTGGCTGCGTCGGTAGTTGCGGGCTCGAACGTCAGTAGTCGCGGGGATCGAAGTTGAAGGTGATGGTGCGCCACGAGTTGTACTTGTCGGATGGCAGCGGCCACGGCTGGCAGCGCGGATTCATGATGGCGCGGTGCGCCGCGTCGGCAGCGGCCCGGTACGTCGGGTCGTTGTTGTAGCGCCCGGTATCACGCAGCTCGGCCTTCACCGGCGTGCCGTCCTGGTTCATCTGCACCGTCAGAACGACGATCAAGCCGGCTTGGTCGCGCACACCGGCAGGGAAGTTCCAGCATGGGCGGATCTTGTTGCGCACGCCTTCAATCTCGCTCGCCGTCACGACGGTGGCGAGGTTCGGCGCGGCCGGCGCCTGACGCGTCGGGTTGGGCACCGGCTTGGGCTGCTGCTCGGGCGTGTGCACCTTCTGCGGGGACTGCTTGTTCTTCAGGATGTCGTCGATCATCGAGTCGACGTTCGGCTTGGGCGGCGCCGGCTTTGGCGGCGGCGGCTTCGGCGGCTCTGGCTTGGCGATCTGCGGCGCAGGCTTGGGCGGCTCGGGCCTCGGTGGATCGGGTTTCTTCACCTCGGGCACGGGCTTGGGAGGCTCAGGCGGCTTCTCGACCTTCGGCGGCTCGGGCTCCTTGGGTTTGAGCGCGATCAGGTCTTCGGCCGGCTTGGCGACCTCCGGCTTGGGTTTCTCGACCGGCGGCGTGGGCTTGGGCGCTTCGGCGACCTCGGGCTTCGGCTTCTCGACCGGTGGCGTCGGCTTGGGTGCCTCGGCGACTTCCGGCTTGGGCCGCTCCGGCGCCGGCAGTGGGTCGGAGGTCTTGGGTGGCGGTGCCTTCGACGTCTCCTGGGCGATCGGCGCTTCCTTGGGTTGCGGCGGAGGATTGCCGACCGTCGGCGCGGCAGCTTTCTTGTCGATCGCCTCGAACTCGACCATCACCGGCTCGGGCTCGAGCGGCGGCTGCTTCGCGAAGAAGTCGAGGCCCAGCACGGCCGCAGCCAGCACGACGGCATGCACCATACCCGACACGACTGCCGGGGTGCGCATCTCGATGCCGTCGCGCAGATGCCGTGCCATCGACCACCTCTCCGATCCGCTAGCGCCGGGGCGCCGGCGCTTGCGGTTGCTGTTGGGGTGGCTGCTGCCCGCCGCGTGGCGCCGGCGTAGGGCTTACCGTACCGCCGCCCTTGCCGAGCGCCTGCGCCTGCTCGCCCAGCAGGCCGAGCTGGCGGAAGCCGCTGTCGATCACCACGCCCATGACCTCCATCATCTTTCCGTAGTTCACGGCCTTGTCGCCGCGGATGAAGACGCGCTGGTCGGGCTTCTCCTCGTGCACCGCCTTGAGCTTGCCGGCGAGCTCGGGAAGCTCGTACTTGGTCTCGCCGAGAAAAACCTCGTCCTGCGCGTTCACCGAGACGACCAGAGGCTCGTCCTTGCCGCCGACCTGCTGGGCGCTGGTCTTCGGCAGGTCGACGGGCACGCCGACCTGCAGGAGCGGTGCCGTCACCATGAAGATGATCAGCAACACCAGCATGACGTCGACCAATGGCGTCACGTTGATGTCGGCGATCGGCACGTAGCGCCGCCGCCTGAACTTGCTGCCGCCCGAGGTCGCGCCCGGCGCAGGAATGATTCCTGCCATCAGACCTGCTCCTCGAGCTGGCGCGACAGGATGGTGATGAACTCACCGGCGAACGACTCGAGCTGCTGGGCGTAGCGCGCCACCTGTCCCGAAAGGATGTTGTAAGCGCCGGCCGCGGGGATGGCGGCGACCAGGCCGATCGCGGTGGCAAACAGCGCCTCGGAGATGCCCGGCGCCACGACGGCGAGCGAGGTGTTCTTCGACTGCGCAATGTGGCCGAAGCTGTTCATGATGCCCCAGACGGTGCCGAACAGCCCGACGAAGGTGGCGTTGGCGCCAACCGTCGCCAGAAATCCCAGCCGCTTCTCGATTGCCTCCATCTCGCGTTGGATGGTGACGCCCATGACCTGCTCGATGCGCTGGCGCAGCGCGGCGCGCGCCGAAGCGCTGGCATCGAGCCCTTTCGAGACCGAGCGGCGCCATTCGCGCATCGCCGACGAGAAGATGCTCGACATCGGATCGTCGGGCTTGGTGCCCACCCGATCGTAGAGATCCTCGAGCGACACACCCGACCAGAACGTGTCCTCGAACGACTGCGCGCTCTTCTTCAGCGAGCGCAGCCGAATCACCTTCTCGAAGATGATCGCCCATGACCAGAAGGACGCCAGCAGCAGCGCAATCATCACCGCCTTGACGACCCAGTCAGCCTGCATGAACAGGCCGTAGACCGACATGTCGATCGGTCCGGTGCTGCCGCCGAGGGGGGTGCCGGCGACCTGCGCGAACGCGTCCATTGATATCTCCGTTGGTTCAAAGGGTTATATGGGAATATGGCGTGAGCGGGGCGTTGCCCCGGGAGCCGTGCCGGCGGGTCCGGCGCCATTCGTCGCAACCTGTGACAAAGCAGTGCGAACATGCGGAGGCAGGCGGGTCGGCCGCCCGTCGGCCGCCATGCAGGCGACCAGCAGGTCGGCACGGACCAGCAGCTGCTCGCCGCGCCACGCCTCCTGCAGCATATCTAGTGAAGCGCCGCGCGGCGCTGCACAGCGGGTCACCACGTCGATCGTGTCGTCGAGCCGCGCCGGCTTCAGGTAATCGATGACGCAGCGGCGCACCACCCAGTTGACGCCGCGCTCGTCGCGCAGCGCGCTGTGCTGCTGGCCGAGCAGGCGGAGCATCTCGGTGCGGCCGCGCTCCAGGAAGCGCAGCCAGTTGGCGTAGTAGACGATGCCGGCCGCGTCGGTGTCCTCGTAGTAGATGCGCACGGGCAGCACGTGCGCGCCGTCGACCAGGCGACCGGAGGTCGGCGCGCTCACGCCGGCTCCGTCGTCCCGTCTGGCGCCAGCAGGTCGAGCTGGCGCGATTGCGGGGCCGGCATTGCCAGCCCGAGGTGACGGTAGCCCGCCTCCGAGAGCAATCGCCCGCGCGGCGTGCGCATCAGCAGGCCGAGCTGCATCAGGTAGGGCTCGATCACGTCCTCGATGACGTCGCGCTGCTCGGCGAGCGCGGCAGCGAGCGTCTCGGCGCCGACCGGGCCGCCGCCGTAATTGTCGGCGATGCAGGAAAGGTAGCGGCGATCCTGGGCGTCGAGCCCGCGGCCGTCGATCTCGAGCCGGTTCAGCGCCGAGTCGGCGACCTTCGCGTCGACCACCGCCTCGCCGCCGACCGCCGCGAAGTCGCGTACCCGGCGCAGCAAACGGTTGGCGACGCGCGGCGTTCCGCGCGAGCGCTTGGCGATCTCCGCCCCGCCGTCGGGCGCCATGGTCATCTTGAGGACGCGCGCCGCGCGATGGACGATCGTCTCGAGCTCGGCCGGCTCGTAGAACACCATGCGCAGCGGGATGCCGAAGCGTTCGCGCAGCGGGCGGGTCATCAGTCCGGACCGCGTCGTGGCGCCCACCAGCGTGAACGGCGGCAGCTCGATGCGCACCGAGCGCGCCGCCGGGCCCTCGCCGATCATCAGGTCGAGCTGGAAATCCTCCATCGCCGGATAGAGCACTTCCTCGATCGCCGGGTTGAGACGATGGATCTCGTCGATGAACAGCACGTCGTGCGGCTGTAAATTGGTGAGCTGGGCGGCGAGATCGCCCGCCTTCTGGATCACCGGGCCGGAGGTGGCGCGAAAGCCTACGCCCATCTCGCGTGCCACTATCTGCGCCAGCGTCGTCTTGCCGAGCCCGGGGGGCCCGTGGAACAGCACATGATCGAGCGCTTCGCCACGCGACTTGGCGGCGGCGATGTAGATCTTCAGGTTCTCGCGAAGCTGCATCTGGCCGATGAAATCGTCGAGCGACTGCGGCCTCAGCGCCAGCTCGGCCGCGTCTTCGTCGGCACGCGCCGCCGCCACCAGGCGATCGGCGGGCCGGTCGGTCGCGGGCTTAGCCGGGGCCTTCATCGTGCCAGCTCGCGCAGGCCGGCGCGCACGACGGCATCGAACGTGGCCTCGGCACCCAGCTGCTGCGTTGCACGGGCCACCGCGCCGAACGCCTCGACACGCTTGTAGCCGAGGTTGACCAGGGCCGAGACAGCGTCCTCGTCGACCGATCCGCTCGCCGCGACCGGTGCCGGTGCCTGTGCGACGCCGCGACCGACCGGCGCCACACCGAACGATGCGGCGCGATCCTTCAGCTCGGTGGCGAGCCGGGCGGCGAGCTTCGGCCCGACTCCGGCAGGACGGCTCAGCGTCGCGCGATCCTGGACGACGATGGCGCGGGCAATCTCGTCGGGGGCGAGCGTCGACAGGATCGAGAGTGCGACCCGCGCGCCGACGCCCTGCACGGTGGTCAGGATGCGAAACCAGTCGCGCTCGCCGCTGTCCAGGAAGCCATAGAGCGCGATCGCATCCTCACGCACGATGGTCTCGACCAGCACCGTGACGCTGGCACCCAGGGCGAGATCGCGCAGGGTGCGAGCCGACGCCGACACCAGATAGCCGACGCCGCCGACGTCGATCACGGCGCTGTCGGTGTCGATCGATTCGACGACGCCTTTCAGTCGGGCGATCACAGCGCGGCCTCGATGCGGCGGAGGGTGGCGCGATGATGGGCATGGCAGATCGCCACCGCGAGCGCGTCGGCGGCATCGCCCTCGGCGTCGCTGCCGGGCAGCAGGCGGCCGACCATCATGGCGATCTGGCGCTTGTCGGCGTGGCCGGCCCCGGTCACCGATTTCTTGATCAGGTTGGCGGCGTACTCGAACACCGGCAGGCCGGCGCGCGCCGGCGCCAGCATGACCACGCCGCGCGCCTGACCGAGCTTGAGGGTGGATCCCGGATTGACGTTCACGAACGTCTCCTCGACCGCCGCTTCGGCGGGCTGTTGGGCGGCGACGACCGCGGCAACGCCGTCGTAGAGGGCACGCAAGCGGCAGGCGAGCACGCCCGAAGGATCGACGCGAACGACGCCGTGCGCGACGTGGCGCAGCCGGTTGCCGTCGACCTCGATCACGCCCCAGCCGGTCAGCCGCAAACCGGGATCGAGGCCGATCAATCTCATCGCGCCATCAGGCCGCGAACTTCGCCAGAGCGTCGTCCGACACCTCGAAATTGGCGTAGACGTTCTGGACGTCGTCGTTGTCTTCCAGCGCCGCGATCAGGTCGACAAGGGTGCGCACGGTGTCGCCCTCGACCGGGGTCGTCGTCTTGGGCCGCCACGTCAGCTTGGCAACCGATGGCTGGCCGAGCGACTTCTCGAGCGCCTCGCGCACGGCGTTGAAGCTGTCCTGCGCGCAGTAGATCTCGTGCACGCCCTCGGGCCCCTCGCCGCTCACCACGTCGTCGGCGCCGGCATCGATCGCCTTCTCGAGCACGTCGTCGGCCGAGCCGGCGGCGAGCGGGAAGCGGAACTCGCCCAGGCGATCGAACATGAACGACACGCTGTTCGATTCGCCCAGGTTGCCGCCGTGCTTGGAGAACATCGAGCGCACCTCGCCGGCGGTGCGGTTGCGGTTGTTGGTCAGCGCCTCGACGATCACGGCGACGCCGGCGGGGCCATAGCCCTCGTAGCGCACCTCGTCGTAGTTGGCGTCGGCGTCCGAGCCCGAGCCACGCTTGATGGCCCGATCGATCGTGTCGCGCGTCATGTTGTTGTCGCGCGCAGCGATCATGGCGGCGCGAAGGCGCGGGTTGGAATTCGGATCGGGCGAGCCCAGGCGCGCCGCCGTGGTGATCTCGCGGATCAGCTTGGTGAAGATCTTGGCCCGCTGGGCGTCCTGGCGCCCCTTGCGGTGCATGATGTTCTTGAATTGCGAATGGCCAGCCATCGCCCGACAACCAGATTCAGTGATTTCCTGGGGCGCCTATACCACTTCTCGTGCCGTTTGGGAGTGTCGCAGGCCCGCAAGCCGCCCACAGGGGCAAAAAAAGGCGGGGGCCGAAGCCCCCGCTAAAAAACGTCGGAACCTAGATTCCGACGCCCCCTCTAACCTGGAAGACAGCTCGCCGATCCGGCGAAAAATCCTTTAACATCAAAAGGATGCCGATTTTTCCCCAGGCCGTCAACGTGCCTCTTTTGGCTACCGCTAATAGCTGGGTATGCCCGGGTGCGACTACAAGATGCAGGAGTCAGGCCGTCTGAGGCAGTCTGCCGCCCAGCCGAATCGGGCGTATCGACCGCGCCAGGCCCGTCCGATCGTCGGCTTCGACGAGGGCCGCGCACAGGGTTCCCTCGCCTTCGGCCGGCGCCAGTCGCTCGCCCGGCATCTTGCGGATGAAGCGCTGGACAGCGATCTCCTTCTTCATGCCGATGACCGAGTCGTAATCGCCGCACATGCCGACGTCCGTCTGGTACGCCGTGCGGCCGGGCAAAATCCAGGCATCGGCGGTTGGAACGTGGCTGTGACTGCCCAGCACGGCCGAGACGCGGCCATCGCAATAGTGTCCGACCGACTGCTTCTCGCTGGTCGCCTCGCCGTGGACGTCGACCAGGATGAAGTTGGCGGAGCCGCCCAGCACGTACTTGGCCAGCTCCGCGTCGACGGCGCGGAAAGGATCGTCGAGCGCGTCCATGAACAGTCGGCACATGACATTGATGACCACGATCCTTTGGCCACGCGCAGTCTGGAACAGGTTGGCGCCCCAACCCGGCGTGCCCGGCGGGAAATTGATCGGCCGCAGCAGGCGCTTGTCCTGCGCGATGTAGGGGATGATCTCGCGCTGATCCCAGACATGGTTGCCGGTGGTGATGCAGTCGACCCCGGCCTCGTGCAGCTCGGCGCAAATCTTGGCGGTGATACCAAAGCCGGCGGCGGCGTTCTCGCCGTTGACCACGACGAAATCGAGATCGAGCTCGCGGCGCAGCCGCGGCACTTCCTTGACGACGGCGTCGCGGCCGGCGCGTCCGACGATATCGCCGCAAAACAGAACCTTCATGTGTCAGACAAAGGCGCAAGCGCGTCGGTCGGTCAACAGCCAATCGAGGCGCTGGTCCTCCGGCCCGTGCGGCACGGCGTCGACGACCTGCTCGTCGTAGCCCACGCCGACCGCCGTCACCCGCCGCCGCGCGCGCAAGGCCGCGAGGGTACGGTCGTAGAAGCCGCCGCCATAGCCCAGCCGCCAGCCCTCGCCGTCACAGGCGAGCAGCGGCACCAGCAGGGCGTCGGGCTCGAGCGCCTCGCGACGGCTGAACGGATGGAAGGTGCCGAACACGCCCGCCTCCAGATCGTCGCCCGGCGCCCAGGCGCGAAACGCCAGTGGCTGGCGCTTGCCCTGCACGACCGGCAGAGCGAGCCGGCAGCCCGCCTCGACGAGGGCCTGCATCAGCGGCCGGACGTCGATTTCCTCGCCGATCGGCCAGAAGGCGGTGACCACGGCCGGAAGCGCGAACGGCCTCTCGTCCAAGAAGGCGGCGCACAGGTGCGCCGCGGCGGCACGGCGATGCTCCTCGCCCAGCGCCTGGCGCCGCGCCACCATGACGCCGCGGAGGCGGCGCTTTTCCTCGATCAGGGTCATGGGTGACAGGATGCTCGGTGGCGGCCGAAAGACAATGGCGCATTGCGGGCGCCCCCAGTCGCGCGTCTTCTCCTATGAGTGGCGCGCGCCCGGCAGAAGATCAGGTGGGGCGGATCCACGATGGGCCGTGGCTCGTAGAACCTCCAAGGCCTGCCAAAGCAGGTGGGCACCGTGTAGCCAGGACCACAGTCGAGGCCAGGAACAGTTCCCAGGAGTTCTTATTGGCCCCGGGGTTTTAAGCGAACCTCGCACCGCGCAGAGTCCGCCCCGCCCCCAATCTAGTGATTGCGGGCGACCGCTGCAATGAAGAGGTCCCAATCTTCCGGACGTCGAGCGTCTCGCTCATTCGGAATCATGAGCGAGCGAGACACTTCTGCGCGGCTCGCGACGCGAACGCGCTCACGCGGTCCGCAAGAGGCTGAATGATGGCTACGCCGCTCCGCTCATCTTGCGGCTCATCTTGTCCACGCGAGCGGTGATCAGGTCCTCGAGCGCTGTCGCCAGCGTCTCGGCATTGTCGGTGGCGCTGGCTCGGGCGTTCTCCGCAGCCTTGGCGATGCCGCGTGCCTCGCGGCTCTCCTCCGCCAGCAGCAGGGCGGCGAAGACCAGCAGCTTGACCTCGGGCGTGCCCGGCATCTGGCGGCGCAGCTCGTTCACCTTCTCGTCGACATAGGCGGCGAGCTCCTGGACCCGCGCTTCCTCGCCTTCGCCGCAGGCGAACTCGTAGGTTCGATTGGCGATCTGAATCGATACTTCTCGCGGCATTTTCCGCTCCTCCGTTTTTGCGCCGTGCTGGCGTTCGAGGGGATCAGCAGTCTGACGTCACTTCTGGTCGACGGCCAGCAACGAGCGGATGTATTCCATCGCCCGGTCGAGCCGACCTTCGACTTCGCTCGCAACCTTCTTCAGCTCGTTGTGCTGGTGCTCCAGCCTGGCCAGCTTCTCGGCCAGTTCGTCGGCCCGGGCCTTCTCGCCCTGCAGGCGCGCGTCCACCATCGATTCGAGACGGCTCAGCGCGTCGTTCACGCGATCCTTGGCACTGCCAGCCTTGGCCATGGCTCTCCCGCCGACGGATGGCAGTTGGTTTCCCGGCTGCACCTGCTCCATCGCGGAATCATAAGTGGTGCCCCGTAGAGCGGTCAACATCTTGACCCTGTGGAGCAACTCAAGCCGCTAGATGTTGCCGCCGGCGTGCGACGCCTGCTTTCGCCTCTCGCGGCGCGCCACGCCGGCTGCAAGCAGCCGCTCGCGGTCCTCCGGTCTCACCCGGTTGTAGCGCTCGCGCCATCCTGGATCGGGCTTCCACTCATAGGGCGCTCGCAAGGTCGTGCGAGGCGCCGTCGCCGCCCCCAGGAGCGACACGGCGTGCCTTGCGATCGCCGTCTGCATGTCGGCATTCCACGGGTGGCCGCAGGGATTGCCGAGGGGAAAATCGCTGAATGCGAACCGCGGCACGGCACAATGCTCGACGATGTCGCGCGCCGAGCCGACGACGACGGTCGGGATGCCGTTGGCCTCGAGATGACGGGCGACCAGACTCACGGTCTGGTGACAGACGGGTCAAAGCGCGGTGAGCAGCGCTGCGTCGACCTTGTCCTCGCGCAACCGCCGCAGGATCTCCGGCGCGTCTTCCTCGTTCGTCTTGCGGTGGCTGTAGTCCGTTGGCGCGCCGTGAAAGCGCTGCGACAGCGCACCGATCGTCCCGTCGGCGACGAGCCGCTTCATCGCGTCGATCGGCAGGAAAGTCTCGCGGTCGTCGGTGTGGGTTGCCTCCCGGTCCCACGCGACGTCGGTGTCGAAGCGGGCCGGCGGATCGGCGACCTCGCCGGACCAGACATGCTTGCGGTTGCGCGCGTCGCGGTTCGACAGGTCGGGCGGTCCGGCCGTCGTGATCAGGGCAATAGTCGATTCGCCGAGCGGCTTGGACAGACGCGCGAACGGAACATCGTCGTGATGAGCCCAGACGTAGTCCGTCTCGTAGCCGAGCGCGCGATAATAGTGTCGCGTGCGCTCCATGTAGGGCACCGGCAGTCCGTCCTCACGCTCGCTCATCTTCCACTCCTCGTCTCAGCGGCGTACGCTGCGCTTGCCGGTGTTGCAGTATCCTTCGATCCAGGGCGTGCGGTGGCCGTCCCGCGCCCACAGGATGGGAAAGTAGCTCTCGTCGAGGCTCGGATCATCCGTCCGCTGGTAGCGCCGGTAGATGTAGCCTCCGGGTCGATCGGAGAACTGCGCATCGGCCGGCGTCATGTGGATGCCGATCGACCGGCGCATGCGATCGCCGTCGCTGTTCGGTGCCGAACCATGCCAGATCTCGCCGGCGTGCAGGACGCAGGAGCCCGCCGGTATCTCGATGAAGTACGGCTGCGGATCGGCCACACCGGCCAACCGTGCGGCATTTTTCATCAGGGCGCGATGGTCGTCGGGGGCATGGAAGCCCTCGGGGATCGGGGTTAGCGGCCAGCGATGCGAGCCGGGGACGTACTCGAGCGTGCCGACATCGCGGTGCGTATCGTCCAGCGTCACCCAGCAGGTGATCGTCTGCGGCGGATCGAGATAATCGAGGAACGAAGTGTCCTGATGCAGCGTCACGGCCTTGGTCCGGGGCGCCTTCCACCAGATCGTGTCCTGGCCCAGCCGCGCCCCGGACCAGCCGGTGAGCGTCGCCGCGGCGCGCCCGACATCGGCCGACAGCGCCAGCCTCGCAACCGTCAGGTCGGCCTTCCAGGCGTTCGCCATGTGACGCGTGACGTCGGGCAGGCTCATGCCCTCGCGCCAGTACCATTCGTCGGGATAGATGCCGGTGTCGAACTTGCCGGCGAACAGTTTGGGGAAGCGTTCGCGCAGCGCCTCGACCTGTTCCGCCGACAGCACGCTCTCGACGACGAGGAACCCATCCCGCGCGAAGCGCTCGACGTCGGCGGACTGCAGGTTGGCGAGCCTCGGCAAATCGAAGCTCATGCTGTTCCTCGTCTGTTGCCTTTCGCCGGAAGCCTAGTCCCCGGACCATTCTTTGCAACCGAACAGTTTTCGGTCACTCTGCGGCGATGTCCTCCTTCGACCGAATTGACTTCGCCATCGTTGCCATTTTGCAGAACGACGTGCGGATTCCGAACAAGGAGCTGGCGGCCCGCGTCGGCCTGGCACCATCGAGCTGCCACGAGCGGGTGAAGCGCCTGTGGGCCGAGGGCGTCCTCACCGGCGCCCATGCCGTGGTCGAGGCCAGGCAGATGGGCGTCGGCATCGAGGCCCTGCTGTTCATCGAGCTGGCCAAGCACGAGCGCGCGACGGTCGATACCTTCATGGCCGACGTCGAAACCATCCCGGAGGTGCGCTCCGCCTTCCTCATTACCGGCCGCCACGACCTCGTGGTCCACGTCGTGGCGCGCGACACCCAACACCTGAAGGACCTGGCGCTCGACCATTTCACCAATCGGCCGGGCGTCACGCGGATCGAGACGTCGATCATCTACGAGCAGCGCCGCCGCGCGGAAGTGCCCCTGTTGCGCCAGCCGTAGGCTGGGCGATCACACAAATGGAACAGCAGCTTGGCGCAGCCATGTCCTTTTGCTGATTGACGCTCAGGAGGGTGGTCGGCATGTTGCGCGCCGCTTCGAAAATCCCTACGGCACCCGGGTGAAATGACCGAACAAGCAGTCGAACGCCGCGACATGGCCAACGCCATCCGCGCGCTGGCCATGGATGCCGTGCAGCAGGCGGACTCCGGGCATCCCGGCATGCCCATGGGCATGGCCGACGTGGCCACCGTGCTGTTCACCAGGTTCATGAAGTTCGATGCGGCCGATCCGCACTGGCCGGATCGCGACCGCTTCATCCTGTCGGCCGGCCACGGCTCGATGCTGCTCTATGCGCTGCTGCATCTCACTGGCTACGCCGACATGACGCTCGACGAGCTGAAACATTTCCGCCAGGTCGGCAGCCGCACCGCCGGCCATCCCGAGCACGGCCATGCGAGCGGGATCGAGACGACCACCGGCCCGCTCGGCCAGGGTCTCGGCAACTCGGTGGGCTTTGCGCTGGCCGAGCGCCTGCTCGGCGAGCGCTTCGGCCGCGACCTCGTCGATCACTTCACCTATGTCATCGCCGGCGACGGCTGCCTGATGGAAGGCGTCGGCCAGGAGGCTGTCACCTTGGCCGGCCATCTCGGCCTCGGCCGCCTGATCGTGCTGTTCGACGACAACGGCATCTCGATCGATGGTGCCACCTCGCTCAGCACCTCGGACGATCACAGGAAGCGCTTCGCTGCCGCCGGCTGGCACGTCCAGGCGGTCGACGGTCACGATCCCGAGGCCGTCACCCGCGCCATCCGCCGCGCCCGCGCGGTCACCGACAAGCCGTCGATGATCGCCTGCAAGACGGTGATCGGCTTCGGCGCGCCAACCAAGGCCGGCACCGCCGCCACGCACGGATCGCCGCTCGGCAAGGACGAGGTCGCGGGCGCACGCGAGAAGCTCGGCTGGCCGCATCCGGCGTTCGAGGTTCCCGAACCGATCCTGGCCGCATGGCGCAAGGTCGGCGCACGCGGCAAGTCGGCTCACCGCAAGTGGACGCAGCGCCACGCGGCGATGGCCGACGGCGATCGCGCCGAGTTCGACCGCCGGCAGAAAGGCGACATCCCGCCGACCGTCGGCGAGGCGATCGCCGCCTTCAAGAGCAAGATCGCGGCCGACAAGCCATCGTGGGCGACGCGCAAGTCGAGCCAGGAAGTGCTCGAGGTCCTCAATCCGCTGCTGCCCGACATGATCGGCGGCTCAGCCGACCTCACCGGATCGAACAACACCAAGACGGCGACCTTGAAGGCGCAGAGCGCCGCCGACCCGGGCGGCCGCTACGTCTATTACGGCATCCGCGAGCATGCCATGGCGGCGGCGATGAACGGCCTGGCGCTGCATGGCGGGGTGATCCCCTACGGCGGCACGTTCCTGGTCTTCACCGACTACTGCCGGCCGTCGATCCGTCTGGCCGCCCTGATGGGGCTGCGCGTCATCTACGTGATGACCCACGATTCGATCGGCCTGGGCGAGGATGGCCCGACCCATCAGCCGGTCGAGCATCTGGCGGCGCTGCGGACCATCCCCAACCTTCAGGTGATGCGCCCTGCCGACACGATCGAGACGGCGGAGTGCTGGCAGATCGCGCTCGAATCGCGCAAGACGCCGACCGTGATCGCGCTGACCCGCCAGAACCTGCCGACGGTGCGCGACGCCGGCGACAATCGCTGCGCCAGGGGCGCGTACCTCCTGGCGGGCGAGGCCTCGGCACCGATCAGGCTGATCGCCTCGGGCTCGGAAGTGCAGCTGGCGTTGACGGCGCGCAACCTGCTGGCCAACGACGGGCTTGCCGCCGCGGTGGTGTCGATGCCGTCGTGGGAATTGTTCGCCGCGCAAGACGCCGCCTATCGCCAGGAGGTGCTCGGCGCCGACGGCACCGTGCGGGTCGCCTGCGAGGCGGCCGCGGGTTTCGGTTGGGAGCGCTGGCTCGGCGCGCGCGGCGCTTTCGTCGGCATGAACAGCTTCGGCGCGTCGGGCAAGGCAGCCGATCTCTACAGGCATTTCGGCATCACCGCCGAGGCGATCGCCGACGCAGCGCGCCGGCTGAGCAACGTTTAGTGCCGAGTGAAAGACCGGTAACGGAGGAGAACATGGCAGTTCGGGTTGCAATCAACGGCTTCGGGCGGATCGGCCGCAACGTCATGCGCGCGATCATCGAATCCGGCCGCAAGGACATCGAGGTGGTGGCGATCAACGATCTCGGCCCGGTCGAGACCAACGCCCACCTGTTCCGCTTCGACAGCGTGCACGGCCGCTTCAACGGCGAGGTCAAGGTCGACGGCGACACGATCGATGTCGGCCGCGGCAAGATGAAGGTCACGGCCGAGCGCGATCCCAGCAAGCTGCCGCACAAGGAGCTGGGCGTCGAGCTCGCCCTCGAATGCACCGGCTTCTTCACCTCGAAGAAAGCGGCCTCGGCCCATCTCGCCGCCGGCGCCAGGCGCGTGCTGGTCTCGGCGCCGGCCGACAACGCCGACCTGACGGTGGTCTACGGCGTCAACCACGACAAGCTCACGAAGGATCACGTCGTCGTCTCGAACGCCTCGTGCACGACCAACTGCCTGGCCCCGGTCGCCAAGGTGCTGAACGACGCAGTCGGCATCGAGCACGGTTTCATGACCACGATCCACGCCTACACCGGCGACCAGCCGACGCTCGACACCATGCACAAGGATCTCTATCGCGGCCGCGCCGCGGCGCTGTCGATGATCCCGACCTCGACCGGTGCGGCCAAGGCGGTCGGCCTGGTGCTGCCCGAGCTCAACGGCAAGCTCGACGGCGTGGCGATCCGCGTGCCGACGCCGAACGTGTCGATGATCGACTTCAAGTTCGTCGCCAAGCGCAAGACCGACAAGGACGAGATCAACAAGGCGGTCAAGCTCGCCGCCGCCAACCAGCTCAAGGGCATCCTCGGCTGGACCGACCAGCCCAACGTGTCGATCGACTTCAACCACGATGCCCACTCGTCGACCTTCCACATGGACCAGACCAAGGTGATGGACGGCACGCTGGTCCGCGTCATGAGCTGGTACGACAATGAATGGGGCTTCTCCAACCGCATGGCCGACACCGCCGTGGCAATGGGCAAGCTGGGCTGACGATTCAATGTCATGTTCCTCTCCCCCGCCCTCATGAGCGCGTTCGGCTTCGCCGAGCCGCACATAAGGGGGAGAGGCTAGGTGAGGGGGATTCGCATGTCGTCGCCCCCTCACCCAACCTCTCCCCCTAGCGGGGGAGAGGAGCATGAAGAGACGCCGCATGCGTGCCTTGACGTAACGCCGACTTGACAGGCTTGGCATGCGCCTTGCCTCCTTCGCAGGGAGGAGACAGAGGCGTGCAGCAGCAACGGCAGAGTTCGACGGCAGCGACGGCGCGGCCCGCCGGCCGCACGCTCGACCTCGAGGACATTACGGTGCGCTACGGCTCGGCCCTGGCCGTGGACGGCGTGAGCCTGTCCATCGAGCCGGGCGAGGTCGCGGCCCTGCTGGGCCCCTCGGGCTGCGGCAAGACCACCCTGCTCCGCGTCGTCGCCGGCTTCGTGCGCCAGGCGGCCGGCCGCGTCCGCGTCGACGGCGCACCGATCGATCACCTGCCCGCCAACCGCCGCAACGTCGGCATCGTCTTCCAGAACTACGCGCTGTTCCCGCACATGACGGTGGCCGAGAACGTCGCCTACGGCCTGCGCGCCCGCGGCATGCGAAGCGCCGACATCCAGGAAAGAGTCGCCCGCTTCCTCGGCATCGTCCAGCTCGAGGGCTTTCGCGAGCGCCTGCCGCGCCAGCTCTCGGGCGGCCAGCAGCAGCGCGTGGCGCTCGCCCGCGCGCTCGCCGTCGAGCCGTCGATCCTGCTGCTCGACGAGCCGTTCGCCGCGCTCGACCGCAACCTCCGCCTCGACATGCAGATCGAGGTCAAGCGCCTGCAGCGCGTGCTCGGCCTCACCACCATCCTGGTGACTCACGACCAGGACGAGGCGATGAGCGTCGCCGACCGGATTGCCGTCATGAACAAGGGCCAGGTCGAGCAGTTCGACACGCCGCTGGCGATCTACGACCGGCCGAACACCCTGTTCGTCAACGGCTTCATCGGAACCACCAACCTGCTCGGCGGCCGCATCGCGGCGCTCGCCGACGGCCATGCCACGGTAACGCTCGACGCCGGCGCCACCCTGCAGGTTGCCGCCCCCGCAGGCCTCGCCAGCGGCGCCCCGGTGCTGCTGTCGGTGCGACCCGAGCAGCTGACGCTGTCGGCCGAGGGCGGGCCGCAGCGCTGGCGCATCGAGCCCGGCCTCAGCCTGCCGCTCGGCTCCCAGCTCGTGCACGAGGCCCGTACGAGCGATGGCGTGTTCCTCAAGATCGTCGAGCCGCGCCGCCCCGTCCCGCCGCCCGTCGGGCGGAGCTATTGCGCGCTCGCCCCCGATGCCCGTCCGTCCCTGTTCCCGCGTCCCACCTGATCCCCGAGGAGTAAGCACCATGTCAGTCCGCAGAAGCATCAACCGCAGAAGCCTGCTCGCCGGCACCGCCGCTCTCGGCGGCGCTGCCCTGCTCCCCTCCGCCGCCAGCGCCAAGGGCAGCGTGATCGCCACGACCTATCCGGGAACCTGGGAGGATGCCTATCGGGCGATCGTCGTCCCGGCGCTGAAGAAGAAGGACAACGTCGACCTCGAGCTGGCGCCGCTGTTCGCGATGGACCAGGTCGGCAAGGCCAAGGCGGCGCGCGGCGCGCCGCCGTTCGACGTCTTCGTGCTCGATCCCGGGCCGCGCATTGTCGCCCTCGACGGCGGCCTGTTCGAGAAGTTCGACGGCAAGAAGCTCGGCAATGTCGGCAAGATCCCGCCCGCCCTGGTCGACGACGCCGGGGTCTGCGTCGCCGCCCAGGTCGTCGGCATCGCCTACAACCCCAAGAAGCTGCCGGCGCCCAAGGGCTGGAAGGACCTGCTCGCCGACCCGTGGGTGTCGCGCCTCGGACTCACCGGCTTCCAGACGACCTATGGCACGTCCTCGCTGATCGAGCTCGCCAAGCAGTTCGGCGGCTCGCTGACGAACGTCGAGCCGGCCCTCGTCGAGCTCAAGAAGGTCCTGTCCAAGGTCGCTGCCGTCGGCCTGCCGGCCGCGATGCCGGGTCTCTTCCAGCAGGGCCAGTGCGACGTCATGTACACCAACACCCAGACCGTCGCGACGCTGAAGGGCAAGGGCATCGACATCGAGTTCGTGAAGCCCGACAGCGGTGCGATCGCCTTCTACACCACCATGCACATCGCCAAGGGCTCGGCCGATGTCGCCAACGCCTACAAGTACCTCGACGTGGTGATCAGCAAGGAGGTGCAGGAAGCGCTGACCAAGCCGCCCTACAATTTCGTGCCGATCAACAAGGACGTGACGCTGCCCGCCGACCTGCCGATGAAGAGCCTCGACGAGATGTCGACCTACGTCGAGCACGACTGGTCGAAGATCAACCCGCTGCGCGCCGCCTGGATCGAGAAGTTCAACAAGGAAATGGCCAAGTGACGAAGGCCCCTGTGAAGCGACAGGGGAATCGTCTTTGGGAAGAAACACCGTCATCCCGACCGGAGCCGAGCGCAGCGAGGCGCAGTGGAGGGACCTCTCTTGTCGATGGGTTGACAAGAAAGGTCCCTCGACTGCGCCGCCCTTCAGGCGGCTGCGCTCGGGAAGACGGGACAAAGGGGATATGCAAGTGACCTGCGTGAAAGAGGACAAGTGACGCTCGCACTCGCCGACAGCGATGCTGGCGGCGGCCGCCTGCGCCGCTGGCTGCGCTTGGACGAATGGCAGCTCGCGCTGCCGCTCGGCCTCGCCTTCGCCGCCCTATTCCTGGCGCCGCTGACGCTGCTGGTCGGCGTGAGCTTCTTCGACGACGAGAAGCTCACCCAGCCCGGTCTCGCGAGCTGGGCCAAGTACTACGGCGATCCCTTCACCTACAAGATCATCGCCGACACGCTGCTGCTCGGCGTCAAGACGGTGTGCACCACGGTGCTGATCGGCTACCCGCTGGCGCTCGTCTATCTCGACCTGCCGGCGCGCTGGCAGCGCGTGCTGCTGTTCATCATCGTCATGCCGCTCCTGCTGTCGGTCGTGGTCCGCACCTTCGCCTGGATCGTCGTGCTGGGCCGCGAGGGCCTGGTGAACCAGCTCCTGCTCTCGCTCGGCGTCATCTCCGAGCCGCTGCGGCTGCTGCAGACCGAGCTCGGCCTGGTGATCTCGCTGACCCAGATCGAGATGCCGCTGATGCTGCTGCCGCTGATCAGCGTGATGTCGCGCCTCGATCCCAACCTGCGCGACGCCTCGGCCGCGCTCGGCGCCTCGAGATGGCGGACGCTGTTCACCGTCATCGTGCCGCTCAGCATGCCGGGGCTGGTCGCCGGCTGCCTGCTGGTGTTCGCCAGCTCGACCACCGCCTTCATCTCGCAGACCGTGATCGGCGGCGTCCGCCTGATCTACCTGCCGCTGGTGATCTGGCAGCAGGCGCTGATCGTCTTCCACTGGCCGCAGGCGGCGGTCGCCTCGCTGTCGCTGGTCGTATCGGTCCTCTCGGTCATCGCCGCCCTGTCCTGGCTCGGCCGCCGCTCGACGGGGTACGTGCATGGGTAGGCACCGCAGCCTAGCCGACATCTCCTACGCCGTCGTCATCGGCGGCATCGCGCTGCTCGCCGTGCTGATCATCGTGACGCCGGTGATCGTCGTGCTGATGACCTCGTTCACCGAAGGCCGCTCGCTGAAGTTCCCGCCGACCGGCTTCTCGCTCCGCTGGTACGAGCAGCTGTTCGATCCGGTCGCCTCGCGGCCGATCCATCGCGCCGCCTCGAACTCGCTCGAGATCGCCGGCTGGTCGACGTTGCTCGGCGTGGTGCTGGCGACCCTGGCTTCGCTCGGGCTGGCGCGCAACAAGCGCACGCTGGCGCGGGTCACAGACAGCCTGTTCATGTCGCCGCTGGTGCTTCCCGGCATCACCTTCGGACTGGCCGCGCTGATGTACTTCACCCTGATGGGCTTCCGGCCCTCGCTCAACCTCATCATCGCCGGCCATCTCGTCGTCACCATGCCGTTCATCCTGCGCACCACGACGGCCAGCCTGTCGCAGCTCGATCCTGCCCTTCTCGATTCGTCGGCCAGCCTCGGCGCGTCGTGGCTCTATACGCTGCGCCGCGTCACGCTGCCGATGATCTTCCCCGGCATCGCCGCCGGCGCCTTCCTGGCCTTCATGGCCTCGATCGACAACGTGCCGGTGTCGCTGTTCCTGTCGAGCGCCCGCACCGAGGTGTTGCCGATGCGCATGTGGGGCATGATGGAGTCGACGCTCGACGTGCGCGTCGCCGCCGTGTCGGGAGTCTTGATCGCCGCCGCGTTCGTGCTGATGCTGGTCATGGAATGGACGGTGGGCCTGACCCGCCGCATGCGCGACTAGCGAGGGGAGCAGACATGCAGGTCACGCCGCAGCCGCTGAGCCGGGAGGCGTTCGCTGCCTTCGGCGACGTCATCGACATCCCCGACACGGCCGGCCGCACCTACTACGACGACGCCCTGGGCAATTTGCGGCCGGGCGCCCGAGCCAGCCTGTCGGCGATCCTGAAGGCCGAGACCACGCAACGCCCGCTGCGCGCCGACCTGCTCGAGCGCCACGAGTTCTCCTCCCAGACCTTCGTGCCGATCGATGTCGTGCGCTGGCTGATCGTGGTGGCGCCGCACGCGGCGTCGGGTGGCCCCGACGTCAGCCGGGTCCAGGCGTTCATCGCTACCGGCAAGCAGGGCGTCACCTACAGGCCCGATACCTGGCACCACGGCCTCACCGTGCTCGACCGCCCCGGCCGCTTCGCCGTGTTCATGTGGCTCGACGGCGGCACGCGCGACGAGGAATTCGTGCCCGTCGAGCCCTTCACCATCCGCATCCCCTGACTCCGGAGCCCGCGATGCCCTATGAAGTTCGCCGCGATTTCGTCGGCTATGGCGCCAACCTGCCCGACCCCAAATGGCCCAACGGGGCGCGCCTGGCGGTGAATTTCGTCCTCAACTACGAGGAAGGCTCGGAGCCCTCGATGCAGGACGGCGAGGGCTACACCGACATCGGCCTCACCGAGGCGCACGGCATGGGCCAGACGATCAGCGGCCGCGATCTCGCCGGCGAAAGCCTGTTCGAGTACGGCAGCCGCGTCGGCTTCTGGCGCGTGACGCGCCTGTTCCAGGAACGTGGCCTGCCGCTGACCATGTATGGCTGCGGCCTGGCCTTCGAGCGCAATCCCGAGACCTCGGCCGCCATCAGGAAGGCGGGCTACGACGTGTGCTCGCACGGCTGGCGCTGGATCAAGCACTACGAGCTCGGCGAAGCCGAGGAGCGCGATCACATCCGCAAGGCCATCGCCAGCACGGAGAAGATGATCGGCGAGCGCCCGCACGGCTGGTACTGCCGCTATGGACCCGGCGAAAACACGCGCCGGCTGGTCGTCGAGGAAGGCGGCTTCCTCTACGACAGCGACTATTATGGCGACGAGTTGCCGTTCTGGCTCACCGTCGACGGCAAGCCGCACCTGGTGGTGCCGTACTCGCTCACCAACAACGACGGCAAGTTCGTGAGCGGCATCGGCACGTCCGATCAATGGTTCTCGTTCCTGCGCGATGCTTTCGACATGCTCTATCGCGAGGGCAGGACGCAACCCAAGATGATGTCGGTCGGCCTGCACATGCGCCTGATCGGCCATCCGGCGCGCGCCGTCGGCCTGGAGCGGCTGCTCGACTACATGCAGAAGCATGCCGGCGTGTGGATCACCCGGCGCGTCGACATCGCCCGGCACTGGATCGCGACGCATCCCTATCCGGGCAAGGGGCTGAATGACTAGCAAAGCCATCCAGTCAGGCTCCTCTCCCCCGCTAGGGGGAGAGACTGGGTGAGGGGGCTGGAGGTGATGAAGCCGTTTGCGAAGCCCCCTCACCTAACCTCTCCCCCTAGCGGGGGAGAGGAAAATGAGGATGATCGCCCTGTCCTGATCCGCGACTGGCGGACCATGGCGGCAGCGCTCAGCGCCGCCCGCGCGGCCGGCCGGTCGCCTGTTCTCGTGACGCCCGAAGACGCCGCCGCGACCTATGGCGCGGGCTATCTCGCCGCGCTGCAAGAACGGGCGCGCGAAGAGTTCCCCGATGTCGCCTTCATGCTGATCGTCGACTGCGGCGACACGCCGGGCTACGCACTGGCCTGCCTGCGCGCCGGCGTACGACGCATCTCGATGCGCGAGCCCAACGACAAGATTGCCGACATCGCCCGACAGATGGGCGCCGACCTGGTGAGGAGACCGACATGAGCTGGCAACCGACCCGCGACCTGATTGGCTATGGCGCCAACCCGCCCGACCCGAAATGGCCCGGCGGCGCCCGCATCGCCGTCAACTTCGTCGTCAACTACGAGGAAGGATCCGAGCCGTCGATGCAGGACGGCGAGGGCTACACCGAGACCGGCCTCACCGAATCCTCGACCTCCTCGCAGGGCCTCCAGGGCCGCGACCTCGCCGGCGAAGGCATGTTCGAGTACGGCAGCCGCGTCGGCTTCTGGCGCATCATGCGCGCCTTCCAGGAGCGCGGCCTGCCGCTCACCGTGTTCGGCTGCGCGCTGGCGCTCGAGCGCAATCCGCCGGCCGCCGAGGCGATCGCCAAGTCGGGCTTCGACGTGTGCTGCCATGGCTGGCGGTGGATTCGTCACTTCCAGCTCAGCGAAGCCGAGGAGCGCAAGCACATCAGCATGGCCATCGCCTCGTTGATCGACACGGTCGGCGAGCGCCCGGCCGGCTGGTACTGCCGCTATGGACCCAGCGTGAACACGCGCCGCCTGCTGGTCGAGGAAGGCGGCTTCACCTACGATTCGGACTATTACGGCGACGAGCTGCCGTTCTGGCAGACGGTCGAGGGCAAGCCGCACCTGATCGTGCCCTACTCGCTCACCAACAACGATGGCAAGTACGCCGCCGGCATGACCCACGCCGACCAGTGGTTCGGCCTGGTGCGCGACGCCTTCGACGTCCTCTATCACGAGGGCGCCACGGCGCCGAAAATGATGTCGGTCGGCCTGCACCAGCGCCTGATCGGCCATCCCGGCCGCATGGCCGGCCTGTGGCGCCTGCTCGACTACATCGGCAAGAAGGAAGGGGCCTGGGTGACCCGCCGCATCGACATCGCCCGGCACTGGATCGCGACCCATCCGTATCCTGGGAAGGGGCTCAACGAGTAGCAATGCCAGCGGGCAGGCGTCGGGGACCGCCTGCAGAGCGCGATTGGCCTTGCCATCGACAGATTTCGTCCTCGGATCCTGGCCTTCGACGAACGAGCTGCGCGCTCGGCGGCTCAGCCATTCATTCTTGCGAGTAGCGGCGGACGGCCTCTCCACCAGATGCCCGACAAGCTCCGTGACCTGCAGATAGCAGGCATTGCTCTCGCCAACGAATGTTCGTTGGCAACACGCGATGCCGCAGATTTCCGCGGCTTGGGAATCGACCCCATCGATCCGTGGTCCTCGTCGTGAGGGATCAAGCCCGCCCCGCCACCCGCCGCACCTTCCTCGGCGAGGCGCGCCAGATGGCGAGCGCGCCCACCGCGCAGAGCACGATCGCCAGGACGAAGGCGATCTCGTAGCTGCCCGTGCGGTCATGGATGAAGCCGGTGAGCCACGGGCCGACGGCGCCGCCGGCCAGGAGCGCCACCATCACCAGGCCGAAGATCGAGCCGAAATGCGGGCCCTCGAAGATCTCTGCCACGATCGCGCCCATCACCGAGGTCAGCGCATAGCCCAGCAGACCCTGCGACAGCACCATGACGTAGAGCAGGACCTCCGATGGCCCGCTCTGCAGGCCGAGCAGCGCGGCGTAGCAGATCGCGAAGCCCGCGTTGGTGATCAGCCAGACGATCTCGCGGCCGATGCGGTCCGACAGGGCGCCGAGCGCGATCTGTCCCGGGACGCCGACCATGGCGACCAAGCCCAGCGCCCAGGCCGACTGCATCGGGCTGAAGCCAACCTCGATCAGGTACTTGGTCTGATGAACCTGCACGGCATACCAGACGAAGCCGCCGCAGAAGAAGGCCAGCGCGATCCACCAGAAACGAGCCGTGCGCATCGCCCGCCCGGTCGTCCACACCGTCGCCGCCCATGCCGCATCGACGACCACCAGCGTACGCGCCGCCGGTCCCGCGGCGCCACTGCCGCCGTCGGGCTGCAGGCCGAGATCCTGTGGCCGCTTGCGCACGATCCAATTGAGCGGAAGCAGGACCACCAGGGTCATCACCCCCAGCATCCAGCACGAGGCCCGCCAGCCGTCCTGCTGGATCACCGACTGCATCCATGGCAGCAGGGTGATGGCGCCGACGCCGACGCCGGAAAAGGCCAGCCCGATCGCCATGGCGCGCCGGCGCACGAACCAGTTCGGCAAGTACTGCGACTGCACGCTGAAGCTCATGCAGTTGGCGCCGGCGCCCACCAGGACGCCGAGCGTCGCATAGAGTTGCCAGGGCGAGGCGATCTGCGTGGCGCCGAGCAGGCCCGCGGCCATCACCAGCACGCCGATCTCGATGACGAAGCGCGGGCCGCGCCGGTCCATCAGCCGGCCGACGATGGGGCTCAGCACGGCCGAGACCAGAAAGCCGAAGGAGAAGGCGCCCGCGGCGAGGCCGCGATCCCAGCCGAACTCCTCGACGATCGGCGGGAACACCAGGGAGAACGCCGTGCGCGCGGTCACGCTCAACGCCACCGTGACGAAGGCCACCGCGATGATCACCCAGCCGTAGAAGAAGGGCAGGCGCGCAGCCAGGGTCGGGCGCGCTTCGGTTTGCATCGCCATGTCTACTCATCGATCGGTTGCCGCGGCTATGCAAAGATCGTCGCCAGTTTCGCCAGCCGCGTTATGGGGCGAACACCCTGTCCAGCGCGCCCGGAACGGTCAATGACCAGGTGGGTAGTCGGCAGGCCCGGGCTTGAACGAACAGGCCCCGCCCGCTATCACCGGCGCCGCTTTAGGGCAAAAGACCTTGGGAGCCAGCCAATGAAGATCACCCGGACGGTCAAGAAGATCCTCGACAACTACGAGAGCGACAATCCCGGAACCAAGGCGAATCTCGCCCGCATCCTGATGCACGGCCGGCTCGGCGGCTCTGGCAAGATGGTCATCCTGCCGGTCGACCAGGGCTTCGAGCACGGCCCGGCCCGCTCGTTTGCGCCCAATCCCGACGCCTACGACCCGCACTATCACTACCAGCTCGCGGTCGATGCCGGCCTGAACGCCTACGCGGCACCACTGGGCCCGCTCGAGGCCGGCGCCGACAGCTTCGCCGGCGCCATCCCGACAATCCTCAAGCTCAACTCGGCCAACTCGCTGTCGACCAACAAGGACCAGGCCGTCACCGCCACGGTGGGCGACGCGCTGCGCCTCGGCTGCTCGGCCATCGGCTTCACCATCTATCCCGGCTCGGAAGACCAGTACGAGATGATGGAGGAGATCCGCGAGCTCGCCGAGGAGGCGAAGGCGGTCGGTCTCGCCGTCGTCATGTGGTCATATCCGCGCGGCGGCAAGCTCGACAAGGCGGGCGAGACCGCGCTCGACGTCTGCGCCTACGCCGCCCACATGGCGGCCCTGCTCGGCGCCCATATCATCAAGGTCAAGCCGCCGACCAACGTGCTGTGGCAGCCCGAGGCGAAAGCCGCCTACGAGAAGGCCCAGGTCGATACGTCGACCCTCGCCGTGCGCATCAAGCACGTCATGCAAGCCGCCTTCAACGGCCGCCGCATCGTCGTGTTCTCCGGCGGCGAGGCCAAGGACCTCGAGGGCCTGTTCACCGAGATCCGCGGCCTGCGCGACGGCGGGGCCAACGGCTCGATCATCGGCCGCAACACCTTCCAGCGCCCGCGCGACCAAGCGCTCGACATGCTCGAGAAGATCATCGGGATCTACCAGGGCAAGATGTAGCCTACACGAGCCAGCCTTGGCCGGCGGCGCTCGTGAAGTCGAGGCCGATGACGAGATCGTTGAAGTCGCGGTCGCCGCCGCCGAGCTGGTCCTCGAAGCCCCAGGTGTTCAGGCCGTAATTCCAGAGATGGCCGAGACCGTCGGGGTTGGCCCGCGAGAAGGCCCAATAGGTCTGCCCGCTGCTGTCGTTGACCAGCATCATGGCGATGAGATCGCCCGCATCGACGTCGAGCAGCATGGTCTGCGCGAAGTTGCCGTAGCCCGGGCTGCTCAGCACCGTGCCGCCCGAGGCAAGCTGATAGGCGTTGGCCAATGCAGCCGCCTGATAGCCTGCCGCGCCTGGCGCGAGACCGCCGATCGTCCCGGTGAGATCGTCGACCCTGAAGAAGCTGACCGATGTATCGTCCACGCCGTTCTGGCGCACGCGCACGACGGCCATCTGGTCGTCGGCACCACCGGCCGTCTCCGCCACCGCGACGGCCCGCGCGAGCCGCAGCACGCCGCTGTCGGTCATGAAGTCGGCGAACCCGAAGGCGCTGCTGAGCGTTCCCTGGATCGCGTCCGCGGCGATGCCGTTCAGGCGAACCGACACCTCGCCGCCCGAGGACGCCACGGCCTCCGCGACCGCGCCCTGCCCGAAGCCATCGTAGAGCTGCACGAGCGCCGGATCGAACTCCGCCTGCAATGTCTGCCCGGCCAGGCGCGCCGTCCAGGCGTAGGGCTGCGATGCGCCGCTGTCGAAGTCGAGCTCCACGCTGCCGAGCTCGACTGCGACAGCGGCCTTGCCCGCCGACATGGTCTGGAGCAACAGGCTCTGGTTGGCGCCGCTCGTCCAGCCACCCGATCCGTCGGCGTCGAGCAGGTCGGGGTTGGAGCCGAAGAACATCTGGGCGTGCGCGACGGCGCTCAGCGTGCGGGCCAGCACGGTGCCATTGGGAGACCCCAGGCCGGAAACGAGATCGTAACCCGGCCCGGCATAGTAGCCGAAGCCCGTCGGGACGACGGCGATGCCGCCCGATCGGTACGGGTCATCGTCGCTGCCGTAGGCCCATGAGCCGATGTTGTTGCCCATCGTCACGTCGTTGAACGAAGCCGGAGCGATCGCCGAGGCCGTGTAGAGCAGGTCGTGGGCGTAGCCGAGGTCGGGCAGGCCCTGGTCGGCAAAGATCGTGTCGATCTGGACGATCAGCGATGCCCACAGCGGCGAGGCCGCGCTGGTGCCGTAGTAGAAGCCGCCGGTGAACGACATGTCGGCGTTGGCCAGCTGATAGAAGGCATTGCCGCCGGCATTGGCCGTCACGTCGGGCGCGCCGCGGCCGACCTGGGCCTTCGGATCCGTCGTCGTCGGCGTCAGGCCGTAGGCCACCTGGTAGGACGGCACCGGCTGGGTCGGGTCGACTCCGCCGTTGGTCGTCGAGTTGACCGGGTAACCGGCGTCGACCTTCGCCGGGCCTTCGATGTGGTAGATCGTCTCGCCTTTGTCGACCGTGGCGACGACATTGTAGAAGTTCCACGCCGTCTCGACGAGGAAGTCGTCGCTGGCGAGGTTGGTCGGCAGGATCGACATGCCCCCGGCGACCAGCTGCCAGATCAGGGCGCGATCGCCCGCCAATGCCGGCGCCACGACCGTCGTGGCCAGGGTCGGATCGTTCTGGGCGGCCGCGAGCAGCGACAGCGAGCTGCCGCCGACCAGCAGGCTGTAGGGCTGGGTGCAGTTGTACTCGAGGTTGGTCAGGCCGTTGCCGACGAGCTGGCTGGCCCCGCCATCGCCCAGCGCCGTCACCGCCGTCTGGTTGGCCAGCACCGTGTCGACGTAGAGTTGCCAGTAGGCCTTGTAGAACAGCGAGTCGGGCGACATGCTCTGCGAGTCGCCGAAGGAATCCGACCACGCCGAGACGCGCTGCTCCCCGGCGCCCGGAAAGGTGGCGCTCTGGATGGCCGTGTAGGTCGTTCCCCAGGCGAGGCCGTTGCCACCGGCGCCGTTGAACAGGACGATGTCGCTGTTGGGATTGACGCCGGCGACGACGCTGACGTCGAGCGAGCGCTCGCCGGCGCGAATTCCGAAATCGGCGTAGTTCTGCCCTTCGATGCCCTGAACCGACAGCACGCCGTCGCCGCTCTGGCCGATCGCCGTCAGGTAATCGGTCAGCAGCGACCTGAACTCGTCCAGGCCATCGCCGTCGGGCAGCGCCGCACCGATCGCCGGCTCGAGCAGGCCAACAGTCCTGGTCTGCACGGCCGCACCGTCGAGCGGGAAATTGTACTGCGCCGCCATGTCCTGCGGCACGAGGTTTACCGTCTCCCCATCCACGAAGGCCGGCGCATTGTTGCCCAGGCTCTGCGGGCCCTCCGGCAGGGTGACCGAAACCCCCGGCGCCAGATTCGAGCCGGGCGGGATCGTCGAGATATCCACCCACAGGCCGGCGAGGTCGAGACCGTCGGGCCTCGACAGGTCGCCGTCCCAGAAATAGATCCCGGCATCGTTCGAGTATCTCAGCTCCGTGTTGAACAGGGCCTGGAAGTCGGTCTGGCTGGTAATGGAAACCCAGATGGTGCGCGACTCGGCAGAAGTGACGTAGGTGCTGTTGCCGGCATCCAGGACCGTGAGCCCGAGCTCATCGGTAACGTAGGTGCGGGCGGCGTGGAATGCTGCGGGGTCCGTCCCGTAGGTGGTCCACAGCGTGCCGTCAGCATTGAGCGCGGCAATTTCCTGCTGCCGACTGGCCCAGTTGCCTGCCAGCAAGGCGGTCGGTTCGTTGGCCCTGTGCAGCACCAGGGCGACCGCGATGCCCGGCGTGTCGGTGCTGGGCGCGAAGAGGACGCCATCGTCGAAGCCGTAGGCGTCCTTGGCTGTCTTGGCGCTCGTCACGCGATATCCGGTGAAGTCGACGAACGTCGAATGCTCGATGACGTGATATGTCGGCGACGCCATTGCCACTCCTGCACAGCAAAGGTGGCAGGCTACGGGAAGGACATGGGGCAGTCACCCCAACGGCACCACTCCCGAGCCGGTCTGCCCGGCGAGCGGATGGGGTCGTGCCCGATTTGCCCTCGTGCTAAGGGTGGTCGTCGTCTGGGGCTCCCTCTCCGGGCGACGGTTAGCAGGTGACCCCCGCAAGCCAAGCCGCCAGCGGGCGTCATTCTCCAGGCAAATGTCCTGAGCCAAGCTGCGGACAGCGCGCCCCGGCGCTATGATGCCGCCGAAGCATGACTCCTCGCCTGATCCATCTCCTTCTCTGCCTCACCCTCCTGGCGCTGCTGACGCGACCCTCTCTGGCCGACGATCCGTGGGAACCGCCGAGCGGCTGCCGCCTCGAGGGATGGAGCGATGTCGAAGCCTGGCGGGAATGGAACAGGCACACGCCGGCGGCAGATTCCGGTGCCTGGGACGAGGAACGGCGGCGAATTGCCGGCAACAGCGAGGTCTGGCGATGGTACGACAGGCTTTACATCGCAGTCGCTGGTGACAAGGCGCTGACACTCGTCGATTGCCCGTTCGGCGACGACCTGCACCGCTACGCCTACGAGCGATACGACGCGGCCGGAGGTTTCCACGTCGTCCATGTCTGGCGCTACGAGGATCATTTCTACGCCCTGGTGATGCGCGACAGCGGCAAGATCTACACCGTCCCCGGCCTGCCTGTGTGGTCGCCCGGCCAAAAGCGATTCGCCTACGCGGTCTGCTTGCCGCCGGACGGCACGACAGACGAGGCGACGGCCGAGGTCGCCGTCATGAGCGTCGTCGACAGCCAGCCGCAGGTGGAAGCCCGCGAGCCGATGCCGTGCTTCGTCGACGACTGCAAGCTCGCCTGGGAGGACGAGGCCACGCTCACGTCGACGTGCGAGGAGAGGAACGGCGCGGACCCGAAGCGCTCGGTCCTGCGTCTGGATCGCCGGAGCGACGGCTGGACGGCCAGGACGCTGAAGCCCTGATTGCCGGCGTGACGAGCCGAGCCTGCTTCGATCCGACCGGGTTCCCGTGACTGCACCCGGCAATCCACCCGCCGCACCCGCCGCAGGTCATTGGCCGCGGCGCATACCCTGGCTGCTCGGCTGCTTCACGGCAGTCGGCCCGGCGGCGACCGACATGTACCTGCCGGCCTTTCCCGACGTCGAGGCCAGCCTGAACGCCGCAGCGGGCTCGGCTCAGTTCACGCTGGCGTCGTGGTTTGCCGGCCTGGCCTTGGGACAGGTGCTGCAAGGTTTCCTGTCGGATCGCTTTGGCCGTCGCTTGCCGATGGCGGCAGGCTTCGCGATCTTTGCTGTCGCCATGGCCGGCGGCGCGCTCGCCACCTCGATCACGCAACTCGCGGTGCTGCGCTTCGTCGCGGCGCTCGGCGCCTCCGCCGGTATGGTGATCGGACGCGCGGTCGTGCGCGATCTCGCCGATGGCCAGCGCGGCGCGATCCTGATGTCGCGCCTCGTGCTCGTGATGGGCGTCGCGCCGATCGTGGCGCCGACGATCGGCGCCGCCATCCTGCTGGTCGCGGACTGGCGCGTCATCTTCTGGATCCAGGCCTTCTACGGCGCGGCCTGCACGGTGCTCGCGCTGAAGGCCCTGCCGGAGACCCTTCCCGACGCGCGGCGCGTGCGGACCGGACCATCCCGGACGGTCGCCCGCTACGGAGAGATCCTGCGCGAGCCGGTTTTTCTCACGCATGCGCTGATGGGTGGCGCCGGCAGCTTCTGCATGTTCGCCTATCTCTCGGGCGCCTCGCCGGTGTTCATCCAGGGCTTCGGCCTTTCCCCGTCCGGGTTCGCCTTGCTGTTCGGCCTGTGCTCGTGCGGGCTGGTCGCCGGCTCGCAGATCAACGCGCGCCTGCTGCGAACCTACGGCCTGCACGTCATGTTGCGTGCGATCTGCCGGGTATCGCTCGCCGCCACGGCGGTGCTGCTGTCGCTCAGCCTGCTCGGCGTCCAGGAGCTATGGATGATCGTGGCGTCTCTGTTCGTGGTCCTGGGTTGCCAGGGATTCTCGAACGGCAACACCGCCGTGGGCGCGCTCAGCCGGCATGCGCCGCATGCGGCCTCGGCCGCGGCCCTTCTCGGCGTCTTCCAGTACGTGCTGGGCGCGATCAGCGGCAGCCTGGTCGGCCTGCTGACGGACGGCACCCCGCGCGGCATGGCGCTGCTCATGTGTCTGGGCGCGCTGTGCGCCGTGGTGGCAGACCTGTTCCGGCCGCGACCCTAGCCCGCCTTGCTGATGGCCAGGCAAGGCACCCCTACTCCATTCGTTCCAGGACCTTGGCTGCGCGCGCCAGCCCATCGCGGCAGCCGGCCTCGTTGTCGCGTTCTGCCTCCGCCCGGGCGGCGACGAGTATCGCCTGCAAGGCGGTCCTGTTTGCCGCCTGGGTCTTGTCAGGCGTCACGTCGGGGAGAGTCGGCATGGCAGAGCGCTGATCGGGTGGCGTGATGACGGACCTGTCGTGAACGGCCGGTGGCTCGACGATGCCTCCCGAGTCCGCGAGCTCGCGGGGCGTCACTGTGTCGTTGCCCTTCTCGGTTACCGTCGGCGGGTCGGTGGAGATATCGTGCGCCTTGGCCACGCGCAGCACCTGCTCGAGGCAGCTCTCCGCGGCCGCGCCGTCGGTTCCGATCGCCAGCACCGCGAAACAGGTCGCGATGAAGCCTGCAACGCGCCAGATCGCTCCTGGTTGGGTCACCTTGAACATGCACATCGTCGCTCCTTCCTCCTTGCGAAGGAACGATCTCGCCGATGCCGAGTTGCAGGCCTGCTCCGGCGATAGTCCGTCAATCCAGCTCGGGCGCGCTTTCACGGGCCCGGTCGATTTCCCGGACCCGCGCCTTGAAACGCACGAGTTCCGCACCTCTCAACTGTTGCCGCTGCGAGGTTTTCGCCACGTCGAGCGGATTCACCGGCCGGTCGTTGCGATGCAGCTCGAAATGGAGGTGCGGGCCGGTGGAGAGGCCGGTGCTGCCGACGAAGCCGATCACCTGGCCCTGGCGTATGCGCGCACTGCGCCGGACACCCGGGGCGATGCGCGACAGGTGCGCATACCCGGTCGCGAGGCCATTGTCGTGACGGATCTTGACCCAGCGGCCATAGCCGCCGTTGACACCGGCCTCGACGATGCGGCCGTCGCCGGCGGCAAGTACCGGCGTGCCGGTGGGCGCCGCGAAGTCAATCCCGGCATGTAGGCGCGTGAACCCCAGCAAGGGATGGCGACGCATGCCGAAGCCCGAGGAAATGCGGCTGAGGTTCAGCGGCGTCCGCAGGAGTGCCTTGATGACGCTTTCGCCGTCGCGGCTGTAGAAGAAGTCGGCCCCGCCCCGCGGCTGAAAGCGATAGATGGCGAAGGCCTCCTTGCCGCCGCCCGTCGTCAGCTCGGCCCACAGGACCCGGCCGCCATCGACCGGCCTGCCGTCCTCGGTCCAGGATTGCTCGATCAACAAGGCGAACCGGTCGCCTGCCTTGATGTCATGCTGAAAATTCACGTCCCAGGAGAACGCCCGCAGCATCTCCGCCAACGCCGGATGCGGCACGCCCGCCGCCTCGACGCTTTCGATCACCGACCCGCTCACCGCTCCCGCTGCCTGCCGGATTCTCGACACGATCTCGAAGACCTTCACGCTCGCGTCGAGCTCGCCCTGCTCGTCGCGCTCCACGGTGACCTCGCGCCTCGCCTCCGGTCGGACGGCGAGCGCGAGCAGGGTCGGCTTGTCCTGGCCCACCCCTGGCGAGCGGAGCTTCACGTCGATCGACTGGCCGATCGGCAGGCGTCTCAGGTTCACGTGCTCGGTCAAAGCCGCGACGACATCCGCGACCTCCGTCGCGGCCAGCTCGAGCTCGCCGAGCACGCCTGCCACCGTGTCCCCCTTCTCGAGGCGCACCGCCATCTCGTACACGCGCGGTTCCGCGGCAGTGATGGCGACGTCGGGCTCCGGATCCGGAACCGGCTCCGGCTCGGCCGGCGCGTCAGGCATCAGCGTTCCCGTCTCGGGAAAGGCATCCTGGGCGGCCATCTGGCGGGCCGGTACCTCCGGCGCGTCGGATGCCGCCGATCGCGTCGATGTCGAAGGAGAATCCCGAACCACGAGCCAACCGATCGCGCCTGCCGCGGCAACGCTGCCGACAACCAGGGCGATCGCTACCGCTCGCCTGGCCGGCGTCGCGCGTTCGAAGGAGGGCGTTTGATAGTGCTCTTGCGGTACTGAATCGATGTTCGGGTGCGTCGATGGGCGGTGAGGCGAATGAACAGACGACTGATCGATCATCCTTGCGTTCCTGGAGGGGGAAGAAGGCGCATGGCATCATTCAGGGATTGTTGGCGCGGACGGAGCCCGCGCAGGTCGTGGCGCGGGACCTGGACAAGCGTCCGGCGGCCCGCTCGGCAGGTGCCGATACTTGGTCGAAATCTTGTCAGGAGTGTGATCGCCTTCGCCATCTGTCCACAGGCCGGCGACACAAGCAAACGCCGAGAGACTTGAGGCGAGCTCTCTAGCGCTCCTCGCCGAGACGCGCGCGCCATTCCCACGGCGTGACGCAGGCATGCGCATGGATGCCCCGCAGGGCGCTCACGGCAGCTGCCTCCTGCGAGATGTAGCGCGCCGAATGAGGCACCTCGGCATAGGCGTAGCCCCCCGTGACCATGGCCGCCCCGAGGTCGACATCATCGGCGCGGCAGATCGCGACGATCTCTCCTCCCCGCTCGCCACCGAGCGGCACGCACGACAGTTCCTTTCCTTCCATCAGCGTGGCGAGATACTGCTCCGCAGCGTGGCCTGCGGGCCAGCCGTCGGCGCAAACCTGCGCGACGTCGGGCGCATCGACGCCATGCAGCCGGTAGGTTTTGCCGCCCAGCTCGAGCGAATCGCCGTCGACCGATTTCTGTGCAACGGCTGGCAGCGCGATCATGATCGCAAAGGCGGCCAGCGACAGTCGGCGACAGGCGCGCGTCGCGCGCGACTGCTTCACGGCTTTCGACTTCATCGGTCTCGTCCTCTTGTGGATGGGATCCGCGGCTTTCGCCAGAACGAGAGTCTCGAAGGGTTCCACGTCACTTGCAAGGAGACATCGTCATCCGGCCGTCTTGCGTTCGCCTTCAACACTTGTGCGCGAAGTGGACGATCGTCAGGAACGGGACGAGCGCACAAGATTGCGCAAGTCGGATCGATGCCGTGTTGTGCTCCTCGACCTGGTATCGCGGCGCCAGCCCGCGGGTGGCAAGCTGGGCCAGTGCCGTGCGAACCACGCGCCCGGCGAACCCCTTGCGGCGTCGCGAGGGAGCCGTGACCACACCGTCGGTTACAGCAGCCTCTCGCGCTCGATATACCGGGCGATCTCGTCGGCGATGATCGCGTGCGCGGCCGCGCTGGGATGGCCATCACCGACGATGTAGACGCCCGGGCCGCCTTCCGCCTTGTTGCGCTTGAAGCGCTCGCTCACATCGAGGAATCGCATCCGGCCGCCGATCTCGGCAATCATTCGCGGCAAGGCGGGCGACGGTTCCCAGTAGTTCGTCGGGATGAAGACGACCAGCACCTCGCTTCCCATGTCGGCGCCCGTGCGCTCCATCTCGCGCAGCAGGAAAGCCAGCGCCTGCTCTTTCCGCGCCTCGTCCGGCACGTTCTGCACGGCCATGGCATAAGTCACGCGTCCGTAGATGACGTCGGCGCCGTGCGCCAGCCAGCGCACCGGGTTGGTGAAGTCTCCGGTGAGATGCTGCTCGAGCCGGCGCACGCCGTTGCTCGCCGGCGGCGCGATGGCAGGTCGGCCTTGGCCGTTCCATTCGATGTGCGAGACGTCGAGGCAGAACGGATAGTACGACGGCGCACATGCCGAGACGTTGCGCTCGCTGTGATGGGCAATGATGCCGTAGATCACCAGCTTGGGCGCAAGATCGCGATTGCGCCGCAGCATCTGCAAGGCCTGAACCGTACCATAGCTTGCCTCCGAGAGGTTCGTGACGCTGACGCCCAGTGTCTTGGCCAGACGGCTGGAATAGGTGTCGCCGTTCGGCAGGGCATAGCCCCAGCTGAAGGAGCAGCCGATTGTCATGATGTCGGTCCGGCCGGGATTGCGCTGCCCTGGCGCGTCGACGCGCGCGCCGCGGTCGTCGGTAAAGATATCGAACACGAAGGTCGCGCGGTCCTTGATCGCCGGGTAGGTCCGCCGGGTGTGGGCGCTGCGGTTCGGCACCATGCCGATCTCGGAGTCGAACACCACCATGGCATCGCCTTCGGACGTCAGGTGGATCGGCGGCACAGTCAGGTAGGCCGCGACCTCGATGCCGATCAGCAGGCAGACGATGGTCGTCGCCGACGCCAGCACCAGGTTTTTCGCTCGCTTTCCCAGAGTCACGCTGCCTGACTACCCCCTCATCCGACCACCTGCTTACCACATCTCCACAGGGGAACGGCGATACGGGCGTCCTGCGACCTTCACGGCCTGCGGCCTGGCCTCCGATCGAACGGATTGAGGACGGCAACGCCGGCGGGCTCGAAATCCGACACATTCCGGGTCACCACGGTGAACCCGTGCTCCAGGGCCGTTGCGGCGATCATCAGGACGGCGCTGTTGTTCCCGAGAGTGGCGCTCAGAATTCCCCAGCGCCGCGCCATTCGCAAATCGAATGCCACGAGCCGCTCGCCGTAAAGCGCGAGCACGCGATCCAACCACGCTGCGAGTGCCTGGGAAAAGCCGGGATCAGTCGCACGCTGTAGCTCGATACCACGCTCGATCTCGCCAACGCTGACGACGCTAAGGAACAGATCGGTCGTACGTTGGCGCTCGAACCACGCCACCACCATCGGATCGCGTTGCCGCCGGCGCAACTCTGAAAGCGTGACGGTATCGATGAGGAACATGAAGACCGGACATCAGGGATCGAGGTCGCGCATCCGCACCTCGTGGCGCGGGAACTCTCCATCGTCCTGCGGCATCGCCAGAAGCAGCTCGGCAAACGACGGCGCTTGCGCACGGGCGAGATGACGCAATCGCTCGTACTCCGCCACACCGATTATCACGACGGCCGGTTTGCCGTGCTTCGTAACCGTCTGCGGCGCGCGGCGCGCGGCTTCGACGACCTCGCTGAACCTGTTCTTGGCATCCTGGACCGACCAGTTGCTGCGACCCATTCTGCTGGCCCCTTTTTGGCTATAATTTCTGGCTAGAATGTGCGGCCGCCTGCCTTCCGTCAAGCGCATCGGGTGGCGGCGGCGATGCGAGCGCGGCGGCCGAATGAATGCTACCAACGGGCCGCCATGGACACCCGCCTCTATCTCGTTTCCCCCGAACGGCTCGACCACCCCGACCTGTTCGCCGCCGACCTGCGCGCGGCACTCGATGGCGGCGACGTGGCCGCGTTCCAGCTCCGCCTGAAGGACGTGGACGACGCCATGATCGCCCGCGCGGCCGACACGCTGCGGCCGATCTGCCAGCAACGCGGTGTCGCCTTCATCATGAGCGACCGGCCCGACCTTGCGGTGAAGCTCGACTGCGACGGCCTCCATATCGGCCAGGAGGACATGCCTTACGCCGAGGCACGGCGCATCGTCGGCCCGGACCGGCAGATCGGCGTCACCTGCAAGGCGTCGCGCCACCTCGCCATGGAGGCCGCCGAGGCCGGTGCCGACTACGTCGCGTTCGGCGCCTTCTTTCCCTCCGCCACCAAAGCCGTCACTACGCCCGCCGACCTCGAGATCCTGACCTGGTGGAGCGAGCTCATGGAGATCCCCTGCGTGGCGATCGGCGGCATCACGGTGGACAATTGCCGGCCGGTGATCGCCGCCGGCGCCGACTTCCTTGCCGTCGCCGGCGGTGTGTGGAATCACCGCAACGGGCCGGAGGCAGCGGTGCGCGCCTTCAACGAGATCTTCTCAGCGCACCGGTAGCCACAGCACGTCCTCGATGTGCGACGCGCCGGTGGCCAGCATGACGAGTCGATCGAAGCCCAGCGCAATGCCGGCGCACTCGGGCAGCCCATGCTCCAGCGCCGAGAGGAAATCCTCGTCGACCGGCCAGCGCACGCCGTAGAGCCGCTCCTTCTCGTCCATGTCGGCCTCCAGCCGGGCGCGCTGGATGCCGGGGTCCGTGAGCTCGCCGAAGGCGTTGGCGAGCTCGACGCCGCAGACATAGAGCTCGAACCGCTCGGCCACCCGCGGATCGTCAGGCTTGGCGCGGGCCAGCGCCGCCATGCCGATCGGGTACTCGCACAGGATGGTCGGCCGGCCCATGCCGAGCCGGGGCTCGATGCGCTCGAACATGACGCGGAAGAAGACGTCGTCCCAGCTGTCGCCGGCATGCATGGCAATGCCCGATGCCTGGGCCAGCCGCTCGGGACTGCCGACCGTGGCGAAAAGGTCGACACCGGCATGGCGGGCGAAGGCGTCGGCCACGGTCAGCCGCTCGGGCTCGGCCCTGGGATCGCACACATTCTGGCCCCAGCGCAGCTGCTCGACGTCCGTCAGCACGAGCAAGGCATGGCAGTCCTGCATGATGGTCTCGTAGCCCGCGCCGGCGCGATACCATTCGAGCATGGTGAACTCGGGATGGTGCAGCGCCGAGCCCTCGGCGTTGCGGAACACGCGGGCGAACTGAAAGAGCCGCGGCAAACCGCCGGCCAGCAGCTTCTTCATGGCGAGCTCGGGCGAGCTGTGCAGCCAGCGCTCGCGTTCCTCGCCGTCGGGCAGTTCCCAGTCGGTGGCGAATCCCGTGAGATGCACCTCGGCGCCCGGCATCACCTGCAGGATCGGTGTCTCGACCTCGAGGAAGCCCTGCGACTCGAACCAGCGCCGCAGCGCCGCCTGCAGGCGCATCCGCGCCTGCAAGTTGGGAAGGCGTTTCGTCAATCTGTCGGGTCGCCAACCGGTCATGCCCAACCATCGCATGGGCTGCCCGCGCAAGGCATGCGCATTCGGACAACAGCCGCATGGTGCCCTCCAATCCAGTCAGTTAGTAGGGCGGAGGCGGCAGGTCGCCGCGCGCGAGGCGGAACGAGTTGCGGTTCGTCGCGAGGCGTCCGATCGATGGCGACAGCCGGTAGCGGCGCGGGTTCGAGCCGCCCGCCCACGCTGGCCAGTCGTCGACCTGCTCGACTGTCTGCGGCAGGCCGCCGCCGGCGGTCCTGGCGCCCTTGCGCAACTCGTCGAGCAGCACGCTTTCGTGCTCCTCGTCCCATTCCCTGGGATTGGCAGGCCACAGGGGCAGGCGCAGGCGCGCCGCCGCGTAGGCCTGGCTTACCGCGAAGCCCGCCTTGCCGCCGGACACGATGTGACCAGGGAAGCGGATGTGCCAGCGCAGCAGGATCGCCCGCGCCCGCTCCGAGGTGAAGACATCGCCGATGGCGAGCGTCGCATCGATCGGCGCGGCGGCGATGTCGCGCAGGCGCATCCGCGCCATGGTCCACATGGCTCTGCGGTACCCGTCGAGCTGCCGGCCGGCAGCGACGAACCTGTAGAACCAATGCCAGCTCTTGAAGAAGTTCCCGTCCTCCTCGCGCTCCACCAAGCGTCGCGCCTGCCCGCTTTCGTCGACCAGCGCCACCCATCCGGCAAACTTGCGCGAATCCGGATTGAACAGCGCCTTGCCTGTCGGCTTGCCGGTAGCGTCCATCCATTTCTCGTCGATCGCGACGCCGAACCTTCCGAGCAGCCGGTCGTGGTCGTCGGCATGGGCATGCTCGAGATAGGCAAGGAACCCGCATAGCTCGCCTTCGGAGACGTTGCCGCCCGGGCTGACGATTCCCAGCGTCCAGTGGCAAGGTCCCGCCGAGACGAACGCGTTGTCGTAGGCATTGACGCTGTCGTAGAAGCCAATGCACTCCACTTCCGACACCGCGCGCACGACCTTGTAGGTCGAGAGCTCCTCAGGCGAGAGCGTGCCGAGCGGCTTGCCGATCAGGCTGTCGGGCAGGATCTCCCCATCAGGCACGGTATGCGTGGGCGGCACCGACCGCGGCCCGCTCCATTGGAGATACTTCTGGAAGTCGCCCAGCGCCACCCGATCGCCGATCGAGGTGCCGGCGGGATGGCCAAAATGATCGGACAGGTCGATCACGAACATGCGCGGGCTGGTGCTGGCGAGCTGGTCGTGACGCCAGATGTTCTCGGCCACCAGACTGGCACGGTTGCTGCCAGACATCGTCCAGGCCTCGATCACGACCGGGCAGCGCCATTTGGACGAGACCCAGGTTTCCAGCGCCGCGCGAGTCGCCTGGTCGACCACGCCCGAGACCGGCCCTCGATAACGCGAGGTACCCGTGGCGACGCGGCCGAGCTGGTCTGCATAGACGCTCGAGTCGGGGTTGGCGACAAAGGCGACATGCTCCATTGCCGCGTAGGCCTGGAAGTCGCGCACCGCCCAATAGGTCAGGCGGCCGAACACGCCGTCGGCCTTGTCGATGCCGTTGAAGCCCAGCGCGATGAGGTCGAGTTGCAGCCGCTGGACGAGGTCGTGCCTGCTGGAGCCGCGGCGCAGATCGGTATCCTCGTAGCGGTCGGGCATTGATCGGGCTCTCCGGCTGTATCGGGTCACGACTGTATCGCATCGTGTGCGCGACCTGCTGGATATCTTTCGCCATTGCTGGTCGTCCATTCGCATGGTTCGGTGGCCATCACGGGGCCCATCGTCGAGAGTGCGATCGGCTGTGGAGCATAGATGATCGTCCGCGCGCGATTCCGCGGAAGGCGAGACCGTCGAAAGTGACGGGCAAGCCCGTCCTATGTCATGCTGTCGATGCCGTGACACCCAAGCAGATCGACGCCTTCTGCACCACCCTTCCTGCCGCGACCCGCACCATTCAGTGGGAGGGCGTGATCGTTTTCAAGGTTGGCGGCAAGATGTTCTGCCTGATCGCGCCGCCCGAGCACTCGGTCGCCCGCATCAGCTTCAAGTGCGCGCCCGAGCACTACGACGCGCTGTCGCGCGCCGAGGGCTTTCGCCCGGCACCGTACCTCGCCCGCGCCAAATGGGTGGCGCTCGACGATCCGAGGGTCCTGAGCGCGACAGAGACCAAGGCCTACCTGCGCCGCGCCCACGCCGTGATCGCGGCGGCGTTGCCAAGGAAGAAGCAGGCCGAGCTCGGGCTGTGAATCACCGGGTGCCGGGACGGATCTGTTCTGCTCCGCCAGGGACTGGATTGCAGGGATCTCGATTGGTCCTTCGGCCCAACCTGACGCCCAAGGCGCACCCCACACCTGTACCGGGCCAAGCCCAGGCGGCCTCCCAGCCCCGGTTGCGGGCCGGGACGGCCTTTGATAGAAGGCCGCGCCGGCCTCGCCCCGCCCCTGCGGACGAGGCCGAATTCCATTCTTCCGACCCCAGCGGTAAGCCCATGAAAGTCCAAGTCAATTCCATCCGCGCCGGCAACGTCGTCGAGTACAACGGCAAGCTCTGGGTGGCGTCCAAGGTGCAGCACATCAATCCCGGCAAGGGCGGCGCCTTCGTGGCGTTGGAAGCCAAGGCGCTGCGCGAGGGCAACAAGCTGCAAGAGCGCTTTCGCTCGGGCGAGACCATCGAGCGCGTGCATATCGACGAGCGCGACTGCACGTTCCTGTACAAGGACGACAACGGCTTCACCTTCATGGACAAGGAGACGTTCGACCAGCTCGTGGTCGGCTCCGACGTGCTCGACGCCGACCAAGCCCGCTTCCTGCAGGACGGCATGGAGGTGACGGTGTCGCTCTACGAGGGCACGCCGGTCGGCGCCGAGATTCCCAAGACCGTGGTACTGCCGGTCATCGAGGCCGACGCCGTGGTCAAGGGCCAGACCGCCTCGTCGTCCTACAAGCCGGCCATCGTCGAAGGCGGCATCCGCGTGATGGTGCCGCCGCACATCGGCGTCGGCACGCGGCTGGTGATCAACACCGAGGACGGCAGCTACCTCGAACGCGCCAAGGATTGAGAGAGTGGTCCGCGCGCCGGATCAGCCGGTCGCCCGCATCGGCCGCGCCCCGATGGCGCCCGGCCGCGAGCGCTCCGGGCCGCCCGAGCGCCGCTCCCTCGCGCCGCGCTCGGCGACGATCACGGTGATGATCCGCGCCGCCTTCGCGGCAGCCAAGTTTCTCAAGCGCGATTTCGGCGAGGTCGAGCATCTGCAGGTCTCGGAGAAAGGTCCGGGCGACTTCGTCAGCCATGCCGACATCCGGGCCGAGCGTACCGTGCGGGCCGAGCTTGCGCGCACCCGGCCGGACTACGGCTTCCTCGGCGAGGAAGGCGGCGAGACCAAGGGCGACGGGCGGAACCGCTGGATCGTCGATCCGCTCGATGGCACGACCAATTTCCTGCACGGCGTGCCCCATTTCGCCATCTCGATCGGCCTCGAGCGCGAGAACGAGATCATCGCCGGCGTCATCTACCAGCCGATCTCCGACGAGCTGTTCTGGGCGGAAAAAGGCAACGGCGCCTTCGTCGACACGCCGAGCGCGCGCTCGCGTCGCCTGCGCGTGTCGGGCCGCAAGGACCCGTCGCGTGCCCTGGTCGGCACCGGCATCCCGCATATCGGCAAGGGCGATCACGCCGGCTATCATGCCAAGCTCGCCGCCGTGACCGAGCGCACCGCGGGCGTGCGCCGCTGGGGCGCCGCCGCACTCGACCTCGCCTTCGTGGCGGCCGGCCGCTACGACGCCTTTTTCGAGCTCGGGCTCGCGCCGTGGGACGTCGCCGCCGGCATCCTGATGGTGCGCGAAGCCGGCGGCGTGGTGAGCGACATCACCGGCAAGCCCTACGAGCTCGGCGGCCCGTCCCTGCTCGCCAGCAATTTCGGCCTGCGCGAGTCGATGATCGAGATCCTGTCGAAGGCGTAGGGCTGGCGGCAATCTGCCGCCAAGGAGGCGGTCGGGACGGGATGGGTGCTGCAGTCGCGCCATCTTGGTCCATCGTGAGCTCTGCTGGACCGGGTTGACGTCGCGCAAGTCTCGGCTAGCGTGGTCGAGGCAGGCGACGAGGCGTCGCCGGCGACAGCGCCGCATCAAGGAGGATGACTCATGCGCAGGCTCGGGAGTGTGACCAAGGTCGCGTTCGGCCGCGTCGGCACACATGGCACGGGGGCCGTCAGGATGTTCGGCTTGCCGGCGATCGAGACCGAGGCAGTGCACCCGGCTGACGCAAGACGCCCGACCGACGCAGGACCGGCTTCGACATTTGCTCTTGCGTCAGTCGCAAGCCATTGATTCCAAAGGGCACTGACGCAACGGACGCAACGGACGCAAGAATCCGGGGCCGACGCTCTCTCTACCTCACCGGCCCATCAGGATCTGGCGCGCCAGGCGAGCGACCGTGCGGGCGGCGAGCGTGGCCGGCCACTGCGTGCCCACGGCGAGCCTTGTCGCCTGGTGTCCACTCGCCGTTCCCTCGGAAGAGCGACTCCACTGCTGCAGCCGGTTGACCCGAGGATGCCATTGGCTAATGTGGATGGCAGGCACGACGCTCAGGTCACGCGTCTACCGGGACCCCCAACTCCTTGGAAAGGCAGCCCATATGCCCGCCCTCACGAAAGCCCTGCGCAGATTCGCCGTCGTCGCGGCGGGGGTGGCGGCTGCCGTGGGCCCCTTGGCCGCGGAAGCCCAGGGCTACCTTCCGCCGCCCAGCCGCATCGAGAGCCGGCTGATCGACGACGGGCTGGGCGATGTCGGTCGTACCCCGCCCCCTTCGTCCGCCCGTCAGGTCGTGGCGATCCCGGCGACATTGCCGCCGGCCCAGGTGGCCGCCGCGCCGCCGCCGCCCGTGGCACCGCCTCCCGCCCCCGTGCAACCTGCCCCGGTGCAGGTGATCGACCCGCCCACGGCACCGGCGCGCGCCGCGGCGCCTGCTCCACGGCCGGCGGCAATGGCCGCGCTGGCGCCGGAGCCGCCTGCGCCGGCACCATCGGGCCAGGCCGTCTCCGCCATCCCGTTCATGCCGGGGTCGGCAATCCTGAGCGACGGCGCCAAGGCCGAGCTCGACCGCGTGGCCGCCATAATCTCCTCCGACCGCAAGGTCCGGGGCATCGAGCTGCACGCCCATGCCGGCGAGGGCGATCCCGAGAGCCGCAAGGTTGCCCTGGCGCGGGCGCTGGTGGTGCGCAGCTACCTGATCGACCGGCGCGTCAGGGCGCGCATCGAGGTCGGCGCCTTCTCGGGCAGCGGCGAGCGGGTCGACATCCTGGTGGCCACCCAGTGAGCGACCCCGAGACGGCCCGACTGCGTTCGACCGGATGAGCAGCCCCCTTCCCTACCTCGTCCGCATGCTGCTGTTCCTGGCGGCGGTGGGCGGCCTTGCGTACCTTCTGCACCACGACCTGATTCGGGTGTTCATGAACACCCCGATCCTGAACGGCACGATTGTCGCCGTGCTGGTGATCGGCATCTTCTTCGTCATGCGCCAGGTCATCCTGCTGTGGCCCGAGGTGCGCTGGCTGCGACGCTTCCAGCATCGCGAGGAAGGCGCGCCGCCGCTCGAGATGGAATCGATCAATCTGCTGGTGCCTCTGGCGGCGATGCTGGGCGAGCGCCAGGAGCGCTTCCGCCTGTCGCCGACGGCGGCACGCGCGCTGCTCGACGGCATCGCCGTCCGGCTCGACGAGCGGCGCGAGCTGATGCGCTACCTGATCGGGCTGCTGATCTTTCTCGGCCTGCTCGGCACGTTCTGGGGCCTGCTGGAGACGATCGGCGCCGTCGCCGATGCGATCGCCAACCTGCAGGTGTCGAGCGGCGATGCGGTGCAGATGTTCGCCCGGCTCAAGGAGAGCATCGAAGGCCCGCTCAAGGGGATGGCGACGGCCTTCGGCGCCTCGCTGTTCGGCCTGTCGGGCTCCCTGGTGGTGGGCTTCCTCGAGCTGCAGGCGAGCCAGGCGCAGGGCCGCTTCCATACCGAGCTCGAGGAATGGCTGGCCGGGGCCACGCGGATCTCCGGCGGGCCGCAGATCGAGGGCGAGCAGGGCGTGTCGGCCTACGTCGAGGCGCTGCTCGAGCGCACCGCCGACGGCATCGACGACCTGACGCGCTCGTTGCGTCGCGCCGAGGAGGCGCGTGGCACGACGGTCACCGCCAACGCCATGCTGGTCGAGCGCCTGGCGGCGCTGGCCGAGACGATGCGCGCCCAGCAGAACCTGCTCGCCCGGATGGCCGAGCATTCGATCGAGCTGCGCGGCGCGGTGACGCGCCTGACCGAGCGCGCGCCCGACCAGACCGATCGCGACACGCTCGCCGCCCACCAGCGCAACACCGAGGCCTATCTCGCCCGCCTGCTCGAGGAGAACGTGCGCAGCCGGGCCACCCTGGTCGAGGAGCTGCGCGGCGTGGTCGCCCGGCTGGGCGAGCGTGCCCCCGACGACGAGCGCGAGGCGCTGGTCGCCCATCAGCGTGCCACCGAGGTCTACCTGGCGCGCCTCGTCGAGGAGAACGTGCGCGGCCGAACCGCGCTGGTCGAGGAGCTGCGCGGCACGGTCGAGCGGCTGGCCGAGCGCTCGTCGGTCAGCGACCGCGAGGCGCTGGTCGCCCACCAGCGCGCCACCGAGGTCTACCTGTCGCGCCTGGTCGAGGAGAACGTGCGCGGCCGCACCGCCCTGATCGAGGAGCTGCGCGGCACGGTCGAGCGGCTGGCCGAGCGCTCCTCGGACAGCGAGCGCGAGGCGCTGGTCCAGCACCAGCGCGCCATCGAAACCCACCTCGCGCGCCTGGTCGAGGAGAACGTGCAGTCGCGCACCGCGCTGGCCGACGAGCTGCGCGGCGAGTTCCGGCTGCTCGCCCGCACCATCGCCTCGACGCGCGGCGCCAACCAGCCGGCCGGCGAAGGCTAGGCGATGGCCTCGATCTCCGCCCACCGACGCGGCGGCGGCGCCGACTACATCTGGCCGGGCTACGTCGATGCCCTGACCACCCTCCTGATGGTGATGATCTTCCTGCTGTCGCTGCTCAGCGTCGCGCAGTTCACGCTGTCGAGCACGCTCAGCAACCGTGACAGCGCCATCGAGCAGCTCGGACGGCAGCTCGGCGATCTTTCGAGCCAGCTGTCGATCGAGAAAAAGGCGTCGCAGAACCTGCAGAAGGATCTCGAGCAGCTCACCTTGCAGCTGCGCCAGACCCGCAGCGAGCGCGACAGGCTCGGCACCGACCTCGCCGGCGAGCGGCGAACCTCGGAGGCGCTGCGCATCGAGCGCGACCGGCTGACCGGCGACATCGCCAACGAGCGCCGGACGATCGAGGCGCTGCGGGCCGAGCGCGACAAGCTCGGAACCGAGCTTTCCGCCGACCGCAAGTTCATCGAGACGCTGAAAACCGAACGCGATCGCCTGACCGAGCGGCTGTCGGAGATGATGGTCGAGCGCGAGAAGCTCAACGCGGCCCTGCAGAGCCAGACGCGGAGCGCCCAGACCCGGGCCGAGGACCTGCAGAAGGAGATCGAGCGCCAGCGGCTCGAGCTGACGCGGCTTGCCGCCTCTCTGGCCGCCGCCAACCAAGAGAAGGGCAAGCTGTTCGGCGACCTCACCGAGGAGCAGAAGCTCTCGGCCGAGCAGAAGGCCGCGGTGGTGCGGTTGACCGCCGAGCTGGCCGGGGTCAAGGACGAGCTCGCCCGGCTCAATGCCGCGCTCGACGCGTCGGAGGCCAAGGCCAAGGACCAGCAGGCGCAGATCGTCGATCTAGGCCAGAAGCTCAATCGGGCGCTCGCCAGCAAGGTCGAGGAGCTGGCGCGCTACCGCTCGGAGTTCTTCGGCAGGCTGCGCGAGGCGCTGGCCGGCCAGCGCGACGTGCAGATCGTCGGCGACCGCTTCGTCTTCCAGTCCGAGGTCCTGTTCCCGTCGGCCTCGGCGCAGCTCCAGCCGGGCGGCGAGAAGCAGCTCGCCAACGTCGCCCAGCGCCTGCTCGAGATCGCCGACCGCATCCCCAAGGAGGTCAACTGGGTGCTGCAGGTCGAAGGCCACACCGACGACAAGCCCATCCGCAACGTCGTCTACCCGACCAACTGGGAGCTTTCGGCCGCCCGCGCCATCGCCGTGGTGAAGTTCCTGCACAGCGAGGGCATCCCCAACGAGCGCCTCGTCGCCGCCGGCTACGGCGAGTTCCAGCCCCTCTCCACCATCGATTCGGCCCGCAACCGCCGCATCGAGCTCAAGCTGACGAGCCGGTAGGTCGTTCATCGAAGAAGCTTCGCCGGGAGCGCGCACTCCTGTGGCGCTCTTCTTGTCGATCACACATCTCGAGAGCGCCACAGGAATGGCGCGCTCCCGGCAATGAATCCTCCCCTACAGCAACCCCAGCCGCTTCAGCTCGGCTGCCATGTCGGCCGGCATGTCGGCGGTGTCGCCCTTCGACAGGTCTGGCGGCGCGCGGTCCGGCTCGAGATAGCGCCAGCCCTGGAACGCCTTACAGGTCCGGGGGGCGGTCGGCACGAGGGCTCTCCTGACCTTGATCCGGCAGTATCGCTTGCCGTCGTCCTGGTCGATGTCCTCCTCGAAGCCGACCAGCTCCTGGCGGCAGCGGATGACGCCGCGCACCACCCAGTAGAGCGAGCCGCCGTCGAGCAGCTCGTCCGCGCGGCGCGGCGTGTTGCGGGTATAGACCCAGTGCGGCGAGCGCGGGCTCTGACGGCGCTGGCGGCGGCGCTCGGCCTGCACGGACTTCATATGGGCGAGGTCGTCGACACCGACCGCGAGCTTGATGAGATGCAACGTCATCGCTCGCGATTAGACCGCTGGACCGGGCGCGCTCAAGCCGCGGCTATCCACAACCCGGCCGAAACCGTGTCCGGCGCGACACAGCGATGGAACATTCGCAATGGCGGGTTCACACTCCACAATGTTTGCACAATGCACGACATAGAGTGCGCGCGCTTTCCACGGGGGCTCTCATGAATCGGTCGACGCTCGTTGCTCTGGTCGCAGCGCTCATGCTGGGATCGGGCATCGCAGGCTATGTCATCGGCAAGCCAAGAGAGTCGATCGACCGACCAGCGCAACCGACCGTAGCATCGACGCCGGCACCCGTGCCGGCGCCGGCCCCGGCCCCGACACCCGCCCCGCAGACGGCACAGACCCCCACCCCCGCACCGTCGACGCCCGCTACGCCAGCCACCACGACGCCCGCCGCCACGCCTCCGGCGCAGGAGCCGCGGGCCGTGACCGCCGCGCCGTTCGGCTATCGCAGCTACTGGCTGGACTCCAAGGGGGCGGAAGCCGAGGCCTGTCTCGAGTTCAACAAGGGGCTGCTGGCGAGCGGCGTGCGCTACGGCGACTTCGTGCGCATCGAGCCCGAGGTCAAATCGGCGGTGCGGGTTGTCGACAGCCGCCTGTGCATCGGCGGCCTGAGCTACGGCACGGACTACAAGGTCAAGCTGCTCGCCGGCCTGCCCGGCGCCGACAATGTCACGCTCGAGGCCGAGCGCACGGTCGACGTGTCGCTGGGCGCCCGGCCGGCGGTGGTCAACCTGCCCGGCAAGGGCTTCATCCTGCCGCGCGGCTCGGCCGCCGGCGTTCCGATCACCACCATCAACGTCTCCAAGGTCGGCATCTCGGTCTATCGCGTCAACGAGCGCGCCATCGACCGCTTCGCCAGCGACCGCTACGACGCCACCTATCCCGGCAGCGAGCCGATGACCGATTCGTGGTCGCTGCGGCGCTGGCTGCGCGGCGACAACGGCAAGCGGATCTGGCGCGGCACGATGGAGGTGAAGAACGTCCAGAACCAGCCGATCGTCACCGCCTTCCCGATCCGCGACACCATCCAGGACTGGAAGCCCGGCGCCTACTTCGTGGTCGTCTGGGACGCCGCCAAGCCGCCGGCCCGCGGCTACGGCTACGAGGACGACGAGGACGAGCAGTCCGACGGCACCGCCGCCGGCATGTGGCTGGTCGACACCGACATCGCGCTCACCACCTTCACCGGCGCCGACGGGCTCACCGTGTTCGCACGCTCGCTGCAGACCGCCCAGCCGATCGCCGGCCTCGAGGTGGTGCTGCTGACCCGCGGCAACGAGCCGATCGGCAAGGTGGTCACCGACGCCGCCGGCCGCGTGAACTTCGCTGCCGGCCTGCTCCGGGGCCGCGGCGCCGCCGAGGCGTTCGCCGTGATGGCGACCGACGAGGCCAAGAAGGACTTCTCGCGGATCGAGCTCACCAAGTCGCCGTTCGACCTGTCCGACCGCGGCATCTCCGGCCGCGACCAGCCGGGCCCGGTCGACGCCTACCTCTATACCGAGCGCGGCATCTACCGCCCGGGCGAGAGCGTGCAGCTGATGGCGATGCTGCGCGACAACGGCGCCACCTCGCTGGCCGACATGCCGGTGACCCTGATCGTCAAGCGGCCCGACGGCAGCGAGTTCACGCGCTACACGGCGGCCCTGCAGGGCTCGGGCGCGATCCACCAGGCGATCGACCTACCGAAATCGTCGCGCCGCGGCCGCTGGGCAGTGACGGCGCACATCGATCCCAAGGCTCCCCCGGTCGGCCGTGTCGAGTTCTCGGTCGAGGATTTCGTGCCGGAGAAGCTCAAGGTCGAGATCAAGCCCGACCGCCCGATGTTGCGTCCGGGCGAGGTCAACGGCTTCGGCATCCAGGCCGACTTCCTCTATGGCGCCCCGGCGTCGGGCCTCACCGTCGAGGCCGACATGCGGGTCACCGTCGACGACAACCCGTTCGCCAGCCACGCGCAGTATCGCTTCGGCCCGGAGAGCGAGCGCGAGAGCTTCGAGCCGCCGTTCATCACGCTGAACGGGACCGACACCGACGAGACCGGCAAATCGCGCCTCGAATGGGGAGGCAACGGGATCAAGGACACCGTGCTGCCGCTGCGCGCCCAGATCCAGGCCCGCGTGTTCGAGCCGGGCGGCGGGCGGGCGACGCGCACCGACACCGCCCTGCCGATGCGCACGCGCAACGTCTATCTCGGCATCCGTCCCGCGTTCGAGGGCCGCTATGCCCGCGAGGGTGCCACCACCGAGTTCGACGTGGTGGCGGTCGATGCGGACGGCAGGCAGATCGCCCGACCGGGCATCCAGTATCGCGTCGATCGCATCAACTACTCGTACCAGTGGTACCAGGTCGATGGCCGGTGGCGCTGGCAGTCGACCCAGCACGAGCGTCTGCTGACGACCGAGACGGTGGCTCTCAAGGCCGACGCCCCGCTGCGCGTGTCGCTGAATCTGCACTGGGGCAGCCACCGCCTGACCGTGGTCGACACCGAGAACAACACGTCGACCACCATGCAGTTCTATGTCGGCTGGTACGGCGGCGACAGCTCGGGCGAGGAGGCGCCCGACACGCTGCGCGTGGCAAGCGACAAGCAGAGCTACAAGCCGGGCGAGTCGGCGCGCGTGCGCATCGAGCCGTCGTTCGCTGGCGAGGCCCTGGTCGCCATCGCCACCGATCGCATCGTCGCCACCTACCCGGTGCAGGTGCCGTCGGGTGGCACCACCGTCGAGGTGCCGGTCAAGGCCGAATGGGGCCCCGGCGCCTATGCGCTGGTCACTGCCTGGCGTCCGCTGTCGACGCCGGCCGACCGCACGCCGACGCGCGCCATCGGCGCGGTCTGGCTTGGGATCGATCCGGCCCTGCGCACGCTCGGCATCCAGATCACGGCGCCCGACAAGGTGACGCCGCGCCAGCGCATCGAGATCCCGGTCAAGGTCTCCAACCTGCAGAACGAGGAGGCCTGGATCACCCTGGCGGCGGTCGACGAGGGTATCCTGCAGCTCACCCGCTACCGCACGCCCGACCCGGCCAACTTCTATTTCGGCAAGCGCCGGCTCGGCGTGGCGATGCGCGACGATTACGGCCGCCTGCTCGACACCAAGGCCGACGAGGTCGGCCGCATCCGGGTCGGCGGCGACGCCGGCGACATCGGCGGCCTCGACATCGTGCCGACCCGCACCGTGTCGCTGTTCAGCGGCCCGGTGAAGCTCGACGCCAACGGCGAGGCCAGGATCGGCCTCGACATCCCCGACTTCATCGGCCAGCTGCGCATCATGGTCGTGGCCTACGCCAAGACCAAGGTCGGCGCGGCCGATCAGCGGCTGTTCGTGCGCGACGCCGTCACCGCCGACGTCGTGCTGCCGCGCTTCCTGGCGCCCGGGGATCGCGGTCGCCTGTCGCTGTCGCTGCACAATGTCGACGGCCAGGCCGGCGACTACCGCCTGACCCTCGAGGCGAGCGGCGCGGTCGCGCTCGACCGGCCGGTCGCCGAGACGCGCCGGCTGGCGACCAACCAGCGCGAGCTGCTGACCTGGGAGCTCAAGGCGGGCGACGCCGGCTTCGGCAAGGTCGCCGTCGCGGTCGAGGGCCCCGGCAATTTCGCGGTTCGCCGCGAATGGGACATCCAGGTGCGCTCGGCGCAGACGGCGAGCGCCGTCGACACCGTCTCGCAGCTCGAGCCGCAGCGTCAGCTCACGGTCGACCGCAACCTGGTCGCCCAGTTCGCGCCGGGCACGACCAGCGTCAGCGTCGCGCTGTCGCGCATCCCCGGCATCGACGTGCCCGGCCTGCTGCGCTCGCTCGACAAGTATCCCTACGGCTGCCTCGAGCAGACCACGAGCCGCGCCCTGCCGCTGCTCTACTACAACGACGTCGCCCTGCTGGGCTACGCCAAGTCCGACTTCAACGTCCAGGAACGCGTGCAGGACGCAGTCTTTCGCGTCGTCGACATGCAGACGTCCGACGGCTCGTTCGGCATGTGGGGACCGTTCTCGCCGGCCGCCGAATGGCTGCAGGTCTATGCCATGGACTTCCTGCTGCGCGCCCGCGACCAGCAGATGAACGTGCCGGCCGTCACGCTGCAGCGCGGTCTCGGCTGGCTCAATCGCTCGGTCGAGAAGTTCTCGGCCAACGCCCAGGCCTATGCCTGGTACGTCCTGGCCAAGGGCGGTCTCGCCGATCCCGGCCGCGTCCGCTACTTCCAGGACACGAAGTCGGGCGAGATCACGGGTGGCCTGGCCTGGGCGCAGCTTGCCGCGGCGCTCAACCATGTCGCCGAGCCGGGCCGCGCGCGGCTCGCCTTCGCGACCGCCCGCCAGCGCATCGAGCAGCACGTGCCCAACGAGTACTACGGCTCGTCGCTGCGCAATCGCGCCGCCCTGATCGCGCTGGCGACCGAGGCCGGCGGCCAGCAGGCGCTGAACGAGGTCGTCGCCGCGGTGCGCTCGCAGCTGGTCGGCAAGGGCGAGTACCTCACCACCCAGGAGCAGGCCTGGCTGCTGCTGGCAGCGCGCGCCATGGGCGGCGGCACCGAGCTCGCCTATTCGCTCGACGGCGAGCAGCACAAGGCTGCCAAGGATCCGGTCGTGATCAATCCCGACCGGGCGGCCGTCCAGCGCGGCGTGCGCGTCGGCAACGACGGCGACCGTCCGGTCTGGCTGCAGGTCACGGCGCGCGGCGTGCCGATCGAGCCGCAGCCCGCGGCCTCGCATGGCCTGAGCGTCGAGCGCCGCTTCCTGACCCTCGATGGCCGGGCGGCGAACCTCACCCGGCTGCGCCAGAACGAGCGGGTGATCGTGTCGATCCGCGGGCGCAACCTCGAAGGCGGCTATCACGAGGCGGCGCTGCTCGACCTGCTGCCCGCCGGCTTCGAGATCGAGAGCGTGCTGAACGAGGAGACCGTGAAGTCGTTCTCGTTCCTCGACAAGCTCACCGACACGCGCATCGCCGAGGCGCGCGACGACCGCTTCTTCGCGTCGTTCAACCTCGGCCGGCGGAACTATCGCATGTGGTGGGATTCGGCGGACCTGTTCCCGAACTCCTACCACGTCGCCTACATCGTGCGCGCCGTGACGCCGGGCAGCTTCGCCCTGCCGGCGACGCACGTCTCCGACATGTACGCGCCTCGGATCTATGCCCGCAGTGCCATGGGCCACGTCACCATCGCCCCGCGCTGAGCCATCGCGATGACATTCGTCACCTTCATTTGGCGAGCGCGACCGCTCATTTTCCTCCCCAGCGAAGCTGGGGAGGTGTCGACGTCTTACGGCGACGGAGGGGTCATAAGCTCGAGACTCGTTGCTCATGACCCCTCCGTCCGCGATTACGCGGACACCTCCCCAGCGAAGCTGGGGAGGAGAATCGAAGAGCTCGCAGTCCGCCCCACATGAAGCTGCAGCGGCTCCTCGTTGGCGCGGCGCTCGCCGTCACCCTGGCAACAGCGGGAGCGCTGGCGCTCGACCGGCTGTTCCCGCCGGACCTCACGCGCTACTACCAGCGCTCGAGCGAGGTCGTCGACGCCAACGGCCGGTTGCTGCGCGCCTTCACCACGGCCGACGGCAAGTGGCGGCTGGCGACCACCGCCGACGATGTCGACCCGCTCTATCTCGCCCTTCTGAAGGCCTACGAGGACCGCCGCTTCGACGACCATTGGGGCGTCGATCCGCTGGCCGCCGTGCGTGCCGCTTACCAATGGGCGTCGCGCGGGCGCATCGTCTCGGGCGCCTCGACGATCTCGATGCAGGCCGCCCGCCTGCTCGAGCCGCGGCCGCGCGGGCTGCTCACCAAGGCGATCCAGTCGGCCCGCGCCCTGCAGCTCGAATGGCGCTACTCCAAGCACGAGGTGCTGGCGATCTACCTGACCTTGGCGCCGATGGGCGGCAACCTCGAGGGCGTGCGCGCCGCCTCCTTCGCCTATTTCGGCAAGGAGCCGAGGAGCCTGTCTGCCGCCGAGGCGGCGCTGCTGGTCGCCATCCCGCAATCGCCGGAGCGGCGGCGGCCCGATCGCGCCGCCCAGCGCGCGCAATCGGCGCGCGATCGCGTGCTGGCGCGGGGCCTCGAGCACGGTGTCATCGACCCGTCGCTCCACGACAAGGCGGTGACGCGGCGCGCGCCCGACCGCCGGCTCGCCATGCCGATGCACGCACCGCACCTCGCCACATGGCTGGCCGGCCAGTCGCCGGGCACGGCCGTGCCGACCACCATCCGCCTGGAGCTGCAGAGCGCGCTCGCCCAGCTCGTCGGCGAGGAGCGCGCCCAGTTCCCCGACCGCGCCCAGATCGCCATGGTCGTGATCGACAACCGCACGCGCTCCGTCGTCGCCTGGCTGGGTGGCTCGGATTTCTTCGGCAAGGCGGGCCAGGTCGATCTGGTGCGGGCGCATCGCTCGCCCGGCTCGGCCCTGAAGCCGATGATCTACGCCATGGCGTTCGACGACCGCACGCTGCATCCCCAGTCGCTGGTCGAGGACGTGCCGGTGCGCTTCCGCGACTGGCTGCCGCGCAATTTCGATCGCGACCACCAGGGCGCCGTTACCGTGCGGCGCGCCCTGCAGCAGTCGCTCAACGTGCCGGCCGTGCTGGCGCTGGAGAAGGTCGGCCCGCAGCGCTTCCTCGCCACCCTGCGCAGCGCCGGCGTCGCGCCCGGCTTGCCGCCCGGAGACCTCGGCGCCTCGCTCGGCATTGCGCTCGGTAGCGCCACCATCTCGCCGCTCGAGATGGCTGCCCTCTACAACGGCCTCGCGACGGGCGGGCAGTTCTCGCTACCGCAGATCCGGCGCGACCGGCCGCGGAAGGAGCCGGTCCGGCTGCTCGGGCCGGCTGCCGCCTGGTATGTCGGCGACATCCTCGCCGAGGCGCCGCTGCCCGAGGGCTTCGCCGCCCTGCCGGTCAACCTGCGCGAGCGCCGCATCGCCTACAAGACCGGCACCTCGGCCGGCTTCCGCGACGCCTGGGCCGCCGGCTACAGCACCAACTGGACGGTGGTCGTGTGGGTCGGCCACGCCGACGGCACGTCCCGTCCGGAAGGCCTCGGGCGCGTCGCCGCGCTGCCCGTCCTGTTCAAGGCGTTCGGCCGGCTGCCGGCGGAGGACAACCGCGCCACCGCGCCGCCGGTCGACGTGCTGCGCGTCGCCTCGCATCGCGAGCTGCCGCCAATCATGCGGGCCCTGCGGCCGCCCGGCGATGCCCATGGCGGGCCGCGCATCGCCTACCCGCCGGCCGATGCCAGCATCGAGCTCGGCACCAGCGATGCGGTGCCGTTGAAGGCGCTGGGCGGCGAAGGCCGCCTGCGCTGGCTGGTCGACGGCCAGCCGATCGACGGCAGCACGTGGGTACCCGGCGGGCCGGGCGCCGCCCGCGTCGCCGTCGTCGACGAGTCCGGCCGCTCGAGCGCCGTCAACGTCCGCATCGTCGTGCGCCGCTGACCCGACGTGCGCCGCCGGCTCCGCGCACGGCGGCGCCCCGTCAGGGCAGCAGCACCAGGGCGACCGACGCCACGAGCAGGATCGCGAAGCCGACGTTGATCGCCCGGTTGGTGCGGGGTTCGCGGAACAGGCGGGTCAAGGCGGCACCGGCCAGCAGCCACGCCACGTTCACCGCCACCATGACCAGCACGAGCACCGCGAGCTTGGCGGCGACATCGAGCATGACCCGTCCAGGCACCAGCACGAATCCCGAGTACAGCGCCGCCATGGCGGCGTAGCCCTTGGGATTGATCGACGACAGCAGCAGCCCCGCACCGAAGCTCGGCGGGCGCCGCGCGCTCGACGCATCGCCGAGCGGCGGCGCCGTGGCGATGCGGAACGCGAGATAGACGAAGTAGGCCCCGGCCAGCCCGGTGACGATGGGCGTGGCGCCGGGGACAGCGAGCAGGACGCCGACGACGCCGCTCGCGACGATCGCCATCACGCCGATCATGCCGACGACGATCCCGGCCAGGTAGCGCACCCCGCGTCGCGCGCCGAACGCCGCGCCGGTGGCGGTCAGGCTGAGGGTCGCCGGACCCGGGCTGCCGGCCAGGGCAACCGCCGCGAGCAGGAAGCCGAGCAGCCCATCCATCGGCTCCCTATGGCGTACCGCCGGCGAGGCGTCTTGAACGTTCGTGCAGCACACGTCCGTCATCTACCTCCTCCTTCGGCACGACATACGCACTGGCAACGAACGTCGTCATCCAGACCAGCGCCAAGCATGGCGCCTGCCCTGAGCGCTGCCGAAAGGACGGGCAGCGGAGGGACCTGCCTCGTTGCTGGCACTACCAAGAGAGGCCCCTCGACCACGCCGCCAATGGCGCTGTAACCAGCGCCTCATCGGGCGGCTCCGCTCGGGATGACGGGTCTTCTTGTCACGCGCGAATTCCCTGCCCGTTGGCCCCCGCGTGCTGCGCGTTCTTCACGCCGCGAGCCTGGCCTTCAGCGCCTGGGCCACCTTCGAGGCCGGCTCGCGGCCCAGGGCCGCGCAGATGGCGCGGCCGGCCTCGGCGACGGCATCGAGGTCCACGCCATGCTCGATGCCGAGGCCGTTCAGCAGGTAGATCACGTCCTCGGTGCCGACATTGCCCGACGCGCCCTTGGCATAGGGGCAGCCGCCCAGCCCCGCGACAGCCGTGTCGAACACCGCGATCCCCCGCTCCATGACCGCCAGGATGTTGGCCAGTGACTGGCCGTAGGTATCGTGGAAGTGCGCCGCGAGCTTCTCCCGCGGAACCCTTTCGACTACCGCGTCGACCATGGCCACGCAATCCGCCGGCGTGCCGACGCCGATCGTGTCGCCGAGCGAGACCTCGTAGCAGCCCATGCGGAACAGGCGGTCCGAGACCTCTGCCACCTTCGCCGGCGCCACCTTGCCGTCGTAGGGGCAGGCGATCACGGTCGAGACGTAGCCGCGCACCTTCATGCCGTGCTTCCGGGCCGCCTCGAGGACCGGCGCGAAGCGCTCGAAGCTCTCGTCGATCGAGCAGTTGGTGTTCTTGCGGCAGAACGCCTCCGAGGCCGCGGTGAACACCGCGATCTCCTCGCAGCGGGATTCGACGGCACCGTTCATGCCCTGCTTGTTGGGCACCAGCACCGGATAGGCGACGCCGGGCCGGCGCGCGATCCGCGCCATGACCTGGTCGGTGTTGGCCATCTGCGGCACCCACTTGGGCGACACGAAGCTGCCCGCCTCGACGGCGCGGTGCCCAGCCGCCGACAGGGCATCGATCAGCGCGACCTTGGCCTCGACCGGGACCGGCCTCGCCTCGTTCTGCAGACCGTCTCGCGGCCCCACCTCGACCAGCCGGACCTGCCTGGGAAACTTCATCGCGCCCTCCACTGACGGAGACGCATGTTACGCGATCTGGCGGCCGACGAGGTATGCGCCGAGCAGGAACAGGCCCGCGAAGAACAGCCTGCGAAACGTCGTGGGCGTAACATGGCGCCGGACCACCTGCCCCAGCGCCATGCCGGCCAGCGCCGGTGCCAGGCACGCCAGCGACATCGCCGCCGACGCGCCGGAGAATCCGCCGCCCTGCAGCAGCCCGCCGGCCAGCGCCAAGGTCGACACCGTGAAGGAAAGCCCTAGCGCCTGCACGAGATCGTCCTTGTCGAGGCCGATCGCCTGGAAGTAGGGCACCGCCGGAAGCACGAAGACGCCGGTGGCTCCGGTAACCAAACCTGTCGCAACGCCGACCAGCGGCGAGGCCCAGGCTTCGCGGCCCGCCGCAAGCGTGAAGCGCGCGCCCGACAGGCCGATCGCGGCGTAGGTCAGCAGCGCGACGCCCAGCGCAAGCCGCCCGACGCCGCCCATGTCACTTGCCAGAACATCCGTTGCGAGCAGCGTGCCGACAACGACGCCGGCCATCATGCTCCACAGGCGGCGCACCAGTGCCCGCCAATCCGGACCGGCCGTCAGCTGCCAGACATTGGTGATCAGCGACGGCACGACGAGAAGCGCCGCGGCCTCTACCGGCGCGAAGGCGAGCGAGAGCAGGCCCATCGCGAAAGTGGGCAGGCCCATGCCGATCATGCCCTTGATCAGGCCCGCGAGCAGGAACACCAGGCCAGCGAACAGCCAGGGGAGAAGCGAGCCATCCATTCGCCCACCCTGAAGGGCGGTCGGCGGGCGGACAATGCGGAAGGCGTGAGGACTGCCTCAGGCCTGGCCGAAGTCTCCCGATCCGGCCAGAATGTCGTCATGCCCTTCGACCTCGTCGATCTCCGGCTCGTCCTTCATGTCGCGGAGACCGGCAGCATCACCCATGGGGCGTCACGCTCCGCCATGGCGCTGGCCTCGGCCAGCGAGCGCATCCGCGCCCTGGAGGAGACCCTCGGCACCGCGCTGTTCAATCGTGGGCGCCGAGGCGTCGTCCCGACGGAAGCGGGCCTCACCGTGATCCAGCACGCGAGGTTGGTGCTCGAGCAGATCGAGCGCCTGCGCGGCGATCTGCGCCAGCATGCACGCGGGCTCCGCGGCCGGGTGCGGCTGTCGTCGAACACCGCGGCGAGCCTGGAGTTCCTGCCCTCGGCGCTCGCGAGCTTCCTGCAGGCTCATCCCTCGATCGACGTCGATCTCGCCGAGAGACCGAGCGGCGACATCGTCCGCGCGATCGCGAGAGGCGAAGCCGATATCGGAATCGTCGCCGCTGCTGTCGATCCGGCAGCCGAACTCGAGACCTTTCCCTTCGCCGAGGATCGCCTGGTGCTGGTGACGTCGCAGCGCCATGTCCTGGGCCGGCAGCAGCGTATCGCTTTTCGTGACACGCTCGCCCATGACTTCGTCGGCCTAGCTCCGGGCAGCGCCTTGCAGGATCACCTCGACGATCACGCCACCCGAAGCGGATCTCGCCTCAGGCTCCGGCTGCGACTCCCCGGCGGCTTCGATGCCGTATGCAGGATGGTCGAGAGAGGCGTCGGGGTTGCCATCGTCTCGCGAACGGCAGCGCTGCGCTGCCGCAAGACCATGGCGGTCCGGGTCGTCCCGCTCGCCGATCCCTGGGCACGCAGGCGCCTGCAACTCTGCGTCAGGAGCCTTGCCGGCTTGCCGATCCATGCCCGATCGCTCGTCGAGCATCTGCGCCGGCTCACGGATAGCGCCGGCGCCTAGCGCCCTTGAGGCATCGACCGGCCGAACCGCAGGCTCCCGTCGGCAGGCGTGTCAGTCCTCGTCGTCGTCTTCCTTGCCGCCGTCCATCAGCGCGCCGGCCAGGATGCCGGCATTCGCGCGCACCTTGTTCTCGATCGCCTGGGCGACCTCGGGGTGCTCCTTGAGGTAGTTCTTGGCGTTCTCGCGTCCCTGGCCGATGCGCTGGCCGTCGTAGGAGTACCAAGAGCCCGACTTCTCGACCACGCCGGCCTTCTCGCCGAGGTCGATCAACTCCCCGGTCTTGCTCACGCCTTCGCCGTACATGATGTCGAACTCGACGACCTTGAACGGCGGCGCCACCTTGTTCTTCACCACCTTGACGCGCGTGCTGTTGCCGACCACCTCGTCGCGATCCTTGAGCGCGCCGATGCGGCGGATGTCGAGACGGACCGAGGCGTAGAACTTCAGCGCATTGCCGCCCGTCGTGGTTTCCGGGTTGCCGAACATGACGCCGATCTTCATGCGGATCTGGTTGATGAAGATCACCAGCGTGTTCGACTTCGAGATCGAGGCGGTGAGCTTGCGCAGCGCCTGGCTCATCAGGCGGGCCTGCAGGCCGGGCAGTGAATCGCCCATCTCGCCCTCGAGCTCGGCACGCGGCACCAGGGCGGCGACCGAATCGATCACCAGCACGTCGATGGCGCCGGAACGGACCAGCGTGTCGGCGATCTCGAGCGCCTGCTCACCGGCGTCGGGCTGCGAGATCAGCAGATTGGCGATGTCGACCCCGAGCTTCCTGGCATAGCCCGGATCGAGCGCATGCTCGGCGTCGACGAAGGCGCAGGCGCCGCCCTTCTTCTGCGACTCGGCCACGACATGCAGCGCGAGCGTCGTCTTGCCCGAACTCTCGGGACCGTAGATCTCGACGATGCGGCCCTTCGGCAGGCCGCCGATGCCGAGCGCGATATCGAGCCCCAGCGAGCCGGTCGAGATGGCCTCGATCTCCAGCGCCTCGCGCTGGCCGAGCTTCATGATGGAGCCTTTGCCGAAGGCCCGCTCGATCTGGGCAAGGGCAGCGTCGAGCGCCTTGTTCTTGTTTTCCATGCCTTCCTTCTCGACCACTTTCAGAACTGCAGACATCGGCTGTCTCCTCGTTCTCCCACGCTCCTCTGAGGAGCGGCAATGCGGAAAAGTTCCGCCGGGGTGCGCCAATGTACCCATTTTGTTCCGTAAGGCAAGTGGACGGACAACTCCCTGATTCGAAATCCCTTCTTGACATATGTTCCAGGTATGTTCGCTCTAGCGAGGACGCTTGCCTCGATTCGCCGGACCAGGAGCCAGCCACTTGTCCACGCCCGCGGGCTGTCGGATGGTCTGCAGGCACTGGGCGTAGGTTCGCAGGATCCATTGCCGATCGGCGACCGGACGCGCCGACCTGCCCGGGGCGAAGCGCCGGCCTTCGGAGCGGGCGATCAGCTTCACCAGGTCCAGGGCAACGGATTCGTTGATGACATCGGCCATGACGCTTGCCTCCCGATAGTTTGACCGACCATCCCTTGCGCCGGCTCGGATTGGCAAGGTCCGTGCCTCCGCTTCGCGGTAGACTTTCCACGGCCTCCCTTCCCGGCGCCTCCCAGGAGCACCTCCGCCTCATGACAGCAAGCCACGTCGTCAAGTGCGCTCTATGCAAGGTGCCTCTCGAAGGGCCGGACGATGCGCGGCCCGACAGCCTGATCGCCTGCCCGAGCTGCGGTGCCGGCGACACGCGCGAGAATGTCGAGCGCGAGGTCGACGAGTATGCGGCGAGCCGGGTCTCGCAAGCCCTCGACGCCATGGTGGAAGGCTTCGCCCTGGGTCTCGGGCAATCGTCAAATCTCGAAGGGCCGCGCGTGCAGCGAACCTATCGCTTCATCATCGAAGACGAGGGGTCCTGAACATCTTTGCCGGAAGTGCTCCGCCAATGCAGTGAAGTGCTTCCATCGCCACAGGCCCTAACCGTGCGCGGCGAGCGGCTTGCCATCGTGCAGATAGGGTTCGGCATCGATCAGCACGAAGGCGACGACGCATGGTGCAGTGGAGCGGTTGACCCAGTTGTGGATGGTGCCACGCTGCACCAGCACGTCGCCGGCACGCAGGGTGACGACGCGGCCCTCGTCGAGCTCCATGTCGATCTCGCCCGACAGCACCACGGCGTAGTCGATCGAATCGGTGCGATGGTTGCGCGGCACCACGCCGGGCCCGTACTCGATGACCCGGAACACCGTGCCGCCGGCGCGCGTCGTCGCCGTGATCTCCTTGGCGCCGTCGTTCGTCGTCGTGTTGTCGACGGGGAAGCTCGCCGTCGACCAGATGTTGTGAATCGTGGCGCCCGGACGGTAGGAGACGACATCGCGCGTCACCTCGTCGATCGCCACCATGGCCTTGCCGTCGCCGTCATGTCCCGTCACCACGCGCCGAATGTTCATGTCGCCTTCCCCGATCCCAGCATGCGAGCGGCGCCCAGCGCCGCGATTTCCGCGGCATCATAGCCGATCTCCGACAGCACCTGCTCGTTGTGCTGGCCGACCGTCGGCGGATTGGAAACCAGCGGCGGACGCCAGCCCAGCATCTGGAACGGCAGCAGCGGCAGGCGAGTCCTCACCCCGCCCGGCAGCGTGGTCGGCGCCAGCGAGCCGTTGGCCAGAAGGTGCGGATGGTCGAACAGGTCCTGCGGCCGGGCCACCGGGGAGAACGAGATGTCGGCTTCGAGCGCCAGCGCCTCGATCTCGTCCTTGGTATGGCGCTTGAATATCTCGGCCACCCTGGGCACCAGCCAGGGCCGCGCCTCGATGCGCTGGTTGTTGGTGGCGAGCCGGGGGTCGGCCGCCAGCTCGGGCTGGCGGAAGGTCTCGCAGAAGCGCTTCCACTGGCCGTCGCTGGTGATGCCGATGAAGACCTGCAGGCCGTCCGACGTGGCGAAGATCTCGTAAACCGCCCACGAGCTCACCCGCTCGGGCATCGGCGGCGGCGGCGCGCCGTTCATCGCCGTGATGGCGAGATGCTGGCCCATCAGGAACACCACCGATTCGAACAGCGCGCTCTCGACCAGGCCACCCTTGCCGGTGCGCTCGCGCGCCTTCAGCGCCAGCACCGTGCCGAAGGCACCGAACAGCCCGCCCATGATGTCGACCACCGACGTGCCGGCGCGCAGCGGCCGTCCCGAAGGGCCGGTCATGTAGGCGAGCCCGCCCATCATCTGCACCACCTCGTCGAGCGCCGGCCGCTTCTCGTAGGGTCCGGGCAGGAAGCCCTTGAGGGCACAATAGACCAGCCTCGGGTTGATCTTCTCGAGGTGCTCGGGCCCCAGGCCGCGCTTGCGCATCGATCCGGGGGCGAAATTCTCGATCATCACGTCGGCCGATTGCAGCAGCTTCACCAGCACTGCGCGCCCCTGCGGCGCGTCGGCATCGAGCGCCAGGCTCCTCTTGTTGCGGTTGAAGTAGCCGAAGAAGCCCTCGCCGAAGCCCTTCAGCCTGCGGGTGCGATCGCCGTCCACCGGCTCGACCTTGATCACCTCTGCGCCGAGGTCGGCCAGGATCATGCCGCACGACGGCCCGAGGATCGTGTGGGTCAGCTCGACGACGCGGATGCCGGCGAGCGGCGGGGTGAAGGCTTCGGTCATGCCGGCATGCATACCTCAGCCGTCCGGCCCGTCCAGCGCCAACAAGCCCATTGCCGTTTCGCCGATCGGTGGCATTCTTCCGTCGAAACCAGCGTTCTTGCGTCTGGGGCAGGCGTCCCACCGCCTGGATCAGGCGCCGTTCGATCGAGCGTACTCTTCGATTCCTGTCGCACTCGAGAGGGGGAGATCGGTGGCCGCAGCGTTTCTCATCGTTCGCGCCCGACTGACCTACACGTCGGATCGGGAAAAATTCGACGAATGGTACCGGACCGAGCACTTTCCGGATGCCGTGAAGAGCTTTGCCGCGCAGCGCGGCTGGCGCTGCTGGAGCAGAACCAACCCGCTGGTCCATATCGCGCTCTACGAGTTCTCGAGCGTCGAGGAGGCGGAAGCCGCGCTCGATTCGGAGGCTCTCACCCGCCTCAGCGCCGACTTCGATCGCGCCTGGGGCCCGCGCCACACCCGCACCCGCGAGATCGTCGAGCTGACCGAGGAGCTGGTGCCGCGGTGAGTCGATCTTCTCCTCCCCAAGCTACGCTTGGGGAGGTGTCCGCGCCTTCGCGGACGGAGGGGTCATGAGCTGCACGACTCGTAGCTCATGACCCCTCCGTCGCGTAAGACGCGACACCTCCCCAGCTATCGCTGGGGAGGAGAAGAACTACGCGAACCAGCCCTCGATATCCTTGACCAGGGGCAGGCCGGCGGCCTCGCCGAGGACGCGGTGGGCCATGCCGGTGCCGACCAGGAAGGCCTCCTGACGGGGTACCGCGTTGGCCTTCAGCATGTCGCGTACGGCGGGCCCGTCATGGCCCCAGCCGATCGCCTCGACCTTGCCGTCGAAGGCGCGGTTGAGGATCGCGAGGAACTCGGCGCGCTCGGCTTCGCTCAGCCCCGGAACGGCGTCGATGTCGCCCAGCACCAGCAGGCGGCCGCGGAACCTGGCCACCAGGTCGGCGATCGAGTTGCGTGGCTCGACAATGATCTCGCGGCCCGGCCCGCGGCGCACCCGGGCGGCGAGCGACAGCGGCAGCACGGCGGCGCCGAGATGGGCGCCGCTGTCCATGATCACCGAGGCCAGCTCCTTGTAGGTGATGCCGAGCCGCTCGGCCCGCTTCAGCCGCATCTTCGCGACTTCCGGCTTGGGTGTCTTCCAGGCCTTGGCGGTGGCGCGGCGCCACACCCAGGCCTCCCACGACATGTCGAATGTCGGGCCATTGTTATGGCCGATGCCCGGTCTGCGCAGCAGGGCCTCGACATTGGCATGCCGGACCCCTAGACGGTCGAAACGATCACCCATGACGGTATTGTAACCTCGAATTATCGTATGGGTAGGCAAAGGGAGTGCCAAAAGTGGACGATTTCCAGGTCGATGTACTCGTGATTGGCGCCGGCAATGCCGCGGCCTGCGCCGCCCTGGCGGCGCACGAGCAGGGGGCGACGGTCGCCATGCTCGAAGCGGCCCCGGAGGCCGAGCGCGGCGGCAACAGCACCTATACCGCGGGGGCGATGCGGGTGGTGTTCCATGGCGTCGACGATCTGGCCCAGCTCTACGACCTGACCGACGACGAGAAACGCGACGTCGATTTCGGCAGTTACTCCGCCGACCAGTTCCTCGACGACATGGGCCGGGTGACCAACTATCGCTGCGACCCCGAGCTGACCGACATCCTGATCGGCCGCAGCTTCGAGACCCTGAAGTGGATGCGCAGCAAAGGCGTGCGCTTTCAGCCCTCCTACGGCCGGCAAGCCTTCAAGGTGAACGGCAAGTACAAGTTCTGGGGCGGCCTGGCGGTCGAGGCCTGGGGCGGAGGACCCGGCCTGGTCGATCTCGAGCACAAGGCCGCGGTCAAGGCCGGCATCCCCATCCACTACGAGACGCCGGCCGTGTCGCTGATCGAGGAGGACGGCGTGGTGCGCGGCGCTATCGCCCGCCACAAGGGCCGGCGCGTGCGAATCGGCGCCAAGGCGGTGGTGCTGGCGTGCGGCGGCTTCGAGAGCAATGCCGAGATGCGCACCCGCTATCTCGGCCCGACCTGGGACCTCGCCAAGGTGCGCGGCACGCGCTTCAACACGGGCGCCGGCATCAACATGGCGCTGGCGATCGGCGCCAAGCCGCACGGCAACTGGTCGGGCGGCCACGCCGTCGGCTGGGACATGAACGCGCCGGAGTTCGGCGACCTCGAGGTCGGCGACAACTTCCAGAAGCACTCCTACCCGCTCGGCATCATGGTGAACGCCAACGGCGTGCGCTTCGTCGACGAGGGTGCCGATTTCCGCAACTACACCTACGCCAAGTACGGCGCGGTGATCCTGGCCCAGCCGCAGCAATTCGCCTGGCAGATATTCGATTCCAAGGTGCTCGACCGGCTGCGCGACGAGTACCGGATCAGGCGCATGACCAAGGTGCACGCCGACACGATCGAGGAGCTGGCTGGCAAGCTGGAAGGCGTCGACGCCGCGCAGTTCCTGAAGACGATAAAGGAATGGAACGCCGCGGTGATGACCGAGGTGCCGTTCAACCCGGCGATCAAGGACGGACGCGGTACGCGCGGGCTCGCCGTGCCGAAGAGCAACTGGGCCAACACGATCGACACGCCGCCGTTCGAGGCCTATGCCGTGACCTGCGGCCTCACCTTCACTTTCGGCGGCCTCAAGATCACCACCCAGGGCGAGGTCGAGAGCACCGACGGCAGCGTCATCCCGGGCCTCTTTGCGGCGGGCGAGCTGGTCGGCGGCCTGTTCTATCACAACTATCCCGGCGGCACGGGGCTGGTCTCGGGGGCTGTCCTGGGCAAGCTTGCCGGCGACAGCGCCGGGCGCTACGTCTCCGGCAAGAACTGAGCCCCGGCGTGACGACGGCGGTGCCGGTGGCCCTCGGCTTCGCAACAAGAAACTCATTGGGGAGGAGATCATGACATCGATCACCAGACGCAGCGCCCTCGCGCTCGGCGCAGGCGCCCTCGTGCTGCCGGCCTCGCTGCGGGCGCAGGCCTGGCCGGGCCAGCCCGTCACGTTCGTCGTCGGCTACGCCGCCGGCGGCGGTGCCGACATCGTGGCCCGCGAGCTCGCCATGCTGCTGACGCCGCTGCTCGGCCAGCAGGTCATCGTCGACAACAAGGGCGGCGCGGCCGGCGCCATCGGTGCACGCTTCGTGTCCAACGCCAAGCCGGACGGCTACACGATCTTCTACGCCGTCGGCACCAACGTCGTGACCAACCCGCATGTGCTCAAGACCTCGATCGACACCCTCGCCGGCCTGGTGCCGATCATCCAGACGACCGACTACCAGTACGTGCTGGCGGTCGACCCCAAGGTGCCGGTCAACAACGTCAAGGAGCTGATCGCGCTCGCCAGGAAAGAGCCGGACAAGCTGACCTATTCCTCGTCGGGCGTCGGCGGCAACAACCATCTGGCAGGCGCCCTGTTCGCCGAGGCCGCCGGCATCAAGATCACGCACGTGCCCTACAAGGGCACGGGCCCCGCCCTGATGGACGTGATCAGCGGCGTCATCACCATGAACTTCTCGTCGCTGCCGCCGGCCGTCAGCCAGATCAAGGCGGGCCGGCTGCGAGCCCTCGCCGTGACGGGCGAAAAGCGGGTCAGCTCGCTGCCCGACGTGCCCACCCTGAAGGAGCAGGGCGTCGACGTGGCCGTGACCGGCTGGCACGGCCTGTTCGCGCCGCCGAAGACCCCGGACGCCATCCTCGACCGGTTGTACAAGGACACCGCCGCGGCGATGAAGGACCCGAAGTTCACCGGTGCGCTGGCCAAGGACGGCCTCGAGCTGCCGCCGGGGCTCAGTCGAGCCGCGTTCACCAAGTACGTGCATGACGAGCACGCCTTCTGGGGCAAGAAGCTCAAGGCGCTCAACATCCAGGCGGAGTGAGCGCAGCCGACGGCCGCGCCAGGCCGGCCGGCAGCTGGTCTAGCTGCCGGCAGCCTTGGCCGGCGCCGCCGGCACCACGCAGAATCCCTGCGCCTCGATGCCGAGAGGCGGGTTGAACTTGCTGCGGAAGTTCTCCATCGCGATCGCAGCGGTGAGCTCGACGATCTGGGCCTCGCTGAAGTGCCGCCTGAGCTCGGCGAAGAGGGCATCGTCGACCTGCTGGTCGGTGTAAGTGATGCGCTCGGCGTACTCCAGCGCCACCCGCTCGCTGGCGCTGAACAGCTTGCTGGCGCGCCAGTTCAGGACTTCCGCGACCTTGTCCAGGCCGCCTTCGGTTTCCGTCACACGGACGGAATTGATGTCGATTCAGAATGGGCAGCCGTTGATCGAGGCCACCCTGAGATAGATCAGAGGCGGCAGCGATTTTGGCAACTGGCCGGACTGCTCGATCGACTGGCCGAGCAGCTTGGCGGCGCGCAGGATCGGCGGACAATGCGCCAGCACCTTGGTCGGATGGAGCAGATCGCCGAAGATCTCGCGCTCCTTGGAGAAGGTGGCGGCAAGCGTGGGATCGCCGCCGTCGTTCTCGATCTCGCTGACTCGGGGCATCGGGTTGCTCCTCCGACAGAGTGTTGGCAATGCGGGCGCAATCTCGCGAATGCCGGGACGGCACTCGGTTTGTCGGCCCATTGAACGGTAGCGCCCCGGCTCGGATCGCGACCAGGGACCTTTTCTCATGCGCACCATAGATCGGGCGCGTACATCGTGCTGCGCCTCCGCCATAGTGCTTGCCCGTGTGGCACAGAGGAGCAGTCGATGGCGGTAGGACCAGTGACCGAGGCGGAAGTGCGAGCAATCATCGCGCGCTGGGGAGAGCTGCACGACCTTCAGGCTGGGCTGTCGGCCTTCATTCCCATCATCGCCGCCACCGGCTTCTACATGGAGTTTGCCGGCAAGCGCTGGGAGGGATACGAGGGGTTCGAGGTGCACCAGCTCGTCAAGCGACGCTTCTTCGACGAGCTGCACGAGACCGTGGACATTCGCATCACGCCGGGCTCAGAGGTCACGCGCGCCTGGACCCTGTCCAACTGGAACGCCCGCTATCGTCCGGAGAACAGCCCGCGCAGCCGCGCCGTAAAGACCGTCATCGAGCACGACTGGGAGTTTCGCCGCGACCCTGCGAGCGGACGAGCCTTCATGCAGGGCCACAAGGTGACGAGGTTCGAGTACCTGGCCGGCTTTGGTCCCGACGACAGGCAGGACTACGATCCCCATCTCGACGCCAAAGCCGGCAGCCGCCTCAATTGAGACCATTGCCATTGGGCAACGAACGCTCCCGGCGTCCGGGATGGCGGGCGGGATCACACGAGGCTACGATGGGCCTGCGGCAATCCTCGACGAGGACAAGGCGGCACAGACCGCGCTGCAGAGGAGACGCGCATGAGTCGTTCGCAGGGCCGGGTGCCCTATGGCTGGGTGATCGTCGGCGCCGGCATGCTGCTCTCCTGCCTCAGCATGGGCTCGGTGTTCTCGCTGGCCGTGTTCCTGCAGCCGCTCACCGACGATACCGGCTGGTCGCGCACCGGCGTCTCGACGGCGATGACCATCGACTTCCTGGCGATGGGCGTGTCGGCATTCGGCTGGGGCATCCTTTCGGACCGTTGGGGAACGCGCGGCGTCGTGCTGTCGGGCAGCATCTTGCTGGGCGCCGGCCTCGTGCTGGCCAGCCGCGCCGACAGCCTGCTCGAGTTCCAGCTTCTCTACGGGCTGGTCATCGGCGTTGCCGCCGGCGCCTTCTATGCGCCGCTGATGGCTGTCGTCACGGCGTGGTTCGAGAAGAACCGCAGCCTTGCCGTCGCCCTGGTCTCGGCCGGCATGGGCATGGCGCCGCTCACCGTGGCGCCGTTCGCGCGCTGGCTGATCACGACCTACGAATGGCGACCGGCGATGATGATCATCGGCATCGTCGCCTGGGTGCTGATGATCCCGGCCGCCTTGCTGATCCGGCGAGCGCCCGTCGTCATCCCCGAGCCGACGCCGCCGCGGGGCGTGGCGACGCCGATCGTCTCGGTCGCCCCTGCGCCGCGGATGACCGCTGCCGAAGCGCTGCGCACGCCGCAGTTCGCGGCCCTCGCCCTCGCCCACTTCGCCTGCTGCGCTGCCCATTCCGGCCCGATCTTCCACATGGTGACCTACGCCATCGGCTGCGGCATCCCGGCGATGGCGGCGGTCAGCGTCTACAGCGTCGCCGGCCTGTCGGGACTGGGTGGCCGCCTGCTGCTCGGCGTCGCGTCGGACCGGCTGGGCGCCAAGCCTGTGCTGGCGGTCGGCCTCGCGGTGCAGGCGCTCGCCGCCGGCGCCTACGTCTTCGTCGGCCAGCTCGGCGAGTTCTACGCCCTGGCGGTCGTGTTCGGCATCGCCTACGGCGGCGTCATGCCGCTCTACGCCATCCTCGCGCGCGATTATTTCGGCGCGCACATCATGGGCACCACCTTCGGCGCCATCTCGATGGCGGCGAGCCTCGGCATGGCCTTTGGCCCGTGGGCCGGCGGCTACGTGTTCGATGCCTATGCCAGCTACTCGTTGCTCTACATCGGCTCGTTCGCGGTCGGGCTCGCCGCGGTGGCGGTGGCCCTGACCTTCAAGCCGGTGCCGGCGGCCGCGAAGCTGCGGGCAGCGGCGAAGGCGTAGCGACGCTCAGAGAAATGCTCCAGATGCACGTGCCCGGCGGGCCATGACGCGGCGGCAGACGTCAACGCGTCGAGCATGGGCGTCGGGCCGCAACAACAGACGTGGACACCCTCGCGGACGGGGCCGACGATCGATCCGCACCACGTCGAGGACGCCACACTGCTCCTCGTCGACATGGAGCTGGACGGTGGCGCCAATCGGTCCAAGCATATCTAGCGATGAGGCTCGTCCTCGCTGTTGGCGATCGAATACTGCCGGACGAAGCCGTTCGGCAGACGCAGATCCGCATGGACGCCCGCGGTGAGTCGCGGCACGGGCTCGCCCGAGACGGGGCGGACCTCGAAGAGGTGCACGCCCTCAGCGGCGTAAGTCGTTGCCGTGAACCGCATGGGGATTGTGTCGAAGGTGTCGGAGTTCTTGGGCCGTCACTTCAGCTTTTCATTCTTCAGCTCGTCTCCCCCGTAGTCGGGGTGTCATACGGGGGAGGTGCCCCGCCATACGGCGCGGAGGGGGAAGGCCGCAGGCGAGATGCTTCCGATTCCGACGTCGGAGTTGGAAAGATCCTTACTGGGGTCTTGCCCCTCCGGCCCTGCGGGCCACCTCCCCCGATTACGGGAGGAATACGAGATGCTTCAGCCGAGCTCGCGGCGGACTGCGCGAGCTCGCGTCGGAATCTTGTATGACGCATCTCGTACCGGGTATATCCGTCAACTGAAGGATGATCCGGGCATGCCCTCCATGGTTGTTTGCCGACCATAGGCAACCCCTCCGATGATCCTTCTGGGGGATGCATCATGGTCATGATCGGCGGTTCCACGCGGACACTCGGCAAGATCCTGCCGCCAGGGGAACTGCCGTCACAGGAACTCATGGACCTCCTCGGCGAGCTGTACGAAACGCTACTGCGCGAAGATCGATGGCCAGACGTCCTGGCCCACATGGCTGACTTGTTCGAAGCGGCCGATGCGGCGTTTCTCGAGTGGAACGATGATTTCTCCGCCGTCCGGTTCTTCGCCACGGCGCGACGGACCCACACCGCGGAGACCGAGACCCTCTTCCGCAACCATTATGCCCTGGTCGACCCAGCGCTCGCCCTGGGCCGCGATGCGCCTGTCGGCGCCGCCGCCAACTGCGTCGACATCTTCAAACCAGACTTCATTGGCGGCAACGAATTCTATCAGGGCTTCCTGCTGCCGCGTGAACTGCGGTATCGAATCGCCCTGAAAATGCGCGGTGCGCCGGAGAGCGCGGCCTTTCTCTTTCTCTACCGCCGGCCGAATCAGGGGCCGTTCGAACTGCAGCACATGCGCCTGCTCAGCCATCTGGACTCGCACCTGCGCCGCTTGGCCCAATTGCATGGCGAACTGTACAAATTGCGTGCGAGCAAACAGGAGGTTGCGGACATTCTCGACCGTCAGCCTACGGCTTTCGTTACGGTCGATCGCAATGGCCGCATCCGAACTGCCAATCGGCCGGCGAGCAAGCTCATGCTCGGCCGAGACGGCCTTGCTCTGGCGAACGGCGTTGTCGAGGGCCTGCGGCCAGACGTAACGCGGCGCCTGCGCTTGCTCGTGACAATGGCTTGCGCGCCTGCGCCGACCGGGCGCGAGGGCTCGATCCGTCTACCGCGGCAAGGGGATAGGACAGAGCTCGTCTGCATCGTCTCTCCGGGCAAGGCCAGCGTCGAAAATACGGCCTATGCCATCTTGGCTATTGCCGATCCCGAGATCGCGCCGCCGATGACCGGCCGCCATCTGGTCGACCTCTACGGCCTGACCTCGGCAGAGGCGCGGCTGGCCTGCGATCTCGTCGAAGGAAAGAGTATCGAAGCCATCGCAAGAGACCACGACGTGGCCGTCAGCACGGTGCGAACGCAGCTTTCGTCCACTCTGAAGAAGTGCGGGGTGGAACGCCAGATCGACCTTGTGCGCCTGCTTTGCCATATCCCTGCCCTCGGCCGTGCGGCATGACGGCCGGCGCGAAGTCATGCCAGCTCGGTCAAGGCCGCCCGCAGGCGTGTCATTGTGGCCTCGAGGGCGGTAGCGCTCCGGACTGGCCGCAAGCGCCACCACGGATAGTAAAACCACACCGGCTTGGTCCTCATGACCTTGGGTTCCCAGCCATAACGCGGAAATATGTGCGCATGCAGCGCCGGTTCGGTGTTGCCGAGAATCTCGTAGTTCAAGCGCACCGGATGGAAAGCTCGCGCGACGGCGTCGCCAAGCAATGCCATGTCGCTAAGGAACTGGCAGCGCGCCGCCACAGCAAGATCATTGAGGCAAGAGACCACGGGATCAGGGAGCAGCAGGCAGTATCCCGGCAGGTTTTGCGGCTCGCCGACAACCGCCCAGCCGGACTTGAGCCGCCCCACGACGAGCGGATTCGAGCCTGCGCGGGCCGCATCGACCCATTCATGTATCAAGGTGCGCATCGTCGTGAGGCCTCGGAGCGACTGACGCCGCGATAGTGAAGGTTCGGGAGAGGGGGACAACAGAGTACATGACGAGCACGACGCGCTATCGCTTCGCCGCAGCCGGTCTGACGGTCATCGCGGTTCTGTCGAGTTGTGGCAAGGGCCCGGAAGACGCGACTTTGCAAGTCGACGATTACCCCGCTGTTTCCGTGCCCGACGAACGCCTCGCCAGAGTCGCGGGGCGCAGCTTCGGCACCTGTTCCCCTGACGACGTTCACAAGACGGTGGCTCCCTTTCGGCGGCCGGCAATGATGGCGCTCGGCGGCAGCGTCTTCAACGGTGTGAGCTCGATGCAAATCAACTGGTGGCTGGCCGACTGGAGTCCGCCGGCGCAGGTCGCGAGGGCTCTGCACGGCGTTGCCAGGCAAGAGCCCGTGCCAGGGTTCGCCGTTCCAAGCTACCCCGACTACGGCAAGGATCCGTATGGCAAGGGGACCTTCAGGCTGGGGTTGGATCTCGAAACGGTAAACCTGAGCGGGCTCGCACCGTTTGTCCGCGATCAGGCGGCCAGGATGGCATGGTTCAAAGATTACAAAGCCACCGACGGGCCGACCTTCAACGACAACCTTGCATTCGGCGGCGCCGCCATCGACGACATCTTGTACGGCACGGCGAGGGACTATCGCAGGCGCCTCGACGCGCATCGACGCTCCGAAGCCTTCCCACCCGATCGGGACAAACCTTGGAAGAAACACGAAGGCGCCCGGACCTATGCCAGGATCATCGAAGACGCCAAGAACGTACGAGGTCTGAAGGAAGCTGCCAGCGCGGCCGGCGCCCTTACGACGGTCTTCTTCGCCGAGAATTCCGCCTTCGTCCTCGACCCGACGCGTGATGCTTGCGTCGAGGAAATGACTCCCCTCGACCAGGTGATCTTGCGCCAGCCCAAGCGATTGATCGTCGGCGTCGGCTCCAACAGCGGGCTGTTCACCTTCCTCTATACCGGCCAGCCGGTGAATGACTATTGCGGTGACGTCAGCTTCACCTTTGGCAAGGAGGTCAAGGAATGGAAGAGCTATCTCTCGATCGCCGATACGTCTGGGCCCGACTTCCTCCAGGGGATGGACAGGCTGCTCGACAAGCTCGTCGCTGAAGGCAAGGAAATCGAGCACATCTATGTGCTCGGGCAACTGCGCCCCAGTTCCATCGCCAATCTGAAGCCTGGACGAGGCCAAACCGAGCGGCCCGGACTGGGCAACTACTACGAAACGTACGTTCTCGACTTTGCGCCCGAAGGCAGCCGCGAGGTATCCGGTGCCCTGGTCAGGGAGGCCGACGATCTAAACCGCAGGATCAATGCAACGCTCAAGGCCAGGGTCGAGGCGCGCAACAACGGATTGACGAGAACCCGATTCAGCTTCGTCGATCTCGATCCTGTCGCCGACGGCTACGACTACAAGCATAGCGGAAGGGAGGACCACCAGATCGTGATCACCTCCCGGCACTTGCCGGCACTCGGCAACAAGGTGGTGCGGTTGGACAACCAAGTATTGAGCTTTTCGCGCCGCGAGGAACGCCTGTCCGACGGCACGAGTGCCGGCCAGCACATCGCGGCCGGCGGCATGTTCAGCATCGACAATCTCCATCCTACCGTGGTCGGCTATTCGCTGGTGGCCAACGAACTGCTCAAGGCAATCGTGAAGCGAGAAAAGATCGAGCTGGCGCCTGGTGCCCTGGAATCGATATCGCCGCAATCGCTTTATGCCCGCTATCAAGGTCCCAGCGGCAACGTGCTGCGCCGACAAGACAGCTCCATGGCCTCGCGCGAGGATTGGCTCCAGATAGCTTTCGACGCCGCAGCTACGATCAGGAACGCCCGGGATCTCGACTGCTGGCCGAGGCGGCCGGAAGGCGGCAAATGATGCGCCCCCCTTCCCTGCTGGGCCGCCGCGCCGTGCTGCGCAACAGCGCCGCGGCAGCAGCAGCCGCTACTGCAGGCTGCCAGGTCACAGCGCCGACATCGCGCCATGAGGGACTTTACCACTTCACGATGCCACCCGAGCGAAGCATTGGCCAACTGACACAGGCTTTGTCGAAGGCGCTCGGCCCCACGTCCGTGGATGAGATCATCGACGTCACCGGCGACGGGCTGGGCCCCGGCGATGTCGTCACTGTGAAGGCGCCTACGCGAAGCGTCGGGACTGTCGCGGCTCTGGAAAGGCTGGTGCGGGCCGACCTGAGGCTTCCCGACTTCGAAGCCGACCTCGAAGTCGTGGAGACCGCGCACTGGATCGGCAACTGCCGACGCGATCGAGAATCCTTGATCGCCGGCGGGCAGACGAACTGCGCACCTGTTCCGCGAACGCCCACCGACCTGGCATGGCCGCTCCACAGCATGAACGTGCCGACAGCTTGGCAGTACTCGGTACAAACCGGCCGTCCAGCCCTCGGCGAGGGAATCTTGATCGGCCATATCGACACCGGCATCGCCGAACATGTCGACATCAATGAAAACGTCCTGGTGAACGAAGGGTACAACCTCATTGAGCGCGAGATGAAAGGCGGCTACGACCCACTGATCAACAACGTCCAGTATTTCGAGCAGATCGGTCACGGCACGGCAACAGCGTCGGTCATGGTGAGCCGTGGCAACATTCTTCAGTGGATCGATCGAAGCACCTGCGGTGGCACCACCTCACCCGGCCGGATCACCGGCACGGCACCCCTGGCGCAGCTGCTTCCGGTCAGGGCCTTTCGTCTAGCAGCGACCAGGAACCTCGCGCGCATCGCCGAGGCCGTCAACATCCTGCGAAAGCGGAAGGTCGATGTCATCACCATGGCGCTTGGCTGGGCATGGCCGAGCAGCGTCCTCGAGACGGCACTGCGTGAAGCCATCGCGGCCAACATCCTGGTGCTGGCGGCCGCCGGCAACTTTGTCGGCAAGGTCGTCTATCCAGCCAATGGAGGCGATGTGATCGCCGTCGGGGGTACGGGACCGGACGACGAAGCCTGGTGCGGTAGCAGCCATGGCCCCGCGGTCACGATAAGTGCGCCGGGCGACAAGGTCTGGCGTGCCTATCGCAACGAAAAGAGCAGACGTATCGACTTGATCGGGCCGCGCTTCGGAACATCGTTTGCCGTCTCACTCACCGCCGGTATCGGCGCATTGTGGCTGGCACATCACGGTCGGCAGTCGCTCATCTCGCGCCTCAACAACAAGAAGCCGACCTTGCAGAGTGCCTTTCAAGACGCCTTGGTCCGGACGGCGCGCCAGCCCACAGGCTGGGAGTTGCACGGGCATGGCCTCGGCGCGGGCATTGTCGATGCCTACGCCCTGTTGCGGGCAAAGCCGATCGCTCATTCCTGAAAAGCGGATTCGCATCAGGAGCTTCCCCGCAGTAGAGGGCACACAGACTACTGCCACCTAGAGCGCAGTTGTAACGCCTTCGCATTTGTCCCCCAAATGGGGGATGAATGCTGTCCAACGTTCCGGATACTCCCAGAACGCATCATCCGCGTTCAATGGATGTCCAAGAGGCGGGAGGCAGACATGGTCACAACCGAGATGTCATGGCGAGGAGGCGGGGTTCCTGGTCTCGGCCGGGCGAAAGCCAACCTGGAATCAGTCCGTTTGCCCATGTCGAGGTACGCCTGTGCGACCCTTGTCGCGGTCCTCCTGAGCGCGTGCAGCGGCATCGACAGGGATTCTGCCAAGGCGCTGGGCGGCGCCGGCCAGAAGGCAACGCAGGCGATGGCCGATCAGACGGCGCTTGCCGCGCGGACGACGGGATCCCTGTCCGAATGGTGGGCCGTTCGCGATACGCTAAGCTGCATCCACCGGCAGGTGGATTCGCGGCCAGGGTGCATTGCCGACAAGGCAGCCACAGACCCCGATGCCCGCCTTACTGCAGCCCAGAAGCAGATCGGCGAGATCATGAGGAAGAGGTCGGACGCGGCGGTCGCTCTCCGTAACGCCTATCAGGCGTTCGCCAACCTCGCGACCTATGACGCCGGTGCAGAGACCGAGGCCGCCCTGCAGGGCGCCTTCGGTGCAGTCAACGAGCTGACGGCGGCGGTAGCGGTGTTGGCTCCGGGTCTTACTGCCCTTGCCCCCATCAGCTCGACCTTCACGACCGTGGTTTCCAGCGCCGGCGGGATCGTAGCCTCGGAACGGCAGCGTCATCTGCTGCTGGTTGCCAGCCGCGACCTGCATCGGGCGATCAACACCATGATCGCCGCGCTGACCGTAGAACTGGACCAGGCTGCTGTGACGAGCCTGCTGGGCATGTTGGTGAGCGAGCGCATGGATGTCTATGCGGGCCTCGTTCACTCGGGCGTCATCACTCCCGTGGAAGCCCTGACGCCGCTCCTGACGGAGATAGCGCCAGGCGCAAAGCCCTCCGCTCAGGCGAACTCCGACGTCGTTCGCGCTACTGCCGTCGCCTCCATAAAGCAGCGCGCTCGGCAGGAGGAAGCGGCCGTCAAGTCTACTTACGAGGCGACCCTCGCCGCCTTCAGAGCGCTATCGGCGGAGCATAGGAGACTGGAGAACGACAAGTCAGTCGACGTGTCCGTCATCCTCGCGCAGTCGCAAAGGATCGAAGCCATCGCAAAAGCAGTGTTCAAGAAGCAGGAAAAAGGAGGATCACAATGAGTTCAGCAGTAGAGAGGCTCGCCGTCGTCGACCACAACTACAGGCAAGCCAAGAACAATGAAGCAGCCGACCTCAGTCGTGCACAGACGGAGGCAGCAGTGGCCGGGATCATGGCGAACATTGCCAATGCGCGACTGGCCTACTACGAGGCCGTCGCACTCGCCCTCACTGCCGGCGGACCGGGCGTCGAGGCGGCTTTCACTGCGGCACGGGATGCCCAAGCCACCATCAAGGCCTCGAGGGAGGCGCTGGAGCTCGTTCCGACGCTGCTTGGAAAGCTGAAAAGCGGTACAGCGGCAGTTCAGGAGCTCATCGCAGCGGCAAAAGCCTGAGCTTCCCAGTATGAGAGCGATCGCACAGCCTTTCGGTGCTTCAAGCCCGCAAACCGGATGGCGCCGGGTTGCACTCGCTGCCTCGGTCAGAACCCCAGCAGCTTGGCCTGCACGACGCCCTCGAGGGCGGCGATGCGGCCGAGCAGCTCGGGCGAGATCGGCTGGTCGACCTGGATCAGGGCGATCGCCGAGCCGCCCGGGGCATCGCGGCCGAGATGGAAGGTCGCGATGTTCACCTTGTTCTCGCCCAGGATGGTGCCGAGGCGGCCGATGAAGCCCGGCTTGTCGTCGTTGGTGATGTAGAGCATGTGCGGGGCGAACTCGGCCTCGATCTCGATGCCCTTGATGTCGACGATGCGCGGATGCTTGCCGCCGAACAACGTGCCGCTGACGGCGCGCGTGTATTTCTCGGTGGTGACGGTGAGCCGGATCAGGGCGTGATAGTCGCTGTCGCGCTCGTGCTTGACCTCGGCAACCTCGAGGCCTCGCTCGCGGGCAATCACAGGCGCGTTCACCATGTTGATCGAGGCGAGCTGCGGGCGCAGCACGCCCATCAGCGCGACCTGGCTCAGCGGCTTGACGTTGAGCGACGCCACCTGGCCTTCGTACTCGATCGACACGGCCCTGATGTCGGTGTCGGTAAGCTGGCCGGCGAACGATCCCAGCTTCTCGGCGAGGTCGAGATAGGGCGCGAGCTTGGGTGCGTCCTCGGCCGAGACGTTGGGCATGTTGAGCGAGTTCACCACCGCGCCGGTCAGCAGGTAGTCCGACATCTGCTCGGCCACCTGCAGGGCGACGTTCTCCTGCGCCTCGACGGTCGCGGCGCCGAGATGGGGCGTGCAGACTAGGTTGGGCGCGCCGAACAGCACGTTCTGCTTGGCCGGCTCCTCGGTGAAGACGTCGAAGCCGGCGCCGGCGATGTGGCCCGACACCAGCAGGTCGCGGACCGCCAGCTCGTCGACCAGGCCGCCGCGCGCGCAATTGACGATGCGCACGCCCTTCTTGGTCTTCATCAGGTTGGCTCGGCTCAGGATGTTCTTGGTCTGCTCGGTGAGCGGCGTGTGCACGCTGATGAAGTCGGCGCGCGCCAGCAGCTGGTCGAGGGTCGCCTTCTCGACGCCGAGCTCCTGGGCGCGCTGGTCCGACAGGAACGGGTCGTAGGCCATGACGCGCATCTTCAGGCCGAGCGCGCGCTCGGCGACGATCGAGCCGATGTTGCCGCAGCCGATCAGGCCCAGCGTCTTGAAGCTGAGCTCGGTGCCCATGAAGCGGTTCTTTTCCCACTTGCCGAGCTGGGTGCTGGCATTGGCGTCGGGCACCTGGCGGGCAACGGCGAACATCAGGGCGATAGCATGCTCGGCCGTGGTGATGGCATTGCCGAACGGCGTGTTCATCACCACCACGCCGTGCGCGGTCGCCGATTTCAGGTCGACATTGTCGACGCCGATTCCGGCGCGCCCGACGACCCGCAGCTTCTTCGCCTCTGCAAGCACCTCGGCCGTTACCTTGGTCGCCGAGCGGATGGCGAGGCCCTCGTAGTTGCCGACGATGGCGCGCAGCTCGGCCGGCTTCAGGCCGGGCTTGAAATCGACGTCGCAGCCGCGCTCGGCGAAGATCTCGACGGCGCGGGACGACAGCTCATCGGAGATGAGCACCTTGGGCTTTGCCATGAACGTTGCTCCTTTTCGTGCTCCTCCCTGGCGAAGCTGGGGAGGTGCCCCCGTAATCGGGGGCGGAGGGGTCATGAGCCTCAGTCTCAATGCTCATGACCCCTCCGTCGCCGATGACGGCGACACCTCTCCTGCGCGGACCCCGCGCAGGGGAGGAGCTGATATGAATTACGCCGCCGCCTTGCCGAACTCGCGCTCGATCTCGCCGTAGGCCCAGTCGAGCCAGGGCATCAGCGCTTCGAGATCGGCCTTGTCGACCGTGGCGCCGCACCAAATGCGCAGGCCCGGCGGCGCGTCGCGGTAGGAGCCCGCGTCGTAGCCGGCCTTCTCGGCTTCCAGCAGGTCGGCCATCTTCTTGGCGGCCGCAGCCTGCCTGTCGGCAGGCAACGCCGTGAACCACGGCGCCGAGATGACCAGGCACACCGAGGTGTTGGAGCGGATCGCCTTGTCGGTGGCGAGGAACGAGATCCACGGCCGCACCGCCACGAACGCCTCGAGCACGCCGAGATTGGCTTCGGACCGGGCCTTGAGTGCCGGCAGGCCGCCGATGCTCTCGCCCCAGCGCAGGCCGTCGATCGCGTCCTCGATGCAGAGCAGCGACGGCGTGTTGATGGTATCGCCCTTGAAGATCGCCTCGGAGACCTTGCCGCCCGAGGTCAGGCGGAAGATCTTGGGCAGCGGCCACGGCGGGCTGTAGCTCTCGAGGCGCTGGATGGCGCGCGGCGACAGCACCAGCATGCCGTGCGCGCCCTCTCCGCCCATCACCTTCTGCCACGACCAAGTGATCACATCGAGCCTGGTCCACGGCAGGTCCATGGCGAACACCGCCGAGGTGGCGTCGCAGATCGCGAGACCCTCGCGGTCGGCCGCGATCCAGTCGCCGTTCGGCACCTTCACGCCCGAGGTCGTGCCGTTCCAGGTGAAGACCACGTCGTGCGTCCAGTCGACCTTGGCGAGGTCGGCGATCTGCCCGTACGGCGCCTTCAGCACGCGGGCGTCCTTCAGCTTCAACTGCTTGACGACGTCGGTGACCCAGCCCTCGCCGAAGCTTTCCCAGGTCAGCATGTCGACCGGCCGGGCGCCGAGCAGCGACCACAGCGCCATCTCGACCGCGCCGGTGTCGGACGCCGGCACGATGGCGATCCGGTAGTCGGCCGGGATGCCGAGCAGCGCGCGTGTGCGATCGACCGCCTCGACGATCTTCTTCTTGCCGAGCTTGGATCGATGGGACCGCCCCGTGGCGGCATCGTTGAGGGCTTCGGGCGTCCATCCCGGACGCTTGGCGCAGGGTCCGGACGAAAAGTCGGGACGCGCCGGACGCATGTTCGGCTTCATCAAACCTCTCCCTTACAGAAGAGCTGCACTCCGGTGGGGGAGCGTGGCCCGCCGCTCAGATGCCCCAGGAAGCCGTTGAAATCAACCGCCGGTTTGACGCAGGTATCGGCCTTCCGCCGCCCGTCACGGACTACCTATCGTTCGCCGCAGAAAATCACGCACCCTCACGATGGCGTCCTTCAAGGCTTCCTCGTTGTACTCGATGCGATGGCCCTGAAACGTCACGCCGCGCGTCGGCACGATCGACAGCTCGAGCTGATCGAAGCCGTGATGCACGCCCGGATAGACCACCAGTTCGACCAACGAACGGTCACCGGGCGTGCGAGGCGCGCCCAGCTCGGGTCGTCCGGCAACCATGGCTTCGCAGGATGATGCCAGCGCCCAGTCGTCGGCGCCGCCGGTCAGGACGAGCGTAGGTCCAGTCGCGATGCCCGAGGCGTACTGACAGGGTGGATAGAACGCGATGCCAGCGCGGAATTTCTCTGCGTGGCGCTGTTCCAACGGACCCTTTTCCAGGGCTGCCAGGGCCGATCCGCCTCCCAGCGAAAACCCCATCACGGCGACATGGGATGGCCGCACGAAGTCCTTGGTCGTCAGGTAGCGGAGCGCCGCGAACCCATCGGTCGCCTGGTCCGGGAAGTAGTTGCAATGCTGGTCGATCCCGCGCGGCCCGAAACTGTCGACGGCGAGCGCGACATGGCCGAAGCGCGCCAGCCGATCCGCCCAGGAGATCATGGAGCTGTGGAAACCGCCGCATCCGTGCAGCAGGACGACCGCCGAGAAGGGTCCCGCCCCGGGCGGACGGGCCAGGTAGCCGATGAGCCGCACCGCCTCGGTCTTCGGCCCGGTCTCGATCTCGACGAACTCCCCGGCGGATGCAGCGGCTCCGCCGAGGGACAAGCCGACGAGCAGACCTGCGAGCAGACCTCGTATCGACATCCCGCGCCCTCCACCGGAACGTCGATGCGTGGCGTTCCACCGCGAGATTCAGTAGTTTTGACGGGGAATGCAAGAGAGGCAGCCGACGCCCTCCCGCTCCTGGCCGCGGACCATCTTGGCGACACTGGTCATCGTCCTGGCATCGGCTTTTGCGGCGGAGCTCATCGCCCGGCAGGTCTTCGACCTGGACACGCTGCAATACCGCCGTCCCTACCAGCCGATCTTCGTGTCGGGCGACTACCACTACCTGATGTCCAACGAGGAGCTGCCGTTCGTCCCCGGCGGGCCGGTGGCGATGGGCTATCGGCCGGGCCCCTACGGCTTTTACTACAGCGCCGACACGCCGCCACCCCGCTCCGCCGCGACGCTGGCCGACTATCTGTTCGCCCACAAGCGCTCGCGCTACGAAGTGAGCGAGATCGACCGGCTCTCCTGCGCCGGCGGCGATCCGCTCCTGATCTACGTGCTGGGCAGCTCGGTCGCCCAGGGGTTCTCGTCGGAGGAGAAGGCCGATACCTGGCACGCCGCGCTCGAACGCGCGCTGCGCCAGCAGCTCGGGCGGCAGGACGTGCACATCTTCAACGGTGCGATGGGCGGTTTCGTCTCCCTGCAGGATCGCCTCGCCTACCATCTCGCGGTGGCGCCGCGGCCTGCGCGGCTGGTGCTGATCGTCAACGGCTACAACGACCTCACCCTGCCCGCGAACTCGGCCGTGCGGCCGGGCGATCCGTTCCAGCTCGGCCTGCGCTACAGCCAGCTGCTCGACGACGGCTTCGTGTGGTGGCTGGCGCGTCACAGCGCCGTCGCCAATGCGGTGCTGCAGAACGAGTTCACCAGCCGCATCAGCGAGTTCCGCCGCAGGCTGGAGGAGGACGACGCGGTGTTCGCGCGCCACGCCCAGGCGATCACCGACATCTACCTGGAGAACATGGAGGACGTGCTCGATGCCTGCGTGGCGCGCGGCCAGGCCTGCAGGGTCGCCATCCAACCCGCCCGCGCCCTCACCGCCCACTACATCGGCACCCATGCCAGCGATGTGCTGTCGCAAAAGCGCCTGGTGCAGCTTTACCAGTCGATGCTGACGAAGGTCGCGGAAAGCCGGCATCGCGATCTCTTCATCGACCTCACGCACGTGTTCGACCGTGGCGAGAGGATGCAGCACTACGCCGATTCGGTTCATCCCAACTATGCCGGCCAGCAGGTTCTGGCGCGGGCGCTGCTGGCGCCGACCCTGGCGGCGCTGCGCTCGGCGCAGACCGTGCCGCCACCGGCCGGCCGCTGCGCTCGGCTGTCGCGGGCTAGCGGCGGGTGATCTCGTAGTAGGTGCCGGCGGTCGGCTCGCGGAACACCTCGCGGGCCGTGTAGCGATCGTGCAGCAGGGCGTGGATGGCCGGCGCGCGGTTGGCGGCGGACAGGCCGCCCAGCTGACCGGCCAGCTCGTCGAGGCTCCAGCGCCACACGTCGGAGGCGACGACGCGGTAGCCGTTGTCCAGTGCATGGTCGATGTCGCGGCGCAGCGCCTCGGCGTTCTGCGCGGGCGTCCAGTCGGGATGCCGGATGGCGCCGGCATCGATGGCGATCCACTTGAACTTCGGGTCGGCCTGCGGCGCCGGGCCGACCGGCGCCGCGCCGTCCCAATCCCAGGTCCGGCTCCACAGGGCGTACTGCCACATGGAAATCGGCTCGAAGCCCCAGTAGACGAACACCGTCGATTGCGGCGGGAAGCGTGTCTCGAGCGTGGCGATGGCCGACAAGGCCGCCGCGTCGCCGCCGCGATGGCGCGCGAGCTGGCTCAGGTTCCAGGCGAGCGGCGCGAGCGAGAGGGCCACGAGGCCGATCGCGACGGTGCGTGGTCCGGCGAGCAACGCTCCGAGCAGCAGGCCCCAGGCCACCGTCAGCCACGGCATGACGTTGATCTGCATCTGCGGATCCTGGGGCTGCGAATAGAAGTTCAGGACCTGCCCGGCGCCCAGCGTCCCCAGGAAGACGATGGCGATGGAGCGCAGGCGGGCATCGCCGCGACGCGGCCACAGGACGGCGATGCAGGCGACCAGCACCGCGAGCTGCAGCAGCACCGAGACGGCGAGCGGACCCGCAGCACGCCGGGCCGACAGCGGATCGACCCAGCCGCCGACAACGAGAAAGTAGTTGCCGATGCCGGACAGCATCATCCAGGCCTTGTCCCACGACAGGCCCGCCCAGCCGGTCGCCACGCCCTTTCCGGTCCACAGGATGTCGTGCAGGCCGACCGCGCCGTTGTGGCCTTCCCACGCGAGCTGCACGATGCCGGATACGGCGAGCGTGACGACGACGAGGGTGCCGACCAGCGCCGACCGGCGCCTGGCCGGGATGGGCGCGAGGGCCAGCGCCAGGACCAGCGCCGGCAGTGTCGGAAAGAGCAGCCGCCATTCCATCAGCCAGCCCAGGGTGAAGACCACACTGACCAGCGCCACGCGCGCATGGGTCGGCCGATCGAACCACAGGCCGGCCAGCAGCATCGCACCCAGCACCAGCGCGTAGCCCGGCATGATGTCCTCGCTGATCACCGCGAGCAGCAGCACGAAGCCGGTGCCGGCATGGAAGCAGGCGGTCAGCGCGGCAGCTCTGGCGCTGCCGGTCACGCGATGCACGAAGGCGAAGACGAAGACGTTGGCGAGGCTCGCCCACAGTGCGTTGAGGTAGGCGAACTGCTTCCAGGGCACGCCGCGCAGGATGCCGAGCGCATCCAACGCGGCGGCGAGAACGCCGTACAGGGGAAAATAGAGGTAGTTCGACGGATCGAGCCGGGCGCGCCCGGGATCGGCGATCCAAGGCTCGGCCTGGATGCTCTTGTACATCCCGTTGCTGGTGATGATGTGCACGTTCTGCAGCCAGGCGATCAGCCCGCAGAACAGCAGCAGCGACAGGGCGAAGACTGCGGCGAGGTGCCAGGGACCTGCCGAGCTTGTCGCTGGGGGCGCGCGACTCCAGTCGCGCGTCTTCTGTGTGGTCAACGATGATCGCGCCACTGGAGTGGCGCGCCCCCAGCCTACTTCTTCCGGCCGAACAGCGTGACGGCGCCTTCCGGCCCGTAGCTCTCCGCGTGCAGGCAACCCTTCGCCATCGCGAAGGTCTCGCCGGCGCGGTAGGTCGTGGTCCTGCCTTCGGAGGTCAGCGTCAGCGCCCCGTCGAGCACCATGACGCGAACGTCGAAGGGGTGGCTGTGCTCCGGGTTGACCTTGGCCCCGACCGTAGTGTTAGTGCCGATGTCATAGCCATCGCGCTTCAGGTCGGCTTCGAAGGTCTGGCGATCCATGGCGGTCTCCTCTCAGGCGGTCTTGCGCGCTGCGACGACATATTGCGCGCCGAGCGGCAGCCATGCCAGCAGGCGATCGACCCCGCGCAGGGCGGCGATCCCGGGCGGCATGAACATCAGGTAGTCCGACTCGATGTGGTAGGGTGCCGAATCGAGCAGGCCGTGCCGCACTTCCTTCTCGTCGAGCAGGATGGCATTGGCGTCGATCGGCGTGCGGGCGACCACGTAACGCACCAGCGGGTTGCGCGGGTTGTGCTCGAAGACGTAGAGGCGCCCGCCGGGCTTCAGCACACGGGCGAGCTCGCGATAGACGGCGGCGCGTTCCATCGGCGGCACGTGGTGCAGCACGGCGCTGATGGTGACGATGTCGAAGCGGCCATCTGGAAACGGCGTCAGGGCACCGTCCTGAGGGGCGAGTTCGGGCATCGGCCCGAGTTCCATCGGCCAGCGCTTCTCGACCTCGGCCAGCATGCCGGTCGAGACGTCGCAGCCGGCGAAGGTCGCGTGCGCGCCGAGGCCGGCCAGCACGCGCATCAGGTCTGCCGCACCGCAGCCATAGTCGAGCAGCTCGAGGCCGCCCCGGCTCAGCGCCGGCTCGCGGCGCAGCAGCCAGCGCGCCTTGACGGCGATGAACTGGTCCTGCGAGTTGCCCATCATCCGCTTGATCGGATTGTCGAGCCCGCCGTCATAGTCGGCGGCGTAACGGTCGAACTCCGCCGGTTTCATCGCGGGCCTCCGACGATGTCGCGGATCATGAACAGCGGACGTCCCTTGCTCTGGTCGTAGAGCCGGCCGAGATAGGCGCCGATCACGCCCAGCATCAGGAACTGCATGCCGCCCAGCAGGCCGACCGCGGCCATCAGTGAGGTCCAGCCGGGCATGGTGTGGCCGAACAGCCAGCCCACAATCGAGTAGACGAAGAAGGCGAACCCGATGCCCGCCATCACCCAGCCGATGGTGAGCGAGGCCATCAGCGGCACCACCGAGAAGGCGGTGATGGCGTCGACGGCGAAGCGCACCATCTTCGACAGCGGGTACTTGCTCTCCCCTGCCACGCGGGCCTGGCGGTCGTAGAGAAGCGGCACCTGCTTGCCGCCGATCCAGGCCACCATGCCGCGCACGAAGCGATGACGCTCGGGCATGGCGAGCAGCAGGTCGAGCACGCGCCGGTTGACCAGGCGGAAATCGCCGGTGTCGGCCGGGATCGCCACGTCGGTGAGCCGGCCGATCAGGCGATAGAACAGGGAGGCGGTGGCGCGCTTGAACAGGCTCTCGCCGTCGCGCTGGCGGCGCTGGCCGTAGACCACGTCGGCGCCCTGGTCCATCAGCGCCAGCATCTCCGGCAAGAGCTCGGGCGGGTCCTGCAAGTCGGAGTCGATGACCAGTATGCGGGCGCCGCGGCAGATCGACAGGCCGGCGGTGAGCGCGAGCTGGTGGCCGTGATTGCGCATGAGGCGCACTGCGACAACGCGCGGGTCTCGACTGGCGGCTTCCGTCATCAGCCCCCAGGTCCCATCGCGCGAGCCGTCGTCCACCAGCACGATCTCGCTCGTGCCCCCGACGCCATCGAGCACCGCCCCGACCCGGCGCATGAACTCGGGCAGCGCCTCCTGCTCGTTGTAGCAGGGCGCCACCACGGACAGCGCGGGACGATCGGTCTCGGTCATCGCCGGCGAGCAATAACGGTTGTTCGGGCCGGCGGCTAGCCGCTCTCGTTCTCCTCCCCAGCTTCGCTGCTACGGAGTGGACACATCTGGAACCCCTCCCCCCGTCCTACGTTGCCGAATTCACGCATCATGCTGTCCTCCCTGCGCGCAGCGCGGGGAGGACAACATGAGTGCAAGTTCGACACCCCGTCCTACGGCGGAGGGATTCGAGATGTGTCTACTCCGAAGCAGCTTTGCTGGGGAGACGCCCAGCACGCCGGCGCACACCACGCTGCTGAGAAGATCGGGGCGGTACCCGCCCCGATCTTCATGGGAGGAGGGCGCGAGGGGATTTTTTCCCCCCGATCGGCTATCAACCGGCCCCATGACCGCCAACGACAACGACCATCGCGGGCTGCTGCCGGCCGGGTTGGCCGACCTGCTGCCGCCCGACGCCGCGCGCGAGACAGACGCCATCGACATCGCCATCGAGCGCTTTGCCGCCTTCGGCTACGAGCGCGTCAAGCCTCCTCTGGTCGAGTTCGAGGAATCGCTGCTGGGCGGGCCCGGAGCGGCGCTGGCCTCGCAGACCTTCCGGCTGATGGACCCCGTGTCGCAGCGCATGATGGGCGTGCGCCCGGACATGACCGTGCAGGTGGCCCGCATCGCCGTGACCCGGCTGAAGCACGAGCCGCGGCCCCTGCGCCTGTCCTACGGCGGCAACGTTATCCGGGTGCGCGGCAATGCGCTGAAGCCCGAGCGCCAGTTCGCGCAGGTCGGGACCGAGCTGATCGGGGTCGATTCGGCCGAGGCCGATGCCGAGGCGGTCCTGCTGGCGATCGACGCTCTCCGCGCCATCGGGGTCGCCCGCCTGTCGGTCGACCTCAACCTGCCGACCCTGGTGGCCGCCGTGGGCGCAGGCCTTGGCCTGCCGCAGGACGCCTTGCGGCAGGCGCGCCGGGCGCTCGATCGCAAGGACGAGGGCGGCATCGTCAAGGCGCTTGCCGGCCAGCGCCAGGCCGGCGACCTGCTGATCGGGCTGCTGCGCGCCGCCGGCCCGGCCGAACAGGGCATCGCGAGGCTTCAGGGACTGCCGCTGCCCGAAGCGGGCGCTGCGGAGGCAGCCCGCCTCGCCGAGGTGGTCGCCCTGGTGCGCACCGCCGACGAGGACCTGCCGCTGACCATCGACCCGGTCGAGTATCGCGGCCTCGAGTACCAGACCGGCGTGTCGTTCTCCGTCTTCGCGCTCGATGGCCGCCACAGCCTGGCCAGCGGCGGACGCTACTCGGCGGGCTATCCCGAGGACGGCGTCAGCGAGGCCGCAACCGGCTTCACGCTGTACATGGATGCCGTCCTGGCGGCCTCCCAGGCGGCGCCGGAACGGCCCCGGCTGTTCCTGCCGCTCGGTACGCCGTGGCGCGACGCCGCACCCTGGCAGGCCAGGGGCTATGCCGTGGTGCGCGCCGTAACCCCGAGCGAGGACCCGCGCGTCGAGGCCAGGCGCCTGCGCTGCAGCCACGCCCTGATCGACGCCGACGCGGTTCCGCTGTGACCTCTCGCTCCTCCCCAGCTTCGCTGGGGAGGTGTCGGCGTCTGCGCCGACGGAGGGGTCATGAGCAGCGGGACTGGAGCCCATGACCCCTCCGCCCCCGATTACGGGGGCACCTCCCCAGCGAAGACGCTGGGGAGGAGAACCGAGACTCGCCTCTCCAGGGTGAGCGTGCTATCGAACGCCACGCCTCTCCGGGCGCGCCGACGCTGGTTGCCCTGGGGAGGCGTTTTTCGTGTCTGAACACCTCCATCAGGACAGAGCAAATGGCCAACGTGGCAGTGATCGGCGCCCAGTGGGGCGACGAGGGCAAGGGCAAGATCGTCGACTGGCTGAGCGAGCGCGCCGAGGTCGTGGTGCGTTTCCAGGGCGGTCACAATGCCGGCCATACGCTCGTCATCGGCAACCAGGTCTACAAGCTCGCCCTGCTGCCGTCGGGCGTGGTGCGACCCGGCAAGCTGTCCATCATCGGCAACGGCGTCGTGGTCGATCCCTGGCACTTCCTCGAGGAAGTGAAGAAGGTGAACGGCCAGGGCGTCGCGGTGACGCCCGACAACCTCAAGATCGCCAACCATGCCGTGCTGATCCTGCCGCTGCATCGCGACCTCGACGGCTGGCGCGAGGACGTGCCGGGCACCATCAAGATCGGCACGACGCGCCGCGGCATCGGCCCGGCCTACGAGGACAAGGTCGGCCGCCGCGCCATCCGCGTCGGCGATCTCGCCGAGCCGGACATTCTCGCGCGCAAGGTCGAGACCCTGCTCGCCCATCACAATGCCCTGCGCCAGGGTCTCGGCCGGCCGACCGTCGATCCCGCGGCCCTGCTCGACGACCTGCTCGCTCTGGCGCCCAGGCTGCTGCCCTACGCCGAGGACGTGTGGGAGCGGCTCGATGGGCTGCGTGCCTCCGGCAAGCGCATCCTGTTCGAAGGGGCGCAGGCCACCATGCTCGACATCGATCACGGGACCTACCCGTTCGTGACCTCGTCCAACACGGTGGCGGCGCAGGCGATGATCGGCAGCGGCATGGGCAACGGCGCGGTCGGCTACGTGCTGGGCATCGCCAAGGCCTACACGACGCGGGTCGGCGACGGCCCCTTCCCGACCGAGCTGACCGATTCCATCGGCCAGCTGCTCGGCGATCGCGGCAACGAGTTCGGCACCAACACCGGCCGGCGCCGGCGCTGCGGCTGGTTCGACGCCGTGATGGTGCGCCAGGCGGTCAAGCTGAACGGCATCGACGGCATCGCGCTCACCAAGCTCGACGTGCTCGACGGCCTCGAGGAGATCAAGGTGTGCGTCGGCTACGAGCTCGACGGCAAGCGCATCGAGCGCTTCCCCTTCACGATGGGCGCCCAGGCCAAGCTGCAGCCGATCTGGGAGATCTTCGAAGGCTGGGGCCAGAATACGCGTGGCGCCCGCTCGTTCGCCGAGCTTCCCGCGACCTGCATCAAGTACGTGCGCCGCGTCGAGGAGCTGGTGGGCTGCCCGGTGGCCCTGCTCAGCACCAGCCCCGAGCGCGAGGACACGATCCTGATGACCGACCCGTTCCGGGATTGATTCATTGAAGGGAGCGCGCCACTCGCTGGCGCGCTCGTTCTCCTCCCCAAGCCAGGCTTGGGGAGGTGTCGCCGTCTTCGGCGACGGAGGGGTCATGAGCCTCAGTATCAACCCTCTCCCATGACTCATGACCCCTCCGTCGCGTATGACGCGACACCTCGCCAGCTTCGCTAGGGAGGAGAAAATATCTACTTCAGGCTGACCAAGGTCAGGTCGACGAACCACGATTGCGGTGACACGAAGCCCTGCACGCTTTTCGACATGGCGCGCGGGTTGAGATCGTGGACGATGTAGAGCCACGGCGGATTGTCGACCAGGCGCTCGTGGGCGGCGCGGAAGTGCTTCAGGATGGTCGCCTCATCGCTCGCCTCGGACAGCGTTTTCAGCGCCTCCTCGAACTTGTCGTCCTTCCACTGCTCCCAGTTCGACCCGGTCGGCGAGAAGTTGGCGGCGGCGAAGTAGCGGAACATCATGCCGACGTCGCTCGACGGCGAGCTGACGTTGAGCGCCATGGCGCCGTTGAGCGACGGGCTGTCGGGCACGGCGCGGGCGGCGTTGAGCAGGACCTGCCACTCGACCGCCTCGACCTGCACGTCGACGTTGCAGGCCTGCTTGAGGTTCTCCTGCAACGCCTCGTTCATCGGCAGCGGCAGCATCTGCCCCGAGCCCGAGGTCGAGATCATGACCTTGAACGACAACGGCTTCTTGTCGTAGCCGGCCTCGGCGAGCAACTTCTTGCCCTTCGCCGGATCGAACGCGTAACGGTGCTCGGGATTGCCGAACGCCGGATCGTTGGGCTTCAGCCAGCCGACCGACGGCTCGGCCGTACCGTTCAGCAGCGACACGATGGCGTTGCGATCGATGCAGTAGTTGAGCGCCTGGCGCACCCGCACGTCGGCCACCGGGCTGTTCTTGGCCGCCATGTTGTAGAACCAGGGCCAGACGTGCGGATAGGAACCGGTCGTGATGACGAAGCCGGCCTGCTTCAAGGACGGAATGCCGTCGGGCGGCGGCACCTCGATCCAGTCGACGCGACCCGAGCGCAGGGCCGCCAGGCGCGTGTTCGCCTCCGGAATCGGCATCAGCAGGACCTGGTCGACCTTGGGCAACCGGGTCTGGTCCCAGTAGGCATCGTTCTTCGCCAGGGTCACCGACTGACGCGGCACCACCTTGGTGATCCTGAACGGGCCGGTGCCGGCGGCAGGCAGCCCGGCGACCTTTGCCCAGTCGCGTCCGGCCTTCTCGAACGACGCCGGCGAGGTCGACAGGATGTAGGGCACCATCCACGGGAAGTACGATGCCACGGTCGTCGTCGTCATCGACAGGGTGTAGTCGTCGATCTTCTTGTAGCTGGCGAGGATAGGCACGCGCGAGCGCATGATGCCGACCGCATTGACCTCGAACTGCGGGCTGTCCTTGTTGAAGATGCGCTCGAGGTTCCAGATCACCGCGTCGGCGTTGAAATCGGTGCCGTCGTGGAACTTCACGCCCCTGCGGAGATGGAAGACCCACGTCTTCTTGTCGTCGGCCGCCTGCTCCCACCTCTCGGCCAGTCCGGGCTTCAGGGTGGCGAGCTGGTCGGTGCGCGTGAGATCGAACTGGATCAGCCCCTCGAAGATCGGGAAGCCCAGGAAGCGCATGCCCTCGAAGCCGTTGTTGGGCATGCCGGTGGTGGTCGGGATGTCGGATGCCGTCATGGCGATGCGCAGCACCTTGTCCTGCGCCGACACGGGTACGGCAGGAACGAGCGCGGCAGCGGCGAGCAGCAGGGCGGCGGTGAGGCGATTCTTCATGCAGGAACTCCTGGAACTGGGAAGCTCCTTGCAAGAGGTGCGCCACGGGTGACTTCATGCGCTGGGGGTGCGTCGCTCACAGGCGCTAACCGAGAGCTTCAAAGAAGCCTCACCCTGAGGAGCCGCGCGCAGCGCGGCGTCTCGAAGGGTCGGCAACAGATCGGGTGGCGCCACCGATTTTCCGACGATTTCGTTGAGGCTCATCCTTCGAGACGGCCGCTACGCGGCCTCCTCAGGATGAGGATTTTGTCGAGCCTTCGACCACAGTCTGCGCCAATGGGCGCGCCCGTGGTGCGATCATCGTCGCAGGAAGACGCGCCACTGGAGTGGCGCGCCGCCGGCGCATGACCGCTCAAATGCTGAGATCGAGCAGATTGTAGTCCCTGAGATCGGCCTTGGCGGCAGCGTCCCAGCGGTAGGTCAGGCCGGCCTCGGCGTGCGGCTGGTAGACGAACGGCGCCTCATCGGGAAAGCGCTGGCGGCGGGCGGCGATGGCCTAGCCGATCAGCCGAGCGCGCTCGCGGATGCGCGCCTCGTCGTAGACCGCGGCCTCGTTGTGCACGCCGCCGCCGCGAACGCCCAGCACCGAGCGGCGGCGGTGGAAGCCCATGTTCACGGTGACGCGCCAGTCTCGGCTGGTGTTGGCGAACGATCCGTGCAGCGCCTGGCGGTTGGTGATGGCGACGTCGCCCGGCTGGGCGATGATGGGCACGGCATCGGGCAGCCGCTCGCTGCCCGCCGCCTCGACCAGCGCGCGGATATCGAGCCTGCCGCGCTTGTGCGAGCCCGGCACCACCCACACGCCGTTGGCCGCGGTGCAGCCATAGAGCTGGCCCATGAAGTTGAACCCGTGCGAGCCCTGGTCCCAGACCGGGCTGTCCCAGTGCGTGACGCCGTCCTGGTGCCAGGCCACCGAGGCGCCGCGGCCCGGCTCCTTGATGAACAGCGCCTCGTTGAACGGCGTGAAGTCCGGGCCGTTGATGGCCGCCGCCACGGCGAGCAGCTGCGGATGGCCGTAGACGCGCAGCGCCGCCTCGGAGAACTGCAGCGACCCCAGGATCAGGTAGACGACCTCCCTGGGCGCATCGTCGGCTGCCTTGGGCTCGAACATCTTCACCGGATGACGGCCGTTGGCCAGCGTCGTGCCGCCGAACGGATCGCCGAGCGGCTTCGACCAGAGCAGGGTCGGTGCGGCGCAGTCGGCGGCCAGCGCAGGCCGCCCCTTGGCATCGTGCGCGGCACCGCGCTCGGCGGGCAGGCGATCGAGAATGTCGCGCAGGTCGCGCTCGATGTCGGCCAGCTCGTCGGCTTTCAGGACGCCTTCGAAGACATAGAAGCCGCAGCGCCAGTAGGCTTCGACAATCTCCGGATGCAAGGCGCCGTCCGGCAGGAAGCGGATCGGCCCGCGGTTGCCGAGCGACGCTGCCCGCCGCTCGCCCTCCCGCAGGTAAGCCTGCATGGCGGCTTCCTCGCTGCCGTAATCGACCGCAGCGGCCTGCCTCGATCCGTCCATGGCCTTCCTCCCGGATAAAAGCGTTCGAGGAGGATACTCCGATGCGTCCGCGATTTCCTGCCTCGCCCCGGTATCATTCCGGGACGCGAACCGGCAGTCGCGGCGACCGATCAGTGAGCGGCGAAGCAATAGAGCAGGCCGGCGCCGCCGCTGCTCTTCAGGGCGTCGAGGCTGCAGTCCCGAGAGGGATGTGAGGCATTCCACGATTTCGACGGCGCATCGTCGCGCAAGCCGGCGCGGTCGTGATGGCCGACTATTGCCGCGCCTTCGCCGCTCTTGGTCCAGTTGCCGCTGGTCATGCCCGCTCAGCCGAGATCGAGATCGGCGGTCGCCGCATCGAAGCGGGCGAGGTAGGTCCGCGCATGCGCCTGGTAGTCGACGCCTTCGGTCCGCAGATGAACGTCGGACACCATTGCCCACAGCGCCTCGCGCAGCGCGCTGGCGGCCTTCATTGCGGCGAAGGCGCGGCGCAGCGGTGGGTCGACCGTGCCGAAGTATCCCTCGAGCAGCGTCGCATCCTCGGCCGGACCGAAATCGCCGTTGGCCGACAGGTTGGCGAGGTCGAACAGGGCGGTGCCGAAGGCGCCGTACTCCCAGTCGATCAGCCACAGCCTCGAGCCATCGTCCATCACGTTGCCCGGCAGCAGGTCGTGGTGACCGAACACGATCGGCAGCGGCACCTGGGCCTGCTCCAGCCGATCTGCCCAGTCGCTGTAGCGCCGGTCGGCAGCGAGCAGGTGCACGTAGTCGCGGATGACATGGAACACCCAGAAGGCCCCGGCGGGCCCGCGCACAAACCTTCCCACCTTGGCATGGCAGTCCTTCATCAGGTCAGCCAGCCGGCCGGCATTGGCGCGCAGGTCGGCCTCCTCGAAGGTGCGGCCGGCAATGAAGCGCATCACCGTGATGCCCGCCTCGCCATGGACGATCTCCGGCGAGAGACCGGCTTCGAATGCGGCGATCGACGCCGCCCGCTCGCGCTCGCGCGAGACATGATGCACGGGGATGTCGACGCCGAAGCGAACGACGAACTTCTCGCCCCTGTCGGTGACGACATAGGAGATGTTGGTCAGGCCGCCCTTCAGCGGCTCGAACGACACCGGGCCGCGCCAGCACGGCAGCGTCGTCATCTTCGATTCGAGGTCTTCTTTTCGCATCGCGGTGACCCGATCATTTCATGCCTGCACGCGGCAGGCTACCCTGCCGCCAGGGAGGAACCCATCCGATGCCTGACAGCCGAGTCACCAACACCATCACCGGCCGCGACGCCTTCATGCGCGTGCTCCACGACGAGGGCGTCAGCAAGATGTTCGGCAATCCCGGCACGACCGAGCTGCCGATCATGCACGCGCTCTCCTCGGCGCCGGAGATGGGCTATGTGCTCGGGCTGCAGGAAGCCGTGGTGATCGCCATGGCCGACGGTTACGCCCGCGCCTCGGGCAAGCTGGTGTCGTGCAACGTCCACGTGGCGCCCGGCCTCGGCAACGCCATCGGCTCGATCTACACGGCGATGATGTCGGGCACGGCCATGATCGTGACCGCCGGCCAGCAGGAGCAGGGTCACGGCCTCACCGAGCCCCTGCTCTACGCCCCCCTGGTGCCGATCGCCCAGCCGGTTGTGAAGTGGGCCACCGAGGTCAACCGCATCGAGGACCTGCCGCGCATCATGCGCCGCGCCGCCAAGATCGCGACCACGGCGCCGACCGGCCCGGTGTTCATCTCCCTGCCCGGCGACATCCTGAACAACGAGGCCGCGGTCGACATGGGCGCACCGACGCGCGTCGACACCGCCGTGCGCCCGAGCGACGCCGCGCTCGAGCACCTCGCCCGACGGCTGCTCTCCGCCAGGAAGCCCGTCATCCTGGCCGGGCACGAGATCGCCACGTCGGACGCCTTCGCCGAGACGAAGGCGCTGGCCGAGGCGCTGGGCGCCCCGGTGCTGCAGCAGACCGTGGCCTGGGGAGCGCACTTTCCGTCCGAGCATCCCGCCTATATCGGCGCGTTGAACCGCGACCAGAAATACGTGCACGGCGTGCTGAGCGAGTTCGACCTCATGCTGTGCGTCGGCTCGGACGTGCTCAAGATGTCGGTATGGAGCACGACCGAGCCGCTGCCCGAGACCACGGCAGTGGCGATGATCGGGCTGCGCGACTGGGAGATGGGCAAGAACTTCCCGGCCGAGATCGCGCTCCGCGCCGACGTCAAGGAGACGCTGAAGGCGCTCGTGCCGCTCCTGCAGAAGCTGGGCGGCAGCCCCCTCGAGGCGCGCGCCAGGACGGCGATGGCCGAGATCGCCAAGCGTAACTGGAGCGCGCAGCGTGCCGCCCGCAAGGCCAAGCTCGCCGCCCCGACCGAGAGACCGCTGGCCGCCGAATGGGTCATGATGCAGCTCAGCGAGAAGCTGCCGGCGGACGCGGTGGTGGTCGACGAGGGCCTGACCAGCGCCGCGACACTGCCGATGTATTTCCCGTTCCGCGACCGCAACAGCTTCTTCGGCAACGTCAGCGGCGGCATCGGTTGGGGAATCGCCGCGGCGGTCGGCGTCCAGATCGCGCTGCCCGAGCGGCGCGTCGTTGCCGTGATCGGCGACGGCAGCGCCATGTACTCGATCACGGCGCTGTGGAGCGCCGCCAACCAGAAGCTGCCGGTGATCTTCGTGATCGCCAACAACGAAGGCTACCAGATCCTCAAGAACCGGCTGAAGCTGTTCCACGGCAACGACAAGCCGATTGGCATGGACTTCAAGGATCCGAAGATGAACGTCGCCCAGATCGCCCAGGGCTTCGGCGTCGCCGCCGAGCGCGTCGACACCGTGGCAGGCTTCGACGCGGCGCTCGACACGGCGCTGGCCCGCAAGGATGGACCCAGCCTGATCGAGGTGATGATCAAGAGCTAGCCGATGACCGACGAAGCCGACCTGCGCGACAGGCTGCGCAAGATCGAGGCGCTGTTCGCCGGCGCCGGCACGGCAGGCGAGCGGATGGCCGCCGACGCCGCGCGGGCCCGTGTCCAGGCGCGGCTGGCCGAGCTGGAACGGCGCGATACGCCGATCGAGATGCAGTTCTCCATGCCTGATCAATGGTCGCGCCGGCTCTTCGTCGCGCTCTGCCGGCGCTACGGCCTGAAGCCCTACCGCTATCGCCGGCAACGCCTCACGACCGTGGTGCTGCGGGCGCCGCGGGGTTTCATCGACCAGGTGCTGTGGCCCGAGTTCAGCGAGCTCAATCGGGCACTCCGCGTCTTCCTCGACCAAGTCACCGAGCGCGTCATCCGGGAAGAGATCCACGCCGACGCGAGCGAGGCGACCGAAGTCGCCCAGGCCCTGCCCGCCGGCGGCTCGCCGGCCGGGTGAAAGGTCACCGTCTGACCGCAGGCCGCTAAAGCAAGATGTTCTTTCGAAGCACCAAAGAATGACCTCACCCTGAGGAGCGGCCGCAGGCCGCGTCTCGAAGGGTCAGCCGAACCACGTCTGCTGCTCCCCCTTCGAGACGCCACGCTCCGCGTGGCTCCTCAGGGTGAGGAACTCTTTGGCGCTACTATCCAAGAAAACTCCGCTCTACCGTCCCATCACGTCGAACACGGCGTCGCGCAGCATGGCCTCGACCTTCGCGCCTTCGCTCTTGCCGCCGGGCGCGGCCTTGGAGGCGGTGGCGAAGAGATAGAACGAGCCATCGTCGAGCGGCACGATCGTATAGTAGAACTGATAGGCGTCGTTGCCGTCCTGGCATCCGGTGAAGACGCGCACGACCTCGGGGTTCTTCTCGTCCTTGGTCGAGCCCGAGACCGATTGCCCCTTGCAGTTCTTGGTATCGTCCGACACGACCGCCGCCGCGACCTGCCGCGCCGTCGCATTGCGCGACGAGGCGATGATGCGCAGGGTGCCGATGACGCCCTCGGCGCGCCACACGACATCGGAGCTCGACAGGTAAGCCGACTTGAACTCGGCGATTTCCCGCGCCGTCAGGATGCGGAAATTGCTCAGCTCGCCGCGCGACAGGATGTTGGCGACGATCTTGGTGGCCTCGAGGCGCTCCTCGGCGGTGCTGCCGCGGGCGTTCCGCTCAGGCTGCGGCGGCGGTGCGGTCTGCTGCCGGGGCATCATCGGCGAGTTCGGCGACGACGACGCGACAGCCTCGTAGCGCTCGGCGCACGCCAACGTCTCGGTGAGAGCGGCATAGGTGCCGTCGAGGTTGAAGGCATAGTTGCTGCCGCCGGCGCGCACGGTCATCCGGTTGCCGCGGCGGATCAGGTCGAACAGGGCCGCCTTGGGTGGCAGCTCGGCCAGCGCCAGCTTGTCGGTGACGGCGTTGGCGCGCAGCGTGATCGGGCCGACATTGTCGACATAGATGTCGACCGGCACGCTTTGCCCCCTGTTGAACTGCCACGAATCGTGCGCCCAGCCGACGCGCCACGTGTAGTCGCCGGAGACGGAGAACACCATGGTGATGCCGCTGCGATAGAGCGTCGACATCGCACAATGCGAGAACTTGTTGCCGCGCGTGTAGGCGCCGATGTCCCAGCCGGCGATATTGTTCTTGGAGCCGGGAATCAAGTCGGCCCACGCCGCCTGAGCACCCAGAACGAGGCCCACGACGGCAGCAGCAAGCGTTCGGATCATTCTAGTCCCCCAATGCAAGCGCGGGTCCCGCTCCCCTCTCGAGCCGACGGTTTCCCGACGGGCCTGCGACGCCCGTCCACAGCGCTGCCGAGTTTGACAGGAGTGCCGGCCGGAACCAAGGATCAGACGCAACCCGGCTGAAGAAATCTTCGTGCCGGCGGCCATGCAAATGCCGTCATACGAACTGGACGACGTTCTCCGTGCCGATCAGATGGCGGCCCACCATCTCGACCATGGGCAGCATGGCCTGGAGGTGCTGGCTGGCACTTAGCGCATCGCGCAGGCGGCGCTCGAACGGCGCAGAGTTCATGATCGCCGCCGTGCCGGCGCCTCGGTAGCAGGCGATCGACACCTCCGTGGCCTCGTTCATGCCATGCGTCGTGGCAAGCCGCAGGCGCATGCGCAGGTCGAGATCGAGCGCGCCGGCGGCCGACGCCGCGTAGGCCTGGCCTGCCGCCTCGTGGAGAAAGGCGCGGACCGAGGAAAGCCGGGCCTCGAGCAGGCCGACCTCGCGCTGCACGGCGTTGTTCCTCGCCATTGCCTGGACCGAGGCGCGGCTGTGCCGGCCGCGCGCCAGCTCGACATAGGTGTCGAGCATCCGGCGGGCCACGCCGATGGTGACGCTGCAGAAGCCGCAGGCGTAGAGCAGCGTCGAGCCGATCGGGTAGATCGGGCCGTGCTCTCGCCTCTCGTCCGGGACATCGCGCGCCGGCGCATGCGCATCCGGCACGAACAGGTCGGTGACCGAGTAGCTGTCGCTGCCGGTGCCGCGCAGGCCGAGCACGTGCCAATCATCGATTATCTTCGCCTCTGAGCGCAGGAACAGGAAGCTGCGGTCGTCCGGCCTGTCGTAGCGAATGTGCGGCGTTCCGTCGGGGTTCTGCACGGCGCTGTGCGCGCCGAGCCAGGTCGTGTGCCTCCCCCCGCTGGCGAAGCTCCACGTCCCGGTCAGGCGATAGCCGCCTTCTACACGGATCGCGGTGCTGTTGTTGTGCCGGGCGCCCCACGCCAGCCCGGCCCGCGCGCCGGCGAAGATCCGCGCCGCAGCCTCGTGCGGCATGGCCGCTGCCGAGGTCGCCGCCGAGACGTTGGACTGGTTGACGAACCAGCCCGTGCTGGCATCGGCCCACGCGATCGCCTCGTTGGCCTTGCAGTAGTCGACCAGGTCGACCTCCTGCCCGCCCATGCTGCGCGGCAGCAGCATGCGCAGAAGGTCCTGACCGGCCAGGGCGTCGACCACTTCCGCTGTCAACTCGCGCCGGCGATCCATCTCCGGCCCATGCTGGTCGAGGATGGCCTGCACCGCGCGCGCCCGCTCGACGGGGCTGACGAGCGGCGTGCCTTCGCCGGCGAATCTGGTGGCAGGAGACGGTACGCGGCTCGACATGGCGCTTCCTCGGTTGCTCGACCGGGAACTATAGAGAGCCTGCGCCTCTTGTCTCGACTCCTCGCACCGAGGATCGGCCAAGCGAAATTTGCCGGGCCGAAACGCCGACTTCTCGCCTAAGAACGCGCTGGGGGCCTGCCCCCAGCCATGAGCCGGAAGACCATCCTCCCTCGGCCCCGTAGCACGGGGGCCTGGCGCTACTCCGCGGCCATTGCCTTGGGCTTGGCGAGCTCCTCGGCGATCTGGACGGCGTTCCACGCCGCGCCCTTCAGCAGCTGGTCGCCCGCCACGAACAACACCAAGCCGTTGGGATTGGACAGGTCGCGGCGAATGCGGCCGACATGGACGTCGAGATCGCCACTCGCCTCGAGCGGCATCGGGAAGTGGTTGGCGGCCGCGTCGTCGACCAGCTTGACGCCGGGCGCACGCGCCAGGATGTCGCGCGCCTCGGCGGGCGACAGCGGCTTGTCGAGCTCGAGGGTGATCGCTTCGGAGTGCGCCCGCAGCACCGGGACGCGGATGCAGGTCGGCACGATCGGCAGATGCGGCATGTGGAACATCTTCCGCATCTCCTCGATCACCTTGTTCTCTTCCTCGTTGTAGCCGTTCTCGCCGATCCTGGTGTTATGCGAGAACAGGTTGAAGGCGATCTGGTGGGGGAAGACCTTGCGCTCGATCTCCTTACCGGCGACGTAGTCGCGAACCTGATCCTCGAGTTCCTGCATGGCCTGGGCGCCGGCGCCCGAGGCCGACTGATAGGTCGCCACGACGATCTTTCGGATGCCGGCCGCCTGATGGATCGGCCAGACGGCCGTCGCCAGGATGGCGGCCGTGCAGTTGGGGTTGGCGATCACGCCGGTGTGCCTGGCGAGGTCGCCGGCATTCACCTCCGGCACCACCAGGGGCACCGTCGGATCCATCCGGAAGGCCGACGAGTTGTCGACCACGACCGCCCCGGCCGCCTTGGCCGCCGGCACGAACTCGCGCGACCGGGTGGCCCCGGCGCTGAAGAAGGCGATGTCGATCCCTTTGAACGCTCCGGCCGTCAGTTCCTCGACCGGGTAGGCCTTGCCCTTGAACTCCAGGGTCTTGCCGACCGAACGGGAGGACGCGAGCAGCCTGAGGGAAGCGACGGGGAAGTTCCGTCGCTCGAGGACGCGGAGGATTTCCACTCCGACCGCGCCGGTGGCGCCGACAATGGCGATGTTCTGGGCGTTCATGATGCCGGCAAAATACAGGATCGGCCGGCAGGCGTCATGAGACCCGATGACGCCGATCGCCGAGAACTGCTCATGCCGACCTCGAGCAGGGCTGGGGCGTTCCTCGGTCTCTCGCTCATCTTCATGCTCCTCTCCCCGGCTAGGGGGAGAGGTTGGGTGAGGGGGTTGGAGCTGATTTCGCAGCCTTCGAAGCCCCCTCACCTAGCCTCTCCCCCTAGCGGCCCCCTAGCGGGGGAGAGGAATCTGAGTCGTTGGGCGTCATTCCGCCGCCTGCTCGCGCTTCTTGATGGCTGGCATCAGGCCGGTCGGATCGACCAGGCGGCCGTGGGCCAGCATGTTGTGGGCGTGCGCCAGATGGTGCAGCGCGAACGAGGTCTGCATGGCGCTGACGCGGCCCTGGGCATCCTGCGCGGCATTCACCGCTTGCTTGACGAGCTTCAGCGCGAACAGGGGCTTCCGGGCGATCCGCTCGGCCATCGCCAACCCGAAGGCCTCCAACTCGGCGCGCGGCACCACGTGATTGACCATGCCCACCCGATGCGCTTCCGCCGCGCCGATCCAATCGGCGGTGAACAGGAATTCCTTGGCCTTGCGCACGCCCATCTCCCAGGGATGGGCGAAGAACTCGGCGCCGCCGACGCCCATCGCGACCGTATGGTCGAGGAACTCGGCATCGTCGGAGCAGACGATCAGATCGCACGGCCACATCAGCATCAGCCCTCCGGCGATCACCTTGCCGTGGACCAGAGCCAGGGTCGGCTTGGGGAGGTTGCGCCAGCGCTCGCAGAAGCCGATGTAGATCTCCTGCTCGCGGGCATACTGAGCCTCGGCACCCGGCTTGCCGAAGCCCGCCCACGTGCCGACCGTCTCGTGCCGACGCATGTTGCCGTGGCCATCGACCTCGCGCAGGTCGTGGCCCGAGGAGAAATGCGGGCCGTTGGCCGAGAGCACGATGACCTTCACCTCGTCGTCGTGCGCCGCCCGGTCGAACGCCTCGTTCAGGGCATAGAGGAAGGCCGTGTCCTGCGCGTTCCTCGTGTCCGCCCGGTTGAGGATGATGCGCGCGATGCCGGCGCTCGGAGTCTCGTAAAGGATCGCGTCTGCCATTGGGTTCCTCCCGCTCGTCGTGCGACAGTCTAGCCATGGCTGACATCGCACACACCTTCGTCGAGACCCGCGGTTTCACCACGCACGTCGCGCAGTGCGGCAAAGGACCGCCGCTCCTCCTGCTGCACGGCTGGCCCGAGTTCTGGGCCACCTGGGAGCCGATGTTCGATCGGCTCGGTGATCGCTACCGGCTGATCGCGCCCGATTTCCGCGGTTTCGGCGAGAGCGGCAATCCGGTGCCCGGCCGCACCGACCAGGCCGGCGCCGATGCCCTGGCCGACGACATCGCCGCCCTGATGGACAAGCTCGGCATCGCCCAGTCCGGCTTCGTCGGGCACGATGTCGGCGCCTTCGCCATGCAGCGCCTGGCGCTCGGCCACCCCGACCGGGTGGCCGGGCTATTCTTCTTCAATTGCGCCACGCACGGCGTCGGCGCGCGCTTCCGCGAGCCGCGGCAGATCAACGAGATCTGGTACCAGACCTTCCACCAGATGCCGTTCGCCGCCGACCTCGTCGGTGCCTCGCGGGATACCTGCCGGGCCTATTTCAGCCACTTCCTGAAGCACTGGGCGCACGACAAGACCGCCTTCGACGGCGTGCTGGAGCGCTGGGTCGACAACTTCATGCGGCCCGGCAACCTGCAGGGTGGCTTCAACTGGTACGTCTCGCAGAATGCCGGCCGGCTGGCCGTGATGGCCGGTACGGCGCCCAAACCGCCCAGGATCCGCCAGCCGGCCCGCGTCCTGTGGGGTCGCCACGACCCGGTGCTGCGCTGCGACTGGATCGACGTCGTCGGCGAGTACTTCGAGACCGTCGAGGCCGGCATCGCGGAGGATGCCGGCCACTTCGTTCACTACGAGACCCCGGACCCGGCGGCCGTCGAGATCGACCGGTTTTTCCGCCGGATCGGCTATCGCACCACGGCCTAGGCCGACTGGGCCTGGGCGGTGGCCTTGCCGATGCGTCGCGTCGACGACTGCGTCGCCGCCTCGACCACCATGTTCTTCATCGCTTTCTGCAGCTTGTCGAAGGCGCGCACCTCGATCTGACGCACCCGCTCGCGGCTGATGCCGTACTTGGCCGACAGGTCCTCGAGCGTCTTGGGCTCGTCGATCAGGCGGCGCTCGACGATGATGTGGCGCTCGCGGTCGGTCAGCTGCTTGAGGGCAGCCGCCAGCATGTGCTTGCGCTGGCCGAGCTCCTGGCTCTCGGCGAGGCGGGCTTCCTGGTTGGGGCTGTCGTCGACCAGCCAGTCCTGCCACTCCATGTCGCCTTCGGTCTTGACCGGGGCGTTGAGCGAGGAATCGGGCGCCGACAGCCGGCGGTTCATGTTGACCACCTCCTCCTCGGGCACGCCGAGGCGGGTGGCGATCTTGGTCACCTGCTCGGGCGACAGGTCTCCCTCCTCGATGGCCTGCATCTGGCCCTTGAGCTTGCGCAGATTGAAGAACAGCTTCTTCTGGGCGGCCGTGGTGCCCATCTTCACCAGCGACCAGCTGTGCAGGATGTATTCCTGGATCGAGGCGCGGATCCACCACATGGCATAGGTAGCCAGCCGGAAGCCGCGGTCCGGGTCGAAGCGCTTGACCGCCTGCATCATGCCGACATTGCCCTCGGAGATCAGCTCGGCGACCGGCAGGCCGTAGCCGCGATAGCCCATGGCGATCTTGGCCACGAGGCGCAGATGGCTGGTCACCAGCTTGTGGGCGGCCTTCGAATCCCCATGCTCGCGCCACGCCTTGGCAAGCATGAACTCCTCCTGCGGCTCCAGCAGGGGAAATTTGCGGATCTCCTGCAGGTAGCGGCTGAGATTGCCCTCCGGGGTCAGCGAAGACGGCAGGGCGGGAAGGTTGGCGGTAGCGCTCATGAGGCTCCCCCTTTCAAGTACGGACTGGATGAACGATCGTTTAGCACTCTCGCCCATCGACTGCTAAAGTTGACTCTAATAGTCGGATGATCGGCAGGTCAAGAAAATCCGACTAATGCTCTCGGATACTAAAGCTTATCACTTAACGCTGTTCAGGTCGGACAGCAGCCTCTGCATGTCTTGCGGCATTTCTGAGGCGAACTTCATCTCCCGCCCGGTCCTGGGATGCCGGAACTCCAGGATCGCCGCATGCAGAGCCTGACGCTGGAATGTCGACAACGAAGGCGGTGCGGCGACGTTGCGGGACCGTCGGCCATACACTGGGTCACCGACCACGGGGCAGCCGAGATGGGCGAGATGAACGCGCACCTGGTGGGTCCGCCCCGTCCAGAGCTTTGCTCCGACCAGGCTTGCCACGGGAGCAAGAGCCGGCCCGAAGCGGCGTTCGATCCAGTAGTCCGTCCGGGCGGCCCGGCCGCCAGCGCGGCGAATGGCCATGCGTTTGCGATCGACCGGGTGGCGCCCGATCGCTGCCTCCACAGTGCCCTCCCTGGCGGCTGGCGCACCCCACACCACCGCCCGATAGATCCGCGTGAGGTCATGCTTGGCGAACAGGGCGGCCAGGCCGTGATGGGCGGCGTCATTCTTGGCCACCACCATCACGCCCGATGTGTCCTTGTCGAGCCGATGGACGATGCCCGGCCGGCGGACGCCGCCGATGCCCGACAGGCTGGCCCCGCAGTGAGCCAGCAGGGCATTGACCAGCGTATTGTCCGGGTTGCCCGGTGCCGGATGCACGACCAGACCGGGCGGCTTGTTCAGCACCACGAGGTCGTCGTCCTCGAACAGGATGTCGAGATCGATCGCCTGCGGCTGCGGTTCGGCCGGCTCGGCCTCCGGCACGTCGACGATGTACCGCTCGCCTGTTTTGACCTTGCGGGAGGGCTCTTCTATCGTCGCGCCATCCGCCAGCGCCACGCGGCGGCTTTCGATCAGCGCCTTCACGCGGCTGCGCGTGAGGGCCGGCAGGGCCACCGCCAGGGCGCGGTCGAGCCGCTGGCCGGCGGTGCTGTCATCGACGGTCACGTAGTGGCGGCCGGCGTCGCTCATGGAGTTTTCTTGGCGTCCCCTGCTCAGGCCTATGCACCACTCTGGCTGAAAGTGCTGGTCATCGTGATGGGCCTGCTGATCGTGGCGGGCTTCATCGTCATTGCGGCCGAGATCGCCCGCCGGATGTCTACGCCCAACACCGGACGATCGCCAGCCTCCGGCGTCTTCAGCGAGCGCATCGCGCTGCCCTCGGGTTCGCGCGTGGTGTCGATGACGGCGGCCGGCGACCGCCTCGTGGTCCATATCGAGACGCCGGGAGGCCCTTCGGCCGCCTATGTCGTCGACCCGCGCAACGGCACGCTGCTCGGCACCGTCGAGTTCCCGCCGGGCGTGGGCCGCCAATGACATGATCGACCACCTGTCGATTACGACCACCGAGCTCGACCGCGCCCAGGCATTCTACGATGCGGTGCTGGGCGCGCTGGGCTATCCGCGGGTCAACCGACGCGAACGCGCAATCGGCTATGGCGAGCGCCACGCGACCGACGGAGCGCCCGCCTACATCTCCATCTATCTCAGCGCCAACGTGGTGCCGGACAATCGACACTGGTGCTTTCGCGCGCCGAGCCGCGCTGCCGTCCGCGCCTTCCATCGACTAGCGATAGCGCACGGCGGTACCGACGACGGCCCGCCGGGCATCCGCGAGCACTACAGCCCCACCTACTATGCCGCCTTCGTGCGCGATCCCGACGGCAACCGGATCGAAGCCGTCACGCGCCGGCCCGAGGACCAACCATGAACTTTCGCAGCGACAACGAGAGCGGCGCGCATCCCGACATCATCGAGGCCGTGTCGGCCGCCTTCTCGGGCGGCAGTGCCCATTCGTACGGAGCCGACGAATGGACCCAGCGGGTCGAACGTCGATTGCGCGAGCTGTTCGAGAAACCCGACCTGGTCGCCTTTCCGGTCGCTACGGGGACGGCGGCCAACGTGCTGTCGCTGGCCTGCTGCACGCCGTCGTGGGGTGCCATATATTGCCACCCGCAAGCCCACATCATGGTGGACGAAGCCAACGCCCCCGAGTTCTTCAGTGGTGGCGCACAGCTCAACCCGATCGACGGGCCAGCCGGCAAGATCGATTCGCGGCGGCTCGCCGATACCCTCGCACAGCCGGTCTATGGCGTGGTGCACCATCCCCAGCCCGCCGCCGTCAGCATCAGCCAGGCCACCGAGTGCGGTACCGTCTACGATCCGATCGAGATCGCCGCGATCGCCACGTCGACCCATCGGCACGGTCTCAAGCTGCACATGGACGGCTCGCGTTTCGCCAACGCCCTTTCTTTCGTCGGCTGCTCCGCCGCCGAGCTGTCGTGGCGAGCCGGCGTCGACGTGCTGAGCTTCGGCGCGACCAAGAACGGCGCGCTCGGCGCCGAGGCTGTGGTGTTCTTCGATCCCAGCCTGGCGCGCGAGTTCGAGTTCCGCCGCAAGCGGGGAGGCCATCTGTTCTCCAAGATGCGCCTCCTGTCGGCCCAGCTCGATGCCTACCTGACCGATGGCCTGTGGCTCGCCAACGCCCAGCACGCCAATGCCATGGCTCGCCGCCTCGTCGCCGGTCTCACGCCGCTCAAGGGGACCCAGCTGCTCTACCCCGTCAATGCAAACGAGATCTTCGTCGTCCTGCCGTCGCACGTGCACGACGCGCTGAACAAGGCCGGCGCGCAGTATCACCCCTGGCCGTCGGACCGTCCCGGCGAACGGGCATTTCGCCTGGTCACCGCCTTCGACACCAGCCTGAACGACGTCGACACTTTCCTGTCCATTGCAAAGGCTGCGTCCTCTCCATGACCCACCAGCGTACCCTCACGGCGGCCCACTGGGGCGTCTACGAGGTCGAGTACGACGACGCCGGCAAGGCGGTTCGTCTCCACCCCTTCTCGAAGGATCCCGACCCGTCTCCGATCGGCCTGCACATGCTGTCCGACGAGGTGACCCGCCTGCGCGTGCGCCGGCCGGCGGTACGCAAGAGCTGGCTCGACAAGGGCCCGGGGGCCAGACCCGAGCGCCGCGGCCAGGACCCGTTCGTCGAGCTGCCGTGGGAGGAAGCGCTCGATCTCGTGGCGGGCGAGCTCGCGCGCGTGAAGCAGACCTGGTCGAACCGAGCGATTTTCGGCGGGTCGTACGGCTGGTCGAGCGCCGGCCGCTTCCATCACGCGCAGAGCCAGGTCCATCGCTTTCTCAACGCGATCGGCGGCTACGTGCGCCACCAGGATTCCTACAGCCTGGGTGCGGCGCGTGTCCTGATGCCGCACATCGTGGCGCCGATGGACGAGCTGATGTCGATGCACACGAGCTGGGATGTGCTGGCCGAGCATTGCAAGTTGTTCGTCACGTTCGGCGGGGTGCCGCACAAGAACAGCCAGATCAACGCCGGCGGCGCCACCCTCCATCACGTCAAGCGCGGGCTTTACGACCTGCGCCAGAAAGGCGTGCGATTCGTCAACGTGACGCCGACCGCCGACGACCTGGACACCGGCGGCGAGGTCGAGTGGCTTGCCGTCCGGCCCAACACCGATACCGCGCTGATCCTGGCCCTCTGCCACACGCTGCTGGCCGAGAACCTGCATGATCGCGCGTTTCTCGATCGCTGCACGGTAGGGTTCGACCGGTTCGCGCCGTCGCTCGCCGGCAAGGATGCGGCATGGGCGGAGAGAATCACCGGTATCCCAGCGGCGCGCATCGTGCGTCTCGCCCGCGAGATGGCCGCGACCCGCACGATCGTCAGCATCAATTGGTCGTTGCAGCGCAGCCATCATGGCGAGCAGCCGTTCTGGGCGCTGGTGACGCTGGCCTGCTTGCTGGGCCAGATCGGCCTGCCGGGCGGCGGCTTCGGGGTCGGCTACGGGCCGGTGAATCTGATGGGCAGCGCGCATCCCAAGTACTCCGGCCCGACCTTGCCGCAAGGCACCAACGCGGTCAGCGACTTCATTCCCGTGGCGCGCTTCACCGACATGCTGCTCGAGCCCGGCGGCAAGATTCCCTACAACGGCCGCACCCTCGTCTATCCCGACATCCGGCTGGTCTACTGGGCGGGCGGCAATCCGTTCCACCATCACCAGGACCTCAACCGCCTGCGGGTCGCGTGGCGCAAACCCGAGACCATCGTCTTTCACGAGCAGTTCTGGACGCCGGCGGCACGCATGGCCGACATCGTGCTGCCGGCCACCACCAGCCTGGAGCGCGACGACATCGGCTATGGCAGCCGCGAGCCGTTCCTGATCGCGATGAAGAAGGCGCGCGAGCCGGTCGGCGAGGCGCGCGACGACTACGCGATCTTCGCCGAGCTCGCGCGGCGCCTGGGTGCCGGCGATGCCTTTACCGAGGGCCGTGACACCATGGCCTGGCTGGAGCACCTCTACGGGCTGTCGCGTGCCAAGTCGGCCGAGGCCGGAGTGGCGATCCCGTCGTTCGATGCGTTCTGGCAAGCCGGCATCGCCGAGGCCACCGGCGAGACCCGCGAGCCGGTGATGCTGGCGCGCTTCCGCGCCGATCCTGCGCAGCATCCGCTGCGAACGCCGTCGGGCAGGATCGAAATCTTCTCGGAGACGATCGCGTCGTTCGGCTATGACGATTGCCCCGGTCACGCCGTGTGGCTGGAGCCCGCCGAATGGCTCGGCTCGAAGCAGGCCGAGCGCTATCCCTTGCACATGCTTTCGGACCAGCCGACCGACAAGCTGCACAGCCAGCTCGACCACAGCCCGCACGCTCGCGCCACAAAGGTCAAGGGCCGTCAGCCGGTCACGCTCCATCCGACCGATGCCGCCGCCCGCGGGATATCCGACGGCGACCTCGTGCGCGTCTTCAACGATCGCGGCGCCTGCCTGTCGGCGGCACGCGTGTCGGACCGCATCCGGCGGGGCGTGGTCCGACTTTCCACGGGCGCGTGGTTCGACCCGTCCGACGCCGGCTCGAACCAGCCTCTGGAGAAGCACGGCAACCCCAACGCGCTGACGCTCGACATCGGCGCCTCCAAGCTCAGCCAGGGCTGCATCGCCCAGACCTGCCTGGTCGAGATCGAGCGCTTCGACGGTCCGGCGCCGCCGGTCACGGCGCATCGGCCGCCTGAGTTCGTGAAGCGCTGATCAAAGGGTCGCTCGCTGCGCCCGGGATGACACCAGTACCGTGACTACGGAAATTCTGTCATCCCGAGCGCAGCGAGGGATCTTTCCTTTCACATTACTGTTTTGTGAGCGCAAAAAGGCCCGTCCTTGCGGACGGGCCCTACACACGCGACTACTGAAGGCTGTGGTTACGCGGCAGCCTTGGTGAACTTCTCGATGCGCTCCTGGACCGGGCGGACGACGTCGTCGGCGGCCTTGCGCATGTAGGCACCGAGGTCCTGGGCCTGGGCGATGCGGGTCTCCAGGCGGCCGCGCCAGTACTTGGCGGTGATGTCGAACGCCTCGATCGGCGTCCGGGCGGCGACCAGGTCGCGCATCGCGGCAAAGCCGGCATCGGCATCTTCCTTGGCCACCTCGAGGGCCTTCAGGCTGATCCGGGTCGCGCCGTCGCGCGCCTGCGTCAGCTGGGTGTTGAGCTCGGTCGACGCCGTATGAGCGGCCTTGCTGATCTGCTCGAAGCTCTCGGTCGCCTTGCGGACGCCGATCTGGGCGAACTCGCGGACGCGCTCGCCGGCGGCCTTGGTGGTCTCGTTGGCGTGCTCGATGACGCTGTCGATGGCCGCGTTGCTGGTGGTCATGGTTGGATTCCTGCTTGGGTTGAAAGTCGGGATGAAGGATTTACTGATGGGGCGAATATGGGATCGCTATGGTGCATTGCAACATGAATTTGTGCGGCGCGATAAAAAATCTCGTTTATCATTGTTAATCAATAGATTAGGCTTCAACCAAGCAAGACGAGCGAGCTTGGCACACCGTCGGCCCGCTTTCAGGAGGAACGCCCATGGACCAGCAGCTCTCGGGCATCGATGCGTCGTTTCTCTATCTCGAGACGCCAGAGACCCCCATGCATGTGGCGGGCCTCACCTACTTCCAGCTGCCTGAAGGCTTCGAAGGCAGCTTCTACCGGCATTTCCGTCGGTTCTTCGAAGGCCGCCTCCACACGATTCCGATCTTCTCCAAGCGCCTTGCGCCGTCGCTCTACGACCTCGACCATCCGGGCTGGGTCGAGGCCGATGACCTCGACCTCGACTATCACCTGCGCGAGACGACGCTGCCCGCGCCGGGCACCGAGGCCCAGCTCGAGGAGGTCATCGGGCGGCTGCACGCCAACACGCTCGATCGCAGCCGGCCTCTCTGGCAGTTCTATGTCATCTCGGGCCTGGCGGACGGCCAGGGCGTTCTCTACTCGAAGGTCCACCACGCAGCGATCGACGGCGGCGCCGGCATGGCGATCAACAAGGCGCTGTACGACGTGACGCCGACGCCGCGCGAGGTCGCGCCCCCGCCGCCCCGGCCGGCCGCGGCCAAGCCCGCGCCGAGCTCGCCGACTGCCGTCGACCCGCTGAAGGGAATCACGGACATCATGGGCAACATGATGCGCCAGCAGGTTCGCATGTGGCAGGCCGCCCCCGATATCGTCAACGCCATGACCAGCGCCTTCCTCGCCAAGCCAGGCGAGACGCCCAAGGCGCTCGGCACGCTGCAGAGCCTGGTCAGCCAGCTGCCGACGCTGAGCGCCCCCAAGACGCCATTCAATGCGACCATCACGCGCGAGCGCAGCTATGCCGCGCGCACCATCTCGCTCGGGGATGCCAAGGCCGTCGGCAAGGCGAGCGGCGCTAAGCTGAACGACGTCGTCATGGCGGTCTGCGCCGGTGCCCTGAGGCGCTATCTGGAGCAGAAGGGGCAGCTCCCCGACAAGCCGCTGATCGCCGGCGTACCGATCAGCCTGCGCGAGCCCGGCGACACCCGGCAGAACAACCAGGTCTCCGGCATGCTGTGCCAGATCGCGACCGACATCGCCGACCCGGCCGAGCGGCTGCGCGCGATCGTGAAGTCTTCTTCCGAGTCCAAGCAGATCGCCGGCACCTTCCGCGATGCCGTGCCGCAGGATTTCGCCTTCGTCGGCGCGCCGATCCTCCTGCAGCTGGTCATGCTGGTCTACGGCCGCAGCGGGCTCGCCGATCGCTTGCCGATGCCGATGAACGTCACCATCTCCAACGTGCCCGGTCCGCCGATGCCGCTCTATTGTGCCGGCGCCAAGGTGACGGCGCTTCATCCCGTCTCGATCCCGGCGCACGGAGCCGCCCTCAACATCACCGTGCAGAGCTACATGGACGCACTGAACTTCGGCCTGACCGCCGATCGGCGGGCGGTACCCGACGTGGCGCTGCTCGGCGATTACCTCGTCACCGCGGCGGAGGAGCTCAAGAAGGCCGTGATCGTTTCCTGAGCCCGAACCCGGGTCGCGGGTCACAGTTGAATAGCTTCCGCCCTGTTCCCAAGTGTGAGAGTCTGGTTACGACAACGAGGAGATCGAATGACGGCCGCCGCTCAAGCGCTGCATCCCCCATCGCGGACTCTCCTGCTGCTCGAAGGCCGCGCCGTTCAGGAACTCGGTGCCTTCATGCTGTTGCGGCCCTGGCTCGCCGCTGCGCCGCGCGGCGATGGCCATCCCGTGCTGGTCCTTCCCGGCCTGCTCGCCAGCGACCTGTCGACCCGGCCGCTGCGCGGCTTCCTCAAGACCCAGGGCTATGCGGCGCACGGCTGGAACGAGGGGCGCAATCTCGGCCTGCGCCCCGGCGTCGAGCAGGCAATGATGGAGCGGATAGAGGAACTCTACGCCCGATACGGCGGCCGCAAGCTCAGCCTGGTCGGCTGGAGCCTGGGCGGCATTTATGCCCGCCAGCTCGCCAAGCGCCTGCCCGACAAGGTGCGGTCGGTGATCAGCCTCGGCAGCCCTTTCACCGGCAGCCCCAAGGCGACGAATGCCTGGCGTGTCTACGAGCTCGCCTCGGGTCAGCGCGTCGACGATCGCGACAACCACATTGCCGGCGCGCTCGCCGATCCGCCGCCGGTGCCGACCACCTCGATCTTCAGCCGCTCCGACGGCGTCTGCGCCTGGCAGACCTGCCTCAACGAGGAGCGCGACGAGGTCGAGAACATCGAGGTCTACGGCAGCCACTGCGGCCTCGGTCACCACCCCGCCGCCGTCTACGCCATCGCCGACCGCCTGGCCCAGCCGGAAGGCCAGTGGAGAAGGTTCGACCGCTCGGGCTGGAAGAGCCTGGTCTACCCGGACTGGCGACGGGAGTAGCTGGCGCCCTCCTCCCGTAGAAGGGCACTCATCGTGTCCTCTCCGCCCGCGTAAGCGGGGGGAGAGGAAGGGGCCCCGCGCATAGCGCGGGGGAGGAGAGGTGGGTGGATGCGCCAGTACCGAATCAGGCAGCGGGTTGCCTTCGCGGCAACAGCACGCCTCACGAGAGGGTCGTCTGGGAGTTGCTGCCTGACAATGCATGGACAGCTTCAATGAGTCCGCCGCAAGCGTGCTCGAAGACCGCGAAGCCGTCTGGACCGAGATAGGTCGGGCTCCTGGGCGGCGCCCCATGTCTTCTAGCCTGAAGTTCCCCGCGATTTCGATCAACGTCAGTAGCGAAAAGGATAGATGCCATCGGCATTTGTGCCGGGTCGAGACGCTTGGCGAGCGTGCATTTTGTAGTCACTAAAATGATTTACTTGG
>Ga0268299_1000493_pt1 | contig 119885 bp, 96 predicted proteins | sample NOBtaG_FD_193484 | JGI IMG/M metagenome (GOLD analysis project Ga0268299, IMG submission 193484) | Activated sludge microbial communities from bioreactor in Nijmegen, Gelderland, Netherland - NOB reactor | ecosystem: Engineered > Bioreactor > Aerobic > Activated sludge | place: Netherlands...
CCTTACGGGTACGGCGGGTTACATCGTATTCCGAAAAACTCATAGTCAACACTTCAATGCTATTGTTTTAAAACACAATACTATCATCCAATCCTTTATTCTGGGAGTGTTGCCGTGCAAAGGTCTCATGTGTTTAATAAACAGGAAGTTTCCTCATTTTGTGAATTTTTTGTAAAATAAGTGTGAATTTTTTGTTAATATATGGCCTATAATGTCATGTAGATGAGCTTTATCGGGTTTCGCAGGTAATTTTTATTAGTTTTTATGTGAGGGTAATTTTATGATTCATAATCAGATTTATATGATCATTTTGATTGTTTCTGTAATGATATTAATTTCAAAATTATCCAGCATCGCTGCGGGTTATCTTTTGTCCGATATTGTTCTTGCCTTATATGTAAGTTATCTAATCAAAACCTTCTTTATACGTGCTGTATATACAAAAGAGTTCTGAGGGTATTCAAAAATGTCATGCGGCAGAAGTTTATATACTCACAGTTTATATAGGAAAACGTAGAGAATTCGGATAAAGCTTTTTATTCATTCAAGAAGAATTTCAAGCTGGGATATTTCATAGGAAAACAAATTTATTTGCACGACGATCTGGAGGTATTTGTTTAATAATCATTAACATAATAATAAGTGATGTTATAGTTTTTATAGAGTAATTTGTCAGAGCTTCTGAGCTTATTGTTAGCGACAATCCCTCTCGATTTTCAGCTGATAAATCTATCACTTGCAAAATTCTTCGTCCGCTTTTTTTACCCAATCTAATAGAAATACTTAGAAAACCTAAGTAATAGTTTTAGTTTGGATAATTAATTCCCCTGTTTACTTTAATACTTTGCCCAATGTACAGCCGATTGCACGCGGGATTAGTATGCTCTCGTATCGCAAAGGGATAATTTTATCATTAACACTATGTTTATGAATCGGTTTGTAAAAAATGGAATGGCAAATTGATGAACATGGGCAACAAAAATATCCTGGTAACTAAAAAATGGGTCTTAATCCATTAATTATAATTTTTAATAAATTGGTTGTATTTGGAGAGGGGAATTAACTTATGGCAACGCATATAGAGAAAGAGTCTTCAGCAAGCAATCGCCATCTGGAGGATATAAACGCGAGCGGGTATGGGTCTGCTGCTTTTCAGGCCCAGTATTTTTTTCGTGATACTGCTGCCGGCTTAATAACGGGTGCAATGGCGATTCCATTATCAATCGGAATAGCGATCATGTCTGATTATCCTATTAAAGTGGGTTTAGCGACCGTAGTGTTTGCTTCACTGATAGGATGGTTATTCTCGTGGTTCAGGCCAGGTAATTACATAGGATCACCAGGCATCGCCGCCGGACTTGCTCCCGTTCTGGCACTTGGAGTCGCTTCTTTCGGTTGGGAGAATATGGCATTCTGCATTTTCATGACTGCGGTAATGCAGGCGATTATATGGAAATTTAATTGGCAGAAATATTTGCTGGTGGCAGTACCGGTGTATCTGGTAGAGGGTCTGCTGGCAGGGGTTGGGTTGAAAATTTTTCTGAAATTCTCTGAGTTTACCTACGAAATTCCAGCAGAAATGGTTACCGAGGATTTCTGGAATGAAGCACGGATACAAATGGCGGGAATATCCGCCGCAGGGGTTGCTCTTTTCTTATTTCTTTTTTCAAAATTTAAAGATAAGCAGCCTGCAATTCCTTACTTCGCACTCATCATTGGAGGGGTAGTTCTAGCACAATTTGTAAGCGTTCCTATGATTTCAGTAGAAGATGTGGATCTTCATTTAAAACTACCGCTACCTGCGGCAGATGTCACCGTAATGATGATGGTTTACATGATTCTGTTCTGTGCCATGCTGGCAATCGTCGATGTGATCGAGCAAGTAATGAGTAATGCGGCGATAGAGAAAATTGATCCGTTGAAACGCAAAACCGACAGCAACAATAGCTTGCTGGCGATTTGGATTGCTAATTTGGGTTCAAGTTTCTTCCATGGCATGACAAATCTGGATGGCCTTGCCAAGAGCACGACCAATAAACTGGCTGGCGCCATGACCAAATTCTCAGTTTTGATCATCGGTTGTGTTGTTTGCTTTTTTACCTTTAATGTGCAGTATCTTGATTTTCTTCCAAAATTTGCGCTTGCTGCGATCATGCTCTTTACCGGTTATAAGATGATTGCAGGACTAGTGCATGTGACGCACTATGGTTCATATGCTTTGATTTTGGCAGTGATTACTGCGGGTCTTGTGTTTAAGGTGGGTATCTTTGAAGGGTTGTTGGCTGCAATGGTAATCCACGGCGTCATTCATTATATGGTTTATACAAAACATGATCATATGCCTGGAAAAGAAGTTGTAAAAAGATATTTTCGTAGCTTGAAGACTGATAATTCGAATTTGCAGTAAATAAAGTTTCAATCATGTTTGTGGCAGTGTGCAGCTTGTTGCTAAAGCACTGCTACAAAAAACATCAATGAACCTCATAAAATTTAATCATGTACAAAAAAGTCTATATTGCAATTGATGAGAGCGAGTTCTCAAAACAGGCCCTGGCAGTAGCTACAAAAATTGCTGAAATTTTCAAAGCATCATTATGTATAGGGCATTGTATTAATAATGATGATCTTGAGTCTGGCCAGGAAGCAGGGCTTGAAGTATTGGAAAAAGCAAAATCAAATATCAATGACTTAGAAATCGAAACAAAACTTCTCGTCGTTGATGATCAGTACGGTTTAAATGCAATCAGTATGGCGATTGCGGAATCAGCAACTGAATGGAAAGCGGATTTGCTCGTAGTTGGCACCTCAAATCGTAAAGGACTTGAGCGTTTCTTTTCCGGTTCCGTAGCTGAGGAGCTAATTAAGAAGGTGGATTGTTCAATAATGTTGGTAAGGATTAGTTAATTAAAATCCAGATCATTGTGCGCAAAATATTTCATTTCGTAATGGGAGATTAATATGGCAATTCAGAAAATTTTTATTTTCTCTTTAATGACAATGCTGCTTACTTTATTTGTAATGTATATGAATATTAAGCATCCTGCTGTCAACGTTAATATGGGCATTATTCAATTAAGTGACGAAGTTTTGATGGGGATAGCTTTATTCATTATCTACTTATTATTAGGTAGTTTTTATCCCAAGAAAGCCTCGCCTCGTCTCATTAAATAAGTATCACTTTAACGGTCTCAGGTTTTTTTAATTTTAAGAAACTGAATTTAAGTAAGCTCAATACCAACGAGTCGTCTGTAGTAGCCGTAGCTGGATTTGGCAATGTTTTGCCAAAATGGACATTTGTCAGATCAAGGCTGCGGCTACTACAGACGACCTGTTGGATTACTGGCTGTTATTGTTATACACGGAAACAACCTTCCAATATTTTATCCAAAGGATCACCCGATCTACGGATCGGTCCAGCAATATCCAGCAGGTGCTTTTGTGACATTCATAAGCAGTATTCCCTGAATACTGTCTGCAATTCAAGTCATTGCAGAAAAAACTCTCGATGGTTAACTGTGTACACCACATTTTCCATGCCAATCGGCAAGTTGATGATAATGAATCAATTTGCCACGTATTAAAAAGGGCGGGTAGTTCTTATTCAGGAGTTTCCTGTTCTAAATAGCGCTCATTATCTGCTTTTTGATAATGTGTTTTTGAGAAATATCCGTGATTCTTTGCAATCCGGAATATAACGGCGCTCAAATTATGAGATTGCATTAGGAAGAAAGGAGTATTTATAAACATCAGCGATGTAAATAGTTTTCATTTGCAGACTGATTGGAGTAAATCAGACAATCTTGCGAAGCATTTCTCCAAACTTTGAGCAATACACAACTTCTTCAAACTCATCAAAGGAATCTTAAATGAAAGTTGAGAATTTCATGGAACCAAACATTATCTTACCGACTGTACGCAAACGGATGCATGCTGTATTCATTGCAGCATCCCTCGTCACGGGCACGATGGTTGCATCCGTTGGAACAGTACAGGCAGCCTCACTACCGGCAGGAACTACCGGAGTAAAATGGCATCCAGGTCATTATTACACTATTCAAAACTGGGCTAATGACGACCCGATCTACATGGCAAAAGTCTATAAAGAGCTTCAGGCAACACCCGCGCTGCGGGGCATGCAACTGCGTTACTTATGGGGTTGGCTGGAGAAATCACCGGGGGTCTATGATTTCTCTTCCATCGACAAACATCTTGCCAAGCTTACTAAAATAAACAAGCGTCTGGTCATTCAAGTGCAGACCAAATCATTCGAGGCTGACTGGAAGCTCATACCGGATTATTTAAAAGCCCCTAAATATGAGGGCGGCGCATTTGCATTCAATGACTGGGGAGGATCTAAAACGATAGACGGCTATAACATCAAATTATGGAATCCCTATGTACGTGACCGCCTGATCGCCTTATTCAAGGCACTCGGTAAACGCTACAACTCCCATCCGAATTTTGAAGGTATCGGTATGATCGAGACGGCTATGGGGCAAGCGGTGAAACCGCTGACAACGGCTCAAGCTGATAAATGGTTCAACAATTTAATCATTGTGCAGCAAAAAGCACGAACATTCTTCCCTAACACCATGACCATTCAGGAAATCAATTATCCACGCGAATATCTCAAGCAAATCACTACCGCGATGGTAAAAATGGGAGGAGCACTCGGTTGCCCGGATGTTTATCCGGATGAGCCCGGTCTGAATTTTCCTCCCAGTCCCTATTCCCCTCCAGGCGCATATCACTATTTCTCTAAGCTCTCAGGAACTGTACCGATAGCACCGACCGTGGAGAAGGTCAATTATTTAAACACGCGGGGCGATAAAAAAGGCCATGTGCCCACCGTTCAGGAGCTTCTTGTATTCGCGCGCGACGAATTGAAATCCAACTACATATTCTGGCAGCGTATCCCTAAATATGTCGATGATGTACTGGAGGTCATGAACTATAATAATCAAAAAAGCACCCCCTCAGGCGGTTTGAGAGCCGCTTGTCCTAAGAATTATCCCTCTTGTATATAGAATTAGAATTTCTTGGTTATGTAATGAGATCTGGCTGGAATAATTGTGAAATTTCACTTTGCGACAGTTTTCTTCGTTGATTCAGTACTGAGAATTCAGAGCTAGGAGATTTATTATTGATCTGCAAACCATTTGGTTGCATAACGTATTAAATCTCCCGTATCTCTCAATTTCAATTTAGTACGAATATTAAATCGATGTGTTTCTATCGTTTTAACGCTACGTGATAATAAGTTTGAAATTTCATGGCTGTTATAGCCAAGACCAATTAAATGGAATACCTCGAATTCACTGGGAGTCAGCGCACTTACCGTAGCCTCTTGCTCATAGCCTCTCACTGCAATTCGCCTTAATACCTGTTCTTGTATACTTTTACTCAGAAAAATATTACCTTTCAATACTTCGCGAATGGCTGCTATCAGAACATTCCTGGGTTCCTGTTTCATGACATATCCACGAGCACCGGCTCTTAATGCACGTTCAGCGTAGACAGATTCATCATGCATCGAAATAAATAATACAGGCAATGAGGGGGCTAATGATTGGATGCTTTTGATTATTTCAAGCCCGGATACAGATTTAAGTGAAACGTCCAAGATCAATATATCAATGGGAATGTTTTCCTTGATATTTTTCTTTATAATTTCAATTGCTTCCGGACCATCTCCCGCTTCACAAGTGACTTCCATATCCGCTTCCATGTTAATCAGCATTGCCATGCCGTGCCTAATCATGGCGTGATCATCGACTAACATTATTTTTGATTTGGTACTAATTGTCACCTTGATTTACTGGAACTATGAAATGCACTTCTACACCACTTACATTTCGTCTTAAGATTTTTAACTTGCCATCCAATTGTTTTGCACGATAATGCATAATCTTTATTCCCATTCCAGAAAATAAATCTTCTTCTGAACTAGACTCGGATTCATCGAAGCCTTGACCATCATCACTGATTGTGAGATGCAGAAGTTTCTCATTTGATTCTTCTATGGTTAAAGAAATTGATATATGCCTTGCTTTACCATGAATTACTGCATTATTAATCGCTTCTTGGGCAACTCTATACATATTAAGCGCTATTACGCTGCCTACGTCCTCATCGCTAATATTATTGGTGAACTTACAGATTACATTATACGTCTCGCTAATTCTAGTTGCGAGTGTTTGAAGAGCGGAAATCAATCCATTCGCTTCTAATTCGAAAGGTAATAGAACTTTTGAAAGTTGCTTAATATTTACCACGAGATTTTGAGTTTGTAGTGCAATGGATGCTGCTAATTCCGAGATTTTCTCGCGCGGTACATTCGTATCTCCGGTTTGTACTTCCAGTACGCTGGCTTGAAATGCAACCGCGGCTATTTGTTGGCCAATATTGTCGTGTAACTCCTGTCCAATTTTATGAACCTGACCTTCGGCGACGGATACCAAAGCTTCCTCCACCTGCCTAAGCTCAATCCAACCTTCTAGAACACTTGCGATTGCATCGATAAGTTTTTGCTCTTCGGTATTGGAGCTGTGCGCATCCTGCGTGTAGTAAACTCTTAAGTATCCATGATTTTTATGATTAATATAGATGTCGGAGTGAATAAAAAAATTAAATATGGATTTTCTATCGCTTGACCTGACAGGTTTTATTATTTCAATAATATTAGTGGATTGTGCCTCAATACTTTGACTCTTATCGTAATCTTGAGAAACATAGCGCTTATCGTTAATTAAAATTTCCGCTATGCTGGTATGTGGAAATTGTAAAGCGGGGATCAGATGCTTAAAAATTTTCTGACATACTCCATCGATTGATACTTCCAATTCCATTTCCTGGCGTATCTCATAGAGGCAAGTTATTTCCTTTAGCCTTTTACGTAACTCTTTTTCTTTATTGGTTAATTCAATGGAATACTCTTCAGCCTTAATCTTTGATTGGTGTGCTTCCTTTTCAGAGCTGATGAGTTTTCTGATAAACCAGTTCAATAACAGAATTTCAGCAAGAATCAGGGCGACCAAATAAAGGGTAATGTCTTTTAATTTATCATTAATCGGCATAAATAGTTCATCCTGATCCAATTTCAGCAACATCACAATGCCAAAAGCGGGTAATGAAGTATATGCCTCAATAACAGGAACATTTCTATAATCGACTGCAGAAGCAACGCCGTTCTTCCCCTCCAGCGCCATTTCTTTCGGGGAAACACTGCCTTCTTTGTTATAACTAACCCCTAAGTGTGTAAATCTAACAGAACCGGGACTATTGATAAGACATGCAATGGCTTGCCGATTTTCTGACAATTTGGCACAGATTAGAAATTCCACACTTTTTCCGATAGATTGAATATCCCTGAAACTTCGGGTCAAATTAGGCAATCGTGTTTCCGTAGTGATTCTTCCGATTCTGTTTCCCTGGTTAAAGACATTAACGGTTGTACGCAGTACAAAAACATTATCCCAAATCAGCTTAGTGTTTTCGTCAGTATCTAACGGTATTATGGGATTTTCGTTCGAGCTGAATACGCCAACCTGAGATAATACGTTGTTATTCCGGTCATAAACTGCAGCCGCACTAAAACCTATCAGTGTAAGGGAATTGACATTACGAGTAAGATTGTTACTGGCACTTTCATTATCGATATTATCATTTAAATCCTGCATAAACTGAACAATAAAGGGCCTGAGAGCCAGTGCCCGGGTGTCTTCTATGCCTTTTTCTATTCTCGTCTGAAATAATAAAGCCTTACCTTCTAGAGCCCCAGTCAAACCTCTGCCCAATACAGTTTCAATCTGTTGGCGCATCGCATTATAAACAGTAATTCCGGTTGTCAGTGTCAATCCCAATAACAATAGACCCCCTACGATGCTAATTTTGTGAACATCCTTAGTAAAGAACACGCTACTCTCCTTGGGTTACTTTTAGTTTATCGGTTTTTGAATGCGGCAATATGCCACATTGCCAATAGGGGCGTCTTAAACGATAATGCAAGAGTACTCTGCTACTATGTAATGATTTAATCGATAGTGTATTACATCTGCTTACCGATAATTTCCAAAAAACTGTAACTGAGCATTGAATAATTATTTATCGATTTCCCGGAACTACTGGAAGGAAAGTGAAGCTTAAATTCCGAAAGCGGTACCCATCTCGTCATTATTTTCTTTTTAGTACTTATATACTCTTGGGAATCCAGCTTATGCCACTGCTTATCAAACAACAAACCTCAATTCTTCAACTCATATTGGCAATGTTCAACGCGCCTCCAGGCGCGAGCAATCTTAATTATCTCACCGTTCAATTGAACAATGGTCAAGCGCTGGAAAGTTTGGCGCAGTCATTGGCGCAAACTATCTTGTTTTTTGATAAACAGTATGATGTTAATCTTTCTCCCATTGATTTTTCTGCAGCCCTGACAGGTGATTTGTTCGGTAATCGTCTATCACATAAGAATAAAGCATTAATCATCGATTATATGGTTAATAAAATATCAGCCGGATCTTCTCAAGTGGAATTAATTGTGGAATTTGTCAGTGTGTTATCCTCGGTTTCTACTTCCGACTCCAACTGGGGTGAAGCGGCTCTGCACTACAATCGCCATAATGTCACAAAATTTATCGATCACTTGTTAGGCGATACCTTTACTGCTGAGAACAAAGCCGTTGTGATTGAATTTATTTTGACTCAGATGAAGGCTGGAAAAACTTTTGGCGCAATGATCGTGTGGGGTATCAGAACCTTGGTGAATGTCGATCATGATAATCCAGTTTGGGGTAATGCGGCAAAGCTGTTCAATCATCGCGTTGAAGTTGCAAAATATCACTCTATCGATAGAAACGGTGTCGTCACAGATCTTGCAACTTTGCAACAAATTCTGTCCGGTGTTACGGCGAATTCCGAAACCATTATGATCGCAAAAGCTGCAATTGACACATTGCAGGATAATTCCTGCACGCGGATTCAGCATCTGAACGCATTTCGCTTGGATGAGGCGTTGAAAAATAAGAAACAAGATTCCGACTTATCCTCCGCGCAGGAATTAAGGTTTGCCTGACAGGGGTAGCATACAAATTCTCCAATTTTGTAATAGCGTTTCATCCGATATTTATTTGAGTGAGCATGAGAACGCTTTTATAAAACGTCAAATTTCTGCGTCACAAGCTTTAGTGGTTTTTTTTATTCATGCAAATGAGCGGGTTTTAATCAGTCATTTTTGATACTATTCGGACATGGCTTTGAGGTAAAAGGATTTAAGGTAATTTGCGGTGAAGAGGTCGATAGTCCATGCCACGTATTGAAGCAGTATTTGAGAATTCGCAGGGTGAGTCATTGACGGGTTTGTTGGAAATGCCGTCCGGTGCTATTAAATCGTATGCCCTATTTGCCCATTGTTTCACTTGTTCCAAAGATAATCCGGCGGCAGCACGGATAGCCTTTGCACTGGCTGACCGGGGAATCGCCGTATTACGGTTTGATTTTACCGGGTTGGGTACGAGCAGAGGTGATTTTTCGGATACCAATTTTTCTTCCAATGTTCAGGATTTATTAGCAGCAGCACAGTATCTTGAGCAGCACTATGCTGCCCCTGCGTTGCTAATCGGACATAGTTTGGGTGGCTCCGCCGTATTAGCCGCAGCACAGGGTTTGTCATCGGTTAAGGCGGTGATTACCATCGGTGCGCCGGCAACCGCCGCGCATGTCAAACATTTGTTCGCGGATTCATATCGTAAATTGCAAGATCAGCAATCGGTACAAGTTGAGTTGGGTGGAAGAAGTTTTAACATTCGCCGCCAATTCATTGATGATTTGGAGAAATATAATTCTGTGACGCATATTGGGGCATTAAGAAAAGCATTGCTGATCTTTCACGCGCCGCTGGATGATACCGTTTCGATAGACGAAGCGGCGCGCATCTTTACTGCTGCCAAGCACCCTAAGAGCTTTGTGTCGTTGGACCATGCTGACCATATGCTATCCAATCCGCAAGATTCTCAATATGTGGCGGAGGTATTATCCGCCTGGGCCAGTCGTTATCTAAAAACAAATCAAATATCAGCTGGACAAGAAGAAGTTGCGAGGCAAGCGGGCGAGCAGGGTGTGGTGATTGTGCGCGAGTGCGATAAAAAATTTACCCGCGAGATTTTGACGCAGCATCACCGTGTGATCAGTGATGAGCCCATTGCACTGGGTGGTTCTGATCTTGGATTAAATCCTTATGAATTATTACTTGCTGCGCTGGGTAGCTGTACTTCAATGACCTTGCGCATGTATGCAAATCACAAACAAATTGACGTGCAGGATATTCAAGTCGAGTTGCAGCATAGCCGGATTCATGCCGAAGATTGCGCCGATTGCGAGAAACAGACGACACAAATTGACCTCTTAACACGAAATATTCGATTGACGGGCAATTTGAGCGATCAGCAACGTACTCGATTACTGGAAATCGCCAATAAATGCCCGGTGCATAAAACGCTGCAAAACAAAATCCAAATAAATACTAATCTTACGGATTAATTGTGTATGCAATCCAGTGAAAATAATGAGAAATATCGTATCGATAAGTGGTTGTTTGCGGCGCGGTTTTTCAAAACACGTGCATTAGCAGCGGAAGCGATCGATCGTGGTCGGGTTGCGATTAATGATCAGAAAATCAAGCCTGCAAAAACAGTTGCTGTAGGAGATAAAGTGGAAATTCGTATTAATAATTATCAATATACGATTGAAGTATTGGGGTTGTCGAATAAAAGAGGCTCTGCGCCACAAGCACAGCAGCTTTATCGTGAAACTGAGGAGAGCCAGGAGCAACGGGTGCTGCTGGCCGCACGGTTAAAAGCCCAGCCACAGCCTTTTTTTACCAAAGGACGGCCAACCAAACGGGACCGGCGGGAAATTCAGCGGTTTACTTCAAACATCGACGAATTTTGAGAATCCAGTGAGTAAATATGAGCCATGACACTTTCAACTTAGGCAAAGAACAATTGATCCAGCAATCGCTGGTGCAAATGGATAAACACTTGCAAGGCGCACATTATACGCCGGCGCAAAAGTTAGCGTTGACCTGCAGGATTTTGTTTGATAACGGGCATGATTCAGGACTAGCGGGACAAATTACTGCACGTGGCGAACAACCGGGTACTTATTTGACGCAACGGCTGGGATTTGGCTTTGACGAAATTTGCGCCAGTAATTTATTGCTCGTCAATGAAGATTTGGAAGTGCTGCAAGGCGATGGTATGGCCAATCCGGCCAATCGATTCCATTCCTGGCTGTATCGCGCACGACCTGATGTGCAGTGCATTATTCATACGCATGCCGTACATACCGCTGCGCTGAGCATGCTTGAAGTGCCGTTGGAAATATCGCACATGGATAATTGTGTGCTCTATGACGATGTGGCTTTCTTACCCCAGTGGCCGGGTGTTCCGGTCGGCAATGATGAAGGCGAAATGATTTCCAAGGCGATCGGTAGCAGGCATGCTTTATTGTTAGCCCATCACGGTTTATTGATCGCCAGTTCGAGTATTGAAGAAGGATGTATACTGGCGCTTGCTTTTGAGCGGGCGGCACGCATGCATTTGCTGGCAGCATGCGCGGGCAGGATTCAGCCGATTGATCCCGGTTTAGGGCGCGAAGCACGCGACTGGATTCTGCGCGGACAACGTAGTACCGTGGCTTTTGCATATTATGCACGACGTACTTTAAGAAAGGCGGCGGATTGTCTGAAGTAGGTAGGTGCATGTCAAGTATTACTTTGTGTGTTTGTCATTTGGAGAGTCAGAGTCACACGCTATACTTAACAATCCATTAGAAAATCGATGTGTTTCATCATATAAGCAAAAATATCCAATTACAAAAGTTTTTATTTAACATTATATAAGTATCTGTATTATAGTTAAATAATATGTATTTGCTATAAATAGGGCTATAAAATACCTTATTCCTGTCACTAGTTTTTCCACCCAAAAGTGCACAATATATTCTCTTCGTGTAAATCAGTAATTGATATTGGAAAGCTGAGTCAATCAATATTAAGTAACCTATTGATAGGAATATTTATTATTCCCGAAAGGATCGATGCGTGATTACATTGTCATCTACGAATGAAGTTTACAATCCATTGTATCAAATTTATTTTTTACTTTTATATTGAGCCTAATGATAAAAAGAGTGCAAGCCAATGAGGTTCGGCTGGGGATGTATATTCATGAGATCCGCGGCAACTGGATGGAACATCCATTCTGGAGAAAATCGTTTAAACTGGCTCAGCAAAAAGACCTGGATAAGCTTGTGAGCTCCAATCTGGAAGCAATATGGATTGATACTAATAAAGGTCTGGATGTTGTTAAAGCTAATCCAGTGAAAATCCTTGATGGTGTGGATTCCGATAAGCCACAGTCAATAAAAAAACCGGTTGCACGGGTTTTGGTCGAGGAAGAATTGCATGTTGCCAAAAAAATCCAAAATAAAGCCAAAGAAGCGGTAGCTGCAATGTTTGCCGATGTTCGCATGGGTAAGGCGCTCGAAATTGAGGAAGCGGAATTATTGGTGAATGAAATCAATCAATCAATGGAACGAAATCCAAACGCATTGCTTACATTGATCCGGTTAAAAAATGTTAACGAATATACCTACATGCATTCCGTTGCAGTTTGCGTGTTGATGGTTGCGCTGGGGAGGCACTTGGGTCTAAGTGAGGTACAAATCAAACAAGCGGGTACTGCCGGACTGCTGCATGACATAGGAAAAATGGTGATTCCGAATGAAGTGCTCAATAAGCCCGGAAAATTAACGGATGAAGAATTTACTATTATGAAAAGTCATCCGGTACGTGGCTGGGAAATTTTGAAATCCTGTTACCAGGTTCATGAATCCGCTTTGGATGTTTGCTTGCATCATCATGAACGTGTGGATGGAAAGGGTTACCCGGAAAAATTATCCGGTGATGCCTTGACGTTGTTCGCGCGTATGGGTGCAGTATGTGACGTTTATGATGCAATTTCTTCAGATCGATGCTACAAGGCGGCTTGGTCGCCGGCTGAGTCGATTCGGAAAATGGCCTCCTGGAAAGACGGACATTTTGATGAATCGATTTTCCAAGCATTTGTTAAAACGGTTGGTATTTATCCCTCCGGCACTTTGTTAAAGCTCAAGTCCGGGCGGTTGGGCGTGGTGATGGAGCAATCGACAAAAAAATTAACCACCCCCATTGTTAAAATTTTTTTCTCAACACGCGCCAATGCGCATATTCCAGCTGAAATTATAGATATATCAAAAGGGATGGATAGTATTGAGAGTATCGAAGATCCCGCTAAATGGGGCTTCGATCTCAATAAGATTCAGGGAATATAATTCGCTTTGATAATCTACCTTGTTAACCCCGCATACAACACCGGTAATTTCTCCGGCAAGCGCTCCACGTGATCCACCACCAGATAATTGCGTTCGCCGAAGATGCGCGACACATATTGATCGGCGCGTGGGTCCAGGCTCATGCAGTAGGTAAGAATTCCGGATCGGCCTGCTTCTTCCACTGCTTTTTTGGTATCGTGGCGCAGGTACTGCGGGTCGCGCACGTCGACGTCCGCTGGTTCACCATCGGTAATAACGAGCAGCAGTTTTTTTGCGGATTTCTGCAGTTTCAGGTAATGGGTGGCATGTCGCATGGCGGCGCCCATGCGTGTCGATAATTGCCCGGTCATGCCGGCAAGGCGGGCTTTGGGGATTTCATTGTAGGGTTGGTCGAAATCCTTGAAACGGTAATATTCCACATCATGCCGTCCATCCGAGCAGAAGCCGTGAATCGCAAACGGATCGCCGATTTTGTTGATGGCGTTTGCAAGCAATACAGTGGCTTGTCGGGTCAGATCCAGCACGGAGTAGTCTTGCCCGGCTACTTTTTCATTGGTGGATTCGGATAGATCGAGCAGCACCAGCACCGAGATATCACGTACTTTGCGTACCGAGCGCATCATGATGCGTGGATCGGGCTGCATACCCATGCGGATATCGATCATCGAACGAATCGCGGCATTGATGTCGATCTCATCGCCATCTTCCAGTTTACGGATGCGGCGGGTACCTTGCGGTTGCATCGCATCGAGCAAGAATTTCATGCGTGCAATCTCGCGTTTGTATTGTTGCGCGATGTCCTCAATACACTGCATGTCACCCAACTTGGCGCGTTTTTCCTGTACCGTCGCCCAGTCAGGGCGTTCCAGTTGAATCTGGTAATCCCATTCGGAGTAGTGATAGGGCGCTGACACCGGCTCCTTGCCTTCCATATCGTTGTATGAAACACCCATGTCTTCGTACGGGAAGAATTCGGTGCCCATGACCCAGATTTCCTGCGCATCGTCTCCGGCTGATTCCACTTCGACTTCGTTGGCGAATTCCATCACATTGACGTATTTGCGCACTTGTTTCGGTGCTTCATAACCAGCCGATAATGATTTGTTTAAATCAAACTCTTCGAATTCCCAGAAATAACGGTTGTCATCGCGATACGGTGCGGTGAGGTGATCCGTGAGCATGGCAAAGGGAATGTCTTTTTCTCTAAAGCTGTGGGCCAGTTGAACTCCAATGTCCCAGGAAATTTGATAGCTGTCCAGTTTGTTCTGTGCGGCTGCAAAAAGACGACGGCCTTCTGCGATCCAGTGATCGGTATCGTGATAATCCGGATCGAGCAAAGCGCGTGCTAGGCGATTGAGATAATCGCCCATCGTGGCAGCCATATCCGGGGTGGCGGTATGCAACGTTGCCCAGGTTTTGCGTAGACCGGGAAAGCGGCAGATGGCAAGTTCTTCGATGCGTGCATCTTCAATCACGGAAATCACTGCCATTTGCATCGGATTCAATCCTTCCGCAGAAATCGGTTGTTTGGTTTCCACCAGATGTGCGGCAGCATGTGCGGCGGCGGCCCGATAAACTTCGGTGGCGGTGACATCACCATAGCTGTCATAAGCATCGGGTAAGTAGATGAAATAATTTTCAATATAAGGTTTGTAGCCCTCGCGCGATTCGAAATCACCGGAAGTGGGTTTCATGAAAAAATCCCGGCCCCACAGTGCGCGCAAATACATATTGATACGGCGTTGCACGTCGACAAACAGCGTACCTTTACGTTCTTTTTGTAAAACTGCGAGCGATTCTTTGGATTCCAATCCAAAATACTTCATTTGCTCTTCATAGTCCGTGCGATGGGCATGGGCTCCCCACATTGCCCACCGGCGCAAGCCCCCCAAAGTCAGTTGCCCGAACAGGATATCCAGTTTGTTGAGCATGGGACGCATGCCGCGAGGTGCTTGTGCAATCAGGGTATTCAGAAATTGCAGGTAATTCTGGAATAATTGGGCGTCACCTAAGCGTTTGGCGGCTGTCGGGGAGGTGGCTAATACCAATTCGATCACCGCACCTGAAGTTCTTGATGCAAGTGAGAGCACGGAAGTCGCCAGATCGCTGATGATATCCTCACCAATTTCTTTGGCGACCAATGGGATTTCGTCAATCCAGCAATCCACCAGGCTGCGTCCACGGCCCAATCCACGCAGTGCCGAGACGCCTTTCAGATAATTATCCAATCCCCGCGCCGAAAACGTTTTCACTACCTCAGGCCAGGCATGACTGAGTAATTCAACCGATTCCGGTTCCAGATCTTCCAGTAATTCTTTGTAGTCATCCAGATTAATACTCATCGTGACACACTCTTATAAAAGATTATTGAGCAACTGTTGTATGCAATGGATCAGCCCAGTTTTAATTAAAGAAAGTTGAAACAGCGGCATCCAGTGCATCGCGCATATCAGGGTCATCGGTAATGGGGCGAACCAGGGCAACCCGGCACGCAGCGTGAGCATCCACTTTTTTGACGATGAGACTGCCGGCGTAGATCAACATACGTGTTGAGATGCCTTCGTCCAATCCATGGCCTTTCAAATTACGCGCACGTTCGGCAATCGACACCAGTTTCTCTGCAATTTCAGTGGATACGCCGGTTTCATGCGCGATAATTTCACTCTCAATATTATGACTGGGATAATTAAAATCCAGTGCGCCAAAACGTTGCTTGGTCGATTGTTTGAGGTCTTTCATCAAACTTTGATAACCCGGATTGTAGGAAATGACGATTTGAAAATCAGCATGCGCATGAACGAGTTCGCCCTTTTTTTCCAATGGCAGGACACGGCGATTATCGGTTAATGGATGGATTACCACGGTTGTATCCTGGCGTGCTTCAACGACTTCATCCAGATAGCAGATAGCGCCATAGCGTGCGGCGACAGCCAACGGACCATCCTGCCAGCGTGTGCCATTGGCATCCAGCAGAAAGCGACCCACCAAATCGGATGCGGTCATATCTTCATTACAGGCAACGGTAATCAGCGGTTTTTTTAATTTCCACGCCATGTGTTCAACAAAACGGGTTTTGCCGCATCCTGTAGGACCTTTCAGCATCATAGGCATGCGCACGGAATAGGCCGCTTCATATAATTCCACTTCATCAGCTACGGGATGGTAATAAGGCTCTGCGGTCACACGGTATTGATCAATGATTTTGCTCATGATGAACTCCTGTTATAGCGATCTGATAAGTACTTTATTTTGATCAAAAAAAACCCCCGATCCTATTACAGGCAAAGGGGGTTCCAGGGTACGAAACCCGCTGTGTTTTAAACAGTCTTGCCGCGGTATATCACCATGGCGGTACCTTGCGATTGGGTAAAATTGTTGTAACCAATCAAACGGACATGATTGTTCGGATTCGCTTTATGACAAGCGGCGGCTTCTGCAAGTACTTTTTCTACATCAGTTTCACCAAACATGGGTAGCTTCCACATATACCAATAGGAATCCATGACATACTCAGGCTCCGTATGTTCGATGGCTGGGTTCCAACCTTTACTGATTAAATACTGCACTTGCTTTTTGATATCTTTGTCAGCCATTGCAGGCAGATAGGAAAATGTTTCAAATTTACGGCTTGCCGGATCACTGACACGTGATTTGTAATCGATTACTTCGCTCATTATTTATTCCTCAATTTTTGAAAGATGAAGGAGGAAAGCAACGTTAACTATTAGCTCTTCTCCTTGAGTTTGCATTCTTACTTGTGAGCTATGTCCAGTTTATCAACCGTATCAAACTCGAACTTGATCTCTTTCCATGTTTCCATGGCGATTTTCAGTTCAGGACTGCTTTTGGCTGCTTTGGTCAGAATAGCTTTGCCTTCTTTCTCGATTTCAACGCCTTGGTTACGCGCTTCCACGCAGGCCTCGAGTGCGACGCGGTTAGCGGCAGCGCCCGCAGCGTTACCCCATGGATGACCCAAGGTACCACCGCCAAACTGCAAGCAGGCATCGTCACCAAAGATTGCGACCAGTGCCGGCATATGCCAAACGTGAATACCACCGGAAGCAACCGGGAATACACCCGGCATAGAGCCCCAGTCTTGATCGAAGAACAGACCACGGTTGCGGTCTTCTTTGATGAATTTATCGCGCATGGTATCGATCCAGCCGAGGGTTGCTGCACGGTCACCTTCCAGTTTACCAACCACGGTACCGGAATGCAGATGATCGCCACCCGATAAACGCAGCACTTTGGTTAAAACGCGGAAATGGATACCATGGTGTGGGTTGCGATCGAGCACGGCGTGCATGGCACGATGGATGTGCAGTAGCATTCCGTTATTGCGACACCAGTTTGCCAAACCTGTATTGGCGGTTAAACCACCTGTCAAGTAGTCATGCATAATGATCGGTGCACCCAATTCTTTGGCGAATTCTGCACGTTTGTACATTTCTTCCGGGGTTGGTGCTGTTACGTTAAGGTAGTGACCTTTACGTTCTCCGGTTTCACGCTCGGCTTTTTGGCAAGCTTCCACCACGAATTGGAAACGATCGCGCCAGCGCATGAAAGGTTGACTGTTAATGTTTTCGTCGTCCTTGGTCAGATCCAGTCCGCCGCGCAGACATTCGTATACGGCACGGCCATAGTTTTTGGCGGATAGGCCTAGTTTGGGCTTAATGGTACAACCTAACAGTGCGCGACCATATTTGTTAAAACGATCGCGTTCTACCTGAATACCGGCAGGAGGTCCGCCGCAGGTTTTGACATAAGCAATCGGGAAACGGACATCTTCCAGGCGTAGTGCGCGCAATGCTTTAAAGCCAAACACGTTACCTACCAGGGAGGTCAACACGTTAACGACGGAACCTTCTTCAAAAAGATCAATCGGGTAAGCTACAAAAGCGTAGAAACAAGTGTCATCCCCAGGTACATCCTCAATCTTATACGCACGGCCCTTATAGTAGTCCAAATCGGTCAGCAGATCGGTCCATACCGTGGTCCATGTGCCTGTTGAAGATTCCGCAGCTACGGCAGCCGCTACTTCTTCGCGAGGCACGCCGGGTTGTGGTGTGATTTTAAAACATGCCAGAATATCAGTATCCAATGGGGTGTAATCAGGAGTCCAGTAAGTTTGTCTATACTCTTTTACACCAGCGTTATATATTTTTACTGCCATAGTTTCTTCTCCAGTTAAATTCCACTCAGTTCCAGCCAACCGTCCCGACAGAAATGAGAGGGGATTGCGTTACAAACAACAAACATGACTACTTAAACCTATGGATTGCACTATAGCGCTCTTTATACATAAGAACAAATAAGTAATATTGATATGTATAATAAGTTTATACTTATATATATGCTTTAATTTTTCTGAATCGCTTAAATGCTGCATTTAACCCTACGCCAATTGAAAGTGTTTGAGTCGGTTGCCCGGCATTTGAGCTATTCGCGCGCAGCCGATGAGCTTCACTTGACTCAGCCCGCGGTCTCAATGCAAATCAAGCAATTGGAAGACAATATTGGTTTACCGTTATTGGAGCAATTGGGAAAACGAATTTATCTGACCGAAGCGGGACGCGAGCTGTATCAATACAGTCGTTCTATTGCTCAACAGCTAGCCGATATGGAAGTGGCTTTAGATGAATTAAAAGGGATGGAGCGTGGTAAGCTGAATATTTCAGTAGTGACTACGGCGAATTACTTTGCACCCCATTTGTTAGCGAAGTTTTGCCAGCGTTACCGGGGGGTGACCGTGAGTTTAAATGTTTCCAATCGTGAAGCAGTGTTAAAGCAACTTGCGGATAATTTAATTGATCTTGCGATTATGGGGCAACCTCCAGAGAATCTGGATATTGATAGTGAATCTTTTATGGAGAATCCGTTGGTGGTCGTGGCACCGTCGGATCATCCATTGTGTAAAGAGCGATTTATTCCGGTAAAACGATTGGCCAGGGAAATTTTTCTCGTACGTGAACCCGGCTCCGGCACACGTAGTGCCATGGAGCGCTTTTTTGCCGCACATAAGGTCGCTATCAATAAAGGTATGGAAACAGACACCACTGAAGCGATCAAGCAAGCGGTGCAGGCGGGCATGGGATTGGGTATCATGTCGTTGCATACTGTGGAACTGGAGCTTGAAACGAATCGGTTGAAAATTCTTAATGTTCAGGGGTTTCCCATTGTTCGTTATTGGTATGTCGTCAACCGTAAGAATAAGCGTTTATCCAGTGTTGCAAATGCATTTAGGGAGTTTTTACTGAAAGAAGCAGAAAAGCTGATGTTGGTATCAAAACAATCATAATATTTTTGACGAATATAAAAATATCGCGCATTCTTGCGCTTGTTAATCGACTGACTTTTAGTTAAGTATGATTCTTAATGAATGATCAACCTTAGCTTGATAAAATTCTGTCTAAGTGAATAAATCGACTGCAGTAAATGTTCGTGTTAGTTTATGGTGTGGCTTGGGTGCGCTATTGATTTTATTGATTGATTTCAATACATCGTTAGGTATCGCCAGTGGTGTACCCTATATTATTATCGTATTAATTTCATTAAAATCACCGGGAAAACGCTATACCATAGCCGTTGCAATATTATGTACTGTTTTAGTTTGGATCGGGTATCTAGGATCTCCGCCCAGTGATGTTGAAATGTATAAAACTTATATCAATCGCTTCTTGAGCGTCCTGGCTATTTGGGTTACAACTATTTTGACTTTATTACAGCGCGATAGCATTAATCAGTTGCACCAAGAACGATTAAAAAACTTACAGTCGATCAGGGAAACTGAAATTCAGCAAGAAAAATTAAAAGTGCTCCGGGCAACCATGAGAACAGTGCAGGATATTACTGGCAATTTTCTGAACAATTTACATTTTTTTAAGCTGGAAATTGATAGAAATAACTCGTTGTCACCGGAATCAATGAAGGGGCTTGATCAAATGACTCAGGAAACAACAATGCGGTTGAATAAGTTAGCAAATTTGAATGAGATACGTGAAAAAAAGCTGGCGGGCGATCTGGTAGGTATCGATTATGAGCAACCCGCTAAAGAAAATAAAAAGAGGGATGCCATCGACGGGTAACCTATAAATTGATTTGTTGAAATAAATAAAGAGGGTGAATAATGTCAGGACAAGGATCGGGTGGAAATGTCATCGCTGCAATATGCAGTTTTTTTATACCGGGATTAGGGCAGCTGGTGCAGGGGCGTTTGCTGCCGGCTTTTTTGTTTTTTGCTATTTGTGGCACAGGCTACTTTTTTGCGGTGTTGATTGTTCCTGCAGTTATCGGCGGAATTTTTCATCTCTGGTCAATTATTGACGCAGCCCGATTTACTGGATCCGCGTAATCAGTCGCAAGTTGAGACTAATTACTGTCTATCAGGTTACCGAATTGGCAGGATTTCTGATTGTTTTGTCACGGATTGAGAGAAACGAATTGTTTGAATCGGTACCCAGATACAATCCAGAGTTTTTACCCTAACTATCTCTATATAATTATTTTATGTCAGCAGGTAAGCAGTTTGCACAAAAAGTTGGTTTTGTCTCTTTGGGGTGTCCCAAGGCCTTGGTTGATTCAGAACAAATATTGACCCAGTTGCGGGCCGAAGGTTATGAAATATCGGCTTCATACCAAGATGCGGACTTGGTTGTGGTCAATACCTGCGGGTTTATTGATAGCGCTGTTGAAGAGTCACTGGATGCTATTGGTGAAGCTTTGGCAGAAAATGGCAAGGTGATCGTGACAGGTTGTCTCGGTGCCAAGGAAGATGGGGACGTCGTCAAAAAAGCTCATCCACAAGTGCTGGCGGTTACCGGGCCGCATGCACTGCCAGAAGTCATGTCCGCGATTCATACGCATTTGCCACAACCTCATGATCCCTATACTAGCCTGATACCGCCGCAAGGAATACGGCTAACACCGAAACATTATGCGTATGTGAAAATTTCTGAAGGCTGTAATCATCGGTGTACTTTTTGTATTATTCCATCAATGCGTGGCGGTTTGGTAAGCCGTCCGATTCACCAAGTGATGCAGGAAGCCGAACATTTGGTGAATGCCGGAGTTAAAGAGCTGTTGATTATTTCACAGGATACCAGCGCGTACGGTGTTGATGTGAAATACCGTACCGGTTTTTGGCAGGGAAGGCCGGTAAAAACCCGCCTGACTGAACTTGCGCATGCTTTAGGGTCGTTGGGAGTGTGGGTGAGGTTGCATTATGTTTATCCCTATCCGCATGTGGATGCAATTATTCCGCTTATGGCTGAAGGCAAGATATTACCCTACTTGGACGTGCCATTTCAGCACGCAAATCCGCGCATTCTCAAAATGATGAAACGACCCGCAAGCGCCGAGAATAATTTGGCTCGAATTCAACAATGGCGGAATATTTGCCCTGATATTACATTACGAAGCACTTTTATTGTTGGTTTCCCGGGCGAGACTGAGGCGGAATTTGAAGATCTTCTTGCCTTTTTACAGGAAGCGCAATTAGATCGGGTAGGCTGCTTTACGTACTCTCCCGTTGAGGGTGCTACTGCCAATCAGTTGTCTGACCACATTCCCGAGGCAATCAAACAAGAGCGTCGAGCGCGTTTCATGCAGCAGCAGGAAGAAATAAGCCGCCAACGATTGGCTGCGAAAGTGGGTCATACAATGACGGTTATGATTGACGAATTAACTGGGAGTCAAGTGATTGCACGCAGTAGTGCGGATGCGCCGGAGATTGATGGATTGGTTTATGTGGAAAATGCTGAACATCTACAACCAGGTGAGTTCATCGACGTGCAAATTACTGGATCGGATGCGCATGATTTATTTGCCGTCATGCTAAATCGCGATCCTTCACAACAAGGTGGCTCTCTGAATTCAGAAATGCGTTAACTTGATGCTCGGTTGAAACAATACGAATCTCATGAGTTAATGAAAAGATTATGGTTGCATTGATGCACGAGATTCCTGGTGCAATGATCGGTCTGGAGGGGAGACATTAACTGGAGAGATTTTGTGCGGTGCATTTTAGTAAATAGGAATCTGAAAGCAATCGTTTTACTGCAATAGTTTGCTCTATTGTGATCTCACCCAGCCCTAAGAACTGATCCTGCTCGGTATACAATCGCACTTGCCTTCCGTTCTTGATAACGCCATGCATGGCTGATGGGCATAAAATATTGCGTCCCTGTTGAATATGTAATGCGCTCAAACGATCTAGAGTAACTGAAGGGTAATCTTGCAGCAAATAATCTATTGGTAATAAAGAATTGTCGCGTTCAGATGCACTCATATTTTCAAGTGCGGATAAAGTATAGGCTTGTGATAAATTAAAACGATCAATTGCAGTGCGTCGTAAGCCAGTTAAGTAGGCTCCGCCGCATCCCAGTGCTTTGCCAATGTCTTCAGCGAGTACCCGGACGTAAGTGCCGGTACCGCATTGAATGCTTAATTGCAATTCATCGCAGTGGAGTGATCGAATTTGAATTCCATGGATGGTTATTTCGCGTGCTTGACGTTCAATGGTTTCACCATTTCTGGCATAACAATAAAGTGGTTTGCCGTGATGTTTGAGTGCGCTGAACATGGGCGGCATTTGTTTTATTTTTCCGATAAATTGCGGCAGTGTTTGCTGACACGCTGTGAATGTAGGGTTTTGAACAGTTGCTGCAACCGGGCTGATTATGCCTTCCGCATCACCGGTAGTGCTCATAAAACCGAGCTTCAATGTCGCTTCATAGGTTTTATTGGCACCTAACAGCACTGATGAGAATTTTGTAGCTTCACCAAAACAAATCGGCAGTAATCCGGTGGCCATTGGATCCAGCGTACCGGTATGTCCACATTTGGCGGCAAGAAACAACTGTTTTGCAGTCTGTAATGCCTTATTGGAAGAAACTCCATAAGGCTTATCCAATAATAAAACACCACTGATATTATGTTTCCTGGATTTAATCAAATTATTCGGTGAAATACTAATGTGCAGTCAACTGAAATTAATTATTTATCTGAATCTGTTTGATGGATTGCCTGATCTTGGGCAATGGCTTCATCGATTAATTTTGACAAACGAAAACCACGTTCAACTGATTCATCATAAATAAAATGGAGTTGGGGTACAAGGCGCAGTTTCATGCGGTAAGATAAATTTGAGCGTAAAAAACCTTTAGCGTGCTCCAAGCCTTTCTCTATCAGAAAATTTTCATCCTGATGCGTAAGCGTAGTGTAAAAAATCTTGGCGTGACTATAGTCACGCGTTACCTCGACAGCGGTGATGGTAAGTTGTTTGATTCGCGGATCTTTGATTTCATTTTGTATTAAGTCCGCTAATTCGCGTTGTATCTGATCAGCAATACGTAAACTACGGGAAAAATCTTTGGGCATGTGTACTCTAAATATGTCGTATGAGCACTTGCTATAAGAAGCGTGCAGTTTCGACAATTTCATAGACTTCCAATTGGTCGCCTACTTGAATATCATTAAAATTCTTGAGTGATAAACCACATTCAAAGCCTTCTCTAACTTCTTTAACATCATCTTTAAAGCGCTTCAGTGAATCGAGTTCGCAGCTGTGAATTACTAAGCCATCCCGTAATACTCTGACTAACGAATTCCTCTTGACGATGCCATCCAATACGTAGCATCCGGCTACTGCGCCTACTTTAGGTATGCGATAGATTTCACGAATATCTACCAACCCTAAAATACTTTCTTTGCGTTCAGGTGACATTAATCCTGAGAGTGCAGCTTTTATTTCTTCAACGGCTTCATAAATGATATTGTAATAACGCACATCGACACCGTTGGAAGCTATTAATTTGCGCGCACCTGCATCTGCGCGAACATTAAAGCCAATAATCACAGCTTTTGAAGCTAACGACAGATTCACATCTGATTCAATAATCGCCCCCACTGCGCTGTGGATAATATTGACTTTAACTTCGTCAGTTGCAAGTTTCTGTAAAGCATATGCCAATGCGCCGCAGGATCCCTGGACATCCGCTTTGATGATCAATGATAATATTTTCACATCTTCTTGCTGATCAAAAACATTTTCAAGTTTTGCGGCCTGTTGTTTGGCAAGCTTTACATCCCGATATTTACCTTGGCGGAATAATGCAATTTCTCGTGCCTTTCGTTCATCATCCAATGCAAGAACTGTCTCGCCTGCTTCAGGAACTTCGGATAAACCCTGAATCTCAACCGGAATAGATGTTCCTGCTTGTTTAATTGCTTTCCCATTTTCATCATTCATGGCTCGCACTTTCCCAAACACCGCGCCAGCCAGCAGCGCATCGCCACGTTTCAGCATTCCTGACTGCACCAGAATTGTAGCGACGGGGCCACGACCTTTATCCAGACGTGATTCAATCACGACACCTTTGGCAGGGGTATTGACCGGTGCTTTGAGTTCCAATACTTCAGCTTGCAGTAATATAGTTTCCAGTAAGGTATCAATACCCTGACCTGTTTTAGCTGAGACCTCAACGAACATGGTATCACCCCCCCACTCTTCAGGTAAGACCTCGTGAGCAATCAATTCCTGTCTAATCCTTTCAGTATTTGCGTCAGGCTTATCAATTTTATTGATTGCCACAATGATAGGCAGTTTTGCCGCTTTTGCATGATGGATCGCTTCAATAGTTTGAGGCATAACGCCGTCATCTGCGGCAACTACGAGAATGACGATATCGGTAATTTTGGTGCCACGTGCACGCATTGCGGTAAATGCTTCGTGGCCGGGTGTGTCTAAGAAGGTGATCATACCGTGATCAGTTTCCACATGGTAAGCACCGATATGTTGGGTAATGCCACCAGCCTCTCCGCCAGCAACTCGGGTGCGACGAATGTAGTCCAACAGCGAAGTTTTTCCATGATCAACATGGCCCATAACTGTGACTACAGGTGCGCGTGCAACCAATTCTGCTTCAGTAATTGACGATTCACGGTCGGCCAGGAAAGTTTCCGGGTTATCCAATTCGGCATATTTTGCAGTATGCCCCATTTCTTCCACAACGATCATAGCAGTATCTTGATCTAGCATCTGATTGATCGTCACCATGCTACCCATTTTCATCAATACTTTAATAACATCAGCAGCTTTAACCGACATTTTCTGCGCAAGCGCGCCTACCGAAATGGTTTCCGGCACCATAATGTCGCGCACAATCGGTTCTGTTGGAGCGGAGAATCCATGAATATTCTGTTCTTCCGCATGAACAGGCTTACTATGCTTATCTCTGCGGGTTCTCCAGCCTTGTCCGCTGGTAAGATCGCCATGGGTTTTAACACCCCGTTTTTTGGTATTCTCATCTTTCCAGATGACTTGTTGTTTGGTTTGTTTCTTTTTCTTATCCGTTTTTTCTTCAGCTTTTACTGGAGGTTTATGTAATGTCCCGCCAGTCGGACTGGATTGTGAGTCTATATTGCCCGGTTGTTCAGTTTCATTGTTCTTGACGGTGATTGGGTGTGCATCTGTGATGGGTTGAGTAGTCTCTGAAGACTGCGAATCGATTGTTGTCGGGTTAGTTTCAGTAATTATTTCCGTCTTGGTGGCTTTCTTTTGTGCATGATCAGTCGCCTCCGTGCTTTTGCGCGCTCTTTTTTGTCTTATTTCTTCAGTTTGGCGTGCAATCAGCTCAGCTTGTTTTCTTGCTTCTTCATTACGCAAAGCCAATTGGTCTTCATCAATGATTGATCCTATCGCAGCTTGTTTTGTAACTTCCGCCGATTTACTTGCTGTAGCTGGTATAGCATCAGCATCTCCAGTCATCATTGGTTTTGTCAGGACGCGTCTTTTTCTGATCTCTACTTGAATGGTCCGTGCGCGACCGGTGCTGTCAGATTTCCGAATCTCAGAGGTTTGTCGGCGTGTTAGAGTAACTTTGCTTTTGGTCTCAGTCGTGCCGTGGGTTTTCCTCAGATAATCAAGTAATAGAGCTTTATCTTGCTCAGTTAAACTGTCTTCCGCCAGCATCTTTTTTACGCCGGCAGCTTTAAGCTGCTCCAGCAGTACTGCCGGCAGCAAACCCAGTTCATTCGCAAATTGTTCCACACTCATTTGAGCCATTTATAACCTTTCAACAATCAAAACTACAGATAGGTTTCACTATAAAATAAACAAAATCGGCTAATTTATTATCAGCCAGTTATTAAAATTAAGTAAACCAGGGTGCACGCGCTTTAATAATCAGTTGATTTGCAAGTTCAATATCAATACCGGTCATCTCAACCAAGTCATCAGCAGCTAAATCAGCCAAATCAGACTGGGTAATGATACCCTTTGCTGCTAATTCTCGAATAATATTGATATCCATTCCTTCGATTGAAAGCAAATCTTCAGCAACATGCTCGACTTTTTCTTCATTAGCAATAGCATCTGTCAATAATACATTGCGTGCCCGATTTCTTATCTCATTGACTGTTTCTTCGTCCAATGATTCGATTTCCAGCATTTCATTTAATGGGATATAGGCTACTTCTTCAAGCGAAACAAAGCCTTCCTGCATCAGTATTTCTGCAATTTCTTCATCAACATCCAATTTTTGCATGAAAAGTTGACAGATTTGTGATGTTTCCTGTTCATGCTTGGTTTTAGATTCTTCGATGGTCATGATATTAAGTTCCCAGCCTGTCAACTCGGAAGCTAAACGTACATTTTGCCCGCCTCGGCCAATGGCCTGTGCGAGATTATCATCATCGACTACAATATCCATGCTGTGTTTTTCTTCGTCAACCATGATGCTGCTGATTTCTGCAGGTGCCAGTGCATTAATAATAAAAGTGGCAGGGTCGTCGGACCACAAAACGATATCAACCCGCTCGCCCGCCAATTCGCTGATCACTGCTTGCACACGGGATCCGCGCATACCTACACAGGTTCCAATCGGGTCAATGCGTTGATCGTTCGATTTAACGGCGATCTTGGCGCGTGACCCTGGATCACGGGCAGCTGCTTTAATTTCCAACAAACCTTCTTCAATTTCAGGAACTTCTAATTCAAATAGTTTCATTAGAAATTCAGGGGAGATGCGTGAAAGTTTCAGTTGCGGTCCCCTGGCTGCACGATCAACTTTGTATAAATAGGCACGCACACGATCACCGACGCGCAAGTTTTCTTTGGGTATCATCTGGTCGCGTTGCAATTCCGCTTCAATTTTCCCAGATTCAATAATGGCATTGCCGCGCTCCATGCGCTTAATCGTGCCGTTAATTAAATAATCTTCTCGCTCAAGAAAATCATTCAAAGTTTGTTCACGTTCTGCTTCACGTATTTTCTGGAAAATTACTTGCTTTGCTGCTTGTGCTCCGATACGCCCGAATTCTATAGGTTCGAGCGGTTTTTCAAGATGATCGCCCATTTGGATATTAGCATCAATTTTTATTGCATCACTTAAAGCAACTTGGCGTGCTGAATCTTCCACGGAATCGTCGTTTACAACCAACCAACGACGGAAAGATTGATGATCTCCTGTTTCTCTATCAATAGAAATGCGCGTCTCAATATCCTCTTGAAACCGTTTCTTGGTGGCGGATGATAATGCAAGCTCCAATGCTGTGAAAACAATTTCTTTTTCAACTGATTTTTCACGCGCTAATGCATCAACTAACAGTAAAATTTCGCGGCTCATAATCCTCCAGTTAAATCCTTATCCTACAATCTTGGAACCAAACGAGCTTTTCCAACGTTACTTAATTCAAGGTCTAATAACTTTCCTTCGATTTCAAGTTTTATTATGCCATTATCCACTTCTCGTAAAATCCCTACAAAATTTTTTTGACCCTCTAAAGGGATACGCAACTTTAATTTTATCGTTTCTCCTCTAAATCGAATAAAATCCGCTTCTCTCCGCAAAGGCCTGTCTAATCCTGGTGATGAAACCTCTAATCGGCCATAATCAATATTTTCGACGGCGAGTAATCGGCTCAAGTGGTTACTGATTATCACGCAATCGTCAATGCAGATACCCTCAGCTTTATCTACAAATATTCTTAGCAATTTGTTGTGTGCTGATCGTTCCACCTCGACCAACTCATAACCTAAACCATGCAGAGTTGATTCCAGTAATTCTTCCAGTGCCATAGCTCCACCACAAATAAAAAATGGGCTGAAAAAGCCCATCGCATCTACTACATCAATTTTAACAAATATTTATAAAATATGGAATATAAACTTCGCAAAAGAGTAATGCCTTAGCGATTTTCAACGTTTTCTATTCGTATCTCTGTTGTCAGCTTTTATGTAAAACTATGGGCTCAGTTTACCGGCTTCCAAAGTAAGAATACCGTATCTGTTAGAGTGCCAATGATACAATTCTGATCTAGTGTATTGAGCCGTAAATACTGGAGACCAAGCATGCCGACCCTTGAATCAATATTAAATGAAACTCGAGTTTTTTCACCTACGAAAGAATTTTCCAGCAAAGCCAACATACCCAGTTTTGAAGCATATCAGGCTTTATGTGCGGAAGCTGAGGAGGATTATCTGGGTTTTTGGGCAAAACGAGCACAAGAACAGATCGCATGGCATAAACCTTTTACGCAAGTGCTGAATGATCAGATGGCTCCATTTTTTCAGTGGTTTGGTGACGGTGAGTTAAATGTTTCTTATAATTGTCTTGATCGGCATCTGGAAACGCAAGCCGATAAGGTTGCTATCATATTTGAATCTGATGATGGAGAAATAATACGCTCAACGTACCGCGATCTTCACCAACGTGTTTGTAGGCTTGCCAATGCACTGAGATCAAAAAACATTAACAAAGGCGACCGCGTCATCATTTACATGCCGATGTGTATTGAAGCGGTTGTTGCAATGCAAGCTTGCGCACGTATTGGTGCAATTCACTCAGTGGTATTCGGCGGGTTTTCAGCCAAAAGCCTGCATGAGCGCATCCAAGATGCGGGTGCAGTAGCGGTTATAACGGCCGATGAACAGGTGCGTGGGGGTAAACGCAATTCGCTCAAATCAATTGTTGATGAGGCCTTGAGTAAGACTGATCCGATTTCCGTACGATTGGTCGTGATTTATCAACGCACGGGCGCTGCTATTCGATTTAATCCCGTGCGTGATGTTTGGTGGCATGAGCTTACGGAAAATGCGAGCCTCCAATGTGAACCCGAATGGGTAAGCGCCGAACACCCATTATTTACACTTTATACTTCTGGGTCCACCGGTAAACCTAAAGGTGTTCAGCATTCCAGCGCAGGCTATTTGCTTGGAACCAAAGAAAGTATGCAATGGATTTTTGACTACCAGCCTGCCGATGTGTTTTGGTGTACTGCGGATGTCGGCTGGATTACCGGTCACAGTTATGTGGCTTATGGACCTCTTGCGATGGGGGCCACCCAAGTGATTTTTGAAGGAATACCCACTTATCCTAATGCCGGGCGTTTTTGGGAAATTATACAGAAACACAAAGTGACGACATTTTACACGGCACCTACTGCAATTCGCTCCTTGATTAAGCTCGGTGCGGATTTGCCAGAACAATACGAACTTTCATCATTGCGATTGTTGGGCTCAGTAGGTGAGCCAATTAATCCGGAGGCTTGGATGTGGTTTTATGAAAAAGTAGGCCGGTCACGTTGTCCGATCGTTGATACTTGGTGGCAAACGGAAACAGGCAGCCATATGATTGCACCGGCGCCGGGTGCAATTGCGCTCAAGCCGGGTTCATGTACTTTTCCTTTGCCGGGAATTTTTGCAGGAATAGTTGATGAAGCTGGGCACGATGTCGAAAATGGTAAGGGCGGTTTTCTGGTAATCAAAAAACCCTTTCCTTCACAGATTCGTACCCTGTGGGGTGATCCCGGGCGCTTCAAAAAGACTTATTTTTCACAGGATATAGGTCATGGCAAGTATTATCTGGCAGGTGATTCCGCATATCGTGATATAGAGGGATATTTTTGGATCATGGGGCGTACCGACGATGTGCTGAATGTATCCGGACATAGGTTGGGAACGATGGAAATTGAATCGGCGCTAGTAGCGAATCCCTTGGTTGCAGAGGCTGCTGTGGTTGGTAAACCCCATGAAATAAAGGGAGAAGCTGTGATAGCTTTTGTGGTGCTAAAAGGCCCATACCCACACGCAGAGGAAATTACGCAAATTACTCATACATTGCGTGAGTGGGTGGCGAAAGAAATTGGTCCTATTGCCAAGCCTGATGAAATTCGTTTTGGAGAGAATCTACCGAAAACCCGCTCCGGAAAAATTATGCGTCGATTATTGCGCAGCCTCGCCAAAGGTGAAGAAATCACTCAGGATGTTTCAACGCTAGAGAATCCGGCTATCCTTGAACAATTGAAATATCCAGCAAAATAGCATTTTCCGAATTAAAGATTTTCAGAAAAACGGAGAGATATGTCATTACCACTTATTACCGATTATGAATGTGGCATCAGTGCCATTGATGCACAATTTCACCGCCCTAGAAGAGCGGCGATACACTTGATTGTCGAGAAAGGAGTGGCCGCCCTGGTGGATACTGGTACATCCTTTTCCGTTCCAGGTGTAGTTGCAACGCTCAAGCAAAAGAATATTGCTGCTGAAGACGTGGCCTACGTAATTTTGACGCATATTCATCTTGACCATGCGGGTGGTGCAAGCCAGTGTATGCAATTTTTCCCGAATGCCAAGCTGGTTGTTCATCCTCGTGGTGCGAGCCATATGGCAAATCCGATACGGCTTGTTGCCGGTGCAATGAGTGTTTATGGAGAAGCCGAATTCAAACGTGTATATGGTGAGATTATTCCGATTGATATCGAGCGTATCATGGAAGCGCCTGATGAAAGCCGCATTAATCTTAATGGGCGCTCGCTATTGTTTCTTGATACGCCGGGCCATGCACGTCACCATAACTGCATCTATGATGAGTGTAGTCAGTCTTTTTTTACGGGTGATACTTTTGGAGTTTCATATCGGGAGTTCGATGTCAATGGAAGAGAATTTGTTTTTCCGACTACTTCGCCTGTTCAATTTGATCCTATTGCGGCACATACTTCAATCGACCGTATCATGAGCTATAAGCCATGCTATGCGTATTTGACCCATTATAGTCGGATTGGCAATTTAGCCTGTCATGCCCAATCCCTGCATGATCTGATTGATGCGCACGTTGCGATTGCGCAACGCGCAAAAGATAATGGGGCTGAGAGACAGTCAATCATTTCTGAAACATTAAGAAATTTGCTTTTGCAGAAATTGTCAGAACACGGCTGTCAATTGCCGCAAAATGAAATAAATGAGCTCTTGAACACGGATATCCGTCTGAATGCACAAGGTTTGATTCATTGGCTTGATCAGTCAGTTGTTGAACGATTCAAGTAATTATGAGTGATCCAACTAGGTTTATATGTTAATTTTTGAGTAAAAGAATGGGATCAGGGCAATTGAATTAATTACCTTAATCCCATTAAATTGGAGAGTCTATGCAGTAACTTTTTATCTCGTGTAGTACATTCTGCTTTTGGGGAAGTCGCTTAACATAGCGATCACGAGATAATTGATGTACAGTATCGCGCCGAGAATGACATCAGAAATAAACCAATCTGTTACAGATTCCGGTAAATCAAACACTGATAAAACACCAAAAAATGTAATTGATATGACTATTGCTGAAATAATAAAAATTTGACTCGTTTTCATAAAATCTCCTTTAAATAAAGTTTATTAAGATTGTGTATTAAGAGGATTTCGCACGAAGTGCTTTCCTTATAAACACGCCTTTTACTATCGCTGTTTTAAATTAACGCATTCTTGGTTTGGATGTTTTTTTGAATGCACCTATTGTTAGGTAACTTATATAAAGAATGACAGCAAGTGCGCCATCGGTAATTACCCATTCTAGAATTGATTGTGGCAATCCAACCAGGAATAAAACTCCAAAAAAAACTCCACTGATAACTAATGCTGCAATAGCAAAAATTTGATTGGTAGTCATGAGAATCTCCTTAATTAAAAATTATCAAAGTTGTTTAAAAATACATTACAAATCATTTGACGGATAACTTCACAAAAAGTTCACACTTATTTCACATTTAATTCACATTATTTCTGAATACTTGGGAATCTAGCTTTGTCATGTCACAATTAATTGTTTAATTTGATAATAATAAGTGCTTAGCAACTCCTGCTACTTTATAAAGATAAGAAATAAACAAATTTCATCGATGATTTGCTGATAGATCCTTTAAATTCTCTTTGAGAAATTCTGATTCCAGAAGGCAAGAAATCGCACTGGAGATACTGAGAAGCTAAGCAAACTAACTGAATGAGACCTTTGCACGGTTACTACGCGGCACGATAATTGCGTTAAAAATTTGCGAAAAATGCTCATTTACCTCGTGTAAACTCCGCTTTTTCGCAAATTTTTGCCTTATTCTGGTACCGCTCATGACACCGTGCAAAGGTCTCTGAATATTTGCATTTTATATCTTGGGGCTCTGGGGTGTAATTAAGAAAAAGCGGAGAAAAAGGTGATTATTCTAAAATTATAAGTATTTGTTTATCTGCGTGTCTTAATTCCATTTGCACTCCAGAAAATGCAATCAAACAGCTATTTTTTCACCATTTGAGGGGTTAATCGGCGAGGGAGCAAACAAGAATATCGTCGCGAGAAGAGTGGATGCAGTAGTATTCGGTATCTGTTTTCTGGAGAATTCCGGTTTGTCGGTATGGATCAGAACGAGCGTAGCGTTCAGTCAATCTAATCCGGCAACATTTTATGCCTGAGGTGAGGAAGGATATACCGTACTCTGTATTAACGACATTATGAGTATTTGAAAATGCGTTTCCTTATTAATGTGTTTCTTTATAATTGGTTTTATTGTATTTTTTCTCGGCGGGTGTTTATCCATACCCCATAATATCGCACCGATTCACGGATTTGAACCCAATAAATATTTGGGGAAGTGGTATGAAATTGCCCGGCTTGATTACTCGTTTGAACGTGGGCTGTATAATGTGACTGCGGAATATTTTTTGCGCGATGACGGTGGAGTTAAAGTTATCAATAAAGGTTTCTCGACGGCGGAAAGCAAGTGGAAAGAAGTGGCAGGCAAAGCATATTTCATCAGAAGTCAGCAAGAAGGTTATTTGAAAGTCTCTTTCTTCGGTCCATTTTATGGTGCCTATATTGTGTTTGAATTGGATCGGGAAAACTATCAATACGCTTTTGTGACCAGCTATGACAAGTTGTATCTGTGGCTATTAGCAAGAACACCAACAGTCAGCGATGCATTAATTGATCAGTTCATGCAACGAACTGCAGAACTGGGTTTTGCAACGGATAAGTTGATATTTCCGCGGTAGGATGAGCGAAAACGATAAGTTTCGCATGTTGATCGGATAAAACGCTATGCAACAGATACTGATTACTTTAGGAATCATTTTGCTCGTGCTGGGTCTGTTGTGGCCTTGGTTATCGCAGTTACCCTTAGGACGCTTACCCGGCGATATTCATATCGAGCGCGAAAATTTTAGCTTTCATTTTCCTCTGATGACCGGTTTGGTGATTTCCATTGTACTGACACTTATTATGTGGTGGTTGCGTAAGTAGAGTTTTTCGCGTCTACTGGGCTTTCTTATTTTGTGTGAATTCCCATAGCGTGTTTTCGACTTTACTTTATAACCCTGTCACATTTGCCATTGATTATAAAAGATGCTTGACCTTTCCCTTTCCGAAGAACAACAAAAAATACGGGCGAAATTCCTGGATGACAAAGACCGGAATGCAATAATTCATCAGTGGCTTAAGGAATGGGGCCTGGGTCCATTGCAGACGCGCGTGATCACGCGCATTCTTCTACCTATATTAGTTAAATATCTTGGCCAAGGTGGATTGGAGGTCTTGCAGTGGCTGGATGATAAGCTAAAGTAACGATTTTCTGCCTATCAAGCACTTAGCGAAAAGCTTGTCCAAGAAATTTTGTTCAAAATAACGCGCGCAAAAACACTGGAATCCTTGACTGTACTGCGTAATACAGTATCGCAACAGGTCGATCCGGAACAATGGAAAGCATTGGATCAGCAGACCAAGCTCTGGATTCAGCAATTCAACCGGTTAGACTTAATCGGTTGTAGCTTAGGCGAACTCAAAGCGCCCATCCGCTTGCAGATTGATCAGCCTAAACTGGATAGCGGACAGCCGTCCAGCCGCTGGTTTCGAGCATACCTCATGACCAGTCTGGGTGGTTTCTATAGTGCGTTGGGACATTGCAAGGAAGCTTTGGAAGTAGCGCGACGTGCAGTAGAAATTTATGAACGTTTGAGCGCGAAAAATCCGGATGCATTTGAGCCGGATCTGGCGAGTAGTTTGAACAATCTGGGATTATTTTACAGTGAATTGAAACTTCACCAGGAAGCGTTCGGAGCGGTGCAACGTGCAGTTGAAATTTGCGAACGGTTAAGTGAGAGAATTTCAGATAGATTTGAGCCGGATTTGGCGATGAGTATGGGTACTTTGGATTCTATTTCTCGCGACAATGATGATGCGCTGGCCGCAGCAACGTTTGCCCACGAAATTCAGGTATTAAGTCGCTTGTTTCTCCGGATGCCGATGGCATTTGACCCCTTGATGGTCAAACTCTGCAATGTTTATGTTCTTTGTTGCAAACGCGCGGGACAAGACTCCGATGAAGAATTATTGGTACACATACTGGAAAAACTGGAAGCATTGGGCAGTGCATCATCCGTAGCGGATTGAATTGAAATTCATGTGGATTATCAGGTAATTTCGCTGGTGATTTCCTTCATCAATTGATGAACCACCTTACCATTGTTATTTTGCAACATCACTTGCAAAGGCATTTTTACCCCGTGCATATCTGGCGCAGGAGAGACAGAGATCGTATGACACACTGTATAACCTCGAGGTGGTTTTGTATATGCTTCGGTGATTTCCTGGTCATTTAGGTTTGGTTTGGTAGCGGCGAACGGATTCCCTCATGGTTAAATTGAGAGAAACGGTCATTTTGATAGTTTTAGCTTAATCAGAAACTAAAAGTTTTGGATGAAAGATATACGAGATTAATTGATACGAGGCACTATCGACAGGTCATAAGTTGCATTACAAAAAAGAGGGATGGTCAGGTTATTGATTTAAATTTTCTTTATTTAGGTGTTGAATACCTACACCGTGTTCATACACCAGCTTTCCCCCCATCCAACCTGCGCTACAAAGAAAAAGGAATCCAATCATCGAAAAGGAAATGGACATTAAACCTGGCTGCTCAAGATGTGTGCCATCTAGACGCAGAAACAAGCTGACCGCATAAAATGACCAACTGATCATCATAAGTATCATGTGTTGATTCGCAATCTTAAGTGTAGGGCTCTGTTGATCGATTTTTCCAAGTTCCAATAGGCCGGTCATCATAGCAAGCAATGCGGTGATCGTTCCGATGATAAGCAACACCCCAGCTACCCAACCTACTTGTTCATTTGTAAAAAGACTGGCAATGTCTGCCATTGTTGCAAGAAACCAGGTTGCTATAGGAAAATGAACTAACATTGGGTGGATAGGGTGTTTCATGTGGATTATTTCCTGGCAAGCTAAATAAACAGACTCAGTAATGTGAGAAAACCGGCTACCGCTACGCCTGCGTGGATGAGTACGATATTTTTCGGTGCAATGCTACCCTTTACATGGATCGAAGCGAGATAAAACCCGCCTAATGCCGCTACCACAAGCAAACCAAGTGCGGCTGTCAGACGTCCGTCTCCTGAGCCTTCCAGAACCAGCAAAATTAGCATGACCAGACCTGTTGCACCTAATAAAGCATGCACGATGGACAGAGGCCACGGTGCTAACTGCCCGGAAAATATTTTCATGGCTAATACAATGCCACCGACAGCTGCAATTGCTAAAACTATGATTAAATATGTAAGCATTAATTTCTCCTCTCTTCCTATAATATTATGAGGACTTGTACTTTACTTTATATTTTGGAGCTTTTGCAATAAAAATATGCCAAAACTTTTAAGAATAATTATTATAAAAAGCTAGAATGTTCTCTTTATCATTGCTAGGTCAGAGTCAACAATCATTAGTCACCGCTTTACTTCGCCACCGCAATGGACTTACGGTGGATGAGCTGTCACATTTGTTATGTATTTCCCGCAACGCAGTGAATCAGCATCTTTCCAGTCTTGGCAGTAGTGGTTTTATTCAGAGTGCTATGCTGGAAAGTACAGGGGGTAGGCCGTGCAAAATTTATTCATTATCCCCGAGCGGCCTAGAGCTATTCCAAAGGCGCTATTCGTTTATTGCAAAGCTGCTGCTTTCCTGGGTTGAGAAAAATTTGGGTGAACAGGAGTCACAACTGTGTTTACGCTCGCTGGGAGAGCAAATGGCCGGAGAATTTGAAAGCCGGATGACAAAACAATTGTCATCCGCTGACAGATTGCGTGAAGTGGTGACCATTATGTGTGAGCTTGGTTATGATGCAAGCGCGAGGCAGATTTCGGAGGGATATACTGAGATTATCGCTAATAACTGTATTTTTTATAAGCTTGCGGAAGAGTATCAGGGGTTTTGTGCGCTTGATTTGAGTTTCTTGGCTTCGCTGTTAAAGGTTGATATCGAGCATAAAGAATGTATAGTGAAAAAAGGGAATTACTGCTGTTTTGCGATTGCAAGCCCTGTTGGTTAGAAATTTGCATGAAGCGCATGAAGCTTATATTTTAGAAATACTTTTAGCCATATTGGTAATCGAATTTCATTAGGAGTCAATATCCTCAGGCTGATCGTATTTGGCACTTGCCGTACCCAGGTTGAAGCATTGATTTCGTCACATTATTTTGCGTCGAGATTGCGCATGAACACTTGACTTGCAATAAGAAAGAAAAGGTGTGACTAGTATTGAAGAAACTCAATTGAATGAAATTCTTAGTGAATGCCTTGTTTATGATGTACCCCCAGTGATGCTGAGGGTACATATTCTGTGTCAAAGTTAAAATTTAATTATGAGCTCTGCCACCGGACTGATGCATATGGTTATGGGCTTCTTCGGCATGTTTGGTCGCTTCATCGGCATGTCCCATTTCCGCATGCTTGATGGCTTCATCTAAATGTTTGACAGCTTGATCCATATGAGCATCGGCACCTGCTGCCAATGCCGCATTAGCTTGGTCCCTGCTTTCTTTTGCATGCTCAAGCAACTCTTTGGCATGCCCCATTTTCCCATGCTTGATAGCTTCATCAATATGTTCCATGGCTTTCATTTTCTCAGGTGCATCCGATGCTATAGCCTGGGTACTCAAGAAAAGCGCCAATACTCCAATTGCAATAATATTTGATATCGTTTTCATGACTATTACTCCTTATGATCTTGAAGATAAATAATACCAAAACATCCTTAGAAAGATTGTGCTATTTGACTGCATATAGCAGCGATCATGGAAAGAGCCGATTTGCTGGACATTTCACATAGCTCATTGCACATTCTTTCTTTATATCATACATCGCTACAAAACAATAACACTAAAAATTGAGGTGCAATGGGCCCGCGTTGCTGAGTTTCCGCAATGCCAAAGATTACTTGTCACAATTTTTAGAATAACTTCCACCACCAGTACATGATAACTATTTTTATGTAACCTCATAAGCTGTATAGTCCGCAATAACAAATATGAGCCCTAGTCCCGAAGGCATCTTGGTGTAACGTAAGATAATGATTCTTGTGTTCAAATTTGATTTTCAAAATTTAATACTGAAGCAAATGAAAAAAAAGAAAACTGCATCATTGGCGTTTCAGGTTTTAGGGGTTGCTTTATTAACCATAGTCTATTTTGCAACTGGCAAATTGGGTTTGATTTTTCCCTATATGGGATCGAACATTACTTTATTTTGGCCACCCGCGGGAATAGCGCTTGCGGCACTCATGGTTTGGGGATTTTGGTGCTGGCCGGGTATTTTTTTGGGTGCATTGGTAGTCAATTTAACCACGGGTGATCTTACGTTATCCACGGCTAGCCTCATTGCATTAGGTAACACTCTGGGACCGATATCAGGTGCGATATTGCTTAAGCAAGTGGTCAATTTCAAAAATGATTTTTCGCGCAACCGCGATTTGCTGGCGTTTACCCTCATCGTGCCGGGTTGTATGTTATTGCCATCCAGTCTCGGTGTGTTGGCCTTATTTATTAGTGATAACCTGATCGCGGATCAGATACAACAGGCCTGGCTAGGATGGTGGTTTGGCGATATTGTGGGCATATGGATTTTTGCTCCGCTAATATTGGTTTGGTGGACTCATTATAAAAATAAACCCACTAGTCCTGAAACTTTAAATACCGAGTTCATTTTTATTATCATTGTTTGCGTTGTAATTGCGTGGGTAGTATTCGGAAGTGCTTTTGCACTCGGAGATCTTCAACTATCACTCGCTTTTCTGGTGTTTCCGCCATTGATTTGGGCATGTTTACGTTTAGGTACGTTTGATGCTGTGCTAGCAGCAACGACTATTTCCATGATAGCAGCCTGGGGTACTGCACAAGGTCTGGGTCCTTTTGTAAATGGCTCTTTAACGCTAGATCATTTTATTTTGTGCGTTTTTGTCGCCACCAATATGCTGATCGCATGTTCAATCACCGGCCTACAGACTGCGCGCAAGAATGCTCATCGAGATTTAATGAATAGTGAGTTGCGTCTGCGTCTGGCGCTGACTGCTGCCAATGAGGGCCTGTGGGATCTTAATGTACAAACGGGAGAAGTACTAGTAAATCCGGAATATGCGTTAATGCTCGGTTATGCGCCTGATACATTTGTAGAAACTAACAGTCGTTGGCGGGAGCGCCTGCATCCGGATGATCAGGAACGAGTCGGTCGAATTTATCAGGAATACATTAGCGGTTTGCGCGATGATTATCAGGTGGAGTTTCGCCAGCTTACCCAGCAGGGCACTTGGAAATGGATATTGTCACACGGTAAGCTGGTGGAATACGACGATCAAAATCGTCCGTTGCGTATGCTGGGTATACACACTGATATTGAAGAACGCAAAACCAGAGAAATTGCCTTGAAAAGAAGTGAGGAAGCGCTGAATCACTCTTTGGAAGAATTAAAGGTATCCGAAAAGCATCAGCGCGAGCTACGTATTTTGGCGGAGCGTGAACAAAGCCGCATGGGTGCCTTGCTTGCAGCCATGAACATTGGTATTTTGTTTGAAGATAACGAACGTCGGGTTGAATACGTGAATCCGGCTTTTTTGCGGATGTGGCTAGTTAATGAACATGACGATCTGACAGGATTGCCCACGAAAACCGTTCTGGAAAGATCGACGGAACGTTTTGCACAACCGGCTCATGCTTCTAAATTTGTCCTTAATATCCTGCATACGCATGAAATTAGCGAGCGCTTCGAGTTGGAGCTAAGCGACGGTCGTATGCTAACCCAGCTGTCTTACCCGGTTACTGACACAGAAGAGAGAATACTAGGGCGACTATGGATTTATGAGGACATTACTCAGGAACGTCAAACCGCTCAGCAATTGTTGTATCTAGCCGAACGTGATCCGTTAACCGGTCTTTACAACCGGCATCGCTTTCAGGAGCAACTCGAATCTTTGATCGCAAACTGTTTGCGTAGTCGGGGCAAATTTGCTTTGTTATATTTCGACCTGGATGATTTTAAATATATCAATGATACGTACGGGCATAGCGCGGGCGATACGGTATTAGTCAGAGCCGCAGGGGAAATATCCAGCATCATTCGGCAGATCGAAATTTTCGCCCGGCTCGGTGGTGACGAGTTTGCCATACTCAGCATTATTCAACCGGATGAGGATATAAATGTTTTACCCTCCCGCATTATCACTGCTATCTCATCGATTCCATTGCGTTTTCACGGTAGAAATATTCGTCTTACAAGCAGTTTGGGTGTAGCGATCTTTCCAGAGCACGGCGAAACCACCGAAGATTTGATTGCGCATGCGGATACGGCCATGTATCAGGCCAAAACTCAAGGCAAGAACACTTGGGCAATTTATGATTCGACACGAGATGATTCCGAGGTTATGTTACAACGAATGACATGGCGTAGCAGGATCGCTCAAGCGTTGGAACACGATCTGTTCGAATTGCATTTTCAAGGCGTTTATTTAACCAGTGATAAAATGCTCAGTCATATCGAGGCGCTGATCAGAATGCGTGATCTGGAGCGATCGGGTCACTTGATCATGCCAGGTCAATTTATTCCAATTGCCGAGAAAAGTGGTCAGATTCTGGATATTGATCGTTGGGTCGTAAAAGAGTGTATCGAGAAATTGGCCAATGATCTTAGTATGCCGCCACTGGCGATCAATATTTCCGGGCGGACATTCGATGAGCCTTCCTTGCCGCTTTATATTCGAAAATTGTTGATGGAACGAGGTGTTGAGCCTAGTCGCTTGATTATTGAATTAACCGAAACCGCTGCCGTTTCTGATATTCAGGATGCTCAACGTTTTATCGAGTCCATTCATCAGTCAGGTTGTAAGGTTTGCCTGGATGATTTTGGCAGCGGTTTCTCCACCTTTGGCTATCTTAAGTATTTAGGCGTGGAGATTCTGAAAATAGATGGATTATTTATCAGTGACTTGCACAATAATAGAGATAATCAGGTTTTTGTTAAAGCTATGGTGGATGTAGCGCACGGATTAGGAAAAATAACCGTGGCGGAATACGTGGAAGATGAAGATACTTTTAGAATGGTTAAAAAATTGGGTATCGATCTGGTGCAGGGGTATAACTTTGGTAGACCCAGTAAAATATTACCCAAATAAATTAGACTACATTTAAAAATTTGATGGTTAAATAAATATCCTGCAGCAAGCTGAGAAGATGTTTTACGGTGGATGCATCCATATAGTTTGATTCCGAAAGGTGTCCTGTGTGATAAGGCCACAGCCAGCGGAAAGAGCGAGCGGTTATGCGATGACGCTGCGATTCTGGGTTTGGGGTTTTGTAGATTACATTCCTTCACTTGTTTTTGTCTTGATCAGCTGCTTCGAAAACGTTTTCAATGGCTGGTTAGGCCAGCAGAGCCGCTACAATACCCGTGAAAAATATTCCCAATGTACCTGCCCCGCCGATCGAGGCATACGAGGTGGCGAGCCGGGAAATATCTTTTATGCGTAATAAATCTGCACCGATCAATAATTTCAATGTGCCGCTGATATACGTGAACGAAGCACTTTGTTCCACGCGGATTGATAATCCCTTGACGAAGACACCTTGTCTAACTACCATAAAAAAGGAAGGCAGTACAAGTTGGTGCTGTTTTCTGTATGTTTCTTTAACTAACTTAAGGGCTTATTATGTTACAGTTTAAAAAAACGTTATTAAGCAGTATTGCTCCCGTATTGTTGTCCATTGTGTTGGCGAACCCAGTAATTGCTTCTGATGCACATCATGCACATAAAGGGCTAAATTATGGTAGCTTTACTAAAGAACATGTATTGCTAACTCCTAAAGGCTATCGTGAATGGGTTTTTATTGGTGCATCTGTGACACCCAATGAATTAAACGATGATAAAGCAGCCTTTCCAGAATTTCATAATGTCTATATTGACCCTACCAGCTGGGGTCACTGGAAGAAAACAGGTGAATTCCGTGATGGAACAGTTATCGTTAAAGAGTTAGCTGGCGTTGGAAGCAAAGCATCACCCAGCGGAAATGGTTATTTCCCAGGTGAATTCAATGGTATTGCCGCTATGGTGAAAGATTCCAAACGCTATCCTGAAAGACCCGGCAACTGGGCATTTTTTGGTTTTGAATCGTATGAAGCCAAACAAGGTATCATCCAAGCTGATGAAGCATGTGCGGCCTGCCACACGGAACATGCCGCACACGATATGGTCTTTACCCAATTCTATCCGGTATTACGTGCAGGTAAGCCCAGTAAATAAAAATAATGATGTGTATCCAGCTTTGACCTGAGGTGTGATTAGGAGCCTCTGAATAACCTTCTTTGCCATTTCGGATATAGTGGAAATTTCTTAGAATCATCATTAGATTCATTACCGCACGTGAAATGGCGGTTATTTGGAGGCACTTTAGTTTTCTAGTGTGGCCGAGGTAAAGTATGCCGGAGAAGAGAATGTTGGCTCAGCTTGAAGCTACTGATCCGAGAGTGAAAAGCTGCTCTACATGATCTATCATTTGCGGGTATACGATAAAGTCTGAACACGCTTTCCTGAAGATCAAGCCGTTGAAAAATCCATGTGGCACGAGGAGCTGACCATATGGCATACCAAGTAATTGCCTAAAAACCATTTGTTGTTGAGAAATAGCAAGCAAGAGTTGCTCAGAAAAATGCATTCAACAAGCGCTTAAAAAGGATTGTTGCTTCTTTGCTTATTTTTGCGAGCATCTCATTATATTGAACGCAATAAGCAATGCCTGCATGAATTAGCGCAAGAGAAAAGACGGTTACAAATTTGCTACGGAAAATTTCGAGGAATTAGGCAATTTGATGTGTGATGAATAAAGAGTCTGCAAATTGCTTTTTTTATCTTGGACTTTTTGTTAAGTTAAACATTATCTTAATCCCGGTTTTCATCCTTAGTTACAAGTCATGTTTGTTTTTGTGACTTGTAACTAAGGATGCAAGAATCATTCAGTTGAATTCAAAATTCAATTTAACTGTTAGATCTCATTTCATTGAGAAGCAGAAAGTAAGCACTTCGCAATATATTAAAGCTCTTTATTCGATGACATTCAAAGAACCTGGTAAATGGATATTTTTTGGATGAAGTTGACACCAGATAGTAAAGGCACCAGCTTTATCGGCTACGAAAGAAATAACTTTTGTTTCTCCTGCTTTAATTATTTCTTTGATTTCGTATTCATCAATGGCGAATCCTTCACTAATGGGTGATTTGTTCTCTACAGTGATTTTGACTGCAGTTCCTTTTTTGACAGCTAATGTTTCGGGCTCATTGAGAACATTAAAAGCACGAATATTGGTAACCGTTACACCTTCGACTTTGAGTTCTGGAATGGTAGTGTCATAAGCATTGATAACCACTTTAAAATTTTGCTCTGCAGCTTGCGCGATGCCTGATAATAGCAACCCAAGAACAGAGCTTATGAGCATGATTTTGGTTATTTTCATAGTATATATTTCCTCTTAAATTATATGTTTTAGTATTATGGTACTTGCTTCGTACTTTTTAGCACGTAAGCGGCATTTACTCTAGAGGGGATAATTCCATATGTCAATATCGAATTATCCCAGCGCTTGAGGCAGATTCTCCGTTATACGCCACTTGCAATAATTTCCATAACCAGCTGAAAGAGTTCGTCTGCGCGGTTGGTTGAGCCAATTGCACCGTGCTTTTTTGCCTGTTTCTTGTGTTCCGGAAAGTTTGAGCTGCCATAGATAACGAATGGAGTTGTATCTCCCAGGGAACGAAGCTTGTCAAGAAGAACATAACCTTCCTGGGGTCCTTCTTTGCGTCCCATATCGGAAATTATAACGGCGAACTTGTGGGTTTTAAGAATATCAAGGGCTTCATTGGTGGAGAAGGCTAGAGAGAATTCAACACCTTGTGCTTCGAAGGCTTGACGCTCATGAACGTTATTCTCCGGGCAGTCATCAACCCATAAAACCCGATTTCTCCATTTGCTTGATAGTTGTCTTTTACTCGCATTAGAAACAACGCTCACAATTTCTCGAAGTTGAGATTCGGGTAATTCACCCTCATGCCCAGAATGTTTGACAGTTGCGGCAGCGAGGGATGCAACGGATGTCATTTGGGATTTCATGAAATTATCTTCATTCTTAAAATCGGAAGGTCCATAAAGTTTATTGTGATGATTGGCAACAAGCCAAAGAAATCCACAAAATACTATTACTGGGAAGAAAACCATGAAGTAGGCCAAAGGGGTGATATGCTCTGAGATTCCTTGCCCCAAACCTACAACAAGTGACGCAAAGCCATATACAAGGACTATAAAAAGCGCAATTATTCCTAATGGACTTTTTGTAAAGCCTTGTGCCGATTCTGTAAATTTATTTGTGTCCATAATGATGTTATTACATAAATATTCATAATTAAGTTGTAGCAATTCAGACTGGATCTTGCAGTTTTACTGACAGGAAACATGTTTCCTGTGCTCGTGATGAATGATGCTATATTCACTTTTCCGGATTCTTCTGATCATTTTCACGATAGTGTTTCTCAATCTGATTCTTCAGGATCAACATGGTTTGTTGTGACTCAAGCAATTGATTCTTTAATGTTTCTAATTCAATCTTTAGGTCATTGTAGGCAGTCTTGGTTGCACTCAGTTCAGTTTCTAATTTTTGGGCTTCAAATGAAGGAGTGAAGAATGGGACAATCACTAATAAGGCGGTAGCGGTTGCAACAATCGCAGTTAAGCCAATCAACCACTTGGTCAGTTTCTCGTTAATCATGGCATTGCGCACAGTGATGACAGCTTGAACGAATGCCTCCTCACTTTGCAAGGCGTTTGGGTTTTTATTTAATCTATCCAAAACCTCGTTCAGGCTAACTTTCAGATATTCGTCAGTCGTTGGATTCTCTGTTTTATCGGCAAACGAGTTCATGGCATTATGTGCGTTTCATAAAGTATGGTTAGATGTGTTTAAGCTATTGATATAAATATTATCCTGATAATTCTTGTCTGTAATTCTAATCATTATAAATTTTTCATTGATGGTTGAGGGATGACTGGATTAAGTTTGAATGATAACTGGCCTCGGAGGACATAACAGATCAGTCAATATAAAATAATCCATGCCGCCGAACAATTTTCCAATCAGAAAGTTTATCTTGCCGACATGCACCGTAACGAAAAGAGGGTGGTAATTCCGGGAATTGGAAGCGCAGATCGTAAAACCAGATGCACAAATCCGACTCAAGAGTATCAATACGTTCCAGTACCGGGAATCGGGCAAAAGCTCGGAAAGGTTCAAAAACGGGACTGAGCCATGCTTCACGGGCGAGTGTTTTCTGTGTGAAGTCGTCACCGAATTGTTGCTGAATATGCCAATTATTTTCCGAAATGGGACGATAAGCAGACGCCATCTTTGACAGGAGCGAGGTTGTCCGGTGTTGCCCTAAGGATTGCTGTAAATTCATATTGGCAAGATGATAGGTTTCATCGTGCCGGATGATGATCTTCCAGTGGAACGGTGACAGCGGTTGTGGTAATGCGGTGACGTGCGCTTGTGAAATAGCTTGGGAATCGGTATGGCGGATGCCGATTTCGATGGCTTGTTGGTGCAAAGTCCATAAAAAAATCACATATCCGCATAAACAAGCTAAAGCCGCCATAGCCCCAATTCGTTGTCGCGGATAGCACCTCGAAATGATCAGACCGCCAATGATGATCAGACTGAACCAAGGGTCGATGACAAATACCAGGGGTAAAGAAAAACGTTGGGTTGAAAAAGGCGCGAACAACATCAATCCATACGAAGTGATAAAGTCTCCTGCGATATGAATGGCAATACCGAGGCATATGGGAGGAAAAAACAATTTCCAGTCACCGTGTCTTTGAGTCAACCAGGCAAACAGCCTGGACAATAACCATGCCCACAGCGGTAATAAAATCAGTGAGTGCGTTGGGCCCTGGTGCCAATTCAGGTAGGTGAGCGTGTCGATCAGACGGAGCGCAAAATCTACATCCGGGAACGCGGCTGCGGCAAAGCCCGCTGCAATTTGTACGCGCAATGGTAATACGGTAATGTGTTCTGGTCGCGATGGCGGAGGTGATTGTGCTACAGCCCGTGCCAGCAGAGCACCACTTAAGGCATGCGTGAGTGGATCCATGATTTTTTATTATCAACCGGATTTTGCATGAATCTCAGAAGTAATTGGTTCTGTCAGTGGAGAAGGCTGGGGTTTGGTGGAAGTTTCGGATACAGATTGTGCAGCATAATCGGCTGCGGCTTCTTTGCGTGGAACACCATAAATTCTATGATCCAGCGATTCGGCTACGAGCAGTTTGTGTTCCAGGAAATCGCGCGTGCGTTGTGAACTTTCTGATGCATCGTGCATCCAGTAAGCAAATGTCGCTAAATAAATTGTAGTCAGCGCGGTTTCTTCCAGTGCGCGCCGCAGAAATGTGGCATCGCGTTGTGCGGCTTCACGCATCCATTGCACTGTACGGCTGATGCGCATGATGGCGGGAATCTGAATATGCAGGTGACCGGGTTCCAGTTTGGCGCCGATCATTTGCCGTGTAACCTTGCGGTGCGCAACCAATGTATCCAGCCAGGTCATGATGAGATGCAGCAAACGTTCGCGTGGTGATAACGACAAAAATTCCACGGTTTCTGCAGATTTGAGCATTTGACCATCGGCCCGGTCAAACCAGGCGTCAACCAAATCTTCTTTTTCACGGAAATAAAGACGAATATTATCCAGAGAAATATTTAATTCAGTGGCAACATCAAACAAACGCACCGCTTCCCAGGATGAACGTTCGGCGAAGGCAACCGCCGTATCCACGATTGCATCGCGTAATTCAGGCTTGCTTTTTTTCATCTTGATTCTCCTCAGGGTATTGATAGGAGTAGTGCAATTTGATGCCATTTTCACTATAACATACAAGGAATCATCCGAAAAATGGTAAATTAAGAGGAGATCCAGGGTGATTCAATATCAACCGATGCCTGGAAACTTTTCAAGATTATGTTAAGGTTTCTTTAATTTAATCGAAGTTATTTTTTTCCTAACACGAATAAAAAACGAAGGGGATTGAGATGCTGCAGGTTCCACAACAAAACATGTTTGATCGCCTGATCTGGAAATCGGATGATTGTTTGCTCCTTGATGATCTCGTGTTTCGGGTGATGCATCAGAAGACCGGAAAATGGAGTGGTGGCGAGCATTTCATTTTTTATAAGATTCAACCCTTAATTGAGCAGTACGCCCACTACTTCCGGCGCCGCTACGATTTCCAGCCAAAGAATATCTTTGAGTTAGGGATTTTTGATGGCGGCAGTATTGTATTCTGGCATGAGCTATTCAAACCTCAGAAACATGTTGCAGTGGACTTGGCAGATCGCATGGATAGTCCGTATTTCCAGAAATACCTGACGTCACGCGGCTTATCGGATCGGATTCAGACTGTTTGGAAAACTGATCAAGCAGACAAATCAAAACTTTCGTATCTTATGAGAACCATGTTTGATGTTGCACCGGATCTGATCATTGATGACGCCTCGCATTTATATGAACCTACTCTCGCTAGTTTTGAGGCTTTGTTTCCACTCATGGCGCCGGGCGGTTTGTACATTATCGAAGACTGGGCGTGGGAACATTGGCGGGATTTCATTGCTCCTCCTGAATGGTCGGGAAGGAAACCGCTCACGCAACTGATCATTGAGCTGACCGAATCCGTCGGCTCGTGGACCAATATCATCAACGACATTGCCATATATCAGGGCTTTGTTGCTATCGAGCGAGGATCGCGAATTATCGAAGATCCGGCATCCTTCAATCTGAAAGAACATATCTATCGACGTTCAGTCGATCAATTCGCTACATCAATTCCAGGTTATCAAAGAATTATCAATTACTTAAAGCATAGATTGTGACTTTCTGGATTATTCTAAGAATTCGTTGAATATTAGATTGTTACGTGTCAAATGATGCTGAAGAGTGAGCGAGAAGAACGCGGGTTGCTTGGTTTGAAATGCGGACAGCTTGATGTAATGCATGTATAACATGCCGCATGCGGTATCCCGATGGCGTAATGATGCCGGGCTGTGAGTGCGAATCAATCATCATGAGAGACTAGCATACTTGTCAGTTGAAACCATTCTTCTAATACCTGTAAATTTTCAATGAATATCCGGATACGGCCCGTTCGAGACTCTGACTATCAATGGTTGCTTGAATTGCATCATACCGTGTACCGTGACTTGATAACACAAGAGTTCGGTTATTGGGATAGTGATGAGGAATTAAGTTTGTTCAAGAATGCATGGGAATCGAAGCAAATCGAAGTTCTTTTACAGAATGACAAGCCTGTCGGTATGTTCATCGTAGTTACGCATGTGGATCATTTTTGGCTGGATGAAATTCAAATTGATCCTCGTTATCAAAATCAGGGCATCGGTACTGAAGTGATTGGACGATTAATTGCCAGAGCACGTGCAGGTTATTTGCCACTGCGATTAAGAGTTTTGCATGCGAACCAGGGAGCTTACAGGCTTTATCAGAGATTGGGCTTTCTGCGGATCGGCGGAATAAAGCACCACCATGTGATGGAAATAAGATGATTTTTTTGAGCAGGTTATTGATTGTAATCGTTCGATTCGTTTTGATAATGCGCGATCGCTGAGAGGACTTGTCGATCTCGTAAGAGAGTTTGTATTAAGATCCGAATAAGTCTAACAAACATTAACATCATGTTTATTAATGAATAGATGTAAGATTAATAAATAATCAGGTTAGAAAAGATGTTTGGATTTGGCCACTTAATTTTCCTTTCTGTAATATACACACAGACTTATCCACAGAAATTGTGGATAGAAAATGGAGTGTTAAAATTGTAAGAGCCAGACACCGTGGGTGTCGAAATAACTGCTTGGTAATATTATACGGAAATCGGGTAACATAACAGGTTGAAAAATAATGACCGGATAAAATATTCGGATCTAAAGTGAGTGAGGAGATTGTTTCGTGTTATCTTTAATTCAGGCTGCGGGCTGGCCGATTTGGCCAATCATCATTGCTTCCATAGTTGCCTTGGCTATTATCGGGGAACGGATGTGGACATTGCGTTTGAGCGTTGTTTCGCCGAAAGAGCTGTTACCCAGGGTGTTAAGCGAATATAAGCGTAATGGCGTTAACCCTGAAATGCTGGCACGCTTGCAGATGCATTCGCCCTTGGGGCAGATTCTTGCGGCCGGTCTTAGAAATGTCAAAAGTACACGCGAGGTAATGAAAGAGTCGATTGAAGAATCCGGCCGAGTGATTGTGCATGATTTAAGTCGTTACCTGACTACGCTAGGAACCATTGCCGCACTGAGCCCTCTGATGGGTTTGTTTGGTACATTGGTGGGTATGATTGAGATCTTCGGATCAAACTCTCCTACCGGTAGCAATCCTGCACAGCTTGCTTATGGAATCTCCGTTGCACTATATAATGCTGCATTTGGCATACTTGTCGCCATTCCCAGCATGATTTTTTATCGCCACTTCAGAGCAAAGGTTGATGATTTTGTGATAGAAATGGAATTGCAAGCGTTAAAATTGGTAGAAATTGTGCATGGTGAGAGAGAAGGTTGATTTTTCTTATATGACCTTTGTAGAGTGCTTGAAGGTGTTTATGACTTTATCTCGCTGTGCAGCAAAATCCAACTTATAGACGCGGATTAAAAGTGACTTCGAGACTTCAATTGTGTGAGCTTTGGAAAGTTCGAGAAATTTCTAACCGGAGTACAAATCATGATGCTGAGCTAGTAGTGTATACTCCCGCTGAATTAGAATTATACTTTGGCCGACAATTTTCGTCGTATAGATGGATGGATGAGATACTGTAGAATGTATGACGAATGGGATGTGAGGTATTTTTCTGCCAATTCGTCGAGATTAAGTGATTATTGAATCAAGAATTGATGAGTCTGTTGCATGTTATTTGGTCTTATTGAAGAAAACGTGAAAATGGACTGTATTAAAGTAAATGAATGAGAATTCCGGAATCTTGAGAAATATTAACTATCGCAATTTGATTCTTATTGTATTTTTTCTCTGTCTGACAATCTTGCAAGGATGCGCGACGACACCTAAAAGTAGTGATGAAGAAGTTGATCCGATTGATCCGCATGAGAAAATTAATCGTGCTTCTTATGATTTTACGGACCGAGTCGATCGGGCTATCGTTGAGCCCGTTGTGAATGTTTATGTGGATTATGTTCCCGATGCCGCGCAACGATCCATTGGAAATTTCTATGATAACCTGGCCTATCCGAATGTCGCCCTGAACTCTTTTTTACAAGGCAAGGTAAAGCAGGGCGCTGGAGATACGTTACGTTTTATTATTAACTCAACGATTGGTATGGCTGGACTGTTTGATATGGCAACCCATATGGGATTGCAAAAACATGATGAAGATTTTGGCCAGACGTTAGGTGTTTGGGGAGTTAATCCAGGTTCTTATTTATTTGTTCCGCTACTGGGGCCTAGTAGTGAACGTGACGTCACCAATATTCCGGTGGGTCTTGTTACTAACGTGCTTTTTTACGCAGGTCTTGCGATAGGTACGTACTTTGCCGCGCCGTTGACCATCCTGGGCATTATTGACAAACGTGCGCGTTTGATTGGTCCGATGCAAATTCGGGATGAGGCGGCATTGGATCCGTACTTGTTCGTGCGTGAAGCATCCATGCAACAGCGTGAATTCCTGGTACATGATGGCAAGCTGCCCCTAGACCTTTATTACGATCCTTTTCAGGATAATCCCTTTGATAACAATGTAAAAATCAAGAAATAATATATTCGTTTTTCTGATTTTATTTTACTTCATGAGGCATTGAGTGCCTGAACATTAATACAGTCGATTTTGTTAACAAACACACTTTTATTTCAAATTTACAATAGATATGAGCGCTTAGGAATATATGGACGGGTCACAGAGAATATCGGATATGTCGCAGCAGCCGGAGGGGTTTGCTGTGAGTGATGAAATGTCTTCAGCGTATTCAGTATCCAGTCTGAATCAAGATGAAATCAATGTTGATGAGCTGGAAAATAAGTTTACCCAAGCTCGTTCGGCCATGTTGTCGCTACAGAAGCCCGATGGACATTGGTGTTTCCCGTTGGAGGCGGATTGTACAATTCCAGCAGAATATATTCTGATGATGCACTTCATGGATGAAATCGATGTCATTCTAGAAAATAAAATTGCCCGTTTCATTAGGGAAAAGCAGGATCTAACCCATGGTGGATGGCCATTATATTATGGCGGTGCATTTGATATCAGCTGTACCATTAAATCTTACTATGCTTTGAAGCTGGTGGGCGATTCTCCCGATGCAGCGCACATGGTACGTGCCCGTGAAGCTATTCTGGAACGGGGCGGTGCGGCTAAAGCCAATGTTTTTACTCGCTTGCTGTTAGCCATGTATGAGCAGATTCCATGGAGCGGAGTGCCGGTTGTACCTACGGAATTGATATTGCTACCCAGTTGGTTTCCGTTTCATATCAGCAAGGTTTCTTACTGGTCACGCACTGTAATGATCCCCTTGTCTATTTTGTGTACGATCAAAGCACGTGCAATCAATCCGCGTAATGTGGATATCCGTGAATTATTTGTTGTGCCGCCAGAACAGGAAAAGAATTATTTTCCGCAAGCGGATACCTGGTTGAAGCGTGCTTTTATGCTGGTCGAACGAGTTTTGTCACGTGTCGAACCCAAGCTCCCCCAGGCTATACGTCAATATTCGATACGTAAAGCGGAAAATTGGACACTTGAGCGTTTGAATGGCGAGTGTGGAATCGGGGCTATTTTTCCTGCAATGGTTAACGCGCATGAATCGCTGGCATTGTTGGGTTATGCGTATGATCATCCGAACCGCGTGCAATGCCGTAATGCGCTACGAGGTTTATTAGTTGACGAAGGGGAGCGTGCTTGGTGTCAGCCCTGTACCTCACCCGTTTGGGATACGGTATTGACATGTTTGGCATTGCAGGAAGATACAGCAGCGGATCAGGAGCCTGTGTTAAAAGCACTGGATTGGCTGGTTAAGCAACAGGTTTTGGATGAACCGGGTGATTGGCGCGACAAACGGCCGGATTTACTAGGGGGCGGTTGGGCATTTCAATATGCGAATCCGCATTATCCTGATCTTGATGACACCGCTGCCGTGGCCTGGGCACTGGATCAAAGCGATGCGCAGCGTTATCAGAAACCCCTAGATCGCGCAGCGAATTGGCTGGCGGGAATGCAATCATGTAATGGTGGCTTTGCGGCTTTCGATATTGATAATACCTATCATTATTTGAATGAAATTCCTTTTGCCGATCACGGAGCATTGATCGATCCTCCGACGAGCGATGTGACGGCGCGTTGTGTCGGCTTGTTGGGAAAATATGGGAAGCATCAACGTGAAGTTTGGCGCGGCATCAGTTTTCTGCTGCGGGAGCAGGAGAAAAATGGATCTTGGTTCGGGCGCTGGGGTACGAATTATATTTATGGCACCTGGTCAGTGCTGGAAGCTTTTCAGCTGGCGAACTTTGATATGCAGCATACATCGGTGCGCCGCGCCGTTAAGTGGTTAGAATCCGTCCAAAGGGTCGACGGCGGCTGGGGTGAAACGAATGATTCCTATTTGGATACACAGCTGGCCGGACAGTTTCCTCAGACCAGTACCACATTTCAAACCGCCTGGGCGGTGCTGGGCCTGATGGCGGCTGGAGAAGTCAATAGTAAATCGGTACGCAGAGGTATCAATTACTTATTGCATAATCAAGCGGATGATCATTTGTGGGAAGATCCTTGGTTTACTGCACCTGGTTTTCCCCGGGTTTTTTATCTTCGTTATCACGGGTATTCAAAATTCTTTCCGATTTGGGCACTGGTGCGCTATCGTGCTCTAACAAAGGAGAGGGTTGCTTGAACGTAATAGGTGTTGTTTCAGCGTTAAAGTCTGAGGCAACTTGTATAGTGAATTTGCGCATTCCTGTTTATCAGGTAGTGAATGCGGGAGAGAGAACCCGTTTGTGTCTCAGCGGCATGGGAAGCAATGCAGCACGGGGAGCAGCGCTGAAATTGCGCGAGTTTGGTGTTAATGCATTGGTGAGTTTTGGTGTTGCTGCCGCATTGGATGATAAACTGATTCCCGGCGATCTGGTGTTGCCTGAATCCATTGCAGCGGGTGGAGAAAGCCTGCCGGTAAGTCTGGAGTGGCGTAATCGTCTGGAGCGCTTGCTGTCAGCGCACTTGACTGTTACCGGTGGGATTCTCGTATCCAGTGAAACACCTTTGACATCCAGACAGGAGAAGCTTGCGTTGGGTGAGGCAATTGGCGCTTGTGCGGCTGATATGGAAAGCGCGGCTGTGGCAAAAGTAGCGGCTGACGCAGGCATACCGTTTGTCGCCATCCGCGTGATTGTCGATCCGGTCGAATTTTCTCCACCAGAGGCATTGTTGAGCGCGGTGTATCCGGATGGCGGTGTTGATTTTATGCGTCTCATCATATTGTTGATTGGCCGCTCGGTTTCAATCAAGACACTGTTTCATCTGGCATTAGGAATGCACGCAGCCCGCGCTACATTGACAAAAGTCGTGCAAACCGCCGGAGCGGCATTTGCCAGCGAATCCATTTTTGAAATTTACCATGCAGATGACGGCGGTGAATCAGCCGGTAATATGTGATTGAAGCTGCAGTGTGGCCAACTGTGAATACAACGGGCTCGATTGTAGCAATTGCGCATGCGTTCCCAATGCATCCAGACGCCCGTGATCAAGCACGGCAATCCGATCGGCGGATTGCACCGTGGCCAGACGATGAGCAATGACCAGTGTGGTGCGGTTGCGCATCAGATGTTGCAATGCTTGCTGCACCCAAAACTCGCTTTGTGCATCCAGCGCGCTGGTGGCTTCATCCAGTAGCAAAATGGGTGTATCGGCTAATACCGCGCGTGCAATCGCCAATCGTTGTTTCTGACCGCCGGATAAGCCTAATCCGGAATCTCCCAACTGTGTCTGATAGCCTTGTGGCAGCATGCAAATGAAATCATGTGCAAAAGCTGCTTTGGCAGCTGCTTCGACTTCGGCATCAGTAGCGTTGGGGCGGGCATAGCGAAGATTTTCGCTGATTGTGCCGTAAAATAGCGCCGGATTTTGTGATACCAAGGCAAAACACTGTCGTAATGCAAGAAGGTCCACATTCCGAATATCAATTCCTTCCAGTTTGATACCGCCGGACTGGCTATCAAAAAAGCGCAGAAGCAAGTCAAATAATGTGGATTTTCCTGCACCGGAAGGACCCACCAGCGCTAATGTTTCACCTGCGCGGATCGTGAGTGATAGCTGATTGATAACCAACACTTCGGGGCGCGAAGGGTAGGCAAAGCACAATTGATCAAGGGTAATATTTCCGGATACTTTTGGTAATGGGTGAGGTTCCGCTGGAGATTGAATCAGATTCGGTGCTTGCAATAATTCTACTGTCCGCTCTGCGGCACCGGCGGCACGTTGCAATTCACCAATCACTTCGGAAATGGAGGCAACGGCTGAGCCGACGATGACGCTATAGAAAACAAAAGCAGCCAACTCTCCGGCGCTGATGCGACCTTCGATGACATCCATACCGCCTACCCATAGCATTAATCCGACAGCGCCGAGGACCAGAATTATGACGATAGTGATGAGTAACGCGCGCTGGATAGTGCGTTGCTTGGCAACTGCAAATGCTGCCTCGACTTGATCGTGAAATGTGGATTGGTCAATGGATTGGTGATTGTAAGCTTGTACGGTTTTGATTTGCCCGAGCACTTCGCCGACATAAGCGCCCACTGCAGCAATTTTGTCCTGGCTTTGGCGTGATAAATGCCGTACCCGGCGACCATAAATCAGAATCGGAGCTACGACCAATGGCACGCAGATCATCACCAGGGCGGTGAGTTTTGCATTGGTAATGAATAGCCAGATAATACCGCCTATCATCATAATCAAATTGCGCAGCGCGAATGAAACCGAAGACCCGATAACCGTTTGTAGTAACGTCATATCAGCGGTGAGGCGCGATTGGATTTCGAGACTGCGATTTTGCTCGAAAAAGCCGGGATGCAGATGAATCAAGTGATTGAATACTTTTTGTCGGATATCGGCAATCACCCGTTCCCCAAGCCAGGTGACCCAATAGTAGCGGGTAAATGTGCCTGCAGCCAAAGCAATTACCAATAATAAAAATATCGCTACATATTGGCTCAAAAGGTCTTTGGATTGCGTTGCAAATCCTTGGTCTATCAGTAAGCGGATGCCTTGGCCGATCGATAACGTAATTGTCGCTGTGAATAATAAAGCCAACAGACTGTAGATGACCTGGCGCTTATAGGGTGTAATAAAGCTTGCTGCCATTTTGACAGCTTGCCAGCGTGTTTGAGTGCTTTTCTGAGAGTTTTGCATAGATTATTAATTATTTTTCAAAGGGAATCATTGCATGTGCAATCGATATTGCACCAAGAAACGATGTGATATTGTGTGTTAATTGTTGGGATCTATGGATACTTGCTGGAGCAACTCGGAGTTACGTGCCACATAATACTTTATCGGGTTTACTAAAACGTGTCTTGTGGCAATAGATTGTGATTAATGATTGTAACAAATGAGAAATGGAATTACTAATTGGGTTCGCCAATGGTAATAAAGCAAAACGTTATAGTGAGAAATGATCGTGAAGTGTCAGAGGAATTGAGCGGATGGGAATAAGATAATGGATTTGTTGAAACACTCAACAAATCCATTATCTTTAATTTAGCTAAAGTACAAAATCGGTGGCAGCGAGCACATGGAGTCCATTTAATTGGATCTCCATATCAACAACAATATTGCCATCGCCTTCGAACTCAGCCTGGACGATGGTCATGTTATTGATCACATCTTGAAAATATCGAATCTCACCACCGCCGATAAAATTGCCCGTACCCCGGAAAATGAATGCATTATCAGCACCACCATTCAAGGCATCAATGGATGACAGATCAATTTCATCAACACCAGCAGCAAAGCCATTAATGACATCCCGGTTGGCACCGACGGCACTTTCGCTGAGCGCATTATAATCAAAAGTGTCGTTACCGCCACCGCCGGACATTACATCCCTGCCAGCACCCCCGATCAAGGTATCTTGCCCTAATCCGCCAAAAAGGATGTCATTGCCGGCATCGCCTAGAATCGTGTCATTACCGTTTGCGCCATCCAGGGTATCCGCGCCGCCACCGCCTTTGATCGTGTTGTTGGAAGCATTTCCGGTGACATTGTCATTGCCGTTTCCCATGAAGGCATTTTCAAAATTGGTATAACTTTCTCCAGCAAAGTTTGTCAGGCCGGTTGTCATGTTGAATACGTAGTTGCCATTGAAAGCTGTATGGTTGATGGTGTCGACGCCTGTTCCACCATTCATGGTTTCTGGGCCAAGGCCTGAGCTCATCGAGTCATTGCCTGCATCGCCATTATAGGTTCCGCCATCGCCATCGGAGGTAATCGTATCATTACCGCCGCCACCATTTAATGTATCGATACCTCCGCCACCTACCAAGGTGTCATTACCCAAGCCACCAAAGATGGTATTGTTGGCATTATTGCCAGTTACGGTATCATTGCCTGCACCCATTCTGGCAATTTCAAAGTTGGTATAGCTTTCTCCACCAAAGTTTGTCAGTCCGGTTGCCATATTGAACTCATAGTTTCCATTAAAAATCGTATGATCAATAGTGTCGACACCCACTCCACCATTCATGGTTTCGCCACCGATACCTGAGAACATCAGGTCATTGCCTGCATCGCCATTATAGGTGCCGCCATCGCCATCGGAGAGAATGTTGTCGTTGCCACCACCACCGTTTAATTGATCGACGCCTGCATTTCCTCGTAATGTGTCGTTGCCAAAACCACCCAATATAACGTCATTGCCATCGCCTCCATTGATGGTGTCATTATCGGCACCGCCGTCGATGGTATCGTTGCCGCCATCGCCATTCAATGTATCGTTGCCGCCATTGCCGCTGATATTGTCAGCGCCAGCGCCACCAAAAACGATATCGGGACCGCCGGCGCTGCTGATCGTATCGTTACCGCCGAAGCCTCTAACAGTATCAGCCTGTTGCGTCGGAAAACCGGATACACCTGGCGAAATAAATGCAAATGTAATTGTGTCATTACCATTTGTTCCATTGACTATAGCCATTTTGAATCTCCTTAGAATAAATGAAACGATTTGTCCATCAGTTAATAGATTAAGATCACTAAATGTCAGGTTACTAAATATTCTTATATGCAGCGTGTGAGAAAAGTCACAGAACCGGAACGATTTCCAGTTTGATTATTATGAGGTAATTTGCGATTAAGTAGCAATCCTGAGTAATTGAGGCGTTGAAGCACTTGTTTAGAAAGGAAAGGATACTGCCGTGCCTAAACTGCTCACGTTATGGAGTCGGTGAATTGTCGAATTTATCGACGGATCGGGCAGCGTGAATATGCGCATCGACGAATGCATTGACACTGAGGCGTCCGGGGCGGGTGCGCCCGTCCGGGTAATGACGCTTGAAATAAACCATTTTCTGGGCGCGCCCGATCTCGCGTAAGCGTTCGAGCAGCAGGTGCGTGACCTCGTTTGATTCCGATGCCCATGCATTGATCAGCAAGATCTCACCGGCTTTACTATCTTCGAAGGAAAGCTCCCCTTGTTCCGCAAGCCATATCTCACCCTTTTCCCGAGTGGTTAGCGCCCAGCCAAGGAATCCGGCAATGTGTCCGTCATCTGATGCGATCAGATAGTGACCACGGTTAATTTGTCCAACCAGTATACGGGACCAGTGCCCGAACGGCAGACGCGCAAAAGCCGGTTTAGTCATCAAATAACTGACCGCGAATCCAAGCGCTTGCGCAGGGTTGATTCCCGTCAGAAGACGAATCTTGGGAGCGTCAATTTGAGTCGCAGATGATTTATCCGGCATATTCCGATTGGAAGGCGCGATCAATTATGCTGGAGACATCAATCGCTGCGTTGAGTCACTTCCAACAGATGATAACCAAACTGTGTCTTAACCGGACCCTGCACTTCACCGACCGGCGCGCTGAAAACGACGGTATCGAATTCCTGTACCATCTGTCCACGGCCGAATTCACCCAGCTCACCCCCTTGTTTCCCGGATGGACATAACGAGTGTTCCTGGGCCAGTGTGCCAAAATCGGCGCCACTTTCAATTTCTGCTTTCAGATTGTTACATTGCTCTTCAGTTTTAACCAAAATATGACGTGCGCTGGCTCGTGCCATGATTTTTCTCCTATTATTGAGCGAACTCTTCTGAAAATCTCAATGCATTTACAATGCTAAATAAGTCGTAAAAAACACCCTGAATAAGGCATATATAGAATTATGCGGCATCGCTATTTCTTTGCTTTTTTGCTCGTATCTGCCTTGTTCAGTATTTTGGGTTTCCAGAAGTGCCCGCGATTGATTAATTATCGTGGTACAGTTAAAGCATACCTGGGTCGGGCGATACATGCACTGCTTTTTTCAGCATCGCTGGCCATCTATTTTCAATGAATTGCCGAGGTATTATCGAATATGTTGGAGTTACGCAACCTTACCAAAGGTTACGCTGAAGATCGGAAAGTCCTGGTCAACTTGAGCTACACCTTGAATGCGGGCGAGTACGTCGCGATTATGGGCGAATCGGGTGTGGGCAAATCGACGTTGTTGAATCTGATTGCGGGTTTGGATTCTCTGGATTCCGGTGAAATTCGCATTAACGGGGTTGCCATTTCATCCTTGCATGATGATGCCGCGACGCTATTGCGGCGCGAACAGTTTGGTTTTATCTTTCAGGCCTTTCACGTGCTGCCTCATTTGACGCTGGCTCAGAATATCGCATTGCCACTGTTGTTGAATGGTATAGCCACGGATTGCGTGAGTCAGATGCTGGAGCAAGTGGGGCTGCATGGGCGCGGGCATCATTTTCCGCGCCAGTTGTCCGGTGGCGAACTACAGCGTGTTGCCATTGCACGTGCATTGATTCATCGACCCCGATTGGTACTGGCGGATGAACCGACGGGTAATCTTGATCCGGACACCGCGCATGAAATTCTTCAGCTAATGCGCAGGGAAATCAAAGCGAATGGTGCGACCGGCATTATCGTGACGCATTCTCATATAGCGGCTGCCACGGCCGACAAAGTGCTGAATTTGACTCAGAATGGATTGCATCCGGCGCAGTCAGGACATAAGCCATGAAAGCGCCATCGATATTTCGTTGGATGCTGATTAGTGAATGGCGCGCGCATATAATGCAAATAGCCGTTGCCCTCATCGCTATAGCCATCGGGGTTGCTATGGCGTTCTCAATTCATCTGATCAACAGCGCTGCTTTCAATGAATTTTCTGCAGCCAGCAAGAGCCTTTCCGGGCAATCGGATTTGCAGGTACGTGGCCGCAAATCATTTTTTGATGAGGCGCTTTATCCGCTACTGGCTAAACATCCAAGCATTGCATTAGTGAATCCTGTTTTGGAATTGGATGTGACGATACCTGGGAAACAGCAAGGCAGAAATGATCACAAGCTGAAAATTATCGGTATCGATCCGTTCAAGGCGGCACAAATTTCTCCCGATTTGCTGGGGTTACCCAAAGAAGGAGAAACGCTGGATCGTATCGCCAGCGATACGATATTTTTATCCCCTGCTGCAATGGAATGGCTGCAGGTCGAGCAGGGCGATGCGCTGCAATTACAGGCTGGATTGCAAGCGATCACGTTGCGGGTGGCAGGCGGTTTAGTACGCGCGCGTGCGGGTCAGCGCATAGCAGTAATGGATATTGGTGCAGCCCAGTGGCGTTTTGAACGGATCGGGCAATTGTCACGAATTGAACTGAAACTCAAAGATGGCATTAATCACGCGGCATTTAAAGCCAGCCTGGCGGAGGAATTAGGTGAATCTTATTGGGTTATGGAGGCAGCGGATCAGGAAATGCGGATTGCCAATATGTCGCGCGCTTATCGCATTAATCTGAATATGCTGGCGCTGGTGGCGCTATTTACAGGCACATTCCTGGTGTTTTCCACGCAGGTTTTATCGGTGATACGGCGGCGTCAGCAATTTGCGTTGTTACGCGTACTGGGTTTCACGCGGCAGCAATTGTTGCGGCAGATCATCACTGAAGGCGGATTGCTAGGAATAATGGGATCGTTATTGGGGTTGGGATTAGGGTATGCCGTTGCCGCGATGGCCATTCAGTTTTTGGGGGGAGATTTAGGAACGAATTTCTTCCCCGGCGTTAAACCGAGTATTTTTTTTGATCCTTGGGATGCGGTAATCTTTTTTACTATAGGTTTAAGTGTGACATTGCTGGGAAGTATCGCCCCGGCATTGGAAGCCGTTCGAGCCCAGCCTGCATCGGCATTACGCTCCGGCACTGAAGATGCGGTTATGGCAAAATTGTCATCACCTTGGTTTGCGCTGATTTGTTTATTGCTTGCAGTGCTGTTCACGCAATTACCCCCTGTTTTCGAGCTGCCGGTATTCGGTTATCTTGCGATTGCATTATTGTTGATTGGCGGTATTACGCTAATGCCGCGATTGGCTGCCTGGACATTTTCGTTTTTATCAAACCGATCGTCTCATGAGCGGATAGGTGCTGTTTTTACATTAGCATTGGCGCGTTTGGCGAATGCACCGAACCAGGCTGCCATTGCATTGGGCGGTATACTGGCCAGTTTTAGCTTGATGGTTGCCATGGCGATTATGGTGACCAGTTTTCGTGTATCGATCGATGCGTGGCTTGAGCATGTATTACCGGCCGATTTGTATGTGCGTACTGCTGCAATCGGTGATCAGGGTGGTTTTCAATCAGATGCGCAAAATGCGATCATCGCGTTGCCAGGATTTGATCGAGTGGATTTTTTCCGTACCCAGCAGTTGATGCTTGATGTTAATCGTCCGGATATCACTCTGTTTGCCAGACCGGTGGATAAGGAGGATCCGCGCAATACGCTACCGCTGACGGATGATGTGATTGCACCCGGGTCATTGCTCGAAGAGGTAATGCCGATTTGGGTATCCGAAGCGATGGTCGATTTATATGGTTATCGGGTGGGCGAGAAAGTGGTTCTACCAATTGGCGTAGTACCCAGCGAATTTTTGATCGCCGGGGTATGGCGTGATTATGGCCGACAGTTTGGTGCGGTACAGATGCAGCTGACGGATTATCAGCGATTAACGGGGGATTTGAGCGTCAATAACGTCGCGCTGTGGTTGCAAGCCGGAACGTCGTCAGATATCGTAATTGCGAACTTGCGTCAGCTGCCTTTTGGTACGGCTCTTGAAATATCGAGATCGAGTGATATGCGGGCCTTGAGCTTGGAAATTTTTGATCGGAGCTTTGCGGTAACCTATTTGCTGGAAATAGTGGCAGTCGTTATTGGATTGCTGGGTGTGGCGGCTAGTTTTTCTGCACAAATACTGGCACGCGCTAAGGAATTTGGCATGCTGAGGCATATCGGCGTAATGCGTCGACAGATTCTTGTGATGTTGACCGCAGAAGGTGGTTTACTAACTGCGCTCGGAGTTGTGTTAGGTTTTGTATTGGGTTGGAGCATCAGTTTGATTCTGGTTTTTATTGTCAATCCACAGTCCTTTCACTGGACGATGCAATTGCATTTGCCGTGGGGGTGGTTATTGGCGATTACCGCAATCATGTTGATTTCGGCAGCATTGACAGCTCTGTTTTTCGGGCGTAAAGCGGTTTCCGTTCAGGTTATTCGCGTGGTACGGGAGGATTGGTAATGAGACGGAATAAATTCGGCAGTAATTTTAACGTTTTTATCATGCTGTTTTTTAGTTTGCTCATTACCGGTGTATATGCTGAGCCGGGCCGATTAAAACCGGTTACTCCCGATTACAAGCTTTCTTTTCCTGCGGATTATGGCGCACACCAGGATTTTCGCATCGAATGGTGGTATATAACGGGTTGGTTGGAGACGGGAGATAAGAAACCATTGGGTTTTCAGGTTACTTTTTTCCGTTATGCCACTGATCATAATCACGATAATCCGAGCCGTTTTGCTGCAAAGCACCTAATTATCGCGCACTTAGCATTGTCGGATCCTGCGGTTGGTAAAGTGATGCATGTTGAAAGAACTGCGCGTGAAGGTTTTGATCTTGCCTATGCCAAGCCAGGGAATACCAATGTTAGATTAGATGATTGGACATTGGTGCGCGAGGAGGATGGCCGCTATCATGTGGATATGCAAGCCAGCGATTTTGGTTTGCAATTGGTATTAACACCCACGCAAAGCATGATGTTGCAAGATATGGATGGTTTTTCCCGTAAAGGCCCAAAGCCGGAACAGGCTAGTTATTATTATAGCGAACCGCATTTGAGTGTAACCGGAACAGTATTCAGGCAAAATAAACCAGTAAATGTTAAAGGACGCGCTTGGCTGGATCATGAATGGTCAACGGCCTTTTTGGATCCGGATGCTGATGGGTGGGATTGGGTAGGCGCCAATCTGGATGACGGCTCTGCATTGATAGCATTTCAAATACGTGCGAAACAGAATGGGAAAGTATGGGCTTATGCAGCGCTGCGTGATGCGCAGGGAAATATGACCTTTTTCGATCCCGAGCAGGTGGAATTTACGCCGATACGTACTTGGCGATCACCGCATACCGAAGCGGTTTATCCGGTTGCCATGTATGTTCGCACCGGTGAGATTGAATGGCAGCTTACACCATTGCTGGACGATCAGGAACTGGATGCGCGCCAATCCACTGCAGCGGTATATTGGGAAGGTGCTGTGATGCTGACGAAGGATAATAAACCAGCGGGACGAGGCTATCTTGAGTTGACGGGCTACGTGAAACCTTTGGCATTATGAGGCTTAAAGCACATCCGATGACTGGTGAAGAATTTTCAATCATGCAATTTTCTGGAAAATAATAAAGCGGACTTAATTTCAACACTTTCATTGTTGTTAAATGTGAGTTAGAATTCGATGACGCAGTAATCTAAGTGGTACAAGATGATTGCGAATAAATTACTCGGCTCCACACATAAAGATCGCTGTAGCAGTGAATCTGAGGGGCAGAGATAAGATTCACGATTACAAATTTTGTGATTGTGTGAGCAAGGAGGGTCGATAATTTGTCGGCTTTAAATCTAAATCAAAGAATGTACCTTAAATAAGGAGATAAACTATGAGCGAAATCAACAGAAGAGAAACAGATGCGCAAGTTCTGAGATTGTTCTTCATCTCAACAGCAGTATTTATTGTTATTGGAGCAATTGTATACGGCGTATTCTAGACTGAGAAGCTTGTCACTGCCCTTTATAGGCTTAAGTTTTTTTAGTTCTCTATCGAAAACTTAATTCTTTTAAGTATTTGAGAAACAGGGTGGTATCAGTCAATGCATGCGAAAAATAAAAATGCCCGTCTAGTAAGCTAAATTACTAGACGGGCATTTTTATATCAATACAGCACTATTGCTGTAGTCTTCCTTCTTCTTGAATCAATGGTGACCAGTCGAGTTCTAATGTAAAGATAGTGTTATCCTGCTATAGAATTTTTTGCTCAATAAAACCTAAGTAGCTGCACTTCTATTCAATCGTCTTATCCAACAGAGAAGTTATGAATAATATTGCAGAATAATTACATGGAATCATTGTTTTAATATAACGAATGCAAATGAACCCTTATAAACTCAGGGCAACGCATAGTTTTCAGTAAATATTTTTTGGTACACTGGGGGCAGGGCGTCTGATAAGCATTTCCAAATGCAATAACGTTTCTGAAATACTCCCATAATACTTATCAAGTAATCTCTTGATACGGGTTAGTTAATTTAATTGTTAACCACACAGAGAATTTGAAAATAATGTCATTTAGCTTTGATAGTTTTTATGAGGCCAACCGCCGTATACTGATCTGGCTTATTCTGATAGGTATATTATGGCTTTTGCAAGATTTCTTTGGACTGATTTTTATCACCTTTGTTCTTACTTTTATTGCGACACCATTGGTGCATATTGGTCGGAACAAATTGAAATTGCCGCATCGTGCTTCCCTAGTGCTGGTATATATTTTTTTTCTGGTCGTGCTGGGTAGTTTTTTTCGTTACGTAACGCCTAGTGTCATCGGTGAGGCCAATCGCTTTATTAATAACTTCAGCGAAGTGCAGCTAAAGCTGATAGAGATGAAACGAGACGTTATCGGAAAATATCCGGGTATCGAACGCCCTGTGCATGGTTATGCCCGCAGTATTCTGGATGAGGATAGTTTGCGTGTAATCGACGCAAAACTTAATCGGTTTCGGCAAAAGCTCAATTTTTCCGATATTGAGCACTTGGATGACGTCAGGGAAAATGAAGTTACCGAAGATACCTATGAGAAGCTGAGAAAGTACTATGACAAGGAAACCGAGTTGCTGGTAGAACTTCTTATGACCAAACAGATGGGTAAGGTTCGCGAGGAATTACCCAAGCTCATCAATTATCTTTATAAAGCGATCGGTACGATGTCACTGGCACTGTTATTCAGTTTTTTGATTTTGTTTGACAGCGTGCGCCTGGGTGGTTTGATGAAAAGCCTGCATGAGTCGAGATTAAAGGATTTTTATCAGGAAACCGCACAACCGGTAATCCGCTTTGCTTATGTCGTGGGTCGTGCCATTCAAGCGCAAGCAATGATTGCCTGCGTGAATACTTTCCTGACTTTTATAGGCTTGGTAATACTTGGAATTCCGTCAGTTGCATTGTTATCATTGATTGTTTTTGTGTGCAGTTTTATTCCGGTGCTGGGGGTATTCATTTCTACTACGCCAATGGTACTGGTCGCGTTGAATACGGGCGGTTTGACTTTGGCGTTAGGAATAGTTGGCATGATAACTATCATTCATATTATTGAAGCTTATGGTCTTAATCCTATGATCTATGGTAAGCACCTCAAGCTTAATCCGGTGCTGGTGCTTATTATTTTACTGATTGCCTATCACAGTTTTGGTTTGTGGGGAATGATACTGGGTGTTCCGGTCGCATATTATTTTATTCATGATGTATTTGGCGTGCCGTTATGGGACAGGCATCGGTTAGGGCCAAGAGTAGCTAGTTAATCATTTTCTTAAAGCTTTGTGCAGCCCTGCAGGGGGAAAATTCACCGCTGGTGTTAAAAATTTGTGTCTGTTTTTGTCAAGTAAATAGATTTATGCCGTTAATGTAGAGCAGTTATCCTTGCACACAACATTATTTTTTATAACATGCTTACTCCATATCCATGTTTCTTATAGACTTTATACTTAATATTGATCGGCATCTTTATGTACTATCCTCAGAATATGGCTTATGGGTTTATGGCATTCTTTTTCTGATCATATTCTGTGAGACCGGGCTGGTTGTCATGCCTTTTTTGCCAGGGGATTCGCTTTTGTTTGCGGCGGGTACTCTGGCTTCATTTGAGGATTCGCAACTTAGCCCGCATGTTCTGTTTCTCGGCTTGTGTATTGCAGGTATTCTGGGAGATAGTGTGAATTACTGGATCGGGAAAAAGACCGGCCCCAAAGTTTTTACTTCGCAGGAATCACGTTTCTTTAAACGCGAGTATCTGGATAAAACGCACGCTTTTTACCTTAAATATGGAGCTAAAACAATAATTATCGCGCGTTTCATTCCCATTATCCGAACGTTTGCGCCTTTTGTTGCCGGGATCGGAACAATGCCTTACCGCACTTTCATAACGTATAACATCATTGGTGCTGTATTATGGGTCGGTATATTTATTTATTCGGGGTTTTACTTCGGGCAGCTTCCGATGATCCAACAAAACTTCAAGCTGGTCATCCTGGCTATTATTATCTTATCGATAACCCCTCCCATAATAGAATATCTGAAACACCGATATAGAAAATAGCATCCTGCTGTAGCTACTTATCGGTGAATCAAAGCGCTATTATTGCCATATGGTCTATTTGCCGGATATTCGCATCCATGTTTACTTCCTCGGAAACAGAATTCTCAGTCTTTATTTTTTGATTTTGTGGAGTCTTGACTGCGATCCGCTAGCGGTCGAATCGGGCTGATGATATCTTCACCGCCCGATGAGGTGTCGATGCCGAGCGCGAGGTGACTTTTGCGGTAACCATAGAGAAAATAGAAAATCAATCCGATTCCAGACCAAATCGGGAATACCAGTTTCGCATCATTGGGTAGGAACCAAAAAAGTGTAATACAGCCAATTACGGCAAGAGGACCCACCAGCCAGATTATCGGTGCCTTGAAAGGCCGAGCGCGATGTTTATCTTGAGTGCGAAGGATCATGACTGCCAATGCAACCACCATGAAAGCAAACAATGTACCGGAGTTGGAAATGTCCGCCAGCTTGCCAACCGGAAAGAAAGCGGCAGCAATGGTGACGCCGATACCTGTTACGTAAGTCACGATATGAGGTGTTTTAAATCGTGTATGCACGCGGCTTAATATTTCAGGAAGCAATCCATCGCGTGCCATAACGAAAAAAATTCGCGTTTGTCCGAACAGCATCATCAAAACGACCGAGGGCAATGCCAGGAATGCAGCGAGGCCAAGTAAATTGCCAAATTTTTCCCACCCGATCTCGCGTAAAACCAATGCCAAAGCCTCGCGCGAACATACCAGCGGTTGCTGGCCAATGGCGACAAGCGATTGGCATTGTTCAGCCAGAGCGATTGACCCGGGCATCAGGCCTTTGCCGGTTTCATCTAGGATGGGTTGTGCACCGATAGAACCTATCGCACCGGCTGAAACCAATATATAGAAGATGGTACAAATTACGAGCGAACTGATGAGTCCAATCGGCACATTGCGTTGCGGATTCTTGGTCTCCTCAGCAGCGGTTGAAACCGCATCGAATCCGACGTAGGCAAAAAAAATCGAAGATGCGGCAGCAATCACTCCTGCCTCGCCCAACGGCAAGAAAGGTTGGAAATTTTCCATCTCGGCCACGGGTAGTGTCAGAGCAATAAACAGTGTCAAAGCTGCGATCTTGACCGTAACAAGCACGGCATTAAATGAAGCGCTTTCACGCGTGCCAACAACTAATAATCCGACTACCAGGATGCAGACAAAAACTGCGGGCAGATTGATGATGCCGCCAGCGAAGGGGCCATTGGCCAGTTCGAAGGGTATTGTGATTCCTAGTGAGTTATCGAGAAGGCCGACAAAATAACCAGACCAACCGACTGCTACTGCGCTTGCGGCGACAGAGTACTCGAGGATTAACGCCCAGCCCACCATCCAAGCTACCAGTTCTCCCAATACCGCATAGGAATAAGTATAGGCTGAACCTGAGACGGGTACCATTGAGGACAATTCAGAGTAACAAAGGGCCGCTACAATGCAAACGAAACTCGCAATGATGAAGGAGAGCATCATGCCTGGCCCGGCTTTCTGTGCGGCTTCCGCTGTGAGTACAAAAATACCGGTACCGATGATTGCTCCGACACCTAATAGTGTCAATTGCCAGGGCCCCAGGGATCGATGAAGGCTTTTCTTTTCTGCTGTAGCCAGAATGGCGTCAAGTGATTTTACGCGCCAGAAAATCATGAGTTCTTCCTTTTGTTAATGCAATTGTTTTTGATAGTCCGGATATTCTTTGGGAGACAGTGTACAAACATTGGTGGTGTCAAAAAATACAATTATGGTAAACAAAAACCAGTTTGAGAAAATGCTTTTTCAGACTGAATTGTTATTTATAACACGACGTATTAATTAGCAAGAACAGTATTTCCTAAGTGATTTCTACAATAGGGTTGCACAATTTGATAAATATATCATACTTAATATCAGGAAGTGGGTCATGGGCTTGTGGCGCAGTGATTCGCTTGTGCAGCCAATTAATCAGCGCTTCCTTAGAGCGTAGGATATAAGAGGTATTTTGCAGATCAATATTACCCGCACCATCCTTGCAAGATCAGCCAGGTCGGTGCTGGTTTGTTTCAAACGCGAAAAAAGCTATACTTCTGCGCACCAAATGGGTGGACTGCGGATAGTCTTAGAGTTTAATCATAACGAAGAAAAACAAGAAGGAGGCGTTAATGGCTATATTTTTCCGGCGAATCCTGATTGGGGTCATTAAAGGTTATCAAATTGTGATCAGCGCATTATTGGGGCAAAGTTGCCGCTTTTATCCGACGTGTTCCAATTACACCATTGAAGCGCTGGAGCTCCACGGTGTTTTGCGTGGCAGTTGGCTTGCGATCAAGCGCATTTTGCGGTGCCATCCCTGGAATCCGGGTGGATTTGATCCTGTGCCGCAGGATAAAAGGGAGCGCTAAAATGGTGCGCTATTCTTCATGGGGGGTTGCTTGTTGTTTCGAGGTGTGACGTGTGCTTGGCTACGCTTCTTTTTTATCGGCTGTTCTTACTCTTTAGATATCAAATTTTCTTCTGAAGAATATTTAAATAATTCCGGTACTGCTTCACGCTGCTACAGCTCAAAATCCATCTATAACTGGCCGGGCGTTTATCGCAGATAGTTTTCTGTATTATCCACCTTGTTCGTCACTCAAATAAGATTTCGCATCTTGTCGGTGTAGGCCAGCTCAGTCTGCTCAATTTTACTATTCTATTAAGCTAATCTGTTTATGGAATAAAGGGTTGTGAGCGTGCGTAATCATAATGATAATTCAGAAAAGCTCGGGTATATTCAATAGCTTTTCTAATGTTTCCATTAGAAGGTTCTCCTAATGGGAAATCCGGGATAAATTGCATATGGAACAATTGACTGACCTGAAAGCAATTCTGCATTCCAAGCGCGCCAATATTTATTACCTTGAAAAATGCCGCGTCATGCAAAAAGATGGCCGCGTTCTCTACTTAACAGAAGCCAAAGACGAGCAGCTTTACTGGAATATCCCGATTGCTAATACCACGGTTATTTTATTAGGCACCGGCACTTCGATCACGCAAGCAGCGGTTCGCATGCTCGCATCGGCCGGTGTTTTGATCGGCTTCAGCGGTGGCGGTGGCACGCCACTATTGGCCGCCAGTGAAATTGAATGGCTCACGCCGCAGAGCGAATACAGGCCGACCGAATACGTGCAAGGATGGTTGTCATTCTGGTTCGATGAAGCTAATCGATTGCAGGTTGCCAAACACTTCCAGCTTATGCGCATCAATTACCTGCAAAATGTATGGCGCAAGGACAAGGATTTAAAAAATGAAGGCTTCTTTTTTGACGATCAAGATGTCGCACAAGCATTTTCAGGTTTCTCAAATAAAGTCGAGCAAGCAAACAATGTCACCGAATTACTGTTGATCGAAGCGCAACTCACCAAAAATCTTTACAAAATCGCCGTCAGCCGGACTCAGCAAAAAGATTTCGTGCGCAATTACGATAGCACCGACAGCGCAAACGCTTTTCTGAATCACGGCAATTATTTAGCTTATGGATTAGCCGCTACCACACTTTGGGTGTTGGGCATTCCGCATGGTTTTGCCGTGATGCACGGCAAAACCCGCCGCGGCGCATTGGTGTTCGACATCGCCGATCTCGTCAAAGACGCCATCGTCCTGCCTTGGGCTTTCGTTTGCGCCAAGGAAAAAATGAGTGAACAGGAATTCCGCCAGCAAATCCTGCAAAAATTTACCGAACACAAAGCTATGGATTTCATGTTCGAGCGTGTTAAAGAAGCTTGCGTTAATTTTACTACGTTTTAATAGGATAGAATTTGTGCTAAGATTGCTTCGGTTAAATACTACCGGAGTCTCAATACATGCTAAAGCGAATTCTTTGTTTTTTGATACTTCTTTTGCTCTTTGTTTATTCGAGCTCGGCATATTAGCAAAACTATGATTAAATTCTCAGTACTGCTGTACAAGCAGCTTAGAAATATTAAAACGTTGTATTTACTGCCGCACAGGCAGCTTAATTTATATCTGTATCTCTCTACAACAAGGTTGACCATATCATGATGGTCACCTTCGTCAGCCAATGTGAGAAAAAAGCGCTCAATCGCACCCGGCGGGTATTGGATGCTTTCGCCAACCGTATCGGCGACAACACATGGCAAACCGTGATCACGGAAGAAGGATTGATCGCCGCCAAAACCCTGCTACGCAAAACTGCAACCAAGAATACCGCCGTAGCCTGCCATTGGATCAGATCGCGAAGCCGCAGCGAGTTGGTTTGGATTGTTGGGAATCGCAAGCGATTTAATGCACAAGGGATTGTCCCCGTGAACTCCACGGCTAAAAACCTGCTTAACAATCAATGGGAGAATAACTGGATTTATTTGCCTGCTATCAAGGCGTTGGTAGCCGTCTCTGCTTTGTTGCATGATTGGGGCAAGGCAACAGCTTTGTTTCAAGCCAAGCTCAAATCCGGAACTGCCAAAGGCGATCCCTTGCGTCATGAATGGATTTCATGCTTGTTATTAAATGCTTTGGTTCGACATGCAGGAGATAGCGATGAAGCTTGGCTAAGTTTATTGCAATCGGGTGAATTGGATGAGCAAGCTTTAAAAACAATCGTCACGCAGAATGCCACCAAACCCTTGGCTGATTTGCCGCCGCTGGCGCAACTGATTGCCTGGTTGGTAGTTTCACATCACCGTTTGCCGCAGCTTCTGGATAAAACGGAACGTAACTTGCGCCAAGGCGAAGAAAAAAACACATTAAACGCTTTGATGAAAAGTATCGCAGCGGTGTGGGGTTATCAAAACAAGCCCGACGAAACGGATTATAAAAAACGCGTAGCCGATTGTTTCGAATTTCCCGATGGCTTGCTTTCTCAATCTTCGCAATGGCTTAGATACCTGAAAAAATGGTCAACCCGCTTATTACAAGCACAGCCGAAAATTCAGCAATTATTCGAAAATGGCGCTCACCGCCTGCTGTTACACCATGCGCGTTTGTGCCTGATGTTGGGCGATCATTATTACTCGTCTTGTCCAGCGAAAAATGCTTGGAGAAGTCCTGTAACACTGTTTGCAAATACTGATGATAAACGTAATTACAAACAAAAACTCGACGAGCATTTGGTCGGTGTTTGTGAGAATGCGCTGAAAATCAGTCAGACTCTGTCAAGATTTTCATCGGAAATGGAGTCAGCTTACGATATTAAAGCCCTAAAACAAAAGAGCCCTGCCGGGTTTGAGTGGCAGGATAAAGCCGTTGAAAACATCAAGCAGTTCAAGATGCAACACGAAGCTTTGCAAGAGCAAGGTTATGGCTGGTTTATTGTGAACATGGCCAGCACCGGCTGTGGTAAAACCATTGCCAATGCCAAGATCATGCGTGCCTTGTCCGATGATGGTGAAAACTTGCGTTACATTCTGGCTTTGGGTTTGCGTACATTGACGCTGCAAACCGGTGACGAATACCGCTACCGTATCGGTTTGAAAAATGACGAATTGGCTATATTAATCGGCTCGGCAGCAGTTAAAGAGTTGCACGAGCAGGCACGGAAAGAGAATGAGCAAGAACCGGCTTTTGAGGAATTAGGCGCGGAATCGCTGGAACAACTGTTAGAAGAAGATTTGGATTACGGCGATGCGCCTACCGCAGAATTTATGGATGTGTTGTTTCCGAAAAAACAACCGAAGCTCGCTGAAAAACACAAAGCGTTTTTATATAAACCGGTACTGGCTTGTACCATCGACCATATCATTGCCGCTACCGAGACATTACGTGGTGGGAAGTATATTTTGCCCTGCCTGCGGTTGTTGTCATCGGATTTAGTGATTGATGAAGTCGATGACTTCGACGGTGCCGATTTAGTCGCCATCGGCCGCCTGATTCATCTTGCCGGGATGCTCGGACGGAAAGTGATGATTTCCTCGGCCACTATTCCTCCGGCACTGGCGGAAGGTTTTTTTAATGCCTATCAGGCTGGATGGCAGTTGCACGTTCATTTCAAGCAAGCAAGCTCTATAATTGCCTGTGCGTGGGTTGACGAATTCACTGCCCGCGTGGAGCGAGTCGATCAAAGTGATGCAGAGAAGCGTTGCAGCCAGTATCAAAGCCTGCACCGGCAATTTATCAATAAACGGGTAGCCAATTTGCAGCAACAAGTGGTTAAGCGCAAAGCTTTTATCGTACGTTGCGACGATTTACTCGTGGAAAAAAATGATGAATTGTCCCGTCAACAGCGCTATTTTGAGAAAATCCATCAAACCGTTTATCACCTTCATAGCAATCATCACACGGTTGATGAGAAAACCGGCAAGAAAGTGTCTTTTGGTGTCATCCGCACAGCCAATATTTCACCTTGCGTGGCTTTAACTCAATATTTGCTGCAAGCCGATTGGGATGGAAGTTATGAACCCAGGATCATGGCCTATCACAGCCGACAGGTTTTGCTTTTGCGTCAGGAGCAGGAAAAGCATTTGGATAAGGTATTAAAGCGCAAGGAGAAACCCGGCGAAATACCGGAAGGATTGAAGAATCCACTTATCCGGCATCACCTTGATAATACACATGCCGAGCATGTCATGTTTATCTTGGTAGCTACGCCGGTCGAAGAAGTTGGGCGGGACCACGATTTCGATTGGGCGATCATCGAGCCGTCTTCCTTCCGCTCCATCATTCAATTAGCCGGACGCGTGCGGCGGCACCGGCAAGGCGACGTCGAGCAAGCCAATATCGCTGTGATGCAATACAACCTGAATGCATTGCGTCAGGATGACAGACCGGTTTATTGCCGTCCCGGCTACGAAACGGCAAAAACGCTACGGTTGACAACGCATGACCTTTGCCAGTTGATCGATGAAACTGCTTTAAACCATGTAGTCAATGCCGTTCCCCGCATCCAGCAACCGGAATCCATACAGCCCAACCAACGCCTGGCCGATCTGGAACATCAAGCAATACACCTGGTTTTAACGCAATACGATCAAAAAGGCCCGCAATGCTTGCAAGCGTGGCTTAACGAATGTTGGTGGTTAACTGCCGTACCGCAACAACTGAACCGGTTTCGTGAAAGCGAACCGGACACGAATTTGTATTTGGTTTGGCGAAACGGTAAAGCGGTATTCTGCGAGAAGGACGAACGTGGCGAATTCATTTCTCGTCAATCAAGAAATGACATTACCAAACACGATGAATTGACTGAAACAATGCGCTCCAGATTGTGGCTGAAAAGAGATTACCGGCAGGCATTACTGGAATTGATTAACACAGAAAATCAGTTCGATGATGAAATCGAGCAGTTAATCACAAAAAAATCAGAGCGTTTCGGAGAAATGACGTTTCCCAAACGAGATAATGATGACCGGAAGTGGCTTTATTCGGATCAGCTAGGTTTGTTTCAACTGTAAAAAGCACAACGCAATCACAGAGGAATCTTATTATGAGTCAGGACATTAAATCCTTCTTTGAAGAACGAAAGTCGAAGTGGTTGAAAGCTCGAGTAAAAACATCAATGACTGACGAAGAACAAGAAAATCTTGTTACGGAAGCAAATGAGAAATTTTCCCCGGCTACTTGGTTACCGGATGCGGCCAAACGTGCCGCCTGGTTATCGATAGTCAGTCACCCCGGCAAATTTAGCCATCCAAGCGCAAAAACTACTTCAATCATTGCAATAGGCAAGCCAAGACGCGATGGTTATTTGCGAAGCGGTAATGTCGAATATGAACTCGATGTATTTGGCAACGCAGCAGCAATGGATGTATATAAATTCCTTAGTTTAACAATGCAAGATGGAGAAACCGTTTTACAACATTTGGAGCGTGACAGTCCTGAAATTCAAGCCCTATTAGCTATGCAGACTGTCAGCTATGAAAGCCTTAAAGAAGGTTTCATGACGGTCAAGCAAACAGATGGTGAAAACAAAACCGATCAACTGGTCAAACAGGTTTACTTTCCAGCCGATGATGCCTACCACTTGCTTTCTCTGATGACACCTTCCGGTTTGCTAACAAAGCTAAAGGCGAAAATCGATACTATGCGTTTCTCAGAAGCAACTCAACAAGCCAAAGAAAATCGTAAAAAGAACGAGCACTACGACAATGGTTACGATGATCTGCTGGAACTAACCGTTACTGCTTATGGCGGTACTAAGCCGCAAAATATCAGTGTTCTCAACAATCAGAACGCCGGGTTGGCCTATTTGTTGCCAAGCATTCCGCCTACCTTGCATCATCGTCAGATTCGACTCCCCACAAGTAATTTTTTCAGGAATAGCTTGCGGCTGCGGCAATTCCAGGAGAGTTTCCAGACTTTGGATCGTCTCATCAAGAGTGGCATCAATAACAAACCGATTCGAGACGGTATTCACAATACGCTTAAATTTTTGATTGACCAGGTTATGCAACGGGTTTTCCAGATTCGTGCGACCGCTACAGGCTGGTCGGAAGCGGAGCATTACCGGAATTTACCACTCGCTCAGCGGATATGGCTGGACGATGCCAAGCTGGAACAGCGGCAGAATCAAAACGATTGGTTGAAGGAAGTTGCAGCAGCTTTTGCCAGATGGCTATTGGATAGCTATGGGTATCTGCACAAAGACACTCAAGTGAAACTGAGTGATGACGAGTTGCTCGAAGTGAAAAAACTCGTATCGGAAGCACTGAATAGCGACAAGGAGTTTTTCAAATGAACATGAGACGTTTTTTATTAATACCCCATCTTAAAATCCACAACGCCAATGCCATGAGTAGCCCGTATTCTATTGGTTTTCCGGCGATGACAGCCTGGCTGGGTGCGGTGCATGCCTTGCAACGACATCTTCGCCAGCAAGGCTTGAATGAAGTTGAGTTGATCGGTGTCGCAGTGAGTTGCCATCGATTCGATTTGCAAACTTATAAAGGGCGGGGTGATTTCGTTCATTCGATTGTCGGCACGGCTAATCCATTGGATAAAGACGGCAATCGCCCGGCCTTTGTCGAAGAAGCGCGCTGTCACTTGGAAGTTTCTTTGTTGGTCGAATTTCACGGATTGGACAGTGACGATCATGATCGTTTTAAAAATTTAGTTGATACTCAGCTTCAGCGTATGAAATGGGCAAGTGGTGACGTATTGACCGTCAAACCGGCTGAAGTCCTGCCGGTGGATGAAGATGACGAGCGCGAAATAAAAAAATTGCTCAATCGCTTGATGCTTGGGCATGTACTGGTCGAACGCCGTGATCTGATGCGGAAAACTATGCAAGAAGAAAACAAAGATGCTCTGGATGCATTACTCGATCATTTAAAGGTCATGCATCGCAGTACTCAGGACGAGAACGGCAAAGTCACCTGGAGCAGTCAACGCAAAATACCGGGCTGGTTAGTGCCAATTGCCGTCGGCTTTCAAGGCATTTCCGAGTTTGGTATAGCCAGAAATCAACGTGACCGGGATACACCGCACCGTTTTGCTGAAAGCGTAATCACATTGGGCGAATTCAAGATGCCTTATCGCATTACCAAACTGGACGACATACTTTGGCAATACCGTGTTGTACCTGAACAAAATTTATACCTTTGCCAATCCTTATCATCAACCTATGGAGACTGAACATGGCTGTTAAAAACGACGCAACCGTATTGGCTTTTGAAAAGAAACTGGTGTCCTCGGATGGCTATTTTTATGGGACTACGTGGAATGAACGCCATCAAAAAGATAAAGCAATCGCATTGAAGCTGAATGAGAAATCCGTGCGCGGCACGATTTCCAATCGATTAAAGCCAGTACTGCAAAGTGATCCATTAAAACTGAATGCTGAAGTGGAAAAACCTAATTTGCAAACTGTCGATGCTTGTGCATTAGGTGAAAATCAAGATACCTTGAAGCTTCATTTCACACTAAAAATTCTTGGTGGAGTAGAAAAACCATCAGCCAGTAACGGTCCTAAGTTCAATGAATCCTATCCGAAAGTTGCGCAAACCTATATCGAACATGAAGGCTTTGAAGAATTATCCAGGCGCTATGCCACTAACATTGCTAATGGGCGGTATTTGTGGCGCAACCGGGTAGGCGCGGAAAAAATTGAAGTGATTGTCGATACCGGAGACGGTCAGACAATCACCTTTAACGCCAAAGATTTTACGCTAAATCGCTTCGATTCAAGCAATCCAGATTTACAGGCACTGGCAAATAAAATTGCCGAAGCATTATGCGGACGCTTGCCTTATCTGCTCATCAGCATCGAAGCTTTTGCATTGGTCGGGAAAGCGCAAGAAGTATATCCCAGCGAAGAACTGGTTTTAGACAAAGGCAAGGGTAACAAAAGCAAAATCCTGTATGAAGTTAATGGCGTAGCGGCAATGCACTCACAGAAAATAGGCAATGCTTTGCGCACGATTGATACCTGGTATCCCGGCTATGACAGTTTGGAAATCGGTATTGGACCAATCGCTATTGAACCTTACGGAGCCGTCACAAACCTTGGAAAAGCTTTCCGAACACCTAAAGATAAAGCTGATTTCTATACTTTATTCGACAGTTTCGCATTGGGTGAATCGCTTGCCGATAAAACTCAGCAACATTACGTCATGGCTGTCCTGGTACGCGGTGGGGTTTTTGGCCAGAGTGGCAAGGAATAGACCATGAGGTGCTATCTGGAAATTACTTTGATCCCCAATGCAGATATCAATCGGCATTTCCTCTGGTCCAAAACCTTCCAGCAAATCCATCTCGGACTGGTCGAAATACAGGATTCGCAAAAAGGCGTGCCGATCGGCCTGTCCTTTCCCGAGTACAAAATGGGTGAAAAATTCGGTGTCTTAGGCAGCAAGCTTCGGTTGTTTGCTGCGGACGAAGCTGCGCTGACACGGTTTGATGTCACCAAACGACTAAGCCGCCTGAGCGATTACGTGCATTGCACCGGTATCCGCCCGGTGCCAGGCGCAGTCAAAGGTTATGCCGTTTATAAACGCGAACAACCCAAAACCGGACGGGAGCGCTTAGCCCGGCGTTTTGCTAAGCGGCACAACCTGGATTACGAAACCGCGTTCAATGGCAAGGTTGAGTTGTGCGCAAAGCATGATAATGCAACCGAGTATCAAAAAGTGTTGATGAGCTACAGCCAAATGCCGCATAAAATCATCACCACTCCGTTTATCCGGCTAAAAAGTTTAAGTAGCGGCAATACGTTCTGCTTGTGGATCAAGAAAACAGAAGTTGCTGAATTTTCGGGCGGAACTTTCAGTAGATATGGTTTAAGTGCTTCAGCCACTGTTCCTGATTTTTAACCCATATTTTTTGTTCTTTAAAAATTGATATATAAATTAGCCAGTTGCATTTGTCGGTTTTTGGGATGGTCAAATTAAACAAATTCCCTGTAAACTGCCAGGTAGCTGGCTTTAAGTTTTTTATGGTCAGTTCGCTGCCGCGCAGGCAGCTTAGAAATGTCTTAGGTGGATTCCTTGCTGGATTATTCGGTTCGCTGCCGCGCAGGCAGCTTAGAAATTCTGTTTCAGATTGACGAATAAAAGCTTTAAGTTCGCTGCCGCGCAGGCAGCTTAGAAAGATCAGATTCAAGGGCCTGACCTTCCAGGCGCGTTCGCTGCCGCGCAGGCAGCTTAGAAAAAAAAGTGCGATATTTTTAAATGTCGTCATCGGTTCGCTGCCGCGCAGGCAGCTTAGAAATGAATAACATTGTTGCTTTACCCACAGGCTGTGTTCGCTGCCGCGCAGGCAGCTTAGAAATTCTGTTGCCCAGATACCGCGAAGCGTTTGAGGTTCGCTGCCGCGCAGGCAGCTTAGAAATTCTGTTGCCCAGATACCGCGAAGCGTTTGAGGTTCGCTGCCGCGCAGGCAGCTTAGAAATTAGCAAATGAAAGCGCATTACTCCCGAGCGAGTTCGCTGCCGCGCAGGCAGCTTAGAAAATGTCTTTTTGTTGGGTTTTGAATGGCGATCAGTTCGCTGCCGCGCAGGCAGCTTAGAAATGCTGAGTTATCCGCTTTTGCTACAGCGAAACGTTCGCTGCCGCGCAGGCAGCTTAGAAAAGATGCTTCACCAGATGAGATCGATGCAACCAGTTCGCTGCCGCGCAGGCAGCTTAGAAAGCGATCATCTTTAAAAGATAGGATTTGCGCGAGTTCGCTGCCGCGCAGGCAGCTTAGAAATATAAGCCTGAATGAAGCTCGAAACGAGATTTGTTCGCTGCCGCGCAGGCAGCTTAGAAATCACGGCGTTAGGTTAATGAAAACTACTTAAAGTTCGCTGCCGCGCAGGCAGCTTAGAAAAACCGGCTGTTCACCGGTCGAATCAAATTCAAGTTCGCTGCCGCGCAGGCAGCTTAGAAAATCCTCTTTCTGGCTGACATAGATGTCCTTTTGTTCGCTGCCGCGCAGGCAGCTTAGAAACAAGACGCTGAAGCAGTTGTAACAGCTACGCAGTTCGCTGCCGCGCAGGCAGCTTAGAAAAACGTCGGTTATAACCGCGCCGGTTACTGCTAGTTCGCTGCCGCGCAGGCAGCTTAGAAAAGCCGGACGAAACGCAAAGAATTTTAACGCTGGTTCGCTGCCGCGCAGGCAGCTTAGAAAGGGCGAAAGGTGGACTATTACGCAGTAACGGTGTTCGCTGCCGCGCAGGCAGCTTAGAAATGACGTGATAAGAAATTCAGTTTTAGTTCATAGTTCGCTGCCGCGCAGGCAGCTTAGAAATATCAAAGCTTTCATACGTCAATCGGAAACCGGTTCGCTGCCGCGCAGGCAGCTTAGAAAAACTGGGGAGAATGTGAAAGTGTCGTCATCCGGTTCGCTGCCGCGCAGGCAGCTTAGAAATTTAGCTTGACGACCACCGATCCATTCTCTCAGTTCGCTGCCGCGCAGGCAGCTTAGAAAAGTAATTCAGCATGAGCTTTTGAAAGTTGACCGTTCGCTGCCGCGCAGGCAGCTTAGAAACATACCGGTGCATTAATAAAAGTTACTGATATGTTCGCTGCCGCGCAGGCAGCTTAGAAAGATGCCAGCCGTTTTCTGGTCATGGTTCCAGTGTTCGCTGCCGCGCAGGCAGCTTAGAAATGATACTGGCAAAGAAGACTGCATATTGCTTGGTTCGCTGCCGCGCAGGCAGCTTAGAAAAAGTCGGCATCGATGCTTACAGAAATGTGGGAGTTCGCTGCCGCGCAGGCAGCTTAGAAATTATCGAATGCCCCTGAAGTATTGATTTAAGTGTTCGCTGCCGCGCAGGCAGCTTAGAAATCTCAGAAAGTCACTCTCAACAGCTATCCAGAGTTCGCTGCCGCGCAGGCAGCTTAGAAAATCTTGAATGCACCGGAAGGGATTGGGTTGATGTTCGCTGCCGCGCAGGCAGCTTAGAAAGATGAGATTCCGGCCTGTTTAAATTCATAAGCGTTCGCTGCCGCGCAGGCAGCTTAGAAAATAAACCCATGGATTCCGTGTCGCTCGATCATGTTCGCTGCCGCGCAGGCAGCTTAGAAATCGCCCGCGATATCGATAGCCATCTCCCGAGTGTTCGCTGCCGCGCAGGCAGCTTAGAAAAAATTACTTGTAAATTCCTTGATATTTAAATCGTTCGCTGCCGCGCAGGCAGCTTAGAAATAACAGCAGCCAGAGACAAGCCATGAACCTACGTTCGCTGCCGCGCAGGCAGCTTAGAAAGGCGCAACAACAAAGGGTAACGACTGTACGTAGTTCGCTGCCGCGCAGGCAGCTTAGAAAGATAGATGAGAGTACGCCGAGGGATAGGCATAGTTCGCTGCCGCGCAGGCAGCTTAGAAATTATGCACAATAGTTAAGCAATTTATGAATGAGTTCGCTGCCGCGCAGGCAGCTTAGAAAAACTGGAACCCTATTTGGCGGTGTCAATCCCTGTTCGCTGCCGCGCAGGCAGCTTAGAAAAAAATGTAGGGAACTGGGTAATGACACGCAAGGTTCGCTGCCGCGCAGGCAGCTTAGAAAGCCCGGATATCCGTGTGCAACATCATGTATTAGTTCGCTGCCGCGCAGGCAGCTTAGAAAACTGGACAAATTCAACGGCAACAATGGCGTTGGTTCGCTGCCGCGCAGGCAGCTTAGAAATCGTTTCATCGGACAGGCTGACCGTTTGAACCGTTCGCTGCCGCGCAGGCAGCTTAGAAAATAGAAGATTATATCTGTCATCAATGCCTTACGTTCGCTACCGCGCAGGCAGCTTAGAAACATAATACATTTTGTCGTGCCAGTTTATTGGAGTTCGCTGCCGCGCAGGCAGCTTAGAAATTTTTAAGAATCATATTAGGGGGTGTAAATGAGTTCACTGCCGCACAGACAGCCTAGAAAAATCATTTTTTGCGGGTTAAATGTAGTAATCCTTTAATGGCGGAAACCCGTTGAACTCTACTGAGCTGTATGTCGTTGTGTAGGCGCCTGTTGACAGCCAATATAATCGATCTCCCGCCGCAAGATTCAACGGTAAGCCGTATTTATAGTTTTCATACATAATATCTGCGCTGTCGCATGTCGGTCCGGCGATGATCGCGTTCTCAAATTCGCCGTTCTTCTCGGTGTAAATCGGATACTTGATTGATTCGTCAAGTGTCTCGATCAAGCCGGTGAACTTCCCGACGTCGGTGTATATCCATCGATGCAGTGCCGTACGCGATTTACGCGAGATCAGCACGACTTCGCTGACAAGCACGCCAGCATTGGAAATCATTGAACGGCCCGGTTCGATGATGATTTCGGGCATGTCATCCAGGAAATCTTCGTGCAGGAATCGCGCAATCTCTTCAGCGTAGATCGAGAGTTCGTTCGTGCGTTGCAAATAGTTAGCTGGAAAGCCGCCGCCCATGTTGATCATCTTCAGCTTGATGCGATCTTCTTCCCACAAACGATTGAAGATTACTTTTACCTTACCGAGCGCGGCATCCCAGGCGCCGATTTCACGTTGTTGCGAGCCGACATGGAACGATACGCCATAAGGGTCGAGGCCGAGATCGCGTGCGAGGATCAACAAATCCATAGCCATGTCACTCTCGCAGCCGAATTTGCGCGACAACGGCCAGTCAGCGGTCAATGTGCCTTCTGTCAGGATACGGGTGTAGATGCGAGCACCGGGCGCGGCTTTGGCAATGTTGCGCAAATCTGCCTCGGAATCGGTCGCGAACAGGCGTACTCCCTTCTGATAGAAGGTGCGGATGTCCTTGGCTTTTTTGATCGTATTGCCGAAACTGATGCGATCGGGTGTCACGCCAAGTGCGAGCACCTTGTCGAGTTCGTAAGTCGATGCGATATCAAAGCACGCGCCTTTATCTTTGAGCAGTGTCAGGATTTGCGGTGCCGGATTGGCTTTGACCGCGTAGTAGGTGCGCGCGTACGGAAAATGCCGCGACATTTCATCGTATTGGCGATCAATCGTCGCGAGATCTACTACCAGGAAGGGTGTTTCGTGCGTATCGGAGAAGGCTTTAATTCGCCTCCAGGTGGATTCATCGAAATAATCGTAAACTGTAATCGCTGTGTCGGACATGGGCGACGGATTCTCCAAGTTTGGATGTTCGGGAGTATTTATGTAGCCGAGAGCGGATGATCCTACAGGGTATCTGCCTGTTGTTGCAACCGACATTTCCGTAAATTTCCGGGAATAGACGCATAACCATATGAAAGAATAGTATTTATGACTCTGTTTTATAGTTTTAAATTTAGCCAGTGCGGTAATAAATATCGATAATAATTGAGGAGCAAGCTATCTTGGCGGCTCGTCGGTTGCGCGATTTAATCTCTGCGGGTTTAATTCCCCGCCCCCTTGGGGCGAAAGCTGGTTGAAAACCAGCAGATTGTAGAGCGCAGTTAATACCCCGCTGCTTGCGGCGGGGTGCTTTATTAGAATTTCAATCACCAGACACTAAGAAAGCACTGATTCATTCGGCGAACGAGATGAAGCCCGAGGTGCATGGTACGCAGCAACTGAGACATATCAACAAAATAGGCGAAGGTGCGCGTACCGTGCAACGAAGTGATTCGCTACTGCAGTCAATTAATCAGCGTTTCCTTAAAAATAGAAAATAGTGCGTGCGTTGTCAAATTTGCAGTCCGTGTAATCTAGCTGCGAGAAGATTTGCATACTCTCGCTGCGTAAATTGTGCTGGTTATTAGCAACTTTGCTTTTCCAGCTTGCGCTGGTGATTATGAGAAAATTCTATCCATTTTGTAATCTACTGCTGTTTGTTGCTAGATTTTACATTTAGGAGAATGCAATAATCGCTCTGAAATGATTGGATTAATATCACAATGATGCGAGATCAGCCGTATAAATTCTGGTGGCCTGCGTTTTATGCAGGAATAGCTGCGGGAACATTCTCAACCGTCGTGCAGATACTTTTGTGGTGGTTATTCTGGGATGAGCTGCCTTCTATTTTGTATCGTGATGCACGGTTTGCGGCCGCGATCATTTTGGGGGAGGGCGTTTTGCCACCTCCAGCAACCCTCGATTGGTATGTAATGTTCATCGCAACATTGCTTCACTTCGGTCTTTCCATCGCTTACGCGATTATCCTTTCCTGGCTGATTCATTGTATTGGCATAACACACTCACTGATCGTTGGTGGTTTATATGGTCTGGGATTGTTCCTCATGAATATGTACGGTTTTGTCATGATTTTCCCGTGGTTTGTTGATACGCGGGATTGGATTACAGTCGCTGCTCATATAGCGTTCGGTGTTTCTGCTGCAGGTGTGTACAAAGTTTTATCCCGGCAATAAACAGCCATAAAGCTATTGATTGTTGTTTTTGGGGTGTATATCAGAGCCACCCTCTCATCATCCAGATTAAGCGTATGTTTAAGAATGGATTTGACAGCACAGGGTATGTGCGATGACGAACGGAAATTCGAATGTCTTTGTTTTATATTTATTTGCCCAAAAGTATGAGACAGGTAAATATTCAATTGCAAGCATGAGCATCGCAAATGTACTCACTGACTGCTCGTTTCTGTAAAGGATCTGTTAGAGCCGGGGTAGGAGTAATTGTTGCCGAACAATTCAAAGCCTCAATGGGTTTATACGCTTAAAGCTAAGATGATGTTGGAATATGACAATTCTTGCGCACGGATTTTCTGGGCAACCAGGCCAGCGTTCGTGAATGTGCTTACTAACCCACATGTGCCGACTTTGCCTCTGCACACTTCGGTTGGCGTAATGTCCTGTTATACACAATCTCAAGCCAAGCTGGCGCTGGGAGGTAGAATGAACGAAGTCTGGGATGCATTTAGGACAAATATCAAATATATCAGAGACCTGCGACATACCGTTAAATCAATGTTCCTGATTTTTTACTTCATCGGCCGCAACTGAAACTCCTACTTTTGAAGCCACATCCAATGCAAGGCGCTGCAATATGTCGGTTTCATCGAGGCCTTCCAGGAAGCGCATGGGTATACCGGATAACCCGGTCTGAGCTCCGACGAGTGCTCCGGTCAGAACAGCACGTGCCTGATTCTCACCGCCGCCATTTACAGCGTGGAGTACTGCCGCTTCGAAATCGTTCGAAAAGCGGGCGGCAAGATGATAGGCGGCGGGAAGTTGGTGATATATAGCGCAGGTCATACCATAAACGGAGGAGACTTTCCAGGCAGGCTCTATGCGAATATCGGGATCTATAGCGGCACCCGCGACATAGGAAGGGGTGAGCAGGGCGTCTGGCGAGATAAAAAAACCACTTTCCAATGGACGATCCTTCTGCGGCGGTTGCAAGTCGGTATGCGCCATTGTATGGAAGGGCAGTTTTCTCGCCCTTGCCAGCCGCATGAGCTTGCCGGAAAGATGGTCGTCGAGCTTGTCACCCTGTACCAGAAGTCCCAGCACCGCTCCGTATGCGACCGTAAGAGCAACAACGGTATCGTCGCTCTGGGTAAGGCGGGTGTTGCTAGAAATGGCATCGGCCATTTCCCGCGGTTGAAAGGCGTAGCGCACTGCCAAGGCGAGCGTTCTTTCTATTCCTTCGGTGGTGTCCGCTGGTCCCCCCGTTTCTACTCCCCAAGGCAGATTCTGCTGGACACGTTTGCGCCAAGCATCGCGAATCGACTGCTGAGTGTACCCGCCCGGCCCGTTGACAGGCGTACCATTGAGCAACGGAAATATTTCCTCATCCATGCGCCGACAGAAATCCGCTTCATCATAGCCGCCGCGCTCGATGAGGGAACGCAGCATCAGGCGGAGAATAATGCCCCCCTGGGAAAGTTGCCCTGCTTTGAGATCACAATGGTAGCGGCCGGGCTTGGGGTCGGTATAGGTCGTGATCCAATCGCCGTAGTCCCGACGAAGCACCGTCAGGTCATAATACCAATGAGGGCCGAGACCTAATGCATCCCCAACGAAGGCGCCCATAATAGCGCCCGCTGCGCGATTCCGAGTGGCAGAGTCTTGATTAGAAGAGCTGAGCATATACTGATCCTCCTGTCTGTTAGCGTTGTCTGAATGATTTTCCGAACTCAGGAAATGAATCACTCATTAGTCATGATCGGAAGTAATTATCATGGCATATGAATATCCCATCCGTGCGATTACAAACATTGAAGAGATTTAGGAGGAAAGATTTAGCACGTTTTAAGAGAGCATGCCTGTTTTTCTATTTCAAGAAGGTATGAAATAATTTAATAACGTCGGGCACATATAAGAGCAAGGTATACTGTCAGCGGGGGCGACCTAAGTGAAAGAGATAAAACACAATTCACTTCATCGGCTATCCATCTGGCTACCGCTTATTTATGTATTGGCGTAGCCATTCCAGTGATAAGATTTTTACGGCCACCACTTCGACGTTGTCTTCAAAATATATTTACAGAGTACGCATAGATTATGCGCGGAAGAAACAAAAAACTTAAATTTGTTTAAGTATCTGTTTTATTGGCGTCCCCAAGGGGATTCGAACCCCTGTTACCGCCGTGAAAGGGCGATGTCCTAGGCCTCTAGACGATGGGGACAAAGTGTTATGTCGGTACAGCTTCGCGTTGCTAAAATTAACTGGTGGAGATAAGCGGGATCGAACCGCTGACCTCTTGCATGCCATGCAAGCGCTCTCCCAGCTGAGCTATACCCCCTGAGCAAAGGAAGGGGGGATTATACTGATGCCTTGATTCATTGTAAAGAAAAGATCAATCCTTAAAATTGCCAAGATGGCTGTTCATGCGGGTGAGCGTTTCCTCGCGTCCGAGCAGCGCCAGCACTGCATCGATGGAAGGTGTGTGAATCTCTCCGGTTACCATGACGCGCAACGGCATCGCAATTTTCGGAAATTTAACGTTGTGTTCCTTCACGGCGGTCTTTATTTCCTGATGAATTGATTCGCGTGTCCATTCAATGTGCCGGAATTTTTCCAGCAAACCGAGCATGAGCGGCTTAGCTTCCGCGGTTAGGTGTAGCGTTTTCAATTCATCGGCGGGTTCCAACGGACGATAAAAATACACCGCCGCATCAGCCAATTCTTCAATGGTATTGACTCTTTCCTTGAGCAAATCGACAACCAGCGCTAAATCGGGGCCGCCCTCAATTTGACAATGGTCTTTTGCAAGGAAAGGTGTTACCAATTCAGCCAAACGCGCATTATCCGTGGCTTTGAGATATTGCTGATTGATCCAGTGCAGTTTCTCCGGATTGAATTTAGCCGGGGAGCGGCTAATTGCGGCCAAATCGAACCATTCGACCAATTGCTCGCGACTGAAAATTTCTTCATCACCGTGCGACCATCCTAGTCGGGCCAGATAATTCAGCAAGGCTTCGGGTAAATAACCGTCTTCGCGATATTGAATCACCGAGACAGCGCCATGGCGCTTGGACAAACGCTCACCGTTCGCGCCCAGGATCATCGGGACATGCGCATATTCGGGTAACGGCGCATTCAAGGCTTTAAGAATGTTAATTTGGCGCGGGGTATTGTTGACATGATCATCACCGCGTATCACATGGGTGATATTCATATCCAGATCGTCGATTACGACGCTGAAATTATAGGTCGGCACGCCATCGCTGCGCAGTAATACCAAGTCATCCAGCTCATTGTTGGCGACCGTGATCTTCCCTTTGATCTGATCGTTGAAGGCGACATGGCCTTCTAATGGATTTTTCAGTCGGATTACCGGCTTTATGTCGGCCGGCGGGGTTTTTCGGGAATCACGCCAGCGTCCGTCATAGCGCGGTTTTAAGCCGGCGGCCAATTGTTGCTCACGCATCTGTTCCAGTTCTTCCTTGGTGGCGTAGCAATAATAGGCCTGGTTATTTTCCAGTAATTGTTCAGCCACTTCATGATAGCGCGCCAGCCGTTGCATCTGATAAAACGGTCCTTCATCGTAATCCAATCCCAGCCATGCCATGCCGTCGAGAATCGCTTGTATCGATTGCTGGGTGGAGCGTTCCAGATCAGTGTCTTCAATGCGCAGAATGAACTGCCCGCCGTGCTTGCGTGCATAAGCCCAGGAGAAGAGCGCGGTGCGCGCGCCGCCAATGTGCAGATAACCGGTTGGGCTGGGTGCAAATCGTGTACGTACTGTCATGATTGTTGTATTAACTGTAAGGCCGAATGTTGAGAAGGGGGTAGTTTACGCGATTCCGTAAAACCAGTGTTTCTTTTACCCCGGTTCAAGTAGGATGCATCTTCATCGAGGCTTGCGGCTTAAAGCCGATTATAATGTGCGCAATTTAATTCCAATAAGATTTTTAACGAGTATGTATGAGCATCATGCGTGTGATAAATGACCGATTTAATTCATGATTTGATTTTCGCAACCGCAGAACGATCACCGGATGCTGAAGCATTGTGGTATCAGGATCAATCCATGTGTTATGCCATGCTGGCAAGGCAAGTTCAGGCAAAAGCGGGGGGGTTGCGGGCACTGGGCTTAAGTCGGGGGGAGCGGGTTGCAGTGTATCTCGAGAAACGTTTCGAGACAGTGATTGCATTATTTGCCGCGGTGGCGGCGGGGGGTGTTTTTGTTCCGGTCAATCCGGTATTAAAACCGGAACAGGTCGCTTATATTTTGATCGATTGCAATGTAAGGATACTGGTCACTTCGTTGGAACGGTTGAAATTATTGCAAGCTGTTTTGTTATCCTGTCGTGATTTGCATACGATAGTGCTGGTGGACGGTAAAGATAAACTTACGGTCATTCCCGGCTTTTCTGTCGTTTGCTGGGAAGAAATGAGCGGTGTCAATACGGCTGTGTTAACGATCGATAGCGATATGGCGGCTATCATTTATACCTCTGGCAGTACGGGCAAACCAAAAGGTGTCGTACTTTCGCATCGTAATCTGGTTGCCGGCGCTAAAAGTGTTGCGCACTACTTGCAGAATTGTCCTGATGACCGCATTCTGACCGTGCTGCCGTTGAGCTTTGATTACGGATTAAGCCAGCTGACGACGGCTTTTTACGCAGGTGCAGCAAACATATTGATGAATTACCTGCTGCCGCATGACATCCTCCGTGTTGTCAAGGAATTGCGCATCACCGGATTAGCCGCTGTACCACCCTTGTGGGCTCAACTTGCGCGTCTGCATTGGGATAAAGTGCCTGCGTTGCGTTATATCACCAATTCGGGTGGCGCCATACCCCGTACGATATTGGATCAGTTACGTCATGCTTTGCCGGATACGAAAATTTTTCTGATGTATGGTTTTACCGAAGCTTTCCGCTCAACGTATCTGACGCCGGAAGAAATCAGCCGGCGTCCTGATTCTATTGGTAAAGCGATACCGAATGCCGAGGTCATGGTGCTGCGCGAAGATGGATCGCATTGCGTGCCGGGTGAGCCGGGTGAATTGGTGCATCGGGGTGTTCTGGTGGCCATGGGGTATTGGAATGATGCGGAAAAGACCGTGACCTGTTTTAAACCCATTAAGTCACGACAGGCAGGGTTGATGCTCACGGAAATTGCTGCGTGGTCAGGCGATACGGTGCAGATGGACGAAGAGGGTTTTTTGTATTTCATTGAACGCCGTGACGAAATGATCAAAACTTCCGGATACCGCGTCAGCCCGACCGAAATTGAGGAGGTCATCTACGCCACGGAATGTGTCGCTGAGGCAGTCGCCTTTGGTATTCCGCATCCGGTACTGGGACAGGCGATCGCTGCGATTGTTACGACCAGGGAAGGTATCCAGCCGGATGTTGATAGACTGTTAGGCGCGTGCAAGAAACAATTGCCCGCTTATATGGTGCCCAGTCATCTCGAAGTGCGCGAAGGAAAACTACCGCTCAATCCAAACGGCAAAATTGACCGTAAATTCCTTTCCCGGCAGCTACAACTCCTATTTAGCGAAAACGACTGATGATCAACCAACCCTTGGAACATGCACCGCTTGCGCAGTTTTCTGTGCAAGACGATTGTTTGCAGATAGGTGGAATGGCGTTGACCCGATTGGTGGATCGGGTGGGCACGACGCCGTTTTATGCCTATGATCGGAAAAAGATTACTGAGCGGGTTGAACTGCTACGCCAGAATTTGCCCCAAGAAGTCTTGTTGCACTACGCGATAAAAGCCAATCCCATGCCGGCTGTGGTGCAGCATCTGGCAAGCTTGGTCGATGGTATGGATGTGGCCTCGGCAGGAGAGATGAGGATTGCATTGGATACCATCCTAGCCTCTAAAAAGATAAGTTTTGCCGGTCCAGGGAAAAAGGTGCATGAGCTGCGCAGTGCGATTGCCGCAGGCGTGGTGCTGAACATTGAGTCACCGCAGGAAATGGAGTTGATTGCACAACAAGGCGTAGATTTAGGGATGGCTCCCAAAGTGGCCATTCGCATTAATCCGGATTTTGAGCTCAAGTCTTCCGGGGTAAAAATGAGTGGCGGCTCCAAACCATTCGGCATCGACGCCGAATGTGTGCCCGATGTGTTGAAACGGCTGGATCTACTTGACTTGGATTTTGTTGGCTTTCATATTTTTAGCGGCTCACAGAATCTGAATGCGGCAGCGATTCAGGAGTCGCATGAAAAAATCGTTTTGCTTGCCATTCAACTGGCTGAATATACACCCTCACCGGTGAAGTTGCTAAATATCGGCGGCGGTTTCGGAGTGCCCTATTTTCCGGGTGACCAGCCGTTGGATATTGCAGCGATTGGGGTCAATTTACAGCGCCTGATAAAGAGAATAAAGCAGCAATTACCGGAAACCACGGTGGCGCTTGAGTTGGGACGGTATCTGGTTGCCGAGGCAGGCATTTATGTCTGCCGTGTTCTGGAGCGTAAAGCGTCGCGTGGGCAAGTCTTTCTCGTAACGGATGGTGGGCTGCATCATCACTTGGCGGCTTCCGGGAATTTAGGTCAAGTTATCCGCAAAAACTATCCTGTCGTTATCGGTAACAAAGTTCAAGGTACCGCAAGGGAAATTGTTTCCGTCGTAGGGCCGCTATGCACACCGTTGGATGTACTGGCGGATCAAATGGCCCTGGCCCGGGCATCCGTAAACGATCTGGTAGTTGTTTTACAATCAGGTGCTTATGGTTTGACGGCCAGTCCGACAGCATTTCTTGATCATCCTCCGCCGATTGAAGTGTTGGTTTGAGCAATGATTTGCGGCAGAAATTATTATTTTGTCTGCAATAAAATAGAGCTAATCCATACGATTCATATCGATAAAGTTCTTTGCACTCAGTTTAAATGTTGTTTATATTGTGTAGGGGGGTGGGTCATGGCTGAATTTCTTCGATAAATTGCGCAAAGCAGTTGAATATTCGCTTTAAATATACTTAAATGGCTAGGGGTAATTAATAGATATTACTTGTTGCATGAAAAAGTGTTTGTTTTATGCTGATAAAATAGAAAATACACTACAGTGGTTGCGTTTTTTCACTGATGAGATAGCGTAGATGCGGTATATGATTTCTACCCATGCTATTAACTGATTCATTACATCTTCATTTTCTGAATAGTTACAAATTGCTTTAAGAATTTGTTTAAATATGAATAGAGTGGATTTTGAACCCGAACTAGGTGATTCTATGAGTGATTTGTATCAAAACTTTCAGAAATTCTTTGAACTTGTTGTCGCTGATACTGCTGAACTGCTGGAGCATGTTTACAGAATTCGCTATCAAGTATTATGTGTTGAACAACGTTTGCCCGGTTTTGATCCGGTACTGTGCCCGGATCAAATGGAAAGGGATGGTTACGACAGTCACTCGTCACACATTCTTTTGCGCTATCGCCCTTCCGGAGAATTTATTGGTACCGTAAGACTGATTTTGCCCGATTCATCCAGGCCTGATAAGCCTCTACCGGTAGAGTTATATGGACAATTGGATCCGGAATTGTGTGATGTCAAGGCGTTGCCTCGTCAACAAACTGCTGAAATTTCACGCTTCTTGGTTGTCAGTCGGTTTGATCGGCGTAAGGGAGATCGTCGCAAACAAGTGGAAGAGACTGAAGGGGAGAAAAGAGAGGTGCATCAGGAAAGGGAGCAAAGAGGGACGCAACAAGATCGGCGTTCTTCAGATCGCCGTTCATCACTTAGTATCGGATTGGTACTCATGGCAGGGGTAATGCGCATGTCAGTCAAATATAATATCAGGCATTGGTTGTCAGTAGCGGATCCCGCATTGAATAAGTTAATGGGTTTTTATGGTTTGAATTTTAATCCGATTGGTCCCCCGGTTAATTACCACGGCATTCGTAGGCCTTATTATGTGAAAGTGGAAGATGCCTTGGAAAAAATGTATAACGAGCATCGTGACGCGTGGGAGGTTGTAACTGATTGTGGCGAGTATAACCTTGCCCATACCAACTAATGCAATATCCGCCTTGAATCAGGGGCTTGCTTCTTGAATTTATTTCATTTTTCAATAGAAATTCGAATATTACTCTACTGTTTGTCAAGAGCCAGATCATACTTTGGGTTTGCGCTATTTATCTGTTTTTTGGGTGTTAAGGCAGATGTCAGGGCAAATGATCACTATGAGATTGTGACTAATCCGAATGTTAGCGAAACCGCGCTTACGGTCAATTCATTACGCTCCATTTTTAGCATGAGTCTGAAAACCTGGCCGGATGGAACCAAGATTCGGGTATTTGTATTATCCGATGAGGATAAGTTACATAAGGCGGTCTCGAAGGAAAAATTGAACGTATTTCCTTATCAGTTAAGGTCTACCTGGGATCGCTTAGTATTTTCGGGCACAGGTCAAGCGCCTATTAGAGTTAATTCAATAGAAGAAATGCGCGACAAGGTTGCTAATACCCCAGGAGCGATAGGTTATTTGTGGAGAGCCAATATTGATGAAAATGTTAACGTGCTCCAGATTAAATAGTTGCTTTGTCAATCCTTCACAATGGATTGCCAGGGGGATTATTTTGTTATTTGTGGTGGGAAATATTTCTGTGCAGGCTCAGGAGCTTCCATCGCACAAACAATCTGAATTGATCAAACCGCTCAATAAAAAACTGCCAAGCACAGATTTACTTGCTCAGATTAACGAAACTGAGGTTAGTCGCGTTACGGAGAAGCCTGGATTGGTAGGCACTGCAATGCAATGGTTGCGTTCAACAGACCGTCCGGGAGATTTGCAGATTCATGGTTTCGTCAGTCAGGCCTATATTACGACTTCCGATAATAATGTTTTTGGAAATAGCGATAACGGGGGTAGCTTCGGTCTTACAGAAGCAGGGCTTAATGCTTCGGTAAGACCCCTCCCGAGATTGCAGTTATCGGCTCAGGTATTGTCACGTCGCGCCGGAGAGGGAAATTCAGGTATGCCACGCCTGGATTACGCCATCTTGGATTATCAGGTGTATTCTCATGAAGCAAATCAATTTGGTATTCGAGTGGGTCGATTGAAGAATCCCTTCGGTTTTTACAATGAAACCCGGGACGTGGCGTTTACGCGTCCCAGCATTCTATTGCCACAGTCGATATATTTTGATCGCACCCGAAATTTGGGGCTTTCAAGTGATTCTGTGCAAGTTTACGGCGATGCGGCGGTATTTGATTGGGGTACATTTTCCGCCCAATTCGGGGTGACGCTGCCGGTTGTGGATAACAGGGATACTGAAAGTTCATTGCTTGGGTTAGTGCGGGACGGAAGTTTGAATCGGGAAGTTTCGTATATAGGGCGTGGAATTTTTGAAACGAATGATAAGCGACTTCGCCTGGGTATCAGTGGGATATGGCTGAATACATCTTATGATCCAAGAAATCCGATTTCTTCGCTCAATCCGCGGGAGTTAGGGCCTGGAGGACTAGAATTTACCCCTCTGTTTTTTTCTGCGCAATATAATGCAGAGCGCTGGACATTGACGTCTGAATATGCCATACGTCCTTTCCAGTACGATAATAATTTTCAGAACCGAAACCTCAATGGATTACATTTCGTTGGTGAGAGTTATTACTTCCAGGGGGAATACCGTTTTACTCCAAAATGGGAAGGTATTTTGCGGTATGATGCGCTATTTACTGATCGCTCGGATCGCAATGGAAGTGATTGGGTTGCTCAAAATCCTGTAGGGCGGAATGGTTTGGGGCATACTCGCTTTGCCAAAGATATCACGGTGGGTTTACGGTGGAATGTTACGCCAGCGTTCATGTTGCGAGCTGAATATCATTATGTGAACGGAACGGCATGGTTATCAGGTTTAGATAATCCAATTGATCTAAAAACGGGGCGACCATTTGATACTGATCAACACTGGCATCTTTACGCAATACAGGCCTCTTATCGCTTTTAGGCAGGTTTCTGATGGGAACTAGTTCCGAGGTTAAATTGGAGAAAGCACCTATTGCTCCGAATCATAAGAGCCGTAGATTCCGCAGTCTGAGATGGAAAATTTCATTAAGCAGCAGTTTGATATTGCTGGCCGTTGTAATGCTGTTTTGTTTTGTTAGCTATCTGGGTTTAATGGCTAATTTTGACAATCAACGAGAAGATAATTACCGCCGTTATTCCAGAGAAGTTAATAGCCTCATCCAGAACACTTCGCAGAATTTATATCAGCTGGCTGAAATGATTCCGTTCCTGGACGGCATGAAAAAACCCTTGCTGATGAATGATGAAGAAGCGATCAGTAATGTTTTTGATTCGCATTGGGCACTGTTGCAATTTCATAATAGTGTTGAATTTATTCATTTCTATAATCCCTCGAATCAATTGAGTGCCAGTTGGGACAGTTTGGCTACCAATATAGATGACAGTATTTTACTGTCAAATTGGGTGCGTCAGGTTAATCAGTCCGAACGGCCGATCAACCCCCTACTGTGCCGGGAAAGTTGCATCCAATACATTGTTGCGCCTCTACTGGTAGAAGGAAAGAAGGTGGGTGTCGTGGTTATGGGAATTTCCCTAGCAGATGTGTTTTTGGCATTTAAGCGACTCTCCGGCGCCGATATGGGCTTGTTGATCAAAGAGCAGGATAATCTGAAACAAGGCGATTCTGATTTCTGGCATTGGGATATCTATATTTCAGCCCTAACCAGCAAAGAAAGAAATCTTGAAATTCTCAATAAAGCGGCTCAGAACCATACGGATATGTCTGCGTTGAGCGATGGAATTCAAGTTCGCTGGAATGATCAGCATTTTCAATTAAAAATATTCCCGCTCAATTCATATGAGCCGGATAAAGCCTATTTGGTCATTATCACGGATGTTACGGCCGCAGTAAATAATATTTATGATTCTATCTGGAAAATTGCATTAATCGGCTTGCTGGGGCTAATTTGCTCTGAGATTTTGTTGTTTCTTATTTTTACCCGACTGCTGGCAAAGCTAAAAGATGTGGTGTTTGTGCTTCCACTCCTTGCTAATGGGCAGTTTGAGAAATTCCGCTTGTCTTTGGTTTCTACAGGGCGCGTACAACGTTTTAGAGATGAGGTCGATACGCTTTCGGAAGCAGCCGTGTCTTTGTCGCTACAGTTGGAAAAGCTGGAACAGGAAGTATCAAGCCGGACTGAAATGCTGATTGAACAAAAGAATGAGCTCAGTAAAGAAAGGGATTTTGTGAAGAATTTGCTGGATACGGCACAGGCAATCGTGTTAACGCAGGATTCTAACGGCGAAATTATGTCATTAAACGCTTATGGAGAAATGTTGACGCGTTATTCGGAAAGTGAATTGTATGGCAAATCTTTTCTGGATATTTTGATTCCTGATTATGAATCACACGATCTGCTTTTTCACATTAAAGAAATTCATACCGGACAGAGAATGCAATTGCGTCATGAGGCTATAACGCATTGTAAGGATGGAACAACGCGTCATGTCGCTTGGTTGCACTCGCATTTATCCTGGAAATCTCCTGGTGAGCCATCAATTTTATCAGTCGGTCTGGATGTCACCGAGTATAAACGGGTTGAAGGACATTTAGCTTGGCTGGCTGATCATGATCCGTTGACTAATTTGTTTAACCGGCGCCGTTTTAGTGAGGAACTGGAGCAGGTACTTAGCCGCGCGGAGCGGTATAACCACCCGGGTGCTCTGTTATTTTTTGACCTGGATCGCTTTAAGTATATCAACGATACCAGCGGGCACCAGGCCGGCGACACATTGCTTAAAATGGTTTCGAGTATGCTGGCGCAAAACATTCGAGCGGATGATATTACCGGCCGTCTCGGGGGGGATGAATTTGCAATCATTTTGCCGGAAATTAATGCCAACGGAGCGATAGGTGTGGCCAAGAAGGTGCTGGATCAACTGGGTCTGGCACAATTGACGATCAATAACCGTACTCACAAAATTTCAGCCAGTATCGGGATTGCCTTATTTCCCGAACACGGTGCCAACATCCATGATTTGCTGGCAGCTGCTGATCTCGCCATGTATCAGGCAAAAGCAATGGGACGGAACGCTTGGTATCTGTTCTCGGATAAGGACCGCAGCCGCGAACGTATTCATACACTGGTATATTGGAAGGAAAAAATCGAGTATTCGCATTTACATGATAACTTCATATTGTATTTGCAGCCGATTATGCATGTTAAATCGAAAAAAATTTCACATTATGAAGTATTGTTGCGCATGCAGGATATCGATGGCACGGTGTTATCGCCGGCAGATTTTATCCCCGCTGCAGAGCATACCGGGCTAATCCATGCAATTGATCATATGGTGCTGCGGAAGGCTATAGCGCAAGTAGCCGAAATTTACCAAGCTGGGTTTCAAGTTAATTTCTCGATCAATTTATCTGCGCATGCTTTCAATGATCCGGAATTATTGCCCATTCTCAAGGCGGAATTGGCACTACATCAGATGGATCCAGCATGTGTGATGTTTGAAATCACCGAAACTGCGGCCCTGGAAGACTTGCCCGGAGCACGCGGATTAATGGTGGAGATTAAAGAGTTGGGTTGCGGTTTTGTGCTGGATGACTTTGGTGTTGGTTTCTCATCATTTTATTATTTGCGAGAATTACCGGTGGATGTGGTAAAAATTGATGGGTCATTTATACGTAACTTATCCGAAAACAGCGATGATCTTATTCTGGTGAATGCACTTTGTAGTGTTGCGAGGGGTTTTGGCAAGAAAATTACAGCGGAATTTGTCGAGAGTGCAGAAATACTTTTATTAATAGAGAAAATGGATATTGATTATGCTCAGGGCTATTACATAGGAAAACCAGCACCTGCAAATCAGTTCTTGATGAAATAAACGGTAACTTAGTAGGATTCGGCTTACTACGGTAGCAATATCAATAGCTTATTTACAGACAGTTATTTTAGTAGTGCAGCGCAATGGAGCAGGATCAGCATGGAATTTCGTAAAAATAGCGTTTTTCTAATTTTTCTGACCGGACTGACGATCTTGTTTGCTCAGCCCGCATGTGCGGATAAAGTGCGCGGAATTTTCTCCGCACAGCAGTCCTGTCCGGCCTTTGTATCAAAAAATAAATTAGCCAATCCGGGTAATGCAAAAATTCTGACGGGTAACCGGTACGATATTATCGAGGTTACCAAACCAAACCCTCCGGCCTGGTATCGCATTGTTATGCCAGGGGTGAATCCTGAAGCGCGGTGGGTAAGTGCGGCCTGCGGTCAGGCCCAGATAACAGGCGAAGACACGGGAGATAATGAAAGTGGTGAAAGTGATAACAACTGCAATACTGCAGGTCAAGCGGATAGTTATGTGCTGGCATTATCATGGCAGCCTGCCTTCTGTGAGACTAAACCGGATAAGCCGGAATGTGAAATAACTGATCCGAATGCATATCACGCCAAACATTTTGCATTGCATGGTTTGTGGCCGAACAAAAAAAACTGCAATAAAAATTATGCATTCTGCGGTACTGTAAAAAAGAAGAAAGATGAATTTTGTGATTATCCGGCAATTCAATTGGATACCGCTTCTCAAGCATCGTTGGCAGAAGTAATGCCCAGCGTGATAGCTGGTTCCTGCCTTGAGCGGCATGAGTGGCACAAACATGGCAGTTGTCAGGAAAACTGGTCGATAAGTGAATTTTTTGATCTGTCTGCTGATTTGGCGCGACAGTTTAATGATTCCGGTATGGCTTATTTTATGAATCGCAGAATTAACCAGCAGGTACGCACGGAAGATTTTCTTAATCGCTTGGAGGCGGTACTGGGTTCCGCTGCTAGAGATCGAATTAAACTGAATTGCAATCAGCAAGGAATGATGGTGGAGATTCAGTTGAGTCTGTCGGGTAATTTAATTGCAGGTGCTGATCTTGAAAAATTGATCATGAATGCGCCAGTGCAGGAAAAATCCAATTGCGGAGAAACGTTCCGGGTTGATCGTATTGGACAGTAATTCCATCCACAGAAATACAAGGATTATCCGCTTCAGGTTTTATTCTAATTCCAGTATTAGAAGAAGATTATATTGGATTGATCAGGCAGTTTGGAATTATTCGGCTGAAAGCACAAGGAATGCGCGTATGTAGGAAGAGCTGAAGAGTTATTTGAATTTGGTGTGAAAGAAAAATTATATACTATAAGAAAAAACATTTATTTATTGATGCTTATATTTACTTGTTGGGAAATGCGACCGTAAATACCGTTAATTTTTCCTACTTGCGGTCATGTGAATATCTTATAATGCAAAATAAATTAAAGTGAGGGGGATGATTTTTCGATTGTTGCGGTTCAGCAAATAATTTTCGGATGGTTATCCACGATAAAATTGATTTGTAAGATTAAGTATCAATGGAGCCCTCAAAATTCCGTAATCATAAATTCACGAGGTGAGTTTACTATAGGTTTCTAGCATCTAAGAATCAAATGGCTGTGAGTAATAGGGTGACAAGCTTGATGTTTATTGTTGATAATCAATTTGAGATCATTAAGATTATGTTATTGCTGATATTTGTATCGCTAAAGTTTTTGTCCGGTAATCGTAGGGGGCGATTATATGAATCAGTTTGCTAATGCTAGCCCATCCGTGATTGCACGGGAGACATTAAAGCAGCTTGCTATACTCAAAATACAACCTACTCCTGAAAGTTATTTTAAGCTGTACAACCAAATAGCAGGTAATCCGGATAGTCAGGTTTGTGCTGTTACGGCAAAATTACTAATGGAACTGGCAAAAGAATTTCCGCGTCATACACCGCCTTTACTCAACTGTGCCAATAACCTAGAACAGGCTGTGAAAGATAAGAGTTGGTCTGATTTTAAATCTGTATTGGTAAAATTTGTTGCAACCGTAACGGCTTCTAATAAGACTGTTCCAACGATTGAAACTGCAAAATCCATACCAGGAGCATCCTGGGTAAAAATTATTGACAGCTTATTCGATGATCTCGTTGATTCGGAAAATTTTTCTGAGAATGTAAATAAAAGAAAAGAATTAAAATATGTATTGGATGAATTTTCTGATGATCCTGAACTTGCTTACAGCAAATTAATGGCATTGGTTCAGTCATGGAAAGGTTCGAATTCTGTTTCTCAAGAGTCTGAAGAGAGTATAGAAAACATATCGATATCGGTATCAGATGCAAACTCTTTTAAGCAACAATCTGAACCCAAAGAAGATATTCTGGCACAAGAATATCAAATCAGCGGTTATACAGACCAATTGCTGGAATTGCTGGCGCAGATTCTGGAGCAAGTTATTGCTAATCAGATTGAAGATAAAATTCTGGCGGGCGAGGCCAGATCTCTGGGTAAGCAGGTTAAAAAAATTCAAAGTAAGCTGGGAATGGAACAATTCATGGCGAGCTTTCAGAGATTCTGTGTCAAGTTGGAATTGGGTAATGAGGACAAATCGAACATACAACAAGGTTTGCTTAAATTATTAAGTATGCTGATGGATAGCACAAGCGAATTGTTGTCGGAAGATCAGTGGATTAAATTACAGGTTTCCAAATTAAAGAAAGCTATGTCTAGGCCACTGGATATGCAGATAATAGCGCAAGCTGAATTTTCGCTTGGAAAAATAATACAAAGGCAGATCAAAGTAAAACAAAGCCTGGGCAAAGCCAGGGAAACTATGCGGCAAATGGTAACTTCCCTAATTTCCAATCTTGAGGAACTTTCAGATGCTACAGGCGGATATCATGAAAAATTGGAATACTACTCCGAAAGAATCAATCATATCAATAATATTGAAGATATAAATCAGCTGCTTGCAGATATAATGCAAGATACCCAGAAAGTGCAGAATAATGTGCTGAAATATCGCAATGACTTGGTATTTGCGCGTGCAGAAATTAATGAAGCACAAAATCAAATCAATCAGCTAGAAACGCAATTGCAGGAAATGAGCGAACAAGTGCAAGAAGATCATCTGACGGGTGCACTTAATCGACGAGGATTTGATAAGGCATTCGAACGCGAGATTACACAATTGGCTCGCAGTCAGGGAACACTTTGTTTTGCTCTGTTAGATATTGATAATTTTAAGCAGTTAAACGATACGCATGGACATCATGTGGGTGATGATGCATTGAAATACTTGGTTGAAGCGGTCAAAGAAACTGTGCGTCGGGATGATGTGATATCACGTTATGGTGGAGAGGAATTTGCAATTTTGTTGCCTAATTCCGGGTTAAAAGCGGCGATATCAACAGTTGCGAGGATACGGCGCTATCTAACCAAGAAATTCTTTTTGCATGGAAACAATCGATTGTTAATTACATTTAGCGCCGGCGTGGCCCAATATCAGCCCGGGGAATCTCAGGAAAGCTTGTTTAAACGTACTGACGAAGCGTTATATTTTGCTAAGAGAAATGGTAAGAATCAGATTGTTGCAGCTGAGGAGGCTGTGTCAGCCGGCGAAATTTGTAAAAGTCATTTAAATCCGGTTAACGCCATTTGATTCGGTGTAGTGGCGCAAATCGCCAAGATTCCAATATCAGTTCGAATATTACATGCTGCACCACCGTGGCGTGTTATTTTGTTCGTTTCTTTGTTCTTATCGCCTCACACCTGGATTGCCTCAACTGAGAAGATTACTCGGGTTATTCGCCAATGAAAGACGAAGTTTGTTAATGTTTCATAAGGAATCATATAAAGGGAGACCTTTGCACGGTGTCATGAGCGGTACCAGAATAAGGCAAAAATTTGCGAAAAAGCGGAGTTTACACGAGGTAAATGAGCATTTTTCGCAAATTTTTAACGCAATTATCGTGCCGCGTAGTAACCGTGCAAAGGTCTCAAAGGGTTTGAAGAATTCTCGTTTTGGTAGATCCACTGATTTAGCAACAGCCGGGCGACACCGATAACCTCCGATGCAACCATTCCCACCGGTCCATGATTTTTCTGCAGCAGGTGGTCTGCTGCAGCGCCATGCAAATAAACAGCAAGCAGTAGTGCCTGGCCTGGATTTAAACCTTGAACGATCAATGCCCCAATAATTCCGGCTAATACATCGCCGGTGCCAGCAGTACTCAGTCCAGGATTACCACTGGTGTTCAGATAACGTTTTCCATCTGGAAAACAACATATACTGCCAGCGCCTTTCAGTACGACATAACAATTAAAACTGCGCGAGATTTGATGCACGGCATGCATTCGGTCGTTTTGTACGGTGGCGGTGTCGATATGCAGAAGGCGCGCAGCTTCGGCAGGGTGTGGGGTCAAAATAGTCGGTATATTGCGCTGGCTGAGGTTTCTGGCTAGATCAGGATATAAAGCAATCAGATTGAGGGCATCGGCGTCCAACACCAGTGTGAATTCACTATGCAAGGCAGTCTCCAGTAACAACAATGCTTGCGTGGATTGTCCCAGACCGGGGCCAACCATCAGGCAACTTAATGAATTCAATGAGAACAACTCAGATGGAGTGCGCAGCATCAATTCCGGTTGGGAGAAATCGACCGGCGGTGCGTTTTCTGCGAGTAAGCCGAGATATACGCGCCCCGCGCCCAAATGCAAGGCAGAACGGCCTGCCATCAGCGCAGCGCCTATCATACCGGTGGAACCGCCGAGAATCGCCACGTTGCCGAATGAACCTTTATGACTGTTGAGAGGGCGAGGCGGTGGCAGAAGGGAATTCGCAAGCCTCTGATTCAACAGCCAGATATGTGGTTCTGGGGGTGAGGGTAACAGGATATTCAGGTCTCGTAAAACGATCGTGCCGCAGCATTCCGGTCCGAAGTTCGTGAACAGGCCCGGTTTGAATCCAATAAAGGTTACGGTGAGGGTGGCGCGGATTGCCGTACCGTAAATGCAGCCGTCATCGCTGCCGAGCCCGGAAGGAATATCCAACGCTACAATAGGAATATTCATTTGGTTGACGGTATCCACCCATTCTCGATATTTACCATCGATGGGTCGGCTTTGAGATAGATTCAGGCCAATGCCGAATATACCATCAATTACCGCATCCCAGTCTTGCTTGCCGTCGGGTATGTCAGCAAGTATTTCACCGCCGATTTCGAGCCAGGCTTGCATTGCTTGCTTGGCGTCCGGTGGAACGCGATTACGATCGCCGTGGAAAACCACGGTAACGGTATTTTCCCATTCTTTCAAATAACGTGCTACAACGAAGGCATCGCCACCGTTATTGCCGGGACCGGCGAGTACCAATATGTGATGGTTTTTCTTGTGCAGTTGATTACAGATGATTTGGGCTGCGGCTAATCCCGCTTTCTCCATTAACCGGGGAGGTTCAGGCAGCAGAGTGGTTAAATGCTCTATTGCGCGCATTTCTGCAGTAAGCAAAACCGGATCAGCAATCATCATATTTTTCACACTCATGGGATGATCAGCGATAAGTACATCTTCTCGTGTAAAATTGCAATCTTTAAATAATAGTTTTATTTCTTCAGATGCTTCAATTTTGTGGTGGTCGTGCGCTTTCTCCATTCCGTCTGGAAAAGCTACTCAAAGAAATTAGAGCCTTTAGTCTGCCAGTAACAGCTATCCATGCAGAATATTGGCATTTTTGTTCAGTGACGCCCACTATGCAAGATAGTGATCTGGATGGGCTGAGAAAAATACTTAACCCTGATCAAACACAGGAAGATAAATGTCATCCAGGGGAGTTTTTTTTAGTCTTGCCACGTCCAGGCACAATTTCCCCATGGTCAACAAAAGCCACGGATATTGCTCATCATTGCGGCTTAACTGCTGTCGAACGTATTGAACGCGGAGTTGCGTATTATATTCAATGCGATGTACAGCTTGCGATTAATGACAAGAATCGTCTCGCACGCATGTTGCATGACCGCATGACAGAAACCGTTTTTGCTTCTTTTGATGAGGCTGTCAAACTATTCCAGCATTTTCCCCCGAAACCGCTCCACATGATTGATGTAATGCACGGTGGCATTGAGGCTTTGTTACAAGCGAATCGAAACATGGGACTGGCTTTATCACCCGATGAAGTTGATTATTTGTTACATCATTTTAGGACCGTGCAGCGTAATCCGACTGATGTCGAATTGATGATGTTCGCGCAAGCCAATTCCGAGCATTGCCGCCACAAGATATTTAACGCCAACTGGATTGTTGATGGCAAGCCGCAGGATAAATCCCTGTTTGCCATGATTCGTAATACGCATCAAATGCATCCACAGGGCACTCTGGTGGCCTACGCTGACAATGCCAGCGTGATAGAAGGGGCGAAAATAAACCGCTTTTATCCCGGCAATCAGCAAACCTATGGTTACGCCGAAGAAGAAACACATGTATTGATGAAGGTGGAAACGCACAACCATCCGACCGCGATTTCACCGTTCCCAGGAGCTGCAACCGGAGTGGGTGGTGAAATTCGCGATGAAGGCGCTACGGGCCGAGGCGCTAAACCAAAGGCGGGGTTATGCGGTTTCTCGGTATCCAATCTGAATATTAATGGGTTTGTACAACCGTGGGAGTATGAGGGAAGCGATAATCAAACGACTTACGGCAAGCCCGGACGCATTGCATCGGCGCTACAGATCATGCTGGAAGGTCCGATTGGCGGAGCTGCATTCAACAATGAATTCGGGCGCCCCAATTTGGCAGGTTATTTTCGTACATTTGAAGAGCGTCTGAGTGGAGAAATGCGTGGTTATCACAAGCCAATCATGCTGGCGGGCGGTATCGGACAGATTTCAGGTGCACACGTGCGTAAGGAGAAATTTCCTGCGGGCACTTTGCTGATCCAACTGGGTGGGCCGGGTATGTTGATCGGTCTGGGCGGTGGTGCGGCTTCCAGCATGGATACCGGCAGCAATGCCGAAGCATTGGATTTTGATTCGGTGCAGCGTGGTAATCCGGAAATGCAACGACGCGCACAGGAAGTGATAGACCGATGCTGGCAACTACAACGAAGTGGGGTCGAGAATCCAGTTTTATTCATCCATGATGTGGGTGCAGGAGGTTTATCCAATGCATTTCCGGAATTGGTGCACGACTCCGGCTGTGGTGGACGTTTCAATTTGCGCGATGTGCCTTGCGAAGAAACCAGTTTGTCACCCATGCAGATTTGGAGTAACGAAGCCCAGGAACGTTATGTTTTGGCAATAAAACCGGAGTCTTTAGCGTTGTTCCAAAGTATTTGCGCGCGTGAACGTTGTCCATTTGCAGTAGTGGGTGAAGCCACGAGTGACGGGCAGTTGGTGGTAACCGATGCGCAGTCTTCCACTGCGCCAGTCGATATGCCGCTGCAGGTGCTGCTTGGCAAGCCGCCGAAAATGATGCGCGACGTTACTCACAGTAACCGGGTACTTCCGGTACTTGATTGGCGGGACGTAACCTTGACCGAAGCTGTCTATCGGGTATTGCATTTACCTGCAGTGGCCGATAAAACTTTTTTAATTACTATCGGTGATCGCAGTGTCGGTGGTTTATCCGTGCGTGATCAGATGGTTGGTCCATGGCAAGTTCCGGTTGCCGATGTTGCGGTGACGAGTATGGGATATCAGACCTATTTGGGCGAGGCATTTGCTATTGGCGAACGCACACCGTTAGCTTTGATAGATTGCAAGGCAGCCGCACGCATGGCGGTAGGCGAAGCGATTACCAATATTGCCGCAGCCTCAATCGGTAATCTCGAAAAGATTAAATTATCGGCGAATTGGATGGCTGCAGCCGGACACGCAGGTGAAGACGCCGGATTGTACGATGCAGTGCATACCATCGGCATGGAATTGTGTCCGCAACTGGGTATCAGCATACCGGTTGGAAAAGATTCGATGTCGATGAAAACCACTTGGGAAGAAACGGAAGTGCGCAAGGATGTTACGGCGCCACAGTCGCTGATTATCACCGCTTTTGCAACGGTGATGGATGTGCGCAAAACTCTGACGCCTCAATTGCGTGCTGATTGTGGTGATACCGAACTTATTCTGATTGATTTGGGACAAGGGCAAAATCGATTGGGCGGTTCAGCACTGGCTCAGGTGTACAAGCAGATTGGCAATGTTGCGCCGAATATTGACGGTGCAACGGGTGCGCAGCACTTGAAGAAATTTTTTAATGCGATTCAACAACTCAATGAAGTGGGCCATTTGCTTGCATATCACGATCGTTCCGATGGTGGATTATTCGTGACATTATGTGAAATGGCCTTTGCCGGGCATACTGGTTTGACCGTGAATCTGGATCAGCTGTGTTTTGATTCGCACAGCTGTGATATCGACGGATCGGAATTGCAGCCTGAGCAATTGCATGGACGTTTTCTGGAACGCCTTTTAACGGTGCTTTTCAATGAAGAGCTGGGTGCTGTGATTCAAATCGAAGCCAGGCGGCGCCAGGAAGTGTTGCAGGTGCTAGCCGAAGCCGGATTGCGTGATGTCAGTTTTATCATCGGCCAATTAAACAAAACCGATGAAGTCCGCCTGATGCGTAATAATAAACCAGTGCTGGCAGAGAAACGGGTAGATTTACAACGTGCTTGGTCGGAGACAACGTATCAGATGCAAAAGCTGCGTGATAATCCGGATTGCGCACAACAGGAATATGATCGGATTCTTAAAACTGCCGATCCAGGACTCCAGGTCGAGCTGTGTTTTGATGCCAGTGATGATATTGCTGTACCCTTTATTCAAACCGGGGGGCGTCCGCGTATGGCCATATTGCGTGAACAAGGCGTGAATGGGCATGTGGAAATGGCCGCGGCTTTCGACCGTGCCGGCTTTAGCACAATCGATGTGCATATGAGCGATATTCTATCAGGTCAATTGTCTTTAAAAAATTTTATGGGATTGGCTGCCTGCGGTGGATTTTCTTATGGTGATGTGCTGGGTGCGGGCGAAGGCTGGGCCAAATCGATTTTATTTAACCCACGTGCACGAGAAGAATTCGAAGCATTCTTTCAGCGTAGCGACACATTTGCGCTGGGTGTATGTAACGGTTGTCAAATGATGAGCAATTTGCATGAGATTATTCCAGGTGCCGAAGCTTGGCCCCGTTTTAAACGTAATCTGTCGGAGCAATTTGAGGCACGCTTTGTCATGGTGGAAATACAACACGGCCCATCGTTATTTTTTGATGGCATGGCCGGGAGCCGGATGCCGATCACGGTGGCCCATGGCGAGGGTAAGGTTGAGCTGTGTTCCGGTCAATTTGATAAAATTGCGTCACTGGTGACGATGCGATTTGTCGATAATCACGGACAAGTAACTGAGCAGTATCCTTATAACCCGAACGGATCGCTTCAAGGGATCACCGGATTGACTACACCGGATGGGCGATTTAATGTGTTGATGCCACACCCGGAACGGGTATTTCGAGTGACGCAGCATTCCTGGTATCCCGGTATTCGTTCAGATTGGGGTGGGGATGGGCCTTGGATGCGTTTATTCCGGAATGCACGTAAATGGATTGGATAACTCACTATTTTATGGATCTGTTAACAGGATAACCAGAAAAAATGACAAATTTTAATGTAAGCCGTTGTAGCAGAGTTATTAGCGTGATTCTTATGCTAATGGGGTTGTGCGTAAATAATGCAACGGCAACCATCATTCCGGCAAAAAAACCGGCATCTAAAGACTGCGTCCCGTTGGGGGATTGGGTTGTTCCAGGTTTGGGTAAAGCTTCACAACAGGAAATTATCGCACGCGCGGCGAAGGCGTCGGTGGTGCTATTAGGTGAGACACACGTCAATGCGGATCATCATCGCTGGCAGTTGCAAACACTGGTGGCTTTGCACGCTGTGCGTCCCAATATGGTGATCGGGTTTGAAATGTTTCCGCGTCGTGTGCAGGCAGCATTGGATAAATGGATTGCTGGTAAATTAAGTGAAAAAGAATTTCTTCGTGTAGCTGAGTGGGATCGGGTGTGGAATACCGATGCCAATCTTTATTTACCGTTGTTTCATTTTGCGCGTATGAATCGTATCCCGATGGTCGCCTTGAATATTGAAACAAAGCTGCGTCACCAGGTGGCTGAAAAAGGCTTTTATGGTGTGCCCATGGAGGAGCGGGAAGGATTGACGCGCCCGGCGGAGCCCAGTCAAGCATATATTGATTACTTATTGCCGATTTATAAGCAACATGACCGTAAAGACAAAAAAGCAGGGGAAATTACGCAAGATGATTCAGATTTCCGGCGTTTTATCGGTGGACAACAATTGTGGGACCGCGCCATGGCACAGATACTGCAGCAAGCTGTGACAACATCTATTATTCCGGATAAGCCGCTGGTCGTAGGTGTCATGGGTTCGGGACATGTATTGCATGGTTTTGGGGTAGCGCATCAATTACATGATTTGGGTATTCAAAACGTGGTTGCATTGTTGCCCTGGGATAGCAGTAAATCTTGTCAGCAGTTAGTTAAAGGGGTGGCTGATGCCGTTTTTGGCGTAATGCCGCATGTTTCTGAATCTTTCAGGCCGCAATTCCAGCGCTTGGGGATTCGCTACGAAATGGGGCGGGGCGGTGCCGTGGTACTGCAAGTAGAAAGAAACAGCATCGCAGAAGTCTCGGAACTCATGGCTTCGGATGTGATTCTGGAAATGGCTGGTGTGCCGATTAAAATTACCGAAGATGTGATCAATGTTGTAAAACGCCAAGCGCCCGGAACTTGGTTGCCGATCAAAATAAAACGAGACGGCATAGAGATGCTGATTATCGCTAAATTCCCTACTTTGAGTCTTTAATTTATTTCAATCTATGACAGTGGATAGTTTAATCAGAACTTGTTGTTTGTTTTTGTTTTTTTGTTTGATGTCGGAACAGATTCTATCGGCGCCTGTACCGATCAAGTTTAATGACGTCGAATACGATATCACGGTAAAAATTGATCCTGTAAATCGCACTATTGAAGGGAAAAGCCTGATTACCGTCCATAAACCAAGGGAGTTGCAACTGATGCTGGGAGCGGCATACGAAGTGACTCAGGCGGAATTTAATGATGGGCCATTGGGCATTGGCCGTGAGCAAGCCAACCAAACGCATATTTGGAACATTCCGTTTCATTTCAGGCATCAAATCCAGTTTCTGATACAGTGGAAAGGAACATTGGCTGCATTGGATACTTCTTTGGATCATCAGCAGACATTGGGAAGACCGGTCGCGGTAAGTGGAGAATCCGGCGTGTTTCTGCCGGATGGATCGAATTGGTATCCGCGAATAGTCGGGCATCTGGCGCGGTATAAGGTCAGTATTGAACTACCGTCCGGTCAGAAAGGCTTGGTGGCAGGCCGGTTAGTGGAGGAAAGCGAATCGGAGCAGGGTTATCATGCTTCTTTTGAATTCTCTCATCCGGCTGAAGGAATTGATCTGATGGCTGGACCATATGTGATTGAAACACAGACGCATCAAAACATACATCACCAACCGATTCAGCTGCGCACCTATTTCCATCCACAAATTAGTAGCTTATCAAAAGACTATCTGGATGCGGTGAAGCGTTATTTGAGCCTTTACGAATCCTGGATCGGCGCGTATCCCTATAGGGAATTCAGCGTGGTTTCGAGCCCTACGCCGACCGGATTTGGCATGCCTACATTGACTTATCTTGGCATTGATGTGTTGCAATTGCCATTTATTCGCGATACTTCACTTGGTCATGAAGTGCTGCATAATTGGTGGGGCAATGGAGTCTACCCGGATTATGCAAGCGGCAACTGGTCAGAAGGCCTGACCACGTTCATGGCCGATTATGCCTATAAAGAACAAGAGAGCAGCGAGGCTGCACGTGAAATGAGACTAGGGTGGGTGCGTGATTTTGCCGCATTGCAACCGGGCCAGGGTGTGCCATTGACCGCATTTACTTCACGCATGCACGGTGGCGCGTCTAAAGTTGTTGGCTATAACAAAGCCGCAATGTTTTTCTTTATGTTGCGGGATCATTTGGGTGACGCGGTTTTTCAACGCGGTATTCAGGGATTGTGGCGTGTGCAGCGTTTCAGAATTACATCATGGCAAGAGCTGCAAAAAATGTTTGAGATGATTTCAGGACAGAATCTGCAGCCATTCTTTTCTCAATGGTTGGAACGCACCGGTGCACCGGCTATCATGATCAACGAAGTAAGAAATATTGCGACGGATTCCGGTTATGAATTATCAATTACTTTGAAACAATCCGATCCGGTATATCAATTGCGCATCCCGGTTGCAATTGAAAGCCTGCAGGGCACAACAACACACATACTGGATTTGCAACAAGAGCAACAGCTTTTTAAGCTGAAATTAGCGGATAAGCCGTTAACGGTTTCATTGGATCCGGATTTGCACCTGTTTCGTCAATTAGCGCATGGTGAAGCGCCGCCAATCCTGCGCGAAGCGATGATTAATGCCGCTACGCGAACAGTTCTATTGTCCACGGATGCCGGGATTAGAAAAATTGCCGGAACGCTTGCCAGCAAATTGCAAGATCGCAAACCGCAAATTATTACCTCAGATGAATCATTTTCCACTGTACCGGTACTGGTTATCGGTTTGGATTCGGAAGTCGATGTCTGGCTTGCTGCCAGCCGACTACCAGCAAAACCGGATGAAATCAACAACAAAGGCACCGCGCAAGTTTGGACCTTGCCCCGCACCGAGGGGGGATCCTTGACAGTTATTGCAGCAAAGGATGCTGCATCACTTGAAGCACTGATCCGTCCGTTGCCGCATTACGGACGGCAAAGCTATCTTGCGTTTGATGGCCGACAGGTGATAGAGAAAGGTGTTTGGCCAATACGAGTCCAAAAAATAGTAGTTAAATAATATGTGTATTGAACCCTGCCACCAATAATCGATTGCTCGCGCCCGGCTAAAATAAAATACTGTCATGCCATCGGAGGAGGTAATTTTTCAGGTTGGGCCGATAACGGTGCTGTATCAGTTTTATCATCAAACCATCGATACAACATGGGCATGACTACCATGGTCATCATGGTTGCTGTCGTTAGTCCGAATATGACCACGATAGCCAGGGGTTTTTGTACTTCAGAACCCAACCCTGTAGCTGCTAGAAACGGCGCTAAGCCTAGAACAGTTGTGGCTGCCGTCATCATGACAGGACGAAAGCGCTGCGCACAGGCTTTTCTGACCGCTTCTTCGACGGTTAAGCCTTTATTTCGCAATTCCCGTATAAAAGAAATAATGACCACGCCATTTAGAATTGATGTCCCCCATACAGCAATAAAACCTACTGATGCCGGTACCGATAAATATTGACCGGTAACGAAAAGCCCGACAACTCCGCCGACAGATGCAAAGGGTAATACCAAATAAATCAAAATGGCCTGCTTGACTGAATTGAATAACATGAACAGCAAGAAGAAAATAGCTGCCAGCGTAACCGGAACGATTATTGAAAGTGTTGCCATCGCACGTTGCATGTTTTCAAATTGCCCACCCCAGACAAAATAATAGCCCGAAGGTAGTTTGATTTCCTTGGCGGTACGTTCCTGTAGTTCTTCCACAAATCCACCCATATCGCGCCCATGCACATTAACGCCAATCACAACGCGGCGCTTGGCGAATTCACGTGAGATAATCGCCGGACCATCAATCACCTTTATTTCTGCCACAGCACTGAGGGGCACCAGCATGCCGCCCTGTGCCATGCCATTCTGTACATTCGTATTGACAGGTCTTAACAAGAGGTCTTTGATGGCTTCTACATCATGGCGAAATGCTTCCGGAAATCTTAAGAGCAGGGTGAAGCGGCGTTCACCTTCAAAAACCTGGGTGACAAATTTACCGCCAACCGCTGTGGCAATTAATTCGTTGACATCGGAAACATTGATACCATGCCGTGCTATGGCACGCCGATCAATATTGATTGTCAATTCTTGTTGACCGGACAACCGCTCAATACGGATGTCTCTGGCGCCCGCTGTGGATTTGACAATACGTGCTACTTGTTCGGATAACAACCTCAATTGCTCCAGGTCATCGCCAAAAATTTTAATGGCTACTTGCGATCGTACCCCGGTTACCATCTCATCCACCCGCTGTTCAATCGGTTGTGATAGGACAACATTCACGCCGGGTAATACTTCTAATACCTTGCGAATATCTTCCTCAATTTCAATTTGAGTCCGGCCTGATCCTTCCAAATCCAGGTCGGCAATCGGATCGGATTCATTTTGTGACGCAGGATCCGCGGGAGTATTACCGCGTCCCAGCTTTGATACGACACTTTTAACTCCAGGCACCGCGGCAATGAGCTGCATCGCTTCAGTTTCAATCTTGATAGCTTCAGCTAATGAGATAGAAGGTGCGCGGATAATGACCGGTGTTATTGCGCCTTCTTTCATAATCGGGATGAATGAGGTACCAAGGAAGGGAAATAATGCAAAAGCAAACATCAGCGAACTGATTGCGATAATCATGGTTTTTTTCTGATTACGCATGGCTAAGTCAAAAAAACGCAGGTAGCTGCTTTTCAATACAGCAACAATTTTTGTATCCTGTTCGCTTCCACCTTGTAGAAGATAATCACTCAATACGGGGGATAAGAGCAATGACACAAAGAGCGCAACCAGCAGTGCAATGGCGATTGTTACAGCCAATGGACTGAAGGTTTTTCCTTCCATACCTTCGAGCGTTATTAATGGCAGGAAAACCAGAATCGTGACAAATACGCCAAAAATAACCGGAGTACCGACTTCAGCAACCGCATTTACAATAACATCAAACTTGGATTGGTCGGTGCCTTTTGCCTCACCCAGGCGTTGATAAATGTTTTCAACGACGACCACAGTGGGGTCAACCATCATGCCTAGCGCGATGGTTAATCCGCCTAATGACATCAAGTTGGCAGGCAGGTCGTTGTAATTCATTATCATGAATGTAATTAACGGCGTGATAATCAGGGTAAAGCAAACAACGATGCTGGTACGAATGGTTCCCAGGAAAATCGATAGTACAACGATAACCAGAATGAGGGACTCCATCAGAGTGCTTTGTACTGTAGATAGCGCACCATCCACCAGATCGGTGCGATCATAAAAGGGCACGATCTGTAAGCCATCCGGCAATATTCCACGTTCGTTGATTTCAGCAACTTTTTCCTTGATTCGACCGACAATCTCCTTGGCATTGCCGCCACGCAGCATCATCACGATACCTGCAACCGATTCGGTGTAGCCGTTTTTGATGCTGGCACCCTGGCGAACTTCCCCGCCAAAAGTGACTTCACCGATATCGCGCACATAAATCGGTACACCATTCAACTCCCTAAGCACGATGTTGCGAATATCGTCCAACGTAGCAATCAGGCCTACACCACGGATCAGGTATTGCTCATAATGCAACGCCAGTATATTTCCGCTGGCATTGGCATTGTTGCTTGCCAGGGCGCGATCTACATCGGTGAGTGTCAGATCGTAATGCCGCAATTTGTTGGGGTCGGCATAAACCTGATATTCCTTGACGTGCCCACCCATTGAGTTGATTTCCGCGACACCGCGAATGGATCGTAACAATGGACGTACTACCCAGTCCTGAATGGTGCGGCGTTCGGTGAGTTCTTCAACCGTGAGAGCGCGTTTACCGTCATCCGGATGCTCGATGGTATATTGATAAACTTCGCCCAATCCAGTGGAAACCGGTCCAAGTACAGGTGTAATGCCGGGTATCAAGCGTGGGGTGACATCAATAATGCGTTCCATGACTAACTGGCGCGCAAAGAATACATCCGTTTTGTCAGTAAAAACCAGGGTAATCAGCGATAATCCGCTTTTATTCATTGAGCGCATCTCGACCAATCCCGGCAAACCGGTCATGGCGATTTCAACCGGCACCGTTACCAATCGTTCCATTTCTTCCGGGCTGCGGCCAATGGCGACCGTAGCGACTTGTACTTGAATATTGGTGACATCAGGAAAAGCATCCACCGACAGGTTTTTTGCCGCGAATCCACCGGCTACACACAACATCAAGCCGATTATCAATACCAGCAAACGCTGATTTAATGCTGCACGAACAATAGCAGCCATCATGATTACTCCAATTCAGCCAGCTTGCGCTCGCTATCCAGATGAAAGGCACCTTCCATTACAATGCGTTGATCAATTGTGAGTCCCTCAAGCACGGGCCGGAAATCGGCCACTTCAGGGCCCAGTTCGACAGGTACGCGTTGAAATTGGTTATCGCTGATGGCAACAAAAACATAATCCTGGTTTAATTCCCGTACAATCGCTGCTTCCGGGACAACCAGGGTTTTGTGTTGTGTATCGGTGATGTGCATATTGGCCAGCATATCCGGCTTCAATTTCCGTTCCGGGTTTTCCACCATTACGCGGGTCATCACGGTACGGGTCAAGCGATTAACCGTATCCGAAACAAATATGATGATGCCATCAAAATCAGTGCCGCCTATCGCGGGCACGTTGATTTCTACATGTTGTTCCAATCGTACGTCGCGTGCAATTTGCTCCGGAACATCGCCAACGACCCAGACGTAAGAGAGATCGGCAATCTGGAAGAGTGGATCGGAAGGTTGCACAACTTGACCTACAATCACGTTACGTGCAATGACGTAGCCTTCTCGGGTGGCTTTGATGTCGAGCCACGGAAGAATTTTTCCTTTCTTGGACAATTCTTTTATATCGGCCTCATTCATACCAAACAGTCTCAATTGATCACTGGCCGCGCCCAATTCAGCCTGAGCAATTTCCAGTTCGGATTTGCGCCGTTCCACTTCGGCAACCGGAATAGCATCGGCGGCTAATAAATGATGTGCGCGATCAAGTGATTTTTGCGTGACTACGACACGCGAGGCGGCGCGGAGGTAGGCCAATTGCGATTGCGTTAAATCCGGACTAGTAATGCGGGCCAGCGGTTGCCCTGCTTTGACATAATCGCCCAGGATGACAAATAAATTAATGATACGTCCGGTAACGTAAGAACCGATTTGCGATGTTCTCTCTTCATCGACTTGAACCCGGCTGGGTACCAGTATTCTATCAGCAAGATCAATGAGGGATGGATTGCCGACTTTTAATCGGTCGATCAATTCCGGGCGAACGGTAATGCTATTGATATCGCGCTCTTCTTCAGGCTGCTTGGAAACTTGTTCGTCCGATGTGCTGTTGCATCCTGCCAGCAGCAATGTGGCAATAAATAAGAAACTGAAGGTCGAGTAAATAATTTTCATTCTGCAACTAACTCCTTGGGATAATATGCGCGTAAACGATCGATTTCGGCAACCGCTGAGTGGAGTTCAAAGCGGGCTTGCAGAGAGTCAAAAAGGATTCCTCTGAGAATACGCTGCGAATCTAAAAACTCGATCAAAGTACGTTCACCAAATTTGTAAGCTGCCTCAGCCACCCTCACTGCATTTTCCGCTTCCTTGATCAAACCGCCCTCGAACATTGTTACCCGCTGCTGGGCAATTTGATAAGCTTGCCATGCTGCTTCGAATAATTGGGCCATTTCGTAACGGCGGTATTCGAGCGATTCTCGAATTCGAGCAGAATCATGGATAGCCGTATCGATTTCACCACGACGGCGATACCAGATCGGAATTCTGACGCTGAGCCCGGCAGTATTGGAGGTAAATTGCTGATCTTGATAATTGGTGTACATGATATTGACAGATGGCAATATAGAAGCGCGTTCTTGGCTGATCCGCTGATTGGCACGCACTTGTTCCGCCTCTAAACGAACTATATCCGGATTGACGATAGGTACTTGGCGGCGTAGCTCTTCCAGTGAAGGAAGATCGATCGGATCCTTTAAGGATCCTTTAATTTGAAAATTTGCGGGTAACGTTCCTCCGGTTAATTGCATCAAAAATACTTTTGCACGTTCTGCATTAAGTTTTGCCGCTTCCTTGCGATTGGCCGCGCTTTGTAATTCAGTTTCTGCACGTATGAGTTCAAAGCGGGCAAGTTCACCGCGTTCGACGTTGACTGCAATGCGTTGTCGTACAGTATTTATCAAATCGTAAATATTTTGCTCCAAGGCGGCTTGATCTTGCCGCAACAATAACTCATAGGCACGAACACGCAATAATGCGGATAAATCGGCACTGACTTGACTTAAGCTAGCTCTGCTGGCATCGACGATGGCTTCCGATGCGGCAATACGCGCACTGCGCATAAAAGGATTTTCAATCGGTTGGATAACTGTAATCGAGCGTTGATCGTTAGCGGGTCCTGTCAGATTCTCCGGCAGTCGTCGATCCATAGGTCCCATCATGAACATGACTTCCGGGTTGAGATATGCAGTAGCGGCAATTACTCCGCCTTTGGCCATACCAACTTGTGACCGTGCTGCAAGCACCAGACCGTTGGCTTGTAAGCCCAATCGTTGTAGTTCCTCAATCGTATAAAGTACAACCGGTCCTTGTGTTTCCCCCACCGGTGTAGGCTCTTGCAGTCTGGGCAATTCACTTTTAAATGGTGCCATAGAGGGAGATAATTCACGTGCAGAAGGAGATGAATGCTCTGGTGGTCTTAATGAATCAGCTCCAATTGGAAGTGGAGTCATGGGTTGTGCTAAGGTTATCGAACAAAATATTAAGGTTATACTCAGTAATAAAAGGTTAACTTGGGAAATTCGCATAGAATCCTTTAATTTAATCTTGTCAGGGTATTTAAGAAGAAAACTCTGATTAATCCTTTGACAGATACAAGGCGAAGAGCAATTTAATCACGATTTACTTAAACTTATGACAATTATTTCACAGATCATTTACATCAAAATTGATTCGCAATAGCTTAATCTTATATGAAATTTATAATGAGCCAATACAAAAATTAGCCATCATAACGCCTTATTTTATTACTTTGAAGAAACTGTAGTAAGCTGATTTTTAGTTGGTTGTGCGCGATTTAAACAGAACATTCCTGAATGCTTGCTGAACAGATAGTAAATTTGGATAAATCCATGTCGCTCAATTATTTTTTACAATGGATCAAACTATTTCTGCTTGTATGGGGTATGGTGGCAGTTATTTGGCTATTGGCAGGAATCTTGTTAAGACTGTATGAATTTCGTGATAATGATTCTGGCCGTGGTGCCATTTCGAGTGGTACCGATAAATTTGGCGATCAATTTTTTCAAACCGTTTACCTTGATCAAGGTTGGTCGGCATCCGACAGCTTGTGGTTTTATAATACAACACAAGGCTCTAATTTATTACCCTACAGCTTTTTTCTGGTACTCGAGCAATCTGATTCATCGGATTTATTTCGCGATAACCAAAATATCGATCGTTATGGTTATCTACCGCAACACCCGACCATGAGCAATCCGGATGGTTTGCCGGTTGGCATGGTGCGAGATGAATATCAAGGCAAAGCATTTATGGGATTTACCTGCGCAGCTTGCCATACGACCCAACTCAATTATCTGGGGGTAGGAATCCGCATTGATGGTGGTCCGGCAAATTCGGATATGGAAACTTTTATGATTGATTTGGCAGACGCATTGTATGCTACCCTGGATAATTCAGAAAAACGTGATCGTTTTGTTGTTAACGTATTGGAGAAAGGTGACTATACGAATCACGTGGATGTATTAATTGATCTTAAAAAATACGCACAGCGAATCAAGACTTATACCATCGTCAATGTTCCCAGAGATACTACACGACCATTAACCCGCTACGGCTACGCACGGCTGGATGCATTCGGGAGAATCTATAATCGTGTGCTTGAGCACATTATGAGCGCACAACAATTACGTGAGTTGCTCACTGAGATTCTGACCGCCGAGGAATTGACCGAGATAATGTCAAATGTGGAACCCGTTCTCAGCAGCACAAATCGCGATCATATTATTGAAAGGATTCAAATATATTTATCCAGTAAGCAGATCATCCGGCTGCGTAACAGAATCTATAATCCTGCCGATGCACCGGTGAGTTATCCGTTTCTGTGGGATATACCGCAACATGACTATGTTCAATGGAATGGTAGAGTCGACAATAGTGGATTAGGCCCTATGGCCAGGAATGCGGGCCAAATGATTGGCGTATTTGGCACGTTGGATTGGCAGGAAAGAGATGGTTTTACGTTGTCTTCCGTCATTGGTGGACAAGGATTTGGCCCCAAACATATTGATTTCCAGTCCTCCATCGATATTCGAAATTTGCGCCGGGTGGAGAAGCATCTACGCAAACTAACCTCGCCGCAATGGCCTGAGCATATTTTACCCAAGATCGATAGAGCGCGAATGGTTAATGGTGCGAAGCTATTTTCCCAATATTGCGCATCATGTCATGGACACATTGATCGCATTGATCCGGATCGTCGTGTTGTAGCTAAAATGATCGATACTTCGTCTATTGGGACGGATTCTAAGATGGCTACTAACGGTATTGAGTATGCCGGTTATAGCGGTATTTTGCGGAATCAGTATGTCGGTGTCAGTACAGGTAATCTTTTACTGCAACGCCAAGCGCCAGCAGCAGGGTTATTAACTTCAGCTACGCGCAATGTGGTCACGACGCCTGATCCAGACAAATGGTTTGTACGTAGATGGGTTGAACGATCGTTGGATTTTGCGTATACATTTTTTGATAACGAAGTGCAATCTTCCCTGAAACACGGCAATTATACTCCCGATACCAGCGACAATCCTTTTGCTTCAATCTTGGCTTATAAAGCTCGTCCGCTCAATGGCATCTGGGCGACCGCTCCTTATTTGCATAATGGTTCAGTTCCAACTTTGTATGATTTACTTCTCCCCAAACGACAGCCTGGTGATCCTGTTGAAGGAGAATATCGTCCTGATGAATTTATGGTGGGATCGCGCGCGTTTGATCCAGTAAAGGTTGGATTAAAATCAACAGGTTATGATGGATTTCTGTTTCGAACACATATTTGGGGTAACAATAATGGCGGTCACGAGTTCGCCTCCGGAAGAATGCCTCAGCCTGATGGGATATTCCTTCCAGCCTTGACCAAGGAGCAGCGGCTTGATCTCGTTGAATATCTTAAATCGCTTTGAAATGTAAGTGCATATGCGCAAACAATGTGTATCTAATAAGATTAAGCGGCAACTAATATCCGTTATTCTTAAATTTCATTTTCCATTGATGCAATAACAGCGCCAGGGTGAATCTTTTTATAGACCATGCGACTTCTGTTTCTTCAGGGGAGTCTTCCCAATAAATGATTTTTCCGGTTGGAATTACTTTGAGTTGATTATTGTAAGCAAAATCTATCATAAATTGATATATGACTGGATTGATATCTTTTAACGCGGTTTTTACATGAACGCATGTCTTTCCCTCATGAATGACAGGCTGAGCATATTCCGAATATTCCCAGCGGTTATTGCGATTATGGGTGGCAAGTGCACCGCAAAGACGCTCCGACCAGTCACTTGGGCGGAAGGGGCGACCTTCTCTGGTAATTCCCAGAATCAGTAATTCTTCATATTTGATTTTCATGAGCGCAGCAGCAGTACGGAAGATAAAATACTATGCAATCGATCTTTGTTGACTTGAGACGAGGGAAGCTAGAATGATAATTTTTGTCAGTATGCCAAGACTTCATCGTTAGATTTTGTTTTCATTTGGATTTATGCTGCTATATATCGGCGAAGACTGAGAAAAATGAATAGAATGTTGAATAAAGATACAAAAATAGTCGATCGGAAACAGAGAAACCCGCTGGAGCGGGTTTCTCTGAGCAACACTTCAAGTTTCCGAATTATACAGCTGATCTTTGTATCCGGCGACGATTAACAAAACCGAGTAAACCGAGACCAACAAGTAACATGGCATAAGTTTCTGGTTCGGGTACGGGTGCTGCAATATCACTGAGTTTTAAGTAATCAAACCCATAAAAATCAGTGGAGTTGTTGCGATCAATGGTAATAACCAGTTCACCTGTGGCATTGATCGAATCAACCACCGAACCAGTTAGTGTATAGAAACGAATAAATGTGTTCGGGAATCCATCATTGTAGTTAAAATCTTGTGTAATGCCGTTAAATGTGGTGATTACTGAACCGAATGTCGAGGCTTGGAAATCGGCCATGTCGATTTCCAGATGACCGACTGTCCAATTATTACCTAATCCTGTGAAACTGAACGTTGCTACGGTTTCTGATCCATGTGGACTGAAGCCGGGATGGGCAGTGCTATAGGTATCGGTGTATTGTGTGCCATCGGTCGCCGCCGTTTCTGCGGCACTACGGCCATCAAAGTTTGCCGTGAAGCCATTGAATGGGTGTTGGCAGTTGTCACAAACACCGGCACCATAACCGTCATTGTCACCAATTTGCCAGGAAGCCGCTGCGACTGGCCCGCTCATCAGCGCAAGTAAAGCCATCATAGATATAATACGCATTATAAAATCTCCCATAAGAATAAAAATTACATTACAGTCTGTTAATTTCATCTACACGTGTCAATAATATGCTCTGTTTACTTGCAGCGAATTTAATGGTGCTGCATGTTTGCAGAGAAATGGAATTGATGTGTAGTGACTTGCAGATAATTCGTTTTTCTTCTTTATTATCTCTAAATTTAAATGAAGAAAAAATTCTGCACAGCCGTATGTAAGATAAACTGAGAATCTCTCGAACGTAATAAGAGATAATTCCTTTTTTTCTAGTACATCCGTACTATGCTTTTAGTTTGAGCGATAGGATATATGTCCTTTTGCATGAGCAATATCGATATAGGAAGTTTTCCATCGTTAATGAAAGGTGCGTTTTTAACCTCTATAGGTTATCCCCTATTCCTGAGACAAGAAGTTGACTAAGAATCAGCAGAATAAAGAGTGTGCAATGAGAGATGGTATTGTTAAGAATAAAGTTTGCAGCGGTAGGAAATGCTTAACTCAGCCTAATATATCCAGGACCTTGTTTGATAACAAAGTTTCTGCCATGTTGTGCCTAGACATCCTCTTCAGGTTCCGGGTCTTCTCTCGACGATGCCTGAAATGTTATCGCAGGTTTTTCTATTGTATTTGCATTGCCGGGAATTTTGGGTGTTTGGCACTGTACATCGGCATTCTGTGCGCGATGCCGCAAAGCATGATCCATCAATACCAGGGCGAGCATGGCTTCGATAATTGGCGTGGCGCGAATGCCAACGCAAGGATCATGTCGGCCGTGCGTTTCGACGATGACCGGATTGCCGTTCTTGTCAATTGAATGCCGTCCGAGACGGATGCTGGATGTCGGTTTGATCGCAATATGAACAGCGATATCCTGGCCGGTTGAAATACCCCCGAGGATGCCGCCGGCATTGTTACTTAAAAAGCCATTTGGTGTCATCTCATCCGAATGTTCGGTACCTCTTTGTGTTACGCTGGAAAAACCGGCGCCGATTTCAACACCTTTTACTGCATTGATGCTCATCATGGCGTAGGCGATTTCCGCATCCAATCGATCATACACCGGTTCGCCCCAGCCCACTGGTACCCCCTGTGCTACTACGCTAATCTTGGCCCCCACCGAATCGCCGGATTTACGCAATTGATCCATGAACGTTTCCAATTGATCGACATAGTTGTTGTCTGCAACAAAGAAAGGATTCTGCCTAATATCTTCCCAACATTTGAATGGAATTTCGATGGGTCCCAGCTGCGCCATATAGCCGCGGATCATAATACTATATTTCTCGTGCAGCCATTTCTTTGCAATCGCACCGGCTGCAACACGTACTGCAGTCTCACGCGCCGATGCACGGCCACCCCCACGATAATCGCGGATACCGTATTTTTGCCAGTAGGTATAGTCCGCATGGCCGGGACGGAAGGTGTCCATGATCTTACTATAATCCTTGCTGCGCTGATCTTCATTTCGTATCAATAAAGCAATGGGCGTACCCGTAGTTTGTCCTTCGAACACGCCGGATAGAATTTCTACCGTGTCGGATTCGCGTCGTTGCGTGACATGACGCGACGTACCGGGTTTACGCCGGTCCAATTCAAGTTGTATCTCTTCGGTGCTGATAGTTAAACCTGGCGGGCATCCATCCACAATACAACCAATTGCTGCGCCGTGTGATTCGCCAAATGAGGTAATAGTAAAAAGCGTACCGAATGTATTGCCAGACATATTATTGCTATTTTGTATTTAGAATGATGATGTGAGTCTATCATATGTATCTCAGCTTTTTGCTCTGAAAAAGCTTCTGAGTTTGGCTTGTTGGCGGGTGCGTGTACCCCGTCAGCGCAAGTTGGACAAAATAGGGTGATTGCCTAAGAGAGTGTTTTGGTTCATCGTTACTTAAAAAAGGAACGATGATGGCAGAGAAAAATCAACTAAACCGAAGTGTCGAGAAGA